>Ga0335084_10004527_pt1 | contig 13700 bp, 14 predicted proteins | sample Lox_Sample_44_FD_206721 | JGI IMG/M metagenome (GOLD analysis project Ga0335084, IMG submission 206721) | Soil microbial communities from Loxahatchee National Wildlife Refuge, Florida, United States - Lox_Sample_4.4 | ecosystem: Environmental > Terrestrial > Soil > Wetlands | place: USA... | reverse complement strand
GGTGGGGGCGTTTGGGGCGGGGGCCGGGGCGCGGCCGGGCGGTGGGGGGGGGGGGGGGGGGGGCCCCCGCGCCACCCCCCGTGGGGTTTGCGGGGCCGGGGGCGCCCCCCCCGCCACCACCGCCCCCGCCGCCACCGGCGCCCTGCCCGCTGACATCCGATCCGTTGTCGAGCGAATGCCGGGTTCTATCCGCGAGATCGTCGGTCACGCGATTCCTCGGCTCGTCGACTATCAGGATGTTGCTTACGCTCATCGGTATCTCGACCTGCTCTCGCCGTTCGTGCCGTCGGACGGCGCGCCGTCATCCCGCGTCGGGATGGCGCAGGCCGTCGCCCGGTATCTGGCGCTGTGGATGACGTACGAGGATGCGGTCCGCGTGGCGGATCTGAAGACGCGCGCCTCGCGCTTCGAGCGGATCCGGGCGTCGCAGCGGAAGGACGCGGAGATCGTGGTCACGGATTTCCTCAAGCCGGATCTCGACGAGATCTGGGGGGTGTTGCCGGATCGGCTGGTACGGCCGTTCGCGCGGTGGGCGGAGCGGCGGTGGCCGCACGGGCGGCCCACGCTGGGGCAGCACGTGCGCACCACGACGGTGAGCGGCTACCTGCGCGTGTGGCTGCTGGCGCGCCTGCGCCGCTGGCGGCCCATCTCCTATCGCGCGCGCGAGGAGCACGCGCGCATCGCGCGCTGGCTGGCCGCCGTGCGCGCCTGCGCCGCCCGCGACGACGCGCTCGGCGCCGAGGTCGCGCGCGCGGCCCAGCTGGTGAAGGGCTACGGCGACGTGCGGCGCCGGCTGCTGGCGCTGCACGAGGCGCTGCTGGCCGGCGTCCTGCGCGCGGCGGACGTCGAGGAGCGGCGCGCGGCGGGGTTCGCGGTGTCGACGGCCCTGGCGGCGCGGCTGCGGGCGCTGGTGCTGGCAGGCCCCGACGGCGAGACCCGCGTCGACGCGACGCTCACCGCCGCGCTCGCGCGCCTCGAGGGGGGTGACGGCGCCGGCGCCCTGGCGCTGGTCCGTCAGGGCTCGATCGTCCCGGCCTGACGGGGCTGACGCGGCGCCTCAGGGATGGGACAGGCGCTGGACGAGCTCGCCGAGCCGCTTGGCCTCGGCGTTGGCCAGGTGCACGAACGAGAACGCGGTGGCGTTGCGGTCGATCCGTACCACCAGCGAGATGACCTCCACCGCGGAGGCGCCGTCCGGCGGCGTGAACAGCAGCTTCACCGCCGAGCCCTCGGTGAGCGCGGCGCCGGAGCGCACCTTCATGCCCGTGGCCGACAGCTCGGTGCACACGCCGTCCCACGCGGTGCCCTTGTACTCCACGATCCGCACCGGGAAGCCGATGGGCACGCGCGGCCCGCGGCGGCGCTCGAACTGCCGGGCGCTCTCGGCGCGCCGGGTGAGCGCGTGAGGCTCCAGGAACGTGAGCACCTCGTTGAGGCGCTCGAGCGGGACCGGCTTGCCGAGGAAGTCGAGCGCGCCCAGGCGCAGGCACTCGCGGGCCTGGGTCTCGGTGGCGACGCCGGAGATGGCGACGATGGGCAGCCCGGCCTCGCGCACCGGGCGCAGCTGGAGGAAGTCGAGCCCGCTCATGCCGGGCAGGTTGATGTCCAGGATGATGGCGTCGGGGCGCTGGCGCTGGAGCGTGCTGAGCGCCGCCTCCGCGCTCCGCACGACGATCGCATCGTGCCCGAGCTCGACGAGGAAGTCCCGGAAGACCTCGCCGAGAGACCCTTCATCCTCGACGACGAGCACTCGCATGACCGTCCGAGGAGTCTAGCACGGAGGCGGGGACCTTCGCCGTGCCGAAGGTGGTCCGACCACCGCGTGCTATACTCACGCCTCGGATCGAGGGAAATAGAGAGGAGAATTCTGTGTCCGGGTACCTGCCCGTCGCGATCTTCGCCGCGCTCATCGTGGGCTTCGGCGTCGTGTCGCTCGCCGCGGCATGGGTGCTCCGGCCCAGCCGGCCCGACGACGTCAAGCTGGGCAACTACGAGTGCGGCGCCGAGCCCATCGGCAGCGCCTGGATCCGGTTCCCCGTCGGGTTCTACCTCGTGGCGCTCGTCTTCATCGTCTTCGACGCCCTCGCGGTCTTCCTCTTCCCGTGGGTCCTCGTGCTGCACACCGTCGGGCTGCCCGCCTTCTGGGTGATGGCGGCCTTCGTCGGCATCATCGGCCTCGGCTGGCTGTACGCGTACCGGGAGGGAGTGCTGGAGTGGAAGTGAAGCCCCCGGTGCCCCAGATTCCCCCGCCGGTGTGGAGCGAGTTCAAGGATCTCCAGGAGTGGGAGAAGTACCACCAGGAGCGGCAGGGCAACGACAAGGCCTCGGAGGCGCTGACCTCCATCGCCGACGCGATCCACCACATGCCCGGCGGATGGATCGTCACTACCTCCACCGAGAAGATCTTCAACTGGGCGCGCAAGTCGTCGATCTGGCCGGTGACGTTCGGGCTGGCCTGCTGCGCGATCGAGATGATGGCCACGTTCGCCTCGCGCTTCGACGTGGAGCGCTTCGGGATGGTGCCGTGGGCCTCCCCGCGCCACTCCGACCTCATGATCGTGTCCGGCACCGTCACCATCAAGATGGCGCCGATGCTCAAGCGCATCTACGACCAGATGCCCGACCCCAAGTGGGTCGTCTCGATGGGCTCCTGCGCGAACTCGGGCGGCCCCTTCCGCCACGGCTACCACGTGGTCAAGGGCGTCGACCGCGTGGTGCCGGTGGACGTCTACGTGCCGGGCTGCCCGCCCACGCCCGACTCGCTGATGTACGGGCTGCTCAAGCTGCAGGAGCAGGTCGGGCACTTCCAGAAGACCGGTGAGCGGCCCGCCCCGGCCGAGCGGGCGTGACTGAACAGACAGGGAACCCCGGGCTGACCGCCGCGGCGGCGGCGGCGCAGATCACGGAGCGCCTCGGCCTCGACGCCGGCGTCGCCGGCGCCGAGGTCCGGGTGAGCCTCCCCCGCGAGCGCTGGGTGGAGGCGGCGCGCTTCGTCCGGGATGCGCTCGGCTGCCGCTACTTCAACTGGCTGACCGCCGTCGACTACAAGGAGCAGGGGCTGGAGGTCGTGGTCCGGCTCGACGACGTGGAGTCGATGGTGGCGGTCACGCTGCGCACGCGGCTCGAGCCCGGCCAGACGCGCTGCCCGTCGCTGACCGGCCTCTTCCGTGGCGCCGACTGGATGGAGCGCGAGTGCTACGACATGTTCGGCGTGACCTTCGAGGGTCATCCCGACCTGCGGCGCATCCTCCTGGGCGACGACTGGGAGGGTCATCCGCTCCGCAAGGACTACGCCGTCGACACGCCGCAGGCGCCATACCGCTGAAAGGAGGGGTCGGGGGAGCCCTCCGAGGGTGCCCCTGCAATCAGGATGATCTACGAGCTGCGCACGTACACGCTGTTGCCCGGCAAGCAGGGCGAGTACCTCAAGCTCAACGCCGAGTTCAGCCGGCCGATCCGCGGCGACAAGTACGGGAAGTTCGAGGGCGGCTGGACGACCGAGTTCGGCACGCTCAACCAGTACGTGCATCTCTGGAGCTACCCCGATCTCGTCGAGCGCGACCGCCTGCGCGGCGAGCTCGCCAAGAACGAGGCGTGGACGAAGGAATATATCCCGAAGATCCGGCCGCTCATGCTGGCGCAGGAGAACAAGATCCTGTCCGCGGTGACGCCGTTCAAGCCGCCGGCGGATGCCGGCAACATCTACGAGCTGCGCTGGTACCGCACCCAGGTCGGCCGGCTCGGCGAGTGGCTGAGCCTCGCCAGGGGCGTGCTGCCGAGCCGCGAGAAGTACTCGCGCAACGTCTGCTACTGGCAGACCGAGGCCGGCCAGCTCAACGAGGCCGTGCACCTCTGGGTCTACAAGGATCTCAACGAGCGCGCGGCCGCCCGGTCCAAGGCCCTGGCCGACCCCGAGTGGCAGGCCTTCCTCGCCAAGGCGCTCCCGCTGCTGCTGAACATGCAGTCCGTCGTCCTGATCCCCACGCCCGTCTCGCCCATGAAATAGCGGACCGACGACAGAGCGGCATGAGCCGATTCTTTGCCCGACCGTCGGGCGCCGGAGCCCTGCGCAGGCGCCCCGACGGCACATAAGAACATATGGGAGAGACCACGCAGACCGTCGAGATCGGCTACGGCGGCAACGAGCGTCTCGTGATGAACATGGGGCCGCAGCACCCGTCCGCCCACGGCGTGTTCCGCGCGATCCTCACGCTGGACGGCGAAACGGTGGTGGCCGTCGAGGCCGTGATCGGGTACCTGCATCGGTGTCACGAGAAGCTGGCCGAGCACCTGACGTACGTGCAGTACCCGAGCATCGCGTCCAAGACGGACTACGTCGCGGCGATGACGGCGGAGCTGGCGTACGTCGCCTCGGTCGAGAAGGTCGGCAAGATCGACGTGCCCCGGCGCGCGCAGTACTTACGGGTGCTGGTGGCCGAGCTGCAGCGCATCGCCTCGCACTGCCTGTGGCTGGGCACCTGGTGCATGGACATGGGCGGCGCCCTCGGCGGCGGCGCCACCGTGTTCCTCTACGCGATCCGCGAGCGCGAGCTGATCCTCGACCTCTTCGAGGCGCTCACCGGCGCCCGCCTGCTCTACGGCTTCCACCAGGTGGGGGGCGTGCGCTACGACGTGCCGGCCGGCTGGGCCGAGCGCTGCCGCCAGACGGTGGACCTCATCGAGCGCCGGGTGGGCGAGTACGAGTCGATGCTGGAGGACAACGCGTTCTTCCTCGCGCGCACGCAGGGGGTCGGCGTGATCTCGCGCGCGCTGGCGCTCGACGTCGGGGTGTGCGGCCCGCTCATCCGCGGCTCCGGCATCGGCTACGACGTGCGGCGCGGCGAGCCGTACTCGTCCTACCCGGACTTCGACTTCCGGGTGCCGGTGGAGACGGCCGGCGACTGCTTCGCGCGCTACCGCGTGCGGATGGTGGAGTTCCGCGAGTCCATCAAGATCGTGCGCCAGGTCCTCGACGGGCTGCCGGAGGGGCCGCTGTCCTCGCGGCCGGGCGTGAAGTCGGTGGGGCAGGTGCGCATCCCCAAGGGCGAGGGCTACACGCGGGTGGAGGGTGCGCGCGGCGAGCTCGGCTGCTACCTGGTGGCCGACGGCGGGCCCAAGCCGTACCGCCTCAAGTGGCGCGGCGCCTCCTTCTGCAACCTGGCCGTGCTGCCCCACATCATCCCCGGCCACAAGGTGGCCGACGTGGTCGCCATCATGGGCTCCGTCGATCCCGTCTTCGGCGAAGTCGACCGCTAGCCATGCCGCCGGTGCTCCATCACGCGATCGTGGGCTTCGTCGTGCTCAACGTGGTCATCGGCCTGGTGACCTACGTCACGCTGCTCGAGCGGAAGTTCGCCGCCCGCATGCAGTCGCGCATCGGGCCGTACTACGTGGGTCCCCACGGGCTGCTGCAGCCGATCGCCGACGCCATCAAGCTGATGCTGAAGGAGGACATCGTCCCCACCGCCGCCGACCGCTGGGTCTACAACCTGGCGCCGCTGGCCTTCCTGATCCCCTGCATCCTCATCTTCGCCACCATCCCCTTCGCGCCGGGGCTGGGGGTGGCCGACCTCAACATCGGCGTGCTGTTCTTCCTGGCCGTCTCCTCGCTCGAGATCGTCGGCCTCTTCATGGGCGGCTGGGGCTCCCACAACAAGTACGCGCTGCTCAGCGCCATGCGCGCGGTGAACCAGATCATCTCCTACGACCTGCCCTTCATCTTCGCGGCGCTGGTGCCGGTGGTGCTGGCGGGGTCGCTGCAGATGTCGGCCATCGTGGACGCGCAGCGCGGGTTCTGGTTCGTGGGCGCCTACGGCGTGCTGGGGCCGCTGGCCTTCCTGGCCTTCCTGGTGGCGACGCTGGCCGCCGAGAACCGCGTGCCCTTCGACATCCTGGAGGCGGAGTCCGAGCTGGTGGCGGGCTTCCGCGTCGAGTACAGCGGCATGAAGTTCTCGCTGATCATGCTGGGCGAGTACGCGCACATGATCGGCACCTCGTGCCTGGGCGCCCTGCTCTTCCTGGGCGGCTGGCTGGGGCCCGGCCCGGCCTGGCTGGGCCCGGTGTGGTTCCTGCTGAAGGCGATGGTCGTGTTCCTGATCGTCACCTGGGTGCGCTGGTCCTTCGTCCGCATCCGCGTGGACCAGATCCTGGCCATCTCCTGGAAGCTGCTGCTGCCGCTCACGCTCCTCCTCCTCATGGTCACCGCCTTCGTGGTGGCCGCGCAGAGCGCCGGTGGCCCGTAACGGCTCGTTCCTGGGCGAGACGCTGCAGCTGGCAGGGGCGGTCGGCCGCGCGATGGGCATGACCCTGCGCAACTTCTTCCGGCGACCGGTCACCGTGCGCTACCCGACCATCAAGCGCGTGTACCCCGACCGGTTCCGCGGCATCCTCGCGCTGACCTACGACAAGGAGACCGGCGAGGAGAACTGCATCGGCTGCCGGCTGTGCGAGTTCATCTGCCCGCCGCAGGTCATCAAGGTCGAGATGCTCAAGGCCGAGAAGCGGAACTGGGCCAAGACCTTCACGCTCGAGCTCTACTCCTGCGAGTTCTGCGAGCTGTGCGTGCAGGTGTGCCCCACCGACGCCATCATCATGCTGAAGACGTTCGACCTGGCCACGGCCGACCGGCGCGAGCTGCTGCTCGACAAGGATCGCCTGCACGCGCTCGGCCTCGCCCACGAGCCCTCGTGGGCCACCGGCAACCGCCTGCGCGACATGCAGGCGCCGCCCAAGCCCGTCCCTGAGGCGAAGGCCGGGACCCCTGAGGCGAAGGCCGCGACAAAGGAAGCGGGGAAAGCGGACGCCAAGGAGCCCGCCGAGTGACGCTCGAGACCGCGGCGTTCGCCGGGGTGGCGGTCGTGCTGCTCGGCTCCAGCCTGGCCGTGGTCCTCACGCCGAACCTCTTTCACGCCGTGCTCTGGCTGGCGGCGGCGCTGGTGGCCACCGGCGGCGTCTTCCTGCTGCTCGACGCGCCCTTCCTGTTCGGCGTCCAGCTCCTGCTCTACGCCGGCGGCGTGGTGACGATCGTCGTCTTCGCGATCATGCTGACCGAGCGGCTCGTGGGCCAGACGCTGCGCTCGGCCAGCCGCTTCCTGATCAACGGCGCCGTGCTGAGCGCGGCCGTCTTCGTCGGCGTCGCCGGCTTCCTGGTGCAGGCGCCGGCGGCCGGCGTGCGGCCCGCGCTGGCCGGCGATCTCACCGTCGCGCTGGGGCGGGCGCTGGTCGGCGCCTTCGCGGTGCCGCTGGAGCTGCTGGGCGTGCTGCTGGTGATCGCGCTGCTGGGCGCGCTCTACTTCGCGCGGAGCGAGCCCTGATGCCGCTGGGCGCCTACCTCGTGCTGGCCGCCCTGGTGTTCGCCATCGGCCTCTTCGGCGTGCTGACCCGCCGCAACGCGGTGGGCATCCTGCTCGGCATCGAGCTCATGCTGAACGCCGTCAACATCAACCTGGTCGCCTTCGCGCGCTTCACCGGCGGCCTGGCCGGGATCGTCTTCACGCTGTTCATCATCGCCATCACGGTGGCCGAGGTGGCGGTGGGCCTCGCCCTCGTCATCGTGATCTTCCGGGTGCGGCGGACGGTCGAGGCCGACCACCTGGACCTGCTCCGCGGATGAGCGTCAGGGTCGGCTCCGCCGCGCTGGCCCTGCTCGTGCTGGCGCTGCCCTTCGCGAGCTTCCTGCTGCTGGCGCTGGTGCGGCCGCTGCGCCGCTCGGCGGTCGCGGCCGCCACCGTCAGCATCACGGCCATGGTGGCGGCGGTGGGCAGCGCCTTCTGGCTCTCGTGGCGCTCGCTGCCGCGGGCCCTGCTGCAGAGCCCGTCCACGACGTGGGCGTGGATCCCCGCCGACGGCGGGCCCATGGCCACGGTGGGCGTGATGGTGGACGACAAGAGCATGGCCATGTGCATGCTCGTCACCTTCGTCTCCCTGATGGTGCAGCTCTACTCGTGGGCGTACCTGCACGACGAGCCGCGCCCGTCGCTCGGACGCTACTACGCCTATCACTCGCTCTTCGCGTTCTCGATGCTGGGCCTGGTGCTGTCGCCGAGCTTCATCCAGATGTTCGTGTTCTGGGAGCTGGTCGGCCTCTGCTCGTATCTGCTGATCGGCTACTGGTACGACCGGCCGCCGGCGGCCCGGGCGGCGGTGAAGGCGTTCTGGATCACCAAGCTGGGCGACCTCGGCTTCGTGGCCGGCATCGTGATGCTGTGGGCGGCGGCCGGCACCTTCGACTTCTGGGAGCTGTTCCGGATGGCGAATGTCGGCGCGCTGCCGCGCGAGGGGCTGGCGCTGATCATGTTCCTGATCTATCTCGGCGCCGTCGGCAAGTCGGCCCAGTTCCCGCTGCACATCTGGCTGCCCGACGCCATGGAAGGCCCCACGCCGGTCTCCGCGCTGATCCACGCCGCCACCATGGTGACGGCCGGCGTGTTCCTGGTGACGCGCGCGTTCCCGCTCTTCCTGCTCGTGCCCGACGTGCTCACGCTGATCGCGTGGGTCGGCGCCTTCACCGCGCTGCTGGCCGCGAGCATGGCGTGCGTGGAGAGCGACATCAAGCGCGTGCTGGCCTACTCCACCGTCTCCCAGCTCGGCTACATGATGGCGGCGGCCGGCGCCCAGGCGCCCGGCGCCGGCTTCAACCACCTGCTCACGCACGGCATCTTCAAGGCGCTGCTCTTCCTCGGCGCCGGCGTCGTGATCCACGTCTTTCACACCAACGACGTCTTCCGGATGGGCGGCCTGCGCGGGCAGCCGCTCCTGTGGGCGCCGTTCGTGCTCGCCACGCTGGCGCTGGCCGGCGTGCCGCCGCTGCCCGGCTTCTTCACCAAGGAGGCGATCCTGGGCGGCGTGCTGGAGGCGCACCTGACGGTGCCGTTCGTGATGCTGGCCGTCACCGCGTTCCTGACGGCCTTCTACATGTTCCGCGTCGTCTTCCTCGCGTTCTTCCGCGGCGGCCTCGGCGACGGCCACGCCCATCCCCACGTGCCCGGGCTCATGAGCCTCGTGTGCTGGGCGCTGACCGTGCTCACCATCGCCACCGGCGTGGCCATGGCGCGCCAGGTCCTGACCGCCGGCCACCACGACGGCGCGCCGGCCTGGCTGCCGGCCTTCTCGCTGGGGCTGGCCGGAAGCGGCATCCTGCTGGCGTGGCTGACCTACCAGCGCCAGGCGCTCGATCCCGCGCGGCTGTCGGCCGCGCTGGCGCCGCTCGACTGGGCCGCCCGCCGCCGCTACGGCATCGATGCGGTCTTCGTGGGCTTCTACCGCTTCGTGCTGCTGGCCTTCTCGCGCCTGGTGGGCTGGCTCGATCGCTACATCGTCGACGGCGTCCTCAACGTCGTCAGCGCCTGCACGCTGCGCGCGGGCGACCGGCTGCGGCGGATCCAGAGCGGGCTGGCGCAGGACTATCTCTACGGCGTGGCACTCGGCGTGCTCGTGCTGTTCGTCCTCGCCCAGTGGCGGCTGCGGTGATTCGCCTCCCGGTGCTGTCGATCATCACGTGGGCGCCGTTCGTGGGCGCCGTGCTCATCATGTTCCTGGCCCGCCACTCGCCGCTGGCCGTGCGCCTGATCGCGCTGGTGACGACGTCGATCTCGACGGTGCTGTCGGTGTTCATCTTCGTGATCTACGACCGCGAGGCGGCCGGCTTCCAGTTCTACGAGAAGCTGCCGCTGGTGCCGCCGCTGGGCATCTCCTACGAGGTCGCGGTGGACGGCATGTCCCTGCTGATGGTGCTGCTCACCTCGGTGATCATCTTCGCGGGCGTGTTCGCCTCGTGGACGGTCAAGGAGCGCAGCCAGGAGTTCTACGCGCTCTTGTTGGCGCTGGTGACCGGCGTCTACGGCGTGTTCGTCTCCCTCGACCTCTTCGTCTTCTTCTTGTTCTATGAGCTCGCCGTTCTTCCCATGTACCTGCTCATCGGCATCTGGGGCTCCTCCGGCGAGGTGCGCCCGCGCGGCATCTTCGGCTGGGCCTTCCGCGAGACCGGCGTCGGCACCAAAGAGTACGCGGCGATGAAGCTCACGCTCTACCTGCTCTTCGGCTCCGCCTTCATCCTGGTCGGCATCTTCGCGCTCTACGTCAGCGCCGGCACCGGCTCCTTCTCCTTCCTCGAGCTGGAGGCGGCCAGCTTCGATCCCCGCGTGCAGTTCTGGGCGTTCCTGGCCTTCTACGTGGGCTTCGGGATCCTGGCCGGCATCTGGCCCCTGCACACCTGGTCGCCCGACGGCCACGCCTCGGCTCCCACCGCGGTCTCGATGCTGCACGCCGGCGTGCTGATGAAGCTCGGCGCCTACGGCGTGGTGCGGGTGGGGATGGGGCTCCTGCCGGACGCCGCCGTGGAGCTGGCGTGGCTGGTGGGCGGCATCGCGTGCATCAACGTCGTGTACGGCGCGCTGTCGGCCATGGCCCAGACCGATCTCAAGTACGTCATCGCCTACTCCTCGGTCTCGCACATGGGCCTGGTGATGCTGGGCGCCGCCACGCTGACCGAGGCCGGCCTCAACGGCGCGGTGTTCCAGATGTTCGCCCACGGCGTGATGACCGGCCTCTTCTTCGCGCTGGTCGGTCTCGTCTACGAGAAGGCGCACTCGCGCGCGATCTTCACCATGGGCGGCTTCGGCCGCGTGATGCCCGGCATCGCGACCGCGTTCACCATCGGCGGCCTCTCCTCGCTCGGCCTGCCGGCCACCTCGGGCTTCGTCGCCGAGATCCTGACCTTCATGGGCGCCTGGCGCTCGGCGCATCCGTGGTGGCTGGTGCCGGCGGTGGCCGGCACGTTCCTCACCGCGGTGTACGTCCTGCGCGTGACCAAGCAGATCTTCTGGGGCCCGCCCTCGCCGCACTTCCAGCATCTCGAGGACGCCCGCGGCCCCGAGTGGCTGGCCCTCGTGCTGCTCACCGCCGTCGTCGTGGTCTTCGGCCTGCTGCCCGGCCTCGCCATCGGCCCCGTGGACACGGCCACGGTGCCGATCCTGACGCGCATGGTGAAGCCGTGAGTCTCATCCCCGGAGGCACGCCGTGAGTGTGACGGCGCCGCTGGCGCTCGAGGCCGCCCTCGGCGTGGTGCTGCTGGCCGTCTTCGTCGGCGGGCTGCTGGCCCGCGGCGAGGATCGCCGCGGCCTCGCCTGGCTGGCGACGCTCGGCGTCCTGGTGGTGGGCGTGCTCTCGGCGTTCGTGCGCCCGGCGGGCCCGGCGCTGGGCGGCATGTTCGTGCAGGACGGGCTGGCCATCTTCGCCAAGCGCCTGTTCCTGGTGGCGACGTTCATCGGCCTGCTGGCCGGCCTCTCGTTGCCCGATCGCGTGTTCGCGCGCCGGGCCGGCGAGTACCACCTGCTGATCCTCACCTCGCTGCTGGGCATGCTGGTGCTGGCCTCGGCCCGCGATCTCATCCTGCTCTTCCTGGCCTTCGAGCTGATGTCGATCCCGCTCTACGTGCTGGCCGGCTTCCTCAAGCGTGACGCCGGGGCGGTGGAGGCCGCGCTGAAGTTCTTCCTGGTGGGCTCGGTGTCGTCCGCGGTGATGGCCTACGGCCTCTCCTTCGTGTACGGCGCCGCGCGGACCACGGACCTGGCGAAGATCGCCACGGTCGCGAGCGTGTCGAATCCTCTGATGATGCTCGGGCTCGTGGCCGCACTCGTCGGCTTTGCGTTCAAGATCGCGGCCTTTCCGTTCCACATGTGGGTGCCCGACACCTACGAGGCGGCATCGACTCCGTTTGTCGCATGGTTGAGCGTGGCGCCGAAGGCGGCGGGCTTCGTCGCGCTCTTCCGCGTGTACTTCGAGGGCGCGGGCGATCGGGCGGGCGCGTGGGTGCCGATCGCGGCGTTCCTGGCCACGGTGACGATGCTGGCCGGCAACCTCATGGCGCTGCCGCAGCAGAACACCAAGCGGCTGCTCGCGTACTCCGGCATCGCGCAGATCGGCTACATGCTGGTGGGCGTCGCCGCCGCCTCGGCGTCCGGTACCGCGATGGTGCTCTTCTACCTGGTGGCCTACGTGTTCGGCAACATGGGCGCGTTCCTCGTGGTCGAGGCGCTGGCGCGCGCGGAGGGCTCGGAGGCGACGACGGCGTTCCGCGGGCTCGCGCAACGCTCGCCGCTGCTCGCGCTCGCGATGCTGCTGTTCCTGCTCTCGCTGGGCGGCATCCCGTTCGTGGCCGGCTTCTGGGCCAAGCTCTACGTCTTCTGGGCCGCCACCGAGCGCGGCCTCTACTGGCTCGTGCTCCTGGGCGCCATCCTCACCGTGGTCGCCCTCTTCTACTACCTGCTCGTCGCCAAGCGCATGTACATCGAGGCCCCCGAGCGCACCGGCCGCGTGCCCGTCGCCGCCACCCTGGCGATCGCCGTCGCCCTCTGCGCGCTCGGCGTCGTCATCCTCGGCCTCTATCCCAAGGCGGTCGTCATGGCCGCCCTGAGGGTCGCCACGCCCCTGTTCTAGGATTCTTGACGCAGTGCGTATGCGCGTGTATGGTTCTGTACCAACCGGTTGGTACAAACGATGACCGCCACCAAGACGCCAAGCCCCACGAGCCGTCCCCGCGACGGCCGCTCCACCCGGGAGGCGATCATCGAGGCCGCCACGAGGCTGATGCACGTGGGCGGCTACCAGCACACCTCGCTCGACGACGTGCTGCGCGAGAGCGGGGTGGGAAAAGGCAACTTCTACTACCACTTCCGGAGCAAGGAGGACCTCGGCTTCGCGATCCTCGAGCAGCTCATCAGCCGGTTCGTGGAGCGCACGCTGGAGCCGTGCTTCTCGGACCCCCTGGGTGCCCGCCTGGAGCAGATCCGTTGCTTCCTGGACCACGTGCTGGAGGCGCAACGAAAGTCCAATTGCGTCGGCGGCTGTGCCATGGGCAACCTGGCGTCCGAGCTGAGCGACGTGCACGAGGGATTTCGCGCCAGGCTCGCTTCGGTGTTTACCGCGTGGCGGGTCCGGCTGACCACGGCGCTGACCGAGGGTCAGGGGCGCGGCGAGGTGGTGGCATCGTGCCGGCCGGCGGCGACGGCGCAGTTCCTGGTGGCGGGGCTGGAGGGCGGCATCCTGTTGACGAAGGTCTCGAAGGACATTGCAGTGCTCGAGCAGTGCGTGAGCGAGCTCAAGCGCTATCTCACGCTGTACGAGGTGCAGGCATGAGCAGCGTGGTGCCGGGAGCGCGGGTGGACGGCGACGCCGATCTCGTGGCCGCGCTGCGCGCGGACGAGCCGGGCGCCGCCGAGCGGCTGGTCGAGCGCTTCGGCGACCGCGTCTACCGTCTGGCCATGCGCATCACGGGCTCCAACGAGGACGCCGAGGAGGCGGCCCAGGACGCCCTGTGGACGGCCGCGCGCAAGATCGGCATGTTCAAGGGCGAGTCGGCGTTCGGCTCGTGGATCTACCGGATCACGGCCAACGCGGCGTACCAGAAGCTGCGCACGCGCCGGCAGAAGGCGGCCGAGATCGCCATGGACGACGTGCTGCCCTCGCTCGACGACGACGGGCGCCACTTCGAGCCGATGGACGACTGGGTCAATCGCGTGGACGAACGCGCGCTGCAGGGCGAGCTGCGCCAGGTGCTGCAGGCGGCCATCGACGGCCTGCCCGACGAGTACCGCACGGCGCTGGTGATGCACGACGTCGAGGGCCTGTCGAACCCCGACATCGCCGAGACGCTGGGCATCAGCCTGCCGGCCGTCAAGTCGCGCGTCCACCGCTCGCGCCTC
>Ga0335084_10004525_pt1 | contig 13702 bp, 9 predicted proteins | sample Lox_Sample_44_FD_206721 | JGI IMG/M metagenome (GOLD analysis project Ga0335084, IMG submission 206721) | Soil microbial communities from Loxahatchee National Wildlife Refuge, Florida, United States - Lox_Sample_4.4 | ecosystem: Environmental > Terrestrial > Soil > Wetlands | place: USA: Florida... | reverse complement strand
ACACTCGAGCGCGCGTTCGTGGCGCGCGTGACCCAGGCCGTGGCCCGGCCGGCCGAGCTGGGCGTCGACACGCTGTTCTATGCCGCGCAGGTCGAGAATCCCACCACGCGCGCGGCCCTGCGCGGCGCCGCCGTGGCGGCCGTGGCGCGCGACCCCGCGCAGTGGAGCGGCTACAGCGCAAAGCCGCTGCGCCTCGCACCCACTCCCGACTCACCGCTCGCCGAGTGTCTCGCGCGAGAGACCGCCGCCAACCTCGACTGGGAGATCGACCAGCAGTCCACCGATGGCTCCTGGCAGCCGAACTGGACCTGGCAGGGTCAGTTTCCCGCCGCCTGGGAGGGCGCGCGGCGGGAGTGGCAAGGCGAGCTCACGCTGCGCGCGCTGCGCAGCCTGCGCGCCTTCGGGCGGCTCGAAGCCGCTTAACGCGACCCCGCGAACTGCCGATTTGCGGAGAGTCCGGACGAGGGCTTTGTACGATGGACAAGAGCGCGAGCCAGAGGAGCGCGGTGGCGGGTGTGACGGACGTGCTCCCGGAAGTCACGACGGCGTTCTCGCGCCAGGGCGCGCTCGGCGTGCTGTACGTGGACTGCAGCGCGCTCGACGAGGTCGAGCGGCGCTACGGCGAGGAGGCGCAGCTGCGCTCGCTCGCCGCGCTCGCCGACGTCGTGGGCGGCGCGTGTCTCGAAGTCCTGGGCCGGCGCGCGCCGCAGGCGCGCGGCGAGCTGGGCCGCAGCGAGTTCGTGTGCTTCGTGCCGTGCGAGGCGGGCGACGTGGACTTCCACGCCAAGGTGCTGCCCGCGCTCGAGCGCACCGCGCGCGAGCGGCTCGCGCGCAACGCGCAGCGCATCGCGTATCCCTACCTGCGCCGTCTGCCGCCGTTGCCGATCGGCTGCGCCTACACGCTGCGCAATCCGCTGCTCGCGGCGCTCACCCAGGTGCGCGAGGCGCTGGACCGCGCGCGCGCCGACGCCGAGCTCAACGCGCGCATCGCCCAGCGCGGCCGCCGGCGCGACTTCCTGGACCTGCTCTTGCAGGGCAAGCTGCACTCGGTCTACGAGCCGGTGGTCGACGCCAAGTCACTGACCGTGTACGGCTACGAGGCGCTGGTGCGCGGCGTCGAGGGCACCGAGCTGGCGTCGCCGGCCGAGCTGTTTCCCGTGGCGGCGGCCGAGAACCTGTTGTTCGAGCTCGACTGCCAGTGCCGGCGCGCCGCGGTCGAGGGCGCGGCCGGCTTCCCGCAGGGCGCGAAGCTGTTCATGAACATCCGCCCCACGGCGATCCACGACCCGAACTTCCAGCCCGACGCGCTGACCCGCACGCTCGACCGCTGCGGACTCGCTCCCAACGACGTGGTGTTCGAGATCTCGGAGCAGGAGTCGATCGACAACTACGCCATCTTCCGCGAGGCGCGCGACGACTACGGCAAGCTCGGCTTCCAGTTCGCGCTCGACGACACCGGCGCGGGCTACGCGAGCCTCGAGGCGGTGCTCGAGCTGACTCCCGAGTTCATCAAGGTCGACCGCGCCTTCGTGCACGGCATCGACCAGGACTCCGCGCGCCAGAACATGCTGCGCGCCTTCCAGACCATCGCCAGCGACATGAACGCGCGCATCATCGGCGAGGGTCTCGACACACTCGAGGAGCTGCGCATGCTGGGCGAGCTCGGCATCCAGTTCGGGCAGGGCTGGCTGTTCGGCAAGCCCGCGCCGCTACGGGCTGGCGACTAGCTTCATCGCCCAGCTCTGCAGAGCGACTCGCAGGACCCGGTCGCCGGCGAAGGAGCCGACGTAGAGCTGGTCGTCGACCAGCAGCGCCGAGGTGCCGCCGCCCATCGGCGGGCCGACGTTCTCGTACAGCGCGTAGTCCTTCATGTCGCGCGGATCGAGCAGCACGATCGAGAAGTGGAACGGGCACTGGCCGTGCTCGAGGCCGCCGCAGGCCATGATCTCGTTCAGCGGCGCGTTGTGCGACGCGACCAGCAGCTTGCCGCCGGGCGCCCAGTTCACGTTGTCGGGGCTGGCGATCTGGAGCTTGGCCAGGAGCCGGCCGGTGCGGCGCTCGAACTCGCGCAGCTCGTCGGCGAGATACTCGTCGACGAACAGGGTCTCGCCGTCGGGCGAGACCGCGATGCCGTTGGGCGCGGGCGCCTCGGTGCCCGGGATCGCGCGCATGGCCGCGCCCGGATGCCATTCCAGCACCGCGCCCGTCGAGCCGCGCAAGAGCCCCCAGAGCACCGAGCGCAGCGGGTGCGCGCGCGACGCGAAGTGAGTCGTGACGAAGCCGCCGTCGGGCAGGGCAGCCACGTCGTTCAGCAGCGCGTCGTCCGGGGCGAGCACGCAGCCGCGCCAGGCGAGGGCGGGCGCCTTGGGTGAGTCGCTCACTTCGAACAGCTCGACGGACTCGCGCCCGCCGTGGTTCACCACCAGGAGCTCGAGCGCGCCGTCGGGCCGCCGGGCCAGGTCGAGGCCGTGGGGGCTGAGCTTGTCCCCCGGCGCCCCGGGGCAGGCCGGGTCGCCCCAGCCGGCGCGCGGCGGCGCGTCGGGCACTCCGGGCAGCGGGTAGGCGGGCGAACGCGACTCACTCTCGAGCGCCAGGAACGAGAGCGACCCCGGATGCGGGCCGTCCGGCACGCCCATCTCACTCACCACCAGCACGTGCGCCGCCGGCAGCAGCGCCAGGTCCTCGGGGTTGTGGAAGCCACAGATCGGGTGCGCGTCCTTGGACGGCGCGCAGTCCGTGATCGGCGCGCGCGCCCGCGAGCAGGCGCCGGCGGCGAGCAGCGCGAGCGCCCCGGCGAGGACGCGTCTCACGCGAACGTCGCCAGCACCGGCGCGTGGTCCGATGCGCCCTTGCCCTTGCGCTCCTCGCGGTCGATCGCCACGTCGGCCAGCCGCGCGTACAGCGCGGGGGTCAGGAGCAGGTGGTCGATGCGCAGGCCGCGGTTCTTCGGGAACCCGAGCAGCCGGTAGTCCCACCAGGTGAACGCCTGGAGCTTCGGGTACTTCTCGCGGAACGAGTCGATCAGGCCCCACTCACGGAGCCGGGCGAGTGCGGCGCGCTCGAGCTCGCTGCACATGATCTGGCCGACCCAGAGCGCCGGGTCGTGCACGTCGAGGTCGGCGGGCGCGACGTTGAAGTCACCGGCCAGCACGAGCGGCGCGCTCGGGTCGCACTCGCGCTCCAGATACTTCCGCAGCCGCTCGTACCACTCGAGCTTGAACGCGTACTTCTCGGAGCCGACCTTCTGCCCGTTCGGCACGTAGGCGGTGATGACGCGCACACCGTCGACCGTCGCGGCCAGGAGCCGGGCCTGGCTGTCGTCGCCGCCGTCGCGCAGACCCGCGCGCACGTCGCGGACGGCCGTGCGCGCCAGGATCGCCACGCCGTTGTAGCCCTTCTGGCCGGCCGTCACCGACTCGTAGCCCGCGGCACGCAGCGCCAGGGCCGGGAAATCCGCGTCCACGACCTTGGTCTCCTGCAGGCAGACCACGTCGGGTGAGTGGCGCGCCAGCAGCGCCAGCAGCCGGTCGTGCCGCTGGCGGATCGAGTTCACGTTCCAAGTAACCAATCGCATCGCCGGACATCGTATCTCGCGACGCCGCTTGACGGGTGGGCGGCGACCGGCCGAAGGTGTCCAGATGCGGTGCTCGCAATGCAGTGCAGAGCTCCTGGCAGGCAGGAAGTTCTGCGTCCAGTGCGGAGCGCCCGCGCAGGTCTCGTGCGCGCATTGCGGCGCGCCGGTCGAGGCGGGCTGGCGCTTCTGCCCCGACTGCGGCCGCGAGGTGGCGCCGGCCGCCGGCGCGGAGCCGCAAGTGACCCTGATCTCCATGACCCCGCCGCCGGCCCCGGCGTCGCCTGCGCGCGAGGCGCCGCGGCCGGTCCTGTCGCGCGTGCTGCCCGAGACCGCGAGCGAGCGCGTGCGCGCCGCCGCGGCCGGCGCGGTCGCCGGTGAGCGCAAGCGGGCGACGGTGTTCTTCTGCGACCTGGTCGGCTCGACCGCGATCGCCGAACGGCTCGACCCCGAGGAGTACCGCGAGCTGCTCGACCAGTATCTCGAGCTCGTGCTGGGCGAGATCTACCGCTTCGAGGGCATCGTCAACCAGCTCGCGGGCGACGGCATGATGGCGCTGTTCGGCGCGCCGATCGCGCACGAGGACGCGCCCGAGCGCGCGGTGCTGGCCGGGCTCGCGATCCAGCGCGAGCTGCTCACGCTGTCGGAACGGCTGCTCGCCGAGGGCGGCGTCGCCCTGCGCGCGCGCATCGGCATCCACACCGGCGTCGTGGTCGCCGGCACGGTCGGCAACGAGCTCAAGATGGACTACACCGCGACGGGAGACACGACCAACCTCGCCGCGCGCCTCCAGTCACTCGCCACGCCCGGCACGATCCTGGTCTCCGACGCGACTCACGCGCTGCTGCGCGGCCGCTTCAAGACGCGCGCGGTCGGACCGTTCGAGGTGAAGGGCAAGAGCGAGCCGATCGCCGCCCACGAAGTCGAGGGCATGGCCGAGAAGTCGCAGAGCTTCGCCATGACCGAGCGCGGTGAGCTCACGCCGCTGGTCGGCCGCGACGCCGAGCTGGGCCAGGTGATCTCCTGCTTCGAGCGGCTGGACGGGGGCCTGGCGCAGATCGTGTCGGTCGTGGGCGACGCCGGCATGGGCAAGTCGCGCCTGGTGCACGAGCTCCGCAAGCGGCTCAAGGGCCGCGACGTGGAGCTGCTCGAGGCGCGCTGCTCGTCCCTGACGCGCTCGGTGCCGTACTCGCCCTGGCTGCAGATGTTCCGGCGCTGGTTCGAGATCGACCCGGCCGACGACGCGGCCACCAAGATCCGGAAGATCGCGACCGGCTTCACCGACGAATCCGGCGCACTCGATCCCGGCTACGCCTACGTGTGCTGGATGCTGGGACTCACTCCCGAGGGCGAGCGGCCCAGCGACGACGCGGTGCGCGTGGGCAGCTTCGAGGCCGTGGGCCGGCTGATCGGGCGCAAGGCCGAGCGCGTGCCGGTGGTGATCCTGATCGAGGACCTGCACTGGATCGACGACGCCTCGCGCGAGATGCTCGAGCTGTCGCTCTCGCAGGCGCACATCAAGCGGGTGATGTTCCTGGTGACTCACCGGAACGACTTCCGCGCCAGCTGGCAGTCACACGCGGCGATCACGCAGCTCCGGCTGCGGCCGCTCACCGACGGCGAGGCGGCGCTGATCGTGTCCGCGCGCGCGGGCGGCGCGGTCCCGCCCGAGGTCGAGCGGCGCATCCTGCGCAAGGCCGACGGCAACCCGTTCTATCTCGAGGAGCTGACCCGGGCGCTGGTCGAGGACGGCACGCTCGCGCTGCGCGACGGCACCGTGCGCGCCACGCGCAGCGCCGACGAGATCCGCATTCCCGACACGATCGGCGAGCTCCTGGGAGCGCGCATCGACCGGCTGACCCCGGCCGCCAAGCGCGTGGCGCAGGTGGCCGCGGTGCTCGGCCGCCAGTTCGCACGCACGCACGTCGAGCGGCTGCTCGAGGGCGAGCCGATCGACGTGCTGGCCGAGCTCTACGAGCTCGAGAAGCGCGGCATCCTGCACCGCAACGGCTCGATGGAGCTCGGCGAGCTGCGCTTCGGCGAGAGTCTCACCCAGGAAGTCGCGTACGAGGGGCTGCTCATGCGCGAGCGCCGGCAGCTCCACGACCGCGCCGCGGGGCTGTTCGCGGCCGAGGGTGGCTCGGTGCCCCCGGGCGGCGACGTGCGGCGCCTGCGCGCCCTGGCCGCGCACCACTGGGCGCGCGGCGACGACCGCTCGCGCGGCATCCAGGCGCTGCTCGACGCGGCGAAGGAGGCCCTCGCCGTGCCGTCGTACGGCGACGCCATCCGGCTGTTCCGCGAAGCCTGGCAGCTCGCCGAGATCACGCTCGGCGAGCGGCGCGAGAGCAGCGGCGACGCCAAGCGACTCGCCCTGCGCGCCGCCGTCGGCATCAGCGTCGCGGCGGTGATCTACGGCGACTCCGGCTCCGAGCGCGACGAGACGGCGACCCAGCGCGGCATCGGCCTGGCCGAGGAGCTCGGCGACGACGAGTCACTCGCCCAGCTGCTCGTGAACCACGGCATCGTGGTGCTGAACAGCGGGCGGGAGCGCTTTGCCGAGGGGCTCGAGCTGGCCGAGCGCGGCGTCGCGATCGCGCGCCGGGCCGGGCTCCTGGCGCAGCTGCCCAAGATCTCGCGCGGCCTGGTCTGGGGCTACCTGCTCGACGCGCGCTTCCAGGAGGCGCGCGACCAGGTGGAGTCCGTGCTGCAGTCACTGATCGAGGCCGGCCACGAGGAGCGCAACAGCGAGATCTATCTCGGCACGCGCTACTTCCGCAACCGCGTGATCCTCGAGTCCGACGGCATCGACGAGGCCGAGGCCGACGCGCTCGACGTCTTTGCGCGCGCGCAGCAGGCCAACAACCGCACCATGTACTGCGCGGCGGCGTCGGTGCTGTCGTCGATCGGGGTCATGCGCGGTGACTCGGCCAAGGCCGAGTACTGGGCCGGGCTCGCACTGCCCGTCGCCGAGCAGATCCAGAACCTGGCCGCGGTGCGCGGCTCCGCCGCGTCGCTCCTGCTCGCGCGCGCCGACCGCGGCGACCACAACGCCAGCCAGGCCGAGCTCGATCGGCTCGAGCGCGGCCTGTTCGCGGCGGGGGACCTCGGCATCAACTCCGAGAACATCGTCGAGGCCCTGGTCGAGGTGGGCGAGCTGCGGCGCGCGCGGCGCATTGCCCAGACCCGCGTGGAACTCTCGGGCGGGCGGCTGCGCGAGGCCCGGGCGACGCTCATGACGGGCCTGGTGGCCCTGGCCGGCGGCCCGGACGATCACGCCGACGCCGAGCGCGCCTTCACCGAGACGCTCGCGCGCGGCATCGAGATCGGCGCGCGCTCGCTCGAGGGGCGCGCGCACCTGGGGCTGGCCGAGCTCGCGCACGAACGCGGCGACGTGTCCGCCATGGAGAGCCACGCCCGCCGCGCGCTCGCCATCCTGCGCCCGATGGGCTTCGGCCGCTACGCCATGCGCGCCGCGCGGCTCCTGCTGGAGCGGCTCGAAGGCGCGCCACCGAACGCCTGATCGCGTGGGCACCCGACCCACGCTCTGTTTTCGCAATTGACAGGCGCGCTCGAGGCGAGTAACCCGAATTCCGACACAAGCGCGAAGGACCCCCCGATGGCGCGCTACGCGTACGACCGATTGACCGCGCTCGACAACTCGTTCCTGCTGCTCGAGAAGCCGAACGCCTACATGCACGTGGCTGCGACGCAGGTCTTCAAGACCGGCCCGCTGCGCACGGAAGGCGGCGGCGTCGACGCCGCGCGCATTCGCAAGCTCGTGGCGGCGCTCCTGCACCGCATTCCGCGCTACCGCCAGAAGCTCGCGTGGATCCCGTTCGAGAGTCACCCCGTCTGGGTCGACGATGAGAACTTCAACCTCGACTACCACCTGCGCCACACCGCGCTGCCGCGGCCGGGCAACGACGAGCAGCTCAAGCGCCTGTCCGCGCGCGTGATGCAGCAGCACCTCGACCGCGACCGCCCGCTGTGGGAGATGTGGGTGGTCGAGGGGCTCGAGGACGACCGCTTCGCGATCATCTCGAAGACGCACCACTGCATGATCGACGGCGTGTCCGGCGTCGACATCATGCGCGTGTTGATGTCGCCCGACCCCGACACGTCGCTGCCCGAGGAGCCGAGCTGGGTTCCGCGGCCGGCGCCGTCGGGGTTCGAGCTCATGCGCCACGAGTTCATGCGCCGTGCCTGGCTGCCCGTCGAAGTGCTGCGCGGCGCGGCCAGCCTGGTGCGCGCGGCGCAGGACGTGCGGTTCGATCTCATGACGCGCGTGCGCGCGCTCTCGGAGGCGCTGGGCGGCAGCCTGCGCCTTCCGTCGGAGACGCCGATCAACCGCGAGATCGGCCCGCACCGGCGCTTCGACTGGCTGACGCTGGACCTGGGCGAGCTGAAGCAGATGCGCAAGGCGCTGGGCGGGTCACTCAACGACCTCGTGCTCACGGTCGTGACGGGTGCGGTGCGCTCGTTCCTGCGCACGAGACATGTGAATCCCGACCGGCTCGACTTCCGCGTGATGGCGCCCGTGAGCGTGCGCTCCGAGGACCAGCGCGGGGCGCTCGGCAACCGCGTGTCGGCCTGGATCGTGCCCCTGCCGATCGACGAGCCCGACCCGCGCGCACAGCTCGCGCGCATCATCGACAAGACCACCCGGCTCAAGGTCTCGAACAGCGCCGTCGGCGCCGAGGTCCTGACCCAGGCGGCGGAGTACACGCCCTCGACGCTGCTCGCGCTGGGCGCGCGCAACATCGCGCGGCTCCTGCCCTTCAACCTGGTGGTCACGAACGTCCCCGGCCCGCAGGCGCCCATGTACATGCTCGGCGCCGAGATGACCGAGTGCTACCCGCACGTGCCGCTCACCGACCGGCTCGGCCTGGGCATCGCCCTCATGAGCTACAACGGCCGCCTGTGCTGGGGCTTCAGCGGCGACTACGACCTGATGCCGGACCTGCGCGAGTTCGTGGGCGCGATCGAGGCCGCGTTCCGCGAGCTGCAGGAGCTGGCACACACCAGGCCCGTGACCCTGGGCAACGGGCACGACCGGGCGGCTTCTGCAAGCTGACTCAGCGAGTCACTTCTTCGGCGCCTCGACCGCGAACGTCTCCGAGCGGTCGAACTTCACGTTCGCGCTCTTGAAGTCGATCTCCAGCGCGTACAGGCCGTCGGAGGCGCTGGGCGGCACGGTCACGAACACGTCGATCACCCAGCGGCCCGGGCGCAGGTCGTAGCTGGCGTCGCTCTCCTTCAGGATCGGCTGGCCGCGGAACAGGATCTTGGTGTCGAGCTTGCCGGTCACGACGTCGGTGGGGCCGTCCGTGCACAGCACGTACGTGAGCCGGTGACCCAGCTCCTTGCCCGGCTCCAGGCGCTTGGGCCAGACCTCGAGTGTCTCGAGCTTGAACCAGGGCAGCTTCTGGCTGGCGCAGTTGAACTCCACGCCGACCTTCTCGGGGAAGTCCACCAGCCGCACGCCGGGCGAGCGGAACGGGCGCTCGAGCTGGGGCGGCATGTACTGGCACGAGAGACATGCGGCCGTGCACAGCCACGCGGCAGCCAGCGCGCCTATTCTCGGCGAATCACCCAACCGTTTCCCCCCGTCGGCTTCGGCGTCTCGGAGACCGCCTCGTGCGACACCGGAGGGGACGATCGTAGCTCTGGCTTGCTCGCGTGCGCCACGCGGTGCGCGCGCGCCGCCGTGTGAGTGACCGGCTTGGGCGGAGGCGTCGGCGGCGTCGCGACAGGCGCGGCCGCCGCCGCCACGGCCACCGGCGCTCGTGCCACCGGCGCGGGCGGCGCCGGAACGCTGCGCACCACCTTCGCGCCCATCAGCAGCGCCGCGGCGGCGAGCGCGCCCAGCGGCAGCGCGAGACCCAGGCGGCGGCGCCACGCGCCGCGCGCGGGGCCGGTGCGCGTCTCGGGCTCGGGCGGGGGCGCGGCGAGCTCTACACGCATCGGTGTCGCCAGGAAGCGCGTGTCCAGCGCGCTTGGGTCCGGCGCGCGCGCGTCGCCCTCGCCGAGCGGCAGCGCGGTCTGCAGCGCGTCGCGCAGCGCGTACACGCTGGGGAAGCGCTCGGCGGGCTCCTTCTGCAGCGCGCGCAGGATCACCGCCTCGAGCTCGGCCGAGAGCGCGGGCACGAGCTCGCGCGGCGGGCGCGGCGGCTTCTCGACCTGCGCGCGGCACAGCTCGTACTCACTCTCGGAGTCGAACGGCACCACCCCGGTCAGCATCTCGTAGGCCAGCACGCCGATCGCGTACACGTCGGAGCGCGCGTCGCTCTCCAGCCCGCGCACCTGCTCGGGCGACATGTACTGCGCGGTGCCGATCATGTGGCCGTCGCGGGTCTGGCGCACGGTGCCCAGACAGCGCGCCACGCCGAAGTCCATCACCTTCACGCAGCCGCTGCCGCCCAGCATCAGGTTCGAGGGCTTGATGTCGCGGTGGATGACCCCGGCCGCGTGCGCGTGACCGATGCCCTCCAGCGCCTGCAGCAAGAGCGGCAGCGCGCGCTCGGGCGGCAGGGCGCCGCCGTCGAGCAGCTGGCCGAAGGTGCGGCCCTCGACGTACTCCATGACCATCGCGAGTGACTCCTCCTCGCGCATCATGCAGTAGAGCACCGCGATGTTCGGGTGGATGAGCTGCGCCAGCGTGCGCGCCTCCGCATGGAAGCGCTGCACCACCTCGGCGCAGTCCGCGAGCCCCGGGCGCAGGAACTTCAGCGCCACGTTGCGCCCCAGCAGGTGGTCGACCGCCTTGTAGACGTCTCCGACTCCGCCGGATCCGATCTTCTCGGTGATCTCGTAGCTGCCCAACGTGACGCCGATCATGTCGGGTGCGGTATCGGAAATGCGCGCGTGGCGCTTGATTTCCTCACCCGTACGCAACGGGCGCGGTAAGTCGCGAGTGGCAGGCTACGATCGCGGCCTCGGGAGGAGTGCGATGAGCGCGGATACGGGCTTCTGGCGCCGCTGCAGCAGCTGCAAGAAGGAGATCGGCTTCCAGGCGACCCACTGGGTCTGCAGCGTCTCGACCTGCAACCGCAAGCGCACGGGGCTCGTGTTCTGCAGCACGTCGTGCTGGGATGCGCATCTCCCGACCATGAACCACCGCGAGGCCTGGGCGGAGGAGCGGCGCTCGCCGACGCGAGAGGCCTGGGCCCGGGAGCAGGCCGAGGAAACCGCGCCGCGCGCGCCGGCGGCCCCGGCAGCGGCCCCCAAGCCCGTTCCCCGGTCCGAGCCCGCGCGCATCCTGGTGCGCCCGGCTGCGGCCGTGCGCGCGCCCGAGCCGCCCCAGGACATCCTGGTGGTGGTCTCCAAGCTCAAGGCCTACGTGCGCGCCCGCTCCGGCATGAACACCGCCGACGCCGTGGCCGAAGTGCTCTCGGACCGGCTGCGCCGGCTGTGCGACGAGGCGATCCGGCGCGCGGGCGCGGAGGGCCGGAAGACGGTCCTGGAGCGCGATTTCTAGCTGCGGCCTACCTTCCCCTCATGCGCATGCCCCTCGCCGGTCACCCGGTCCTGCGGATCGCCCTCGCGGCCCTGGTGCTCGTGGGTCTGGTGGCTGCGGCGAGCTCGCACCTGCCCGGCATCTACCGGACGCCCGACCGCTGGACCGAGGCGCGCAAGGGCTGGCTGTTCCGCAGCGCGCAGATCCCCGCCTCGGACGTGGAGCAGGTGCTGCGCGCGCAGAAGATCGACCTGGTGCTCGACCTGACCGACGCCGCGCCCGACCCGCTGCAGGACGCGGAGGCCCGAGCCGCCCAGCGGCTGGGCATCCGCTATCTGCACCTGCCCGTGCAGCACCCGCGCGAGCGCGTGATCGAGAACCTCGCGGCCGCGGTCACCGAGATCGATCGCGCGCACAAGGCCGGCCAGCGGGTGCTGGTGCACTGCACCTACGGACACCGGCGCTCCGCGACCGCGCTCGCGCTCTACGCGCGGCTGATCGAGCAGGAGCCGCCGCACATCGCCTTCGCGGAGCTCACCCGCTTCAGCGAGGCCGACTCCAAGTGGAGTCACGACGCGATCACCTGGGTCGACAAGAACATGGACGCGATCGCGGCGGCCGTGAAGGCCGACGAGGCCGCCGCCGACGCGGGCGCGTCGATCCCGAATCAGGCCGAGCCGAACTGACTCGCGCAGAGCTCGAGCAGCGCCGCGCCGTGCTTCGCCGCGAGCGCCGGCCCGATGCCCTTCACGGCCAGGAGCTCGCGCTCGTCGCGCGGGCGGCTGGCGGCGATGCCTTCGAGCGCGGCGTTGGTGAGGATGCGGAACGCGGGCACGCGGCGGCGCTTGGCCTCGGCCATGCGCCAGCGCTGCAGCGCCGCGACCAGCGCGCCGCTCGCGGCCGGTGAAGCCGGGGCCGGCTGCGCGCGCGCCCGGCCGCGGCCCGGCTTCTTCTTGCGCCGCGCGGCGCGCTCGGGCTCGGCGGCGCGCGCGATGCGCACGGCCGCGAGCTCGGTCTCGCCCGCGGCCAGACCGGCACGGGTGAGCCGCACGCGCGCGAACGAGATGGTCTCGCCGTCCTTGTCGAACGAGTCCGACTCCTCGACCGCGAGCCCCGCGCGCACCAGCCCCGCGACCAGCGCCTCGAAGGCCTTGCGCTCGAGTGAGTCGCCGAACAGCTCGCGGTGCAGCTTGCCCGCGGACTGGCCGTTGCGCTCGCGCAGGCGCTCCGCGATGCGCGCGAGCTGCGCGGCCTGGTCGGCGTCGGGCCCGGCCATTGCGAGCGCGCGCGCCGCGCCCGGGTCGCAGATGTCGCACAGGCCGCAGGCCGCGCCGGCGTCGTCCTCGTCGCCGAAGTGTCTCACCAGGTGGACCATGCGGCAGCCGCGGCTCTCGGAGAAGCGCCGCATCTCGTCGAGCTGGCCGCGCTTGTGCCGCACCTGGGCCGCGTAGGGCTCGCGCCAGCCGTCGCGGCCGCGCGCCGCGCGCTCCTCGGGGTCGAGCTGCGCGCCGCCGTGGATCCACAGCTTCTCCAGCGCCTTCTCGAGTGAGTCGGGGTCCATGCGCAGCTCGCGCTGCAGCTCGGCGCGGGTCTCGAAGCGCGGCGAGAGCACGCGGAACACGCGCTCCAGCACGTCGGCCTCCGGATAGTCGCGCGCCAGGAAGTGCTCGTGCGTGCGCAGGTCGACGAAGCCGTGGAACAGCACGGCGCGCGAGGCCTGGCCGTCGCGGCCCGCGCGCCCGATCTCCTGGTAGTAGCTCTCGATGCTCGACGGCAGCGCCGTGTGCACCACGGTGCGCACGTCGGGCTTGTCGATGCCCATGCCGAAGGCGATGGTGGCCACGATCGCGTCGAGCCGTCCCGCCAGGAACGCGGCTTGTGTCTCGTCGCGCTCGCGCGCGGGCATGCCCGCGTGGTACGCGGCGGCGGAGAAGTGCCGGGCCAGCCGGTGCGCCAGCGCCTCGGCCTTCTTGCGCGTGGGCGCGTACACGATCGCCGGCCGGCGCTCGGGCGCGCGCAGCAGCTTCTCGGTCGCCGAGTCACGTGCCGAAGGCGGCGCCTCGCACAGCTCGATCGCCAGGTTCGTGCGGCGGAAGCCGTGGATGTAGCGGCCGGCCTTGTCGATGCCGAGCTGCGCCACGATGTCGCGCTGGACCAGCGGCGTGGCGGTCGCGGTCAGTGCGATCACCGGCGCGGGACGGAGCTGCGGAAGTCTCTCGCGCAGCATGCGGTACTCGGGCCGGAAGTCGTGGCCCCAGTGCGAGATGCAGTGCGCCTCGTCGACGGCCACCAGCGCCGGCTTGCGCGTGGCGAGCTTCTCGGGGAAGCCCGGCACCGCCAGGCGCTCGGGCGCGATGAACAGGAAGTCGAGCCGGCCGTCGAGGTAGGCGCGCAGCACGGCCTGCGACTCGGCGCGCGCGCGCCCGGAGTGGATGCGTTCGGCGCGCAGCCCGCGGGCCTGCAGCTGCCCGACCTGGTCGTCCATGAGCGCGATCAGCGGCGAGATCACGAGCGTGGTGCCGCCGCGCGCCAGGCCCGGCAGCTGGTAACAGAGCGACTTGCCCGCGCCCGTGGGCATGACGAGCAGCGCGTCCTCGCCCGAAGTCACGGCGCGGCACACGGCTTCCTGGAAGGGCCGGAAGCTCGGGTGGCCGAAGCGGAGCTGGAGCAGGGCG
>Ga0335084_10004523_pt1 | contig 13704 bp, 15 predicted proteins | sample Lox_Sample_44_FD_206721 | JGI IMG/M metagenome (GOLD analysis project Ga0335084, IMG submission 206721) | Soil microbial communities from Loxahatchee National Wildlife Refuge, Florida, United States - Lox_Sample_4.4 | ecosystem: Environmental > Terrestrial > Soil > Wetlands | place: USA... | reverse complement strand
CTCGGCGTCCGCGAGATGAAGGTGCAGCGCTACGACGTCTCGAAGGTGGGGCCGGTCCGACCCTGAGTCACGTCTCGAAGGGCTCGACGGGCTCGGTGGCGGGGGCGGGCGTGCGCGCGAGCACCGTCTTCCAGCGCCCGCTGCGGAAGCGCGTGATCAGCATCGCGCCTTTCACGAGGTAGTCGGCGAGCAGGGCGGCGTAGATCCACTCGACCGTGAAGCCGAGCGCGTGCAGCGTGATGGCGGTGCCGAGCCGCATCACCACCATGCCGGCGAGCACCACGAAGAGCGGGAAGCGCGTGTCGCCGGCGCCGCGCAAGGCGCCGCCGATCGTGAACTCGATCGCCATCAGCGCCTGCACCGAGCCGAGCAGGCGGATGAACACCACCGACAGCCGCACCACCTCGGCGTCGGCGATCATGCGCCGCGCGATCGGCTCGGCGAACACGATGATGGCGGTGCCGAACACGACCATCACGCCGATGGCGAGCCACATCGCGCGCCAGCCGCTGCGCTCGGCGCCCTCGGGATCGTCCGCGCCGAGGTGCTGGCCGACCAGCGTCGAGGCGGCGATCGAGAAGCCGAAGCCGACGAGGAACGAGAACGAGAGGATCTGCACGCCGATCTGGTACGCGGCGTTCGCGGCGTTGCCGTAGAGCGCGACGATCCAGATGAAGGTGGTGAAGCCGAGCTGGAACGCGGCTTGCTCGAGGCCCGCGGGCGTGCCGATGCGCAGCAGCCGCCGCACGCGCGTGGGCTCGAAGTCGCCGCCGCGCGGGCCCGGCGCGATCAGCAGGCTGCCGCGCAGCCAGAGCGCCGCGGTGGCGAGGCCACCCACCGCGAGACCCACGACGTTCGCGATCGCGGCGCCCTTCACGCCGAGCGACGGGAAGCCGAACGCACCGAACACGAGCGTGTAGAAGGCGATCAGGTTCACGCTCATGGTGAGCGCGCCGAGGCCGAGGGGCGTCAGCGTGTCGCCGGCCGCGCGCAGCGCGGCGCCGATCACGAAGCTGACGGCGAGGAACGGCGTCGCGAGGCTCACCCAGCGGATGAACGTGGCCGTCAGCTCGTGGGTGCGAGCGTCCAGGCGGAAGATGCCCGCCAGCCCGTCGGCGAACGCGGCCGACGGCGCGGCGAACGCGACCGCGAGGCCGAGCGCGAGCCAGACCGAGGTGCGCGTGACACGCTCGGCCTCCGCGCGGTCGCCGCCGCCCCACGCGCGCGAGACGAGCGCAGTGGTGCCCGCCGTGACCGCCATCAGCACGACCTGCTGGAAGAAGAAGATCCGGTTGCCGATGCCGGTGGCCGCGACCGCGTCGGGGCCGAGCCGGCCCACGATCACCACGCTCACGATGCCCACCGTGGACTGGAGCAGGTTCGTCAGGATCGCGGGCCAGGCCAGCTGCCAGATCCGGCGGGTGGTGCCGGTGCGGCGGCGCCGCGGGAGGTCGTTCATCCGGCCGTCTGGCCGCCGTCGATCGAGAACACCGCGCCGTTCACGAAGCGCGCCTCCGCGGACGCGAGATACGCCACGGCCGCCGCGATCTCCTCGGGCTCCGCGATCGGGAACGAGAGCGGCATCAGCCGTGCGAACAGCGCCTTGTCCGCGCCGTCCGGCAGCTTCAGGTCGGCGTTGAGCGGCGTGTTCACGCCGCCCGGGCAGATCGCGACGGCACGGAGGCCGCGCTTCGCGTACTCGACCGCGAGGCACTTCGTCAGCGACACCACGCCGGCCTTCGAGACGCAGTACGGCGCCGTGTACGCCTGCCCCTTGATCCCCGCGGCCGACGCCATGTTCACGATCACGCCCTTCGTCTCGAGCAGGTGCGGAACCGCCGCCTGGCAGAGGAAGAACACGCCGGACAGGTTCACGCCGAGCGTGCGCGCCCAGTCGGCCTCCGAGACGTCGGTGAGATGGCCCCAGTACATCACGCCCGCCACGTTCACGAGCACGTCGAGCCGCCCGAAGCGCGCCACCGCGGCGGCCACCGCCGCGCGGCACGCGGCGGGATCCGAGACGTCGAGCCGATGCGTCTCCGCCTCGCCGCCCTCCTTGCGGACGAGCTCGACCGTCTCGGCCAGCTTCGCCTCGTCGCGATCCGCGGCGAACACACGCGCGCCCTCGGCGGCGAGCCGCAGCGCCGTGGCGCGCCCGATGCCGGAGGCGGCGCCCGTCACGAGAGCGACGCGATCCTCGAAGCGAGCCGTCATGACTCCGTTCGCCTTGGGCTCACTGCACGCTCCGCTTGCGAGTCCGGGAAATGGGGCAGCACCTCCGCGACCAGGCGCTGCAGCGATTCGTTCCACCACTCCGGCTCGGTGCTGAAGTCGTAGATCATGATGAGCAGGCCGCCGAAGCCGCCGGTGGCCCGCTGGAGCGCGCCGATCTTGTCGATCACCGTCCGCGGCGAGCCCACGAACCAGGAGTTCTCGATCAGGTAGTCGACGTCGAGCTTCAGGGCCGAGTGGGAGGGATGGGCGAGGAACTGCGGGCCCATGCCGCTGCCGACGTAGAAGGGCAGCAGGTATTCGCGCCAGCAGCGCCCCATCGCGCCCTCGCGCACGCGCTTCTTCGCCTCGTCGTCCGTCCCGGCGACGTAGACCTCGCGCACCAGCCGCCACTCGCGCCGGTCGGGCGTGCGCCCGCTGCGTGCGGCGCCCGCCTCGACCGAGGTCCAGTGCGAGGCGGTGTGCGCGTTGTTCAGGGAGATGGAGAGCGGGATGAAGCCGCGCTCGCCGGCGATCTTCAGCGTCTCGGAGCCGGGCGAGAGGCCGGCGATGCCGATCGGGGGATGTGGCTTCTGGAACGGCTTCACGTGCAGCTTCAGGAACTCGAAGTCGCTCTTCGGCGGGCGCACCTTCCAGAACTCGCCGTCGAAGGAGAACGGCTCGCCGCGCCAGACGCGCAGCATGATCTCGAGCGCCTCCATCGTCATGCGCCGGTTCTGTCCGCCCGCGGCGTCGACGGCGTAGAGCGCGAGGTCGCTCGGCAGCGCGCTGATGCCGACGCCGAGCATGTAGCGCCCCTGCGCGAGCTGATCGAGGAAGGCCACGCGGTGCGCGAGCTCGATCGGATGGTGATAGGGCAGCAGGTGCGCGCCCGGGCAGAGCTTGATGCGTTGCGTGCGCGGGAGCGCCTGCGCGATCAGCAGGTCGGGCGCCGGGTTCGGCTCCCACGGCGCGGTGAAGTGCTCGCCGATCCACGCCTCGTGGAAGCCGAGCCGGTCGAGCTGCACGAGATGCTCGAGGTCCCAGCGGACCCCGTCGAGCAGCGGGCGCTCGGGCGGATGCGACGGCATCACGAACGCGCCGAGCTTCACGCGCCCTCCGTGAACGCGCGGCGGCGCGCTTCGCCCGGCGCGTCGACCACGCGGCACACCGCGCCGAGCTCGAGCGTGGCGCGGCGCGGCGGCGCGTAGGCGGGCCACGCCGGGATGCCCGGATGGCTCGGGTCTCCGGTCCGCGCGAACGCGACCCAGGCGTCCATCATCGCGTGCGCGACGCGCTCGGCGTCCGGGCCCGCGCCCGCGAAGTCGCGGACCTTCGGCAGCGCGTAGGTGCCGAGCGCGAACGGCACGTCGAGCGCGTGGCAGGCGCCGAGCTTCCCGCCCTGGAGCGGCGAGCGCCAGGTGAAGCGATACATGAAGGTGTGGGGCTGATGTCGGCTCTGCGCCTCGGCGAGCCGGGTGGAGGGCACGAACAGGCTCGCGTCCGTCTCGACCGCGAAGAAGCGCTCGATGCCGCTGCCGGGGTAGTGCGCGAGCAGTGCCTCGGCGCGAGCCAGCGCGGTCTCGGGCGGGCCGGGCAGGCGCGTCGCGACGAGCTGCGGGAGGACCGCTTCCGGGATCTCGCCGAAGCCGGGCACCAGCGTGAAGAGCAGCATCTCGTCGGCGGTGGTGCCGACGATCAGCTCGACGTCACGCGCCGCGCCCGCCGCGATCGCGTCGAGCGGCCGTTCGGGCAGCGTCTCGCCGTCGATCACCGGCGCGAAGAACATGCCGATCCGCCGCGGCCCGGGCTCCGCGCACGCCGCCTGCGCGGCGAGGATCTGCTCGCCCGGCAGCGTGCGCAGCCAGTCGAGATCGGCGCGCGTGCCGCCGAGCTTCTCGACGAGGAGGCGCGCGCGCTCGGCGCCTTCGTCGGCGCCGAGCTGGCCTTCGGGCGCGGCGCTCTGCACGATCGCGCGGCGGAACAGCCCGCGCGCGGCGGGCATCGCGAGCAGGCACGTGATCGAGCCCGCGCCCGCGGATTCGCCGAACACGGTGACGTTCGCCGGGTCTCCGCCGAACGCCGCGATCGAGGCGCGCACGAAGCGCAGCGCCGCGATCTGGTCCTGGAGCCCGAGGTTCGAGCCGCCGCGCACGCCCGTGTGCAGGAAGCCGAGCGCCCCGACGCGGTAGTTGAGCGTCACCACGACGACGTCGCCGCGCCGCGCGAGCCGCGCGCCATCGTACGCGGGGCCGGCCGCGGTGCCGGTCTGGAAAGCGCCGCCGTGCAGCCACACCAGGACGGGCCGCGGCGCCGCGGCGGGCGCGGCCGGGGCGAACACGTTGAGCGCGAGGCAGTCCTCGCTCTGCGCGTGTTGGCCGAGCAGGCCGAGCGTCTGCGAGAGGCCGTCGGCGGGCTGGAGCGGCGCGGGCCCGAAGTCGACCGCATCGCGCGTCGCGGTCCAGCCCGGATGCGGCGCGGGCGCGGTGAAGCGCAGCAGGCCGACCGGCGGCGCCGCGTACGGGATGCCGAGGAAGCGGCGCACCCCGTCCTGCTCGCTGCCGCGGACGGGGCCGAGCGGCGTCTCGACGACGGCTTCCATCGCGCCGCAGCGTCGCCCGACCCGGGCCGCCTCGCAACTGCGCGAGCTCGAGGCCGGCCGGTCGCGAAGCTGCGATAGAGTCGCACGCCTGTGAGCCGCGCTCGCGAGCGGCATCGCGGAGCGGATGCCGCGCGCAGCGAGCCGCAGGCGAGCGGAGATCATCGAGATGGACTTTTCGATTCCCGACGAGATTCGACGGTATCTGGCCGAGCTGGACGACTTCATCGAGCGCGAGATCGCGCCGCTCGAGCGCGAGCACATCCAGTACTTCGATCACCGGCGCGAGTGGGCGCGCACCGACTTCGACAACGACGGGCAGCCGCGCCCGGAGTGGGAGCAGCTGCTCGGCGAGATGCGCCGCCGCGCCGACCGCGCGGGCCACCTCCGCTTCGCGCTGCCGAAGGAGCTCGGCGGCCGCGACGGCGGCAACCTCGCGATGGCGATCATCCGCGAGCACCTCGCCGCGAAGGGGCTGGGGCTGCACAACGACCTGCAGAACGAGGCGTCGATCGTCGGCAATTTTCCGCAGGTGCTGATGTTCTGGTACTTCGGGACGCCCGAGCAGAAGCGCGAGTTCGTCGAGGGCATGATCACCGGCAAGAAGCGCGTCGCCTTCGGCCTCACCGAGCCGAACCACGGCAGCGACGCGCTCTACCTCGAGACCACCGCGCGCCGCGAGGGCAGCGAGTGGGTGATCAACGGCGCGAAGCGCTTCAACACGGGCCTGCACACCGCGACGCACGACCTCATCTTCGCGCGCACGAGCGGCAAGCCCGGCAGCCCGCGCGGCGTCACCTGCTTCGTGGTCCCCGTCGACTCGCCCGGTTTCAAGGTCGAGTTCATGTGGTGGACGTTCAACATGCCCACCGACCACGCCGAGGTGACGCTCACGAACGTGCGCGTCGACGACGCGCTGATCCTCGGCAAGGAAGGCGAGGGCCTCGATCTGGCGCAGCACTTCGTCCACGAGAACCGCATCCGCCAGGCGGCGTCGGGCGTGGGCGCAGCGCAGTACTGCATCGACGAGGCCGCGAAGTACGCACGCGAGCGCATCACCTGGGGCAAGCCGCTCTCGAGCAACCAGGCGATCCAGTGGCCGCTCACCGAGCTGCACACCGAGTGCGAGATGGTGCGGAACCTCGTCTACAAGACCGCCTGGCAGATGGACGCGCGCACCGACAAGGCGCACGTCGAGCCGGCGCTCTCCTCGATGGTGTCGATGGCCAACTACCGCGCGAACCGCATGGTGTGCCAGGCGGCGGACGTGGCGATCCAGGTGCACGGCGGCATCGGCTACACGCGCCACAAGCCCTTCGAGCACATCTACCGCCACCACCGGCGCTACCGCATCACGGAGGGCTCGGAGGAGATCCAGATGCGCAAGGTCGCGGGGCACCTGTTCGGATACACGGGCCGGGGCTGAGGTCGATGCCGCGCTGGCTCGGCTCGCTCGCTCTCGCTCTGCTGCTCGCCGCTCCGGCCGCGGCGCAGACGACGTGGTCGCCGTTCGAGGAGGCGAGCGTGATCCACATCGTGACGCGCGACGAGGACGGCACGGAGCGCGACACGAAGGTGTGGTTCGTGGCCGTGGACGGCGCCGGCTTCGTGCGCACGAACGACTCGCGCTGGCTCGCGAACATCCGCCGCGGCTCGAGCATCGTGCTGCGCCACGACTCCACGAACCGGCCCGTGACGAGCGAGGAGGTCACCGACCCCGCCGTCACGGCCTCTGTCGAAGCGGCCTTCAAGGCGAAGTACGGCGTGATGCAGCGCGTGATGAGCGCGCTGCGAACGCGTGAGCCCACGGTGCTGCGCCTGCGCCAGCGCGAGTCCTGAGATGCTGCGGCTCTACGACTATCTGGAGTCCGGCAACGGCTACAAGGTGCGGCTGCTGCTGCACCAGCTCGAGCTCCCGTTCGAGCGCGTCGAGCTCGACATCCTGAAGGGCGAGACGCGCACCCCGGCGTTCCTCGCGAAGAATCCGAACGGGCGCATCCCGACCCTCGAGCTCGAGGACGGCAGCTGCCTGCCCGAGTCGAACGCGATTCTCTGGTATCTCGCCGAGGGCACGCCGTTCCTGCCGGCCGACCGGCTGGCGCGCGCGCAGGCGCTGTCGTGGATGTGCTTCGAGCAGTACAGCCACGAGCCGAACATCGCGACGCTGCGCTTCTGGACCCACGCGGGCTTCCTCGAGCAGCGCGCCGCGCTCGTGCCCGGCAAGCGCGAGGCCGGCACGGCGGCGCTCGGCGTGATGGAGGGGCAGCTGGCGAAGCACCGCTTCTTCGTCGGCGAGCGCTACTCGATCGCCGACATCGCGCTCTACGCGTACACGCACGTGGCGGAGGAGGGGGGCTTCGCGCTCGGCCCGTACCCCGCGATCCGCGCCTGGCTGGCCCGCGTCGCCGCGCAGCCGCGCCACATTCCCATCACCAGGGCCTGACCAGGCACGAGCAAGCGAAGCGCGCAGTGAGCCGCAGGCGAACGAAGGTCTCGGAGTGGCTGGAGGTGGCACGCGAGCGCAGCGTGGTGACGCGCGCGTGCAAGTACGCGCTCGTGGTGGGCGCGGTGCTCATCACGATCAACCACGGCGATGCGCTGCTGGCAGGCGAGGTGGACACGCGGCGCGTGTTGAAGATGCTGCTCACCGTGCTCGTGCCCTACACGGTGTCGACGCTGTCGAGCGTGGGCGCCACGCTCGCCGCGCGGCAGGCCGCGCGCCGCTAGGCGCGGCCGAACATGCCGGCGAGGATCGCGCAGGCGGTGAGGAAGCCGAGCAGGGAGGCGATCACCGCGCTCCAGCCGAGCCGGCGGTGGCGGCGGACGAGCGCGGGGTCGGGCGCGGGATCCTCCGCGCGGCCGGTCACGCGCCGCGTGCGCGCGAGACGCCGGCCGAGGGCGAGCGTCGTGCCGCCGCCGACGAGCAGCCACGCCACGAACGTCTCGTGCACGCGCAGGTTCGTACGCGCGGCGTGGCTCCAGACGGAGAGATCCTCGGGCCCGAGCGCGATGCGCTTCATCACGTACGCGACGAGGAAGCCGACGACCAGCCAGCCGGCCGTCGTCATCGAGCGGCGGTGCTTCGGGATGTCGCCCGCGCGCAGCGCGCGGACGCCGCGGGCCGCGAGGCCGACCACGGCCCCCATGTTGAGCAGCGCGAACGTCCAGAACCAGAGCTTGGGATCCAAAGCGCCGGTAGGCTAGAACACGTTTCAGAAATCCGGAGGAGGCATGGCCGCGCTCGCGTTCCGCACCGCCACGCAGCTCGTCGCCGCGCTGCGCCGGCGGGAGGTCGGCAGCCGCGAGCTGCTCGAGCACCAGCTCGCCCGCATCGAGCGCCACGACCGCGCCATCAACGCCGTGGTGACGCTCGACCGCGAGCGCGCGCGCGCCGCGGCCGACGCCGCCGACCGCGCGCTCGCGGCCGGCGGAGAGCAGGGGCCGCTGTTGGGACTGCCGATCACCGTGAAGGACTGCTTCGAGACGGCTGGCCTCCGCACCACCTGCGGTGTGCCGGAGCTCGCGCAGCACGTCCCGGCCGCCGACGCGACCGCGGTGGCGCGGCTCCGCGCCGCCGGCGCCATCGTGTTCGGCAAGAGCAACACGCCGACCTGGACCGGCGACTGGCAGACCACGAACCCGATCTTCGGCACCACGAACAATCCCTGGGACACGGCGCGCATCCCGGGCGGCTCGTCGGGCGGCTCGGCGGCGGCGCTGGCTGCGGGCTTCACGAGCCTCGAGCTCGGCAGCGACATCGGCGGCTCGATCCGCGTGCCCGCGCACTGCTGCGGCGTGTTCGGCCACAAGCCGAGCCACGGCCTCGTGCCGGAGCGCGGCCACATCCCGCCGCTGCCGGGCGCGCTCGCGGAGCGCGACCTCAACGTGTGCGGGCCGCTCGCGCGCGGGGCCGACGATCTCGAGCTGGGGCTCGACGTGCTGGCGGGCGCGCGGCCCGAGCTCGCGCACGCGGTCACGCTGCGCCTGCCGCCGGCGCGCGCGGCGCGGCTCGACGGCTTCCGCGCCGCGGCGTGGTTCGACGAACCCGCGTGCCCCATCGACCACGAGATGCGCGGCGTGCTCGAACGCGCCGGGGACGCGCTCGCGAAAGCCGGGGCGCGCATCGATCGCGAGGCGCGGCCGCAGGTGGACTTCCGCACCGCGGTCGACGTCTACGTCGAGCTGCTGACGCCGATCATGAGCCTCACCATGCCGGACGAGCTGGCGGCGCAGCTCGCGAAGGTGGGTGAGCAGGTGCCGAAGGACGCGACCGGGCCGCTCGCGGCCACCGCGCGCGCGAACGCGGCGCGCCATCGCGACTGGCTGCGCACACACGAGCGGCGCGAGCAGATCCGCGCGCGCTGGGCCGATTTCTTCCGCGACTTCGACGTGCTGCTCTGCCCGGTCATGCTGACGCCCGCGTTCCCGCACGATCCCAGGGAGTTCACCGCGCGCACCCTGCGCGTCGACGGCGTGGAGCGACCGTATCTCGAGAACCTCTCGTGGCCGGGACTGATCACGATGGCGCTGCTGCCGTCGACCGTGATCCCGGTGGGGCGCACGGCGGCGGGCCTGCCGGTGGGCGTGCAGATCGTCGGGCCGTACCTCGAGGACCGCACGACGCTCGCGTTCGCGCGCGCGGCGGAGCGCGAGCTGGGCGGCTTCGTGCCGCCGCCGGGGTTGGCTTGAGCTTCCACGAGCTACGCGTCTCGCGCGTGATCGACGAGACGCCCGATGCGCGGTCCTTCGAGCTGGCGATTCCCGCCGAGCTCGCGGAGCGCTTCCGCTATCGCGCCGGCCAGTACCTCACCTTCGAGGTGCCGCTCGCGGGCGAGCGCATCGTCCGCTGCTACTCGCTCGCGAGCGCGCCCGAGCTCGGCGAGACGCCGAAGGTCACCGTGAAGCGCGTCGCGGGCGGGCGCGGCTCGGGCTGGTTCCACGACCACGTCGCGGCCGGCGCGACGCTGCGCGTGATGCCGCCGCTCGGCCGCTTCGTGCTGCACGACACCGAGCGTCCGCTGCTCTGCTTCGCGGGTGGCAGCGGCATCACGCCGGTCATCGCGCTCGTGAAGAGCGCGCTCGCCACGACGCAGCGGCGCATCCGCCTGCTCTACGCGAACCGCGACGCGCGCTCGGTGATCTTCGCGCGCGAGCTCGAGGCGCTCGCGAAGCGCGAGCCCGCGCGCTTCGAGTGCATCCACCACCTCGACGACGCCGCTGGCTTCGCGAGCGCGGAGACGGTGCGGCGCGCGCGCGAGGGCTTCGAGGACGCCGAGGCCTACCTGTGCGGGCCGGGCCCGTTCATGGCGCTGGTCGAGCAGACGCTGCGAGCCGCGGGCGTGCCCGAGGAGCGCATCCGCATCGAGCGCTTCGAGCTGCCCGAGCATCCCGACGCGGCGGCTGCCGCGCCGCCGGCAGCTGCGGCGGTGGGTGCGCCGGCGGAGATCGTGGTGCACCTCGAGGGCAAGGCGCACCGCATCCCGTACCGCGCCGGCCAGTCGATCCTCGACGCCGCGCGCCAGGCGGGCCTGCAGCCGCCGTTCGCGTGCGAAGAGGCGTTCTGCGGCTCGTGCGCCGCGAAGCGCCTGCGCGGCACGGTCGTGCTCGACCGCAACGACGTGTTCACCGCCCAGGAGATCGCCGACGGCTGGATCCTCACCTGCCACGGCCGCGCCACCTCCGCCGACTGCGAGATCAGCTGGGATACGTGAGCCTCCCTCGTCCGCCACGAGGCAACGCAAGCGCGGTACAGCCGTGCGCGCAGCGAGCCGTAGGCGAGCGAAGTCATCCAGCTGGAGCGCGCCGCAGGCCCGCGTCAGCAGGGTCCGAGGCTGAGCTTGCGGCGCTCGGTCGAGGCGGCGAGCTCGCGCCAGATCTTCGCCTCGAGCGCGCGGGCCGCGTCGCCGCGGAGCGTCTCGACATGCGCGTGCAGCTCGATCAGCAGCGCACGGAGCGCGCGGTTGCTCTCGTCCAGCGCGGGCACGAGCAAGCTGGCGTCCGTCTCGCTCGCGGCGGCGGCGAGGCGCGACTTCAGCGCCGCGTCGGCGACCGCGGGCGCGGCCTCGGCGAAGAGCGCGCGCAGCGCGCGGTTCTCGTCGACGCGGCGCGCGGCCGCGCGGTCGATCTCCTCGCGCACGGCGAACAGGATCATCCCGTGCACCGTCACGCTGGCCTTGCGGTAGGCGGGCTGCACCGCGGGCGCGATCTCGACGAGCAGCGCCTGCATCACGCGCTCGAGCGCATGGCCGGGATCGGGCTTCAGGGGAGGTGCCCCAGCAGCGCGAGCGCCGCGCGGTCCTGCGAGTTGCCCATCATCCAGCCCGACATGCACAGCACGGGGTCGTGGTTCGCGCCGGTCTGGAACTCGCGGCCGCCCGAGACCCAGATGCCCTGGCCCTTCACGCACGAGAACAGCTCCCACCAGTGGAGCGCGCGCGGCTCGGCGCGCAGCCCGCTCGACTCCTCCCAGATGCGGATCGCCTCGGCCTTCGGCAGCAGGCTCCCGGAGAGCCCGTCGCGCGACCACTGCCAGACGGCGTTGATCCCCCAGGCGAGGTCCTCGAGCGGATCGCCGAGGTGCGCCATCTCCCAGTCGAGGATGGCGCGGATCTCGCCTTGCGCGTCGAACAGGAAGTTCCCCGTCCGGTAGTCGGCGTGGACCACCGCGACCTTCTGCGCGGGCGGCGGCGGGTTGCGGCGCAGCCAGCGGATCACCGCGCGGATCACCGGCTGCGGCTCGAGCTCGTCCTCGTCGAGCACCTTCTCCCAGTGGGCGAGCTCGCGGCTCCAGCACTCGTCGGGCCGCACCGGCGGGAACAGGCCGACGAGCCCGAGCTTCTCGGGATCGGCCTTCGCGATCTCGCCGAGGATCGTCCACTTGCGCAGGCCGATCTTCGCGCGGTGCTCGAGGTAGGGAGGGGCGAGCAGTGCCTGGAAGTTGCTCTCGAAGCCGGAGAGCTCCTCCATCACGAAGAACGGGTAGTCGAGCGGCGCCGGGTCTTCTTCGAGCCAGAGCGCCTCGGGCACGGGCACGGCGCTGCCGTGGAACGCGCGATACGCGGCGAACTCGACGCGGCGGTCGGTCTCGATCAGGCTGCCCGGCGGATCGCGCCGCAGGATGAGCTTGCGCTCGACGCTCTTCCCGTTCTGCTCGTAGCGGAGCAGAAAGCGCGAGGTCTCGCGCGAGGCGCCGCCGTGGATGCGGTCGAGGCCGCTGACGGCGACGCCCGTCGCGCCCGGGAGGCGCGGCGCGAGGTAGGCGGCGAGACGCTGCTCGAGGTCGGGCACGGGGCCGCATTCTGGCACGGCCCACTGGGGCCGTGCCATGCTGCGCGCTCCCGAGGAGGAAAGAACGATGGACGTGTACGAGGCGCTCTACACCACGCGCGCGATGCGCCGCGTGAAGCCCGATCCGATCTCGCCGGCGATCCAGCAGAAGATCCTCGACGCGGCGATCCGCGCGCCCTCGGGCGGGAACACGCAGATGTGGCGCTTCATGCTCGTGGACGATGCCGGGCAGAAGGCGAAGCTCGGTCCGATCTACCGCGCGTGCCTGTCGTCGCTGTGGGAGACGATCTACAAGCCGCGCGCGGACGCGGCGAAGCAGGCGCCCGACCTGCCGGAGTCGCGCGAGTTCCTGAAGATGCAGCGCTCGGCGACCTGGCTCGCCGACCACTTCGAGTCGTATCCGCTGTTCCTGTTCGCCTTCAGCCAGTTCGACACGACGGGCAGCTCGATCTTCCCCGCGGTGTGGAGCGCGATGCTCGCGGCCCGCGCCGAGGGCATCGGCAGCGCGCTCACGAGCGTGATGATGTTCCGCGCGGCCGAGGTGCTGGAAGTGCTGGGCGTGCCGAAGGACCAGGGCTGGAACTTCAACGGCTGCGTGAGCTTCGGCGTGCCGACGGGGAAGTGGGGCGTCGCCCCGCGCGTGCCCGTGCACCAGGTGAGCTTCCGCAACCGCTGGGGCGCACCGGTCGGCTTCGAGATTCCCGCGCCGCTCTGGCCGCCGAAGCGCTGAGCGTTGCCCGGCTGGCTCCCGCCGTTCGTCTGCGCCCTCGGCGTGGCGGGCTGCCTGCTCGCGGAGCGCCGCGGGAGCGAGCGCGGGCTCTGGCTCGCGAAGCCCCTGGCCTCGGGCGCGTTCGTGTGGGCCGCGCTCGCCTGGGGCGCGCTCGGCGCGAGCTGGGGCCGCTGGCTCGCTCTCGGCCTCGTCGCCTCTGCGCTCGGTGACGTGCTGCTGATCCCGCGCCGCGCGGCGGGCGCGCTGCGCGCGGGCATGCTCGCGTTCGCGGTCGGCCACGCGCTGTTCGCGACGGCCTTCCTCGTCCACGGCGTCGCGTGGCCCGCGCTCGGTCTCGCCGCGCTCGGTGCGCTCGGCTTCGTGCTCGCGGTCTGGCGCCGGCTGGGACCGCGGCTCGCGCCGGCCGACCGAGCGCCCGTGGCAGGCTACGCCCTCGTCATCGGCGCGATGCTCGCGTGCGCGTTCGGGGCCGTCGCGGGGGGCGCGCCGCTCGCGGCCGGCGCGGGCGCGGCGCTGTTCGCGCTCTCGGACCTCGCCGTGGCGCAGGATCGCTTCGTGGCGCCCAGTTTCACCAGCACCCTGTGGGGACTGCCGGCGTATTATGCGGCTCAGCTGCTCCTCGCGTGGAGCGCCCAGCCGTGAGGTCCGTTAGCTTGGGTCGGTTCGCGGAACGACCGATGAGGAATGACTCGGGAGGCCCGCCCCATGTCGCACGAGCCCATCCGCCCGCTCCGCCGCTCGCTCGCCGCGCTGCTCGTGGTCGCGGGCCTGGCAGTGCTCGCGGGCCCCGCCGGCGCCGACGAGTACGATCCGCACCGCGCGGGGCATCCGCTGCGCGTGGTCGCGTACCTGGTCCATCCGATCGGCGTCGCGCTTG
>Ga0335084_10004521_pt1 | contig 13707 bp, 9 predicted proteins | sample Lox_Sample_44_FD_206721 | JGI IMG/M metagenome (GOLD analysis project Ga0335084, IMG submission 206721) | Soil microbial communities from Loxahatchee National Wildlife Refuge, Florida, United States - Lox_Sample_4.4 | ecosystem: Environmental > Terrestrial > Soil > Wetlands | place: USA: Florida... | reverse complement strand
GCCTGTCCCGCTTCGTTGAGCTTGGCCGCGGTCTCGGCGAGGGTGGCAAGGACACGTGCTTTCGATGCGCCATCAGAAATCCCGCTTGCTGAATGCAGCGCCCGAGTGAGCAGGTCATGCGCCCGGGCCGCATCTCCCAGCCTCGCAGCAACCGCGGCGCAATCGGCCAGAACCCGTGCCCGAGCCGCGTCGTTGCCTATTTCGCCCGCAGCGTTCGCAATCCGGCCCAGGACGGTGTGCGCGCGGTTCTGATCCTGCAGCTCGCTTGCTTTGCCGACGATCGCGATGAGCGCGTTAGCTCTACTTTGCTCGTTGCCGATCTGGGTCACGAACCCCAGGCTGAAGTCCCAGTCTCCGGAAGCGAGGATAGTCTGAACGGGTTGGGGTGGTGCCTCGGGGCTCTTCTCCGGAGGCGGTCCCACGCTCGTCGCCAGCACCAGGAGCTCATGCTTGAGCCGAACTACTTGATCTTCAGGAATGGGCGCTGAGCCGTCTGCGGTCGGAAGGAGCCACAGCAGCCCTGCGACGCCAATGCCTAGCTTGTGCAAGATCTCTTGCATGTTCACGGCGTCGCAGCAAGCATGCCGATCAACGTTCCCCGACCCTGACCGGGACGGCTACCGGAAGCGTGACCGGAAACAAGCAGTGGCTGTCGTCACAGGCCTGGTAGCGCAAACTGCCCGTCAGCGTGACCGTCGCGCCGGCTGTGGCATTGCGTTCTACCTGGACCGGGAGGGCGATCACGAAGGAGCCGTCGTAGACGACCAGATCCTGACTGTCCCCCGAGAGCCGCAGGCGCTTGGGGGCCGGATAGACCGGTTCTCCCACCGATATGCTCTTCGCCGCGTCTATCTTGAGGGTGATCGGGATCAGGCTCGGGTTTTCTACGGGATTTGCCTGCACGTGGTAGCCGGGCTTCACGACGATCTGGATCGCGATCCGCGTGAGCGCTCCCGGCTTGACTTCGACGCCGGCGGGCGGGTGCAAAGTGACGACATCCGCTGCGAGTGCGCCACCCGGCGCGCTGGCCAGCGTTGCAAGGACGACCAGCGCAGCCAGGCGCCAAGACATCTCAAGACATCTATTGCTTGGGCAGCAATCCGTCCAACGTCGCGCGCAGCTTGATCAGCCTGGCGTCGAAATTGGCCACATCCTCGTTGAGCGCGAGAAAGCGGATCGTGCCCTCGGGGTCGATGATCATGAATGAGGCGATCATCACCTCTTCGCGCTTGAGGTCGGGCACGAAGTCCGGTGGCGGAGCGTAGCTGCTCGTGACGGCTCCGCTGCCATCGAGCAGAATCGGACAGGTGAGCTTCTGCTTGGCCACCCAGCCCGACACGACGTCCGGCTTCTCCGAGACGTCGACGATGAACGCCTTCACACCGCGCTTGCCGTACTCCTGATTGAGCTTCTCGAAGTGCGGGGCGGCGGCGTTGCAGAAGGGACACCAGGTGGTCATGAAGCTGACCACCACCCACTTCCCCTTGAGATCGGAAGAGCGGTAGACCTTGCCATCGAGCGCTTCGAGCTGGAACTCCGGGGCCGGCTCACCGATACGATAGTTCCAGCCTGCAGCGGCCGGCCCCGAAGGTGCGAGGAGCATGGCCAATAGAAAGAGCATGGAAAGGGCAGTGCGCGGCATACGGACCTCCCGATTCTGCACGGCGGCCCGGTGGGCCGCCGTGCGAACTCAACAGACCGAAGACTGACGAATCCCGATCAGCCCGCGTAGACGTAGGCGCAGCCGCGCGCCTGTGCACCGTTGCAGGCCACCACCCCGGACGGGACGATCTGTATTCCGGGCAGCACGGCCTCGGTCCAATCCTTCTTCACGTCCTCGTGTTTGAGCCCCATCTTCTGAGCGACCATGCCGCTGTAGACGGTAATTGCTAGGTCGCACGCGGCTACTTTCACGCCGCGAGCGATGAGCTTTTGGAGCACGGCGTCCGGAATTGGGACTTGCAGAGCATTGGGGTCGAGGTAGAAAGCGTTGCGCAGAGCGGGTGCTTTAGTGTTCGGGTCATTGATCTTGAACACCTCACCCAGCTTGTACTTCGCCCAAACGGAGTCGTTGAAGGCAAGCGGGAGCGCGTTGTGCCGCAGCACGACAACGACGCCCAGATCAGTCTGGGGCACTCCATACGCCGGCGCTCCGGTGACGAAGAACGCAAACGACCAAATGAGGCCCATGCCCCCGTTGACCTCGGGCACGTCGTAGAGCTGCTTGTACGTGCCGGGAATGCTGTCGAGCCAGCGCGTGAAGTCGGTGCTGGCGCCATTCGCTGCCGCCACGGCACTTGTTGCCGGCACTACCGCGCCAATCCCCGCCATCGCTGCGGTGGCTGCGACGCCCAGGAAATCGCGGCGATTCGCCTGAAGTTTCGCGTCATCCATTTCAGTCTCCTGATGGTTTCTCGTCTGAAAATCTCCCCGCAGAGAAGTCGCGAAACGCCTCAGCGGGTACCGACCGGGTCCCCTCGACCGAAGTAGCGAGGTTATATCTTCGCCGGCCGAAGCGTCAACAGTCCTGGGCCGTATCGGCCGCGCCGGCGTAAGACACACTGAAGCAGCTGAAGGGCGAAGCTCAAGGACGAACGGGTCGAACTGGCCATCCTGGAGAAGTTGAGGCAGCTGCCCCTAGAGCAGTTGGCCGAGGTGGACGACTTCGTGCATTTCCTGCTAAACAACAACGCTTGCAGGCAGGGGCATAGCCGGGCCTGACTCCGTCGCTCTCTTATGATCCACCGGACCAGTCCCCCGCCCAAATGCTCAACTCCACGGGGTCCTAGTGATCGGGACACACTTGGACTTCTTCGGCCAGTTCATGGTCCTCAAGTCCCTCCACGCGAAGCATCGTAGTCCCTCGTCGTAGGTCGCAATCCCCACCTTCATTGATTTGCGGGCAGCAAATCTAGCCCACGCGCACTTGAAGTCCGTGCGTGAATCCGAGCCTCTAGAACAGTAAGGCTCAGCACGAGCCACGATGTTGGGAATGCTGGGCGCAACGGCCTCCTTGAATGCTTCTGTTGACGCAGCAGAACCGGCCTGATACTCGAATAAAACCATAAAGTCCCAGGCTTCCACATCGTGAGCGGATCCCTTCCACTCGAAGTAGTCGCATCGGTCAAGACATAGCTCAGCAGAAGCCAATGTGCCTTTCTGCTGAACGAGCAATGCCCTGCCGGGTTTACTTGAATCGAACTCGCTTCGCAGCAGCACCTCGCTGTCACTGGTGACGTCGGTTGCCTGGACTTCATGTGTATGAATATCACAGAGCCACAGGCAAGTCGCACTGACTAGAAGAGGCATCAGTTTCGTCTTCATCTATTGCACACATTGCAGTTGAGTGGTGGGACAGCGGCACCAGCGCCGTTTTGGAAGTGGTAGTGGGGAGCTGAACCCGGACTCCACTCCGGTTCCCAGCCCCCATGAGTAAATCCACATTTGCAGGCACAATCGAGCACGTTTCCTCTTTGCCCAGCGCTAGGAATGATAGTGGGATTTGCGCCAGCACCGAAATCCACCGCCTGGCCAACATGGTGTTTGCCGCCGACTGAAGAAGGCGCGTGTGTGTAGGTCTCAGCTCCGCCAGTCACCACCACCGGCCAGGGCGGCGGCCAACTTGCAGAATCCACATTCCCCAAGCAGGGCATCATGCACTGAACCTGCTTCTCGGTTGCCGGATCTACTGGCACGGTCTGCGGAGGTGGCCAGTTGTATCGCACCGGCGGGACGCTCCAATACGGCCCGTAAGGCCCCATCCCCGGATTGTCTAGCCCCAGTGGATCAGCAAGCGCGATCGCATTTCCTGCGACGTACGCATACGTGTTGATCCCGCCCCCGAGCCCAACGGGATCGCTCTCGATATATCTCCCGGTTGATGGATCGTAGTCCCTGAAGTAGTTGTAATGCAGTCCCGTCTCCTGGTCGAAGTACTGGCCAGGGAATCGCAGGTTCAAGGTAAATGTCTGCCCATCCCCATCTGGGTCTTGGTTGGGTGGCATTGAGCCGAAGGGCTCGCCAACCCAGCTCCAGATGAGCTTGCCTGTGTTATCGGTCACCGCGCGCGGGGTGTTGAGCTGGTCGGGCGAGATGAAGTAAAGCACCTCCTGAGCGCTCTGACAGGTCACGTTGCCAGCGACAATCAAGAAGTCCATGCGCGAGCCTGGAGGTGGCGCGGGGCCGGTGAAAGTGAAGGCCACTTTGCCGGTGACCGTGAACCCACCACCAGGTTGGGTGGGGAGAACATAGGTCAGGATCGCCCGGTCCGAGAAATTGTCCCCGGCTGTGCGCAGCGTGGCGTTCACAGGGCTCCTGTCAATGCTGGTGACATTCACTGTGATGAAGTTGCCCGCGCCGATGTCGGCCGCGGTCCTTGCAACAAACCTCACGGCATTGCCCACTTCCAGTCCGGTGCGCCAAGTCTTGGAGAAGAGCTGGGTACCCCGGTAGGACACCTTGTAGTTGCCCGCGCCGTGGCCGTTGTAGGTCAAGGTGAAGTCATAGGCTCGGCCTGAGATCCAGTTCAAATACGCCGGCACGAAGCTGCCTGCCTCGTGAGTGTTGGTGCCCAGGCCCCATTGCCAGTCGGCACCGTTGGGGCGCCCCGATCGCACCTCCAATCGCGTGAACCTGTCGAAGGGCGTGAAGGTCGTATCCGGATCGACCTGAGGCGTGGATACGTTGCACGCCCCGCTGCCGCTAGTCGCGATCACCCCCACCGGTAGATCGTTCAGGTACACGTAGCTGGTCTTGATGTTGCCCGTGGCATCGCTCTCCGCGATGAGCTTGCCGTCCTTGTCGTAGTGGAACACGGTGGCTGAGCCTGAGCTGGGGAGCTTCTGCACGCGCTGGCCAAGCGCGTTGACTTGATACGTGACGCTACTGGAACCCAATGCGGTGCCGATCAGCCGGTGGCGCGCGTCGTAGCTGTAAGTGGCGAGATTGGTTTGCTTCAAGTTGCCTACACCGTCGTAGGTATAGGTCGTCTGCGTGGGCCCAGCCACACTGGCGAGCTGGTTGCTGACACCGGAGACGGCGTAGGGGTAGCTATTGCCGCCGATCCCGACGTTGACGCGGTTGCCGTTAGCGTCGTAAGCGTACGACCACATGGTGGTACCCTGGGTATAGCCGGTGATTCGATCCAGGTTGTCGTAGCCGAAGAGGATGGGATTGCTCAGGCTCGCGGAGTTAATCAGCGTGGTGATGCGGCTGGCCGCGTCGTAGGCGAGCGTCACGCTCTGGCTGCCCTGAGTGTAACCGGTGATGCGCCCATCCAGGTCGAAGCTGCGGGCGTAGAGCTGTCCGTTGCCGAAGGCGAATGACTGCAGCGCGCCGAAGGGCCGATAAGCCGCTCCGAACACAACGGTTTGCGCCTGGCCGTTGACAGTGGTGGCGACCTGACCCACACGCCCTAGTGCATCCAGCGTGTAGTTGAGTTGTCTTCCGCCCGGATAGGTCATGCTCACCAGACGCCCGGCGCTGTCGTAACTGTAGCCGGTGGTGTAGCTCTGTCCGGCGATGACGCGCACCTGGCTTATGAGTTTGCCCTTCTGATCGTAGCTGTAACCGGTGGTGCCAGTCGCATCAGACACTCCGGTGAGCCGCCCGATGCCGTTTGCCCCTTGGTCGTAGCTGTAGACGATAGATGTGCTGGCGACGATCCCTGAATTGGGCGGTGCCGTGTAGCTGGCCGACATCACGCGGTTGAGTGCATCGTAGGTGTAGGCCGCCTGCACCCCGGCGGCATCCAGACTGCTCACCAGATTGCCGGCGGTATCATAGGTGTTGGCGCTGGTGCCGGTGTCTGGACTGGCCTGCTGATTGAGGTTGGCTAGCCCGTCTACCGCGTAGCTGGTGACCAGTGTCCTGGGGTCGGTCACGGAGGTGAGCTGATCCAGCCCGTCGTAGCCGTACTGGGTCTGGCCGCCGTTGGGGTCGGTCATGCGCACCAGGCGGTTGAGTGCATCGAAGCCTTGGGTTGTGGTGTGACTGAGCGGGTCAGTGATCGAGGTGAGGTTGCCCTGGTTGTCGTAGGCGTAGTTGGTGATCTGGTTAAGTGCCCCGATGTCCTGTACCAGGCGGTTCAAGCTGTTGTACACGCGCGAGCGGGTCTGGGTGAGGGTGTTGCTGGGATCGCTCACCTGCTCCTGGATGCGGTTGCCTATAGTATCCAGGGTGTAGCCGATCTTGTTGCCGAGATTGTCCGCAATTCCGGTCAGCCTGTGGGCCGCGTCGTAGGTGTAGGCAAGAGAGGAGTTGTCGGGCAACGTGACCCGAATGAGTTGGCCCACGCCGTCGTAGGTGTAAGCCGTAATCTCGCCACCCACGCTCTTTGAGGTGAGCCGTCCGCGCAGGTCATAGCTCAGGGTGGTCACCAGTCCGTTGGGATCGGTGATCTGCTGCGGTCGCCCGTGGGGGTCGTAGTTGCCAAGGCTCGTGACCTGCCCCAGTGCGTTTGTGATGCTGCCGAGATTGCCCGAGTTGTCCCATGCATAGGTCGTGACATCCGAGACGTCGGTGCGCGGGCCGTCGACCACTTGCTGGATCAACAATCCCGGAACTGTGCTCGAGTAGGTGTTGGTGTAAGTCCAGGTGCGCGCGGCCCCGGTCAGTGTGGCACTGAAGCCCTGCGCGCCGTCGGCGTCGGTGCTGGCCTGGATGGTCTTTGACGTGAGATTGCCGCGGCTGTCATAGAAAAGCGTATTGATGCGTTTGGGTTCGGCGACCTTGATCGGCAGCCTGAAGGTGGGGTGCCACTCGGTGGTGATGGTCCTTGCCACTGGTGTCCCGAACGCTTCGGTACGAGACGTCTCGAGATCTACGCGACCAAACGAGTCCTGACGCTGATAGAAGGTCAGATTCCCGTTGAAGTCAGTGCGCGCCACGACATAGCCATTCTGATCATAGCTCATCGCTGCGCCGGCCTCGCAACTGCTGCACTGTCCGCTGACCGACGTGTTCTTCACGACACCGACCACATTCTGAAGTCCGAACGTTCGGGACTGTCCGAGCGGATCTAGAACAGTTGACTGATTCGTCGAGTTATACGCGACGACGTACTTGCCAACGCCTCCCGCAAACTCGGAGGAGATTGCCCGGCTTTGAGTGTCATAGTTCCAGGTCGCGAAGCGATCTCCATTCTCATCAATGATCCCGGTGAGCACGCGCGGAAGATTCGCGTTTTGCGTGAACTGCGGCTCGTTATACAGGTATGTGCGGACCTTTCCGTCCGGGTACGTTACGGAGGTGACGTTATTCTGGCTGTTGTATCCATACCGATACATGCCACCCGACGGGTCTTGGATGCTCGAAAGACGACCCGACGCGTCGTAGGTGAACGTGAGCGTTCGGCCAACGGGATCCGCGATTTGAATCAGCCGTCCGCCTGTACCGTATGTCAAGGTCTGGGAAAGGCCCGCCCGATTTGTAATCGACGTCAGCTTTCCCGAAACGTCGTACAACTCGACTTCATCATTGTGCGAGGACGTAAGCTTCCAACCAGCGAGATTGCCCGAGGCGTCGAATACCTGCCCAAGCGTATCGGGCACATCTGCATCCGGACTCCAGCCGGGCCCATTCTGGGCGAACACTAAGGATGACCCGTCGGGTCGCATCGCGCTGACGCTTGTCGCCGACGCTACTGGCGCATTCACAACGATAGATCGATCGTAGGTGTGCCGCCAGTTGGAGAGCTGCGGCCCACCAACTGCCGCTAGATCGCTGTTGTAGTATCGCTCGAAGATCAGCGGGAATGGCCCGTTGCCCGTGTAATCCAGCTGAGACTCGTACTTGTTGCCTGTTCCGATGTTGATCGGATTAGTGCCCCCGGACATTTCACAACGCGGTGGGCCAACGTTCTTGTTTGGAGTTGGCGTCGTGGGTGACAGATGACAGTAGTCGAAACCCAGGATTGAACCACTCACCTGGAATACGTGGTTGAAGGCGCCGGGGGTTTTTGCGACGGGACAGACGCCCTCCTTGAACAAGAGGTTGTTACTCTTTAAGACACCCTGCGCATCGATGCAGAGGAAGCTGTATATCCACCCGCTCGGCGTGTAACGGGGATCAGGGCCCGGTGTCGTAGCGATCCAACCCCAAAATGCGCACACACCGTCGGCATAGGTTTGCGCGGACCCCGCGAAGGCGGGCGGCCCTTCGCCGATTTGGACAGTATTGAAGACGTCCGTGGTGGTCTGGGTCATGGTCCCGTAGACGTATGTAAGCGGCGGTATGTCCACCGCCCAGCTTTCCGTGCCCGCCAACGACAGAGCCAGCAAGACGACCAACAGACCGCCGGCGTCCCGGCCCGTCGAGACGAAGCCGCGCGACGTAGACTGCTCTCCACCGGGGATGGCGTAGCGGGAACGATAAAGTGGGCGGCTGATGCGCCGAGCTTGCGACCACCGGCGCCCTAACAGCGAGCAGAGCGAGGCAAGTGCCCGAGCCGACCGGGCGACAGCATGCATGGATTTCCCCCCTCAGAAATCCGCCCGGTGTCGGGCACCGGGATGTTGCTCCTATGACCGCGGCCTTTGACAGAACCTTTGCGCCGGGTCGAGTCATCTTACCAAAGTTATTCGCCGCAGCCGACGGCGCGATCAAGGCTTCGCGGCTTCCGGCACACGCCGCTGCTTCAATTCCCATGCGCCCGCGGCGAAGGCCACCAGCGTCAACCCCGCTGCCGCGATGAACGCCCAGTGCACCCCACGCAGCAGCGATTCTGCAGGCAGCGTGAGCAGCGCGTGGTGGCGCCCGCCCGCGGTCTGCCCCATCGCCACCAGGGAAAAGATCGATGCGATGAAGGGCACGCCCGTGGTCTGACCCAGCGTGCGCATGAGCGACAACAATGCGGAGGCGATGCCGAGCTGCTCGCGCGATACCGCGTTGAGCACGCTGCTGTTGTTCGCGGCGTTGAACAACCCCATGCCCAGGCCAACCGGCGCCACCCGCCAAGCAAATCCCCAGACCGTCACGTGCTCGTCGATGGTGGCGAACAGCAGACATCCCAGCGCAACGATCAGCAAGCCGGTCAGCGCGACCCAGCGTGGCCCGATGCGGTCTGCGAGCGCGCCGCCCATCGGTGCAGTCACCCCGCCCACAATGGGTGAGATGGCGAGCAGCAGACCTACCTTGGCGGTGGGATAGCGGGCGATGATCTCGAGGAAAAAGGGTTGCAAGAAGCCTGTGCCCCCGAGCACCAGGAAAACCAGATAGCCCATCAGCAGTCCGCTGGCGAAGGGCTTGTTGCGGAAGACGCGCAAATCGAGGAGCGGGTTGGCGATGCGCCATTCGACATACAAGAAGGCCACGAACCCGATGACTGCCGTTGCGAGCAGTGACACGACCAGCGGCGTCTCGAACCCGTCGCGCTGACCCCAGGTGAGGCCGAGCGCCAATCCGCCCAGCATGACGCATGCGAGCAAGGTGCCGGCCCAATCCAATCCCGCTGCTGCGGGCCGTCCCGGGGTATCGGGCACGAAGCGATACACGACCGACATGGCCACGATGCCCACCGGAATATTGACGAAGAACATCCAGCGCCACCCGGCCAGCTCGATGATGAACCCGCCCACGGAAGGCCCGAGCGCCACGCCCAGCAGCACTGCGGAGCCGATCATGCCCAGCGCCCGTCCTCGCTCGTTGGTCCCGAACATTTCACCCACGATGGCGGCGCCCAGCGCGGAGACGAACACCGCGCCCAATCCCTGCACCGCCCGGAACGCAATCAACCAGCCCACCGTGGGCGCAAGGCCGCACAGCAAAGATCCCAGCGTGAAGATGGCCAGCCCGGCGAGATAAGCCCGCCTCTTGCCATAGATGTCGCCGAGGCGCGCACCGGCCAGCACCAGCGCCGTCGCGATGAGCAGGTACCCGAGCACGATCCACTGCACGGTCGAGAACGTGGTCGCAAATGCGGCCACCAGCGTGGGCGATGCGACGTTCACGATGCTCGCGTCGAGCGTGAACATGAACACGCCCAGGCACAGGCCCAGCAGGCCGAGCCAGCGCTGCGGCGAGGGCTGCGGCTCGTCTGCACGCGATGCTGGGGGAAGTGCGCTCAATCGGGATCCTTCAGGCGACCAGCGACCTTCCGGCGCCGGCAGATGCGCGATGCTATCGGAAGGCGTTTCCGGGGGCAACAACGGGGGCGCAGGACGGACCGTCTCACCTGTCTCTATAATGTTCGGGCGCGGGCAGTGTGCCCGCTTCGCATCTGCGCGGCGAGGAGAAGACATGGTTCGTGTTTTGAAATCCGGCATCACCGCCGAGCAGGATGCGGCAGACAACGCCAGGGTCCGTGCGACGGTCGAAGGCATCCTGGCCGACATCGAGAAGCGCGGCGACGAAGCCGTGCGCGACTACTCGCGCAAGTTCGACAAGTGGGATCCGGCGAGCTTCCGCATGTCGACGGCAGAGATCGAGGCGTGCGTGAACGCCATGCCGCCGCGCGATGTCGAGGATATCAGGTTCGCGCAGACCCAGATCCGCAACTTCGCCCAGATCCAGAGGGCGGCGCTGCGCGACGTCGAGGTTGAAACGCTGCCGGGCGTGGTCCTGGGCCACAAGAACATCCCGGTGAACAGCGTCGGCTGCTACGTGCCCGGCGGCAAGTATCCGCTGCTGGCCTCGGCCCACATGACCATTCTCACGGCGAAGGTGGCCGGCGTGAAGCGGGTCATCGGCTGCGCGCCGCCGTTCCAGGGCAAGCCGGCGGCGGCGATCGTGACCGCCATGCATTTTGCCGGCGCCGACGAGATCTACTGTCTGGGCGGCGTGCAGGCGATCGGCGCGATGGCCATCGGCACTGCGAGCATCGACCCCTGCGACATGGTGGCCGGGCCGGGCAATGCCTACGTGGCCGAAGCCAAGCGGCAGCTCGCCGGGCGCGTGGGCATCGACCTGTTCGCGGGACCGACGGAGACTCTCGTCATCGCCGACGAGACCGTCGACGCGCAGATGTGTGCCACGGACCTGCTCGGGCAGGCCGAGCATGGCCCGACCTCACCGGCCATTCTGCTCACCAACTCCGAGAAGCTGGCGCGCGAGACGATTGCCGAGGTGCACAAGCAACTCGAAACGCTTCCGACCGCGCCGATCGCGGGCCAGGCCTGGAAAGACTACGGTCAGGTGATCGTGTGCGACAGCTACGACGAGATGGTGCAGGAGGCCGACCGCATCGCGTCCGAGCACGTCCAGGTGATGACCCGGGACCCGGACTATTTTCTCAATCGCATGACCAACTATGGCGCGCTGTTTCTCGGGCCGGAGACCAACGTCTCCTTCGGCGACAAGGTGATCGGAACCAACCACACGCTGCCGACGCGCAAGGCTGCGCGTTACACCGGGGGGCTGTGGGTGGGCAAGTTCATGAAGACCTGCACCTACCAGAGGGTCAAGCCCGAGGCCTCGGCCATGATCGGCGAGTACTGCTCGCGGCTGTGCGCCATCGAGGGCTTCGCCGGCCACAAGGCGCAGGCCGATCTGCGCGTGGCGCGCTACGGGCATCTCAAAACGGCGCACCGGTGAGCCCCCACCCCAACCTTTCCCCGCACGCGGGGGAGGGATTAGTGACATAGCGGGAATGAAGCAGAAACGCATCCAGGAATGTGGTTCCCGGGTTATCCTGCGCCTCAACCGGGCTGCGCTTTGCCTGCGTTACATCGACCGAGAAAGGAGCAAAACATGATAAGCAAGAAAATCTTCGCCGCGCTGAGCGGTTCCCTATTCAGCATCGCTCTCCTGGCCATCGGCACCGCCGCGACAGCCGCCGATCCAGAATGGACCTATACGACGATCCAGGGCTTTGGGAAGATCGTCCCTGCGCCCGAAACGGGGATGCAGCCGAGCAAGGACGTCGAGTACAAGGTCGTCTTCAGCATGACCACCGGTGGCGATGCGGACAAGGTGAACGGCTCTCTGGATCGCGTCGCCCGTGCCGTGAACCTGTTCACGTCGGCCGGCGTGCCGCTGTCGCATCTGCACTTTGTGGTCGTGGTCCACGGACCGGCAACACCATCGATACTGGACGACGCGCACTACCGCGAGAAGTTCAAGATGGACAACCCGAACGCAAAGCTGATCGGCGAGCTCGAAAAGGTAGGGGTGAAGACCGTCGTGTGCGCACAGGCTCTGGCTCACAACGGCCTGCAGCGTGACTGGGTCAACTCACAGGTGGAGGTCACGCTGTCGGCGATCACCGATATCATCATGTTGCAAACGCAGGGATACGTCATCTATCCCTTGTAGTGCTTCACGCGGCGGCGGCGCAGGACGGATGTGCGTCGCCGCTGCTCGGTCAGACCGCTCGTCTCCAAAAAATGAGCAAGCCCTCGCTCTGGTCTGTTGCCGTTGCGACCCTGTTTTTCACCGGTACGGGGATCGCGATCGCCGGCGATATCGAACCGCCCTGGAACCCGCCCCCGGAGGGCGGTAGAAATTTCACCGTACCGGGCATCGACAACGTGCCCGACCTCCAGGGCGACGTGAACGAGCCCGACTTGGTGGTGTTTCTCGGCGGCAATCAGTACATGGCGGTGCGCGACCTGGTGCTCGCCTTCAAGTCGGCTCGTCCGGCGTATCAGCGCGTGTTCGTGGAGACGCTGCCGCCAGGCGTCCTGGTGGACCAGATAGAGCAGGGCGCGCTGATCGTCGGCAACCTGCGCATCACGCTCAAGCCGGATGTCTATGCGGCCGGCCGACGCCGGGTTCAGGAGCTGCAGCACGACAAGCAGTGGTTCGCGCAGATTGTGGATTACGCGCGCAACAGGCTGGCGATCATGACTCGGCAGGGAAACCCGGACCGCATCGTTGGCTGGAGCGATCTGGCACGCCCAGATCTTCGCATCTGCATGCCCAATCCGCGATGGGAAGCGATCGCTGCGCAGCAGATCATCCCGGCGCTGCGCGATTCCGGCGGAGAGGAGCTGGTCAAAGAGGTCTACGAGGATAAGGTTCGGGACGGCACCAACTTCGTCACCCAGATCCATCACCGTCAGACGCCGCTGCGCATCATGCAGGGAAAATGCGCAGCCGGTGCGGTCTGGTACACAGAGGCGTATTTCCATGCGGTGCTCGCGAAGCACCCTGTTTCGATGGTCACGCTGCCGGACGCTCAGAACCGGTATGCGATCTTCAGCGCGGGCTTGATGAAGGACGCCCCACACCGCGAGGCGGGAGAAGACTTCCTGGTCTTCTTGCGAAGCCCGGAGGCTCAGGCAATCTATGCGCGATATGGGTTCTTGCCGCCCGAGTAGACTCGCAACCGCCGAAGAGCAAGCACAGATGCGGATGAAGCTGCGGTCGCTAATGTTAGCCGCTGCGGCGATCGGTCTGATCGCCATGCAGTTCAACGCCTGGGCCGCAGATACCGGCGAGAGCATCGTCGGGCAGGGCGTTCCCGGAAAGGTGACTCCCTGCGCAACCTGTCACGGAGTACGCGGCGAAGGTGGTGGCGATGGCGTCTTCCCGCGCGTTGCGGGCCTTCCGGCCGCGTACATCGAGACTCAGCTCAAGGCGTTCAGGGATGGCGGTCGATCGAGCCCGTTGATGTCGCCCATGGCCGTGGGGCTGAGCGATGCCGATATCAGCGCGATCGCAACCTATCTCGAGCGGCAGCAGCCCATGTTCTTTGCGCCACCCAAGGCCGAGCCGGTGCAACTGGAGCGCGGACAGAATCTCGTGACGCTCGGACGCTGGGCGCAAGGG
>Ga0335084_10004520_pt1 | contig 13707 bp, 15 predicted proteins | sample Lox_Sample_44_FD_206721 | JGI IMG/M metagenome (GOLD analysis project Ga0335084, IMG submission 206721) | Soil microbial communities from Loxahatchee National Wildlife Refuge, Florida, United States - Lox_Sample_4.4 | ecosystem: Environmental > Terrestrial > Soil > Wetlands | place: USA... | reverse complement strand
CCGGTCGACTCGAGCACGAGCGCGTCGTAGATCCGCGGCATCTGCTCGCGCGGGAACTCGATGTCGGTCACCGCGCCGATGCACTGGACGATGGTCCCCTGTGCCTGCTGTGCCTGCTGTGCTTGTGCCATATGTCAGTCCCTAGTCCCTAGCCTTGTAGCCGTTTCCTCGGTCAAACCGCCGCTGCGCCGCCCACGATCTCGGCGAGCTCCTTGGTGATCGCCGCCTGCCGCGTCTTGTTCAGCACGAGCGTCAGCTCGTTGATGATGTCGGCCGCATTGTCCGAGGCGGCCTTCATCGCCACCATCCGCGCCGACTGCTCGGAGGCCATGTTCTCGACAACCGCCTGGTAGATGAGCGCCTCGATGTAGCGCGTCAGCAGCCCGTCGAGCACCGCCTTCGCGTCCGGCTCGTAGATGTAGTCCCACGACTGGCCCTCGCTGATGACGGTGTCGATGACGTTCCCCGCCGGGGTCTGCGCGAAGACGAGCGGCAGCGCCTGGATCGCCATCGGCTCCTGCTTCATCGTGTTCACAAACCGGGTGGTCAAGATGAACAGCTGGTCGATCTTGCCGTCCCGATAAGCGTCGAGCTGGATCTTCACCGGCCCGACCAGCCTGTCGATCTGCGGCCGATCGCCGATCTGCACCGCGTGTGAGGCGACGTTCGCGCCCAGGCGCTGCATGAAGCCAAGACCTTTGGTGCCGATCGCGGTGACGATCACGCCCTTGCCCTCGCCCTGCCACTCGCGCATGCGGGTCAGCGCGACCCGCAGGGCGTTGGTGTTGAGCCCGCCGCACAGGCCCTTGTCGGTCGTGATGATGATCAACCCGACGTTCTTCACCGTATCGCGTTTGACGATGAACGGATGCTTGTACTCGGGGTTGGCTTTCGACAGATGCCCGGCGATCTGCCAGATGCGGGAGACGTAGGGCCGCGTCTGGCGCATCCGGTCCTGCGCCTTCTTCATCTTCGAGGCGGCGACCATCTCCATCGCCTTGGTGATCTTGCGCGTGCTCTGCACGCTCTTGATCTTGTTGCGGATCTCTTTAGTGCCCGCCATGGCGCAGCTCCGGCCTAGTACGCACCCGACTTCTTGAACTCTTCGATCGCGGCGGCGAGCGCTTTCTCGTCGTCGGCAGTCAGGTCCTTCGTGCTCTCGATCCGGTCCATCAGCGCCTGCTGCTTCTGGTGGAGGAACGCCTTCAGCGCGCCCTCGAAGGCGAGCGCCTTCTTCACGTCGACGTCGTCGAGATAGCCGCGGTTCACTGCAAACAGCGTCACCGCCTGGTCGGCGACCGACAGCGGCGCGTACTGCGGCTGCTTCATCAGCTCGGTCACCAGGCGCCCGCGGTCGAGCTGCTTGCGCGTGGCCTCGTCGAGATCGGAGGCGAACTGCGCGAACGCCGCGAGCTCGCGATACTGCGCGAGCGCGAGGCGCACGCCGCCGCCGAGCTTCTTGATGACCTTGGTCTGCGCCGCGCCGCCAACGCGCGACACCGAGATGCCGGCGTTGATCGCCGGCCGGATGCCGGCGTTGAAGAGGTCGGTCTCGAGGAAGATCTGGCCGTCGGTGATCGAGATCACATTGGTCGGCACGAACGCGGTGACGTCGCCCGCCTGCGTCTCGATGATCGGCAGGGCGGTGAGCGAGCCGGTCTTGCCCTTGACCTTCCCCTTGGTCTCCCGCTCGACGTACTCCGGGTTCACGCGCGCGGCGCGCTCGAGCAGGCGCGAGTGGAGGTAGAACACGTCGCCCGGGTACGCCTCGCGGCCCGGCGGGCGGCGCAGCAGGAGCGAGATCTGCCGGTACGCCCACGCCTGCTTGGTCAGATCGTCGTAGATGATGAGCGCGTCCTGCCCGCGGTCGCGGAAGTACTCGCCCATCGTGCAGCCGGAGTAGGGCGCGATGTACTGCATCGCGGCCGACTCGGAGGCGGTCGCGGCGACGACGATCGTGTACGCCATCGCGCCGTGCTCCTCGAGCTTGCGCACGACGTTCGCGATCGTGGAGGCCTTCTGCCCGATCGCGACGTAGACGCAGAAGAGGTCCTTGCCCTTCTGGTTGATGATGGTGTCCACCGCGACGGCCGTCTTGCCCGTCTGGCGGTCGCCGATGATCAGCTCGCGCTGCCCGCGACCGATCGGCACCATCGCGTCGATCGCCTTGAGTCCGGTCTGCACCGGCTGCGACACCGACTGGCGCCAGATCACGCCCGGCGCCACCTTCTCGATGACGTCGGTCTCCTTGGCGTTGACCGGGCCCTTGCCGTCGATCGGTTCACCGAGCGCGTTCACCACGCGCCCGATCAGCGCCTCGCCGACCGGCACCGACAGGATCTTGCCGGTGCACTTGACGGTGTCGCCCTCGGAGATGTGCTCGTACGCGCCCATGACGACCGCGCCGACCGAGTCGCGCTCGAGGTTGAGCGCGAGGCCGAAGGTGTTCTTCGGAAACTCGAGCATCTCGCCCTGCATCGCGTCCGACAGGCCGTGGATGCGGCAGATGCCGTCGGTCACCGAGACGATCGTGCCCTGGGTGCGGATGTCCGCACCGAGCGCGAGGCTCTGGATCTTGCTCTTGATGAGATCGCTGATCTCGGCGGGGCTTAGTTGCTGTTGCATGGTCACTCCCGATCCTTGGAATCCTTGGGCTGTCAAACCTTGGCGAGCGCGGCAGCCATCACCGCGAGCTTGCCGCGCACCGAACCGTCGATCACCTCGTCGCCCACGACGACCTTGATCCCGCCGATGAGCTCCTTGTCGACGGCGACGTTCGGCTTCACCTTGCGCTTGAACCGCGCTTCCAGCTCGTTCACCAGCGTCGCGAGCTGCGCGTCGTCGAGGGGGAATGCGCTCGCGATATCGGCGTCGACCACGCCCTCGCGCTCGTGCTTGAGCGCGACGAACAGGTCGCGCACCTCGGGCAGCGCCCCTACGCGGCCGTTCTCGATCAGGACGCGCGCCAGATTCTGCGCCTCGGCGGGAAGATCGCCCGCCGCGCTGGCGATCACGCCGTAGAGCTGGTCCGAGGTCACATTGGGGTCGCCGAGCAGCTGCCCGACCGCGGGGTTCGCGGCCACCGCGGCGAGCCGCTCGAGGACCTCCGCCCACGCGGCGAGCTTCCCTTCGCCGTCGGCTACCTTGAAGACCGCTTCGGCGTACGGCCGCGCGATCGTCGCGATCTCGGCCATCGCTACTTGAGCTCGCTCTTGAGGCCGACCAGCATCTGCGCGTGCGCCTTGGCGTCGACCTCGCGGCGCAGGATCTTCTCGGCGCCGGCGACCGCGAGCGCCGCAACCTGCTCGCGGAGCGTTTCCTTCGCGCGCGCGACTTCCTGCGTGATCTCGGCCTTGGCGCCGGCGACGAGCCGGTCGCCCTCGGCCTTCGCGGTGGCCTTGGCCTCGTCGACCATCTGCGCGGCGCGCTTCTCGGCCGCGGTGATGATCTCCTGCGCGCGGGCGCGCGCGTCGGCGAGCGCGGCCTCCGATTTCTTCGCGGCCTCGGCGAGCTCGCTCCGGCCGCGCTCGGCGGCGGCGAGCCCGTCGGCGATCGTCTTCTGGCGCTCGGCGATGATGCGCTGGAAGTACGGCCAGATGAGCTTCATCACGAACCAGATGAACAGCAGGAACCAGATCATCTGGCCGATCAGGGTGGCGTTGATGTTCAAGTGCGTCCTCCTCGGAGGAAGCGCCGGCGTCGACCGGTCGCGCTCACTTCACCAGGCTGGCGAGCGGGTTGGCGTAGAGGAGCAGCACCGCGATCGCGGTCGCGATGGCGGTGAACGCGTCGAGCAGGCCCGCCACGATGAACATCTTCACCTGCAGCGTCGGGATCATCTCGGGCTGGCGCGCCGAACCCTCGAGGAAGCGGCCGCCGAGGATGCCGAAGCCGATGGCCGTGCCGAGCGCGCCCATGCCGATCAGGATCGCCGCGGCGAGCTGCGTGTTGCCGTAGAAAATCGCGAGTTCCATTTTTTCTCCCAGAGGAACGGTTTTCGAAGCGTTGCGAACCTTAGTGCGACTCGCTCGCCAGCGACATGTAGACGATGGTGAGCATCATGAAGATGAACGCCTGCAGGGTGACGATCAGGATGTGGAAGATCCCCCAGCCGAGCGAGAGCAGGACGTGGCCGATCATCGACAGGCCGCTGGTGCCGACGCTCGACCAGCTCCATGCCCCGGCGAGCAGCACCATGAGGATGAACAGCACCTCGCCGGCAAACATGTTGCCGAAGAGACGCAGCGCGAGCGAGACCGGCTTCGCGAGTTCCTCGATGAACCGCAGCACCAGGTTCACCGGCGCGAGCAGGATCTGGACGGCGATGTTGTCGCTGTGGAACGGCGCGGTGAAGATCTCGTGCAGGAGGCCGCCGAAGCCCTTGAACTTCAGGTTGAAGATGATGATCAGCGCGAACACGGTGAGCGACATCGCGAAGGTCGCGTTCGGGTCGGTGGTCGGGACCGACTTCCAGTGCTCGACGCCGAAGACGTGCTCCATGAACCACGGGATGAAGTCGACCGGGATGAGGTCGAGCGCATTCATGCAGAACACCCAGACGAACACCGTGATCGCGAGCGGCGTGACGAGCGCGCTCTTGCCGTGAAAGGTGTCGCGGACCTGCTGGTCCACCATGCCGACGACGATCTCGACGAACGCCTGGAGCTTGCCGGGGACCCCTGGGGTCGCCTTGCGGGCGACCCAGGCCATGAGGCCGAACACGACGATCCCGACGAGCCCCGACATGATCAAGGTGTCGAGGTGGAAGCTCCAGAAGCCGTGGCCGACGTGGAGATTGACGAGGTGGTGGGAGATGTACTCGTTGGCGGTCGGACCGGCGCTTTCGGATGCCATGGCGGCTTCTTCAAAAAACGATCAGTAGGGCGACCCAGTACACGACCAGCGTCGCGATAAACGTCAGCAGCAGCGCCAGCGTGGCGACGCCCTTGTAGAGGACCAGCACGGCCACAAACAGGATCACGGTGAGCGCGAGCTTCTGCGCTTCGCCCACGAGATGCCCGCGCATCAGCGCCCTGGGATCCGCCGCCTTTCCGCCATCCGTACCACTGGACCCACGGGTCTGCGAGCCGGCGATCCTCCACGCGTAGGCGAGGCTGCCGAGAAACCCGATCGCGCCGCCGAGGAACGCCGACACCGCGGCATTCGCCCCGTAGAACACGAGACACGCTAGGGCGATCACAACGCTTACCGCGACCTGGAGGCCGATGATCCGGCCGAGCTGCGCGCGCAAAAGGCGCCTCCCCGCCGCCCGCAAAACCTGCGGATTCTAGAGGGGAATGGCGCGCTGCGTCAAACCGTCGGTGGGATGCACCCCGCCGGGTGCGAACGGTGGACAGCCGCGCCACGCCGGACTAGATTGGTCGCCCGCCACCCGGAGACCCGCATGCCGAGCGCGCATCGAAACGGCACCTGCCCGTCGGGCGACGTCACGCTCTTCTATCGCCGCTTCGGCGCCGCGAGCGATGCGCGGACGCGCACGCCAGTCCTCATCGTGCACGGGCTGTCGTTCTTCTCCTACGACTGGATCGGTGTCTCATCCGAACTCGCCGGCGAGCGCGAAGTCGTCGCGATGGACATGCGCGGGTTCGGCGACTCGACCTGGAGCCCGTCGCGCGACTACGCCGTGCCGACGATGGCAGGCGACCTCGTCGCGCTTCTCGACCATCTCGGCTGGCCGCGCGCGATCCTCGTCGGCCATTCGATGGGCGGGCGAAATTGCGCCTATTGCGCGGCGAAGAACCCGGCGCGAGTCGCCGGCCTGGTGCTCGTCGACTACTCGCCCGAGAACGCGCCCGCCGGCTCAAAGCGCGTGACCGATGTCGTCGCGGGGCAGCCCGATGTGTTCGCGAGCATCGACGAGGCGATGCGCTACTTCGGCGTCCCGAAGGACTCGCCGAGGCGCGTGCGGTTCGAGGCGTATCTGCGGCCGGTTCCCGGCGGCGTGCAGGTGAAGCGCGACCTGCACTTCCGCGACCAGTTCCGGCGCGTGAAAGAAACAGGCGAGCGGCCGAAGCAGGGCGTCGACATGTGGCAGACGCTCGGTGAGCTCGCGTGCCCCACGCTCGTCGTGCGGGGCGCGCAGTCCGACATGTTCGCGCCCGAAACGGTGGCGAAGGTCAAGGCGGCAAATCCCAGGATCGACCTCGTTGAAGTCGACGGGGGCCACAACGTCGCCGGCGACAACCCGCAGGGCTTCCTTGCCGCGATCCGCCCGTTCCTCGCCCGACTGGAGGTGAGCTCGTGACCAGACTTGCGCCGGTCGCCACGCGCGGCATCGACCATCTCGCCTTCGTCACCGACGATCTGCCGGCAACGATGGACTTCTACACCCGGGTCGTCGGCCTGCAGCTCGTGCACGTGCGGCGCGTGCCCTATGAGCGCGATCGCGGCCAGCCGCCGTACGACAATCTGCGGCACTACTTCTTCAACATGGGCGGCGACTCCCTGCTCGCGTTCTTCGAGTATCCAAAGGGACTCGCGCGGCAGAACCGCGACCTGCCCGGCGGCATGCAGCACGTCGCGTTCCACGTGCCGCAGGAGCGTTTCGACGCGATCGTCGAGCGCGTGCGCTCGCACGGCGTGAACGTGATCGGCCCGGTGCCGCTCGGCGGCCGCTTCTGGTCGGCGTACTTCTTCGACCCGAACGGCATCCGTCTCGAGCTCGCGACGAGCCGCGCGCCGGCCGAGCTCGGCGTCGTGGAATCGGTGCTCCAGACCGAGGACGAAGCGCGCGCCGAGCTCGCGACGCTCTTCGACGACCCGGCGGTCGTCGACGCGTGGCTCGCGAGGATGCCGCTCAGGAAGAAGGCCCACGCTCCGGCCTGACGAATCGGCTCGGCGCCGCCCCCCATAATCCGGCGCGAGCTCCACCCCGAGGAGGAAGACGATGAGGTTCCCGTTGGTACGCCCGTTCGCCGTCGCGGCCGCGCTCGCACTTGCCGCCGGCGCCCAGGCGCAGGAGAAGATCGAGCTCAAGCTCGCCTATTTCGTCGGCGATCAGCATGCGATGTCGCAGTGGCTGATCAAGTGGTCCGGCGAGCTCGAGAAGGGCTCGAACGGACGCATCGTCGTCAAGCGCTTCCCCGGCGCGCAGATGGGGCCGACCCCGCAGCACTACGACTTCGCGCGCACCGGCCAGGCCGACGTGGCGTGGTTCCTGCACGGCGGCACGCCGGGCCGCTTCCCGCTCACCGAGATCATCAGCCTGCCGTTCATGGTCGGCAGCTCCGAGATCGGCACCAAGACGCTGAACGACCCGGAGCTGCGCGCGAAATACCTCGACGCCGAGCACAAGGGCGTGAAGGTGCTGATGCTGCTCACGCATCAGCCCGGCGGTCCGCACACGACGAAAAAAGCGATCCGCACGATGGACGACTTCAAGGGCCTGCGCCTGCGCTTCGCCTCGCCGCCGATCCGCGACCTGGTGCAAGGGCTCGGCGCGACGCCGGTGGGCGTGCCGCCGACCGAAATCGCCGAGCAGCTGCAGAAGGGCACGATCGACGGCGCGTTCATCGACTACGGCGGCGCCGGGATCGCGTTCAAGCTGGGCGGCACGATCAAGTACTCGACCGAGCTCTACGCCTACGTGGCGAGCTTCGGCGTGGTGATGAACGAGGAGTTCTGGAACAAGCTCCCGCCCGACCTCAAGAAGCTCGTCACCGACACCATGACCGGCCGCGAAAAGGAGGTCGGCGAGGCGTGGGACGGGCTCGATGTGCCCGGCAAGAAGGCGCTGATCGACGGTGGCGCGGAGGCGATCAAGTTCTCCGCCGCGGACACCGCCAAGGTGCGCCAGGTCGGCGAACAGGTCTCCGAGGCGAAGATCAAGGAGCTCGAAGGCAAGGGGCTGCCGGCGCGCGCGGTGTACAACCAGATGCGGAGCCTCGCGGAGAAGAACGCGAAGACGTCGAAGAGCTTTTGGTAGGAACGAGGCTCCGGCAATAGGAGGCTCCGCCGATGAATTCCCCGCGACGAGGCGGCCTGACCGGCCGCCTCATCGCGTCGGTGAGATGAAGAAGCCTCGCGCTATTGTAGCCGCGCTCTGCGGCTGGGTCGCCGCGGCGTTCCTCGCGGCGATGATGCTGCTCACCGTGGCCGACGTCGTGCTACGAAAGGTGGGCGACAGCCCGATCCACGGCACGTTCGAGCTGGTCGAGCTCCTGCTGGTCTGCACGTTTTTCTTCGCGCTTCCCGCCACGTTCCTGCGCGACGAGAACATCGTCGTCGATATGATCGACGGCTGGCGGCCGCGGTGGGTGCCGCTGCTGAAGCGCCTGTCGGCCGCGCTCGCGGCGGTGATGCTCGCAACGATCGCCTGGCAGTCGTGGCTGCAGGCGCGCGACGCCATGTCGTTCGGCGACGTCACGTCGGATCTCTCGTTGCCGCGGATCCTGTACTGGGCGCCACTCGTCTTCGGCATCGCGGGCGGCGCGCTCGCCGCGGTCGCGATGGCGCTGAAGCGCAGCGGCGGCCGATGAGCGCCGGGATCATCGGCGTCATCGGGGTCGCCGCGCTGCTTGCGGCGCTCCTCGTGCGGGTCCCGATCGGGCTCGCCCTCGCCACCACCGGGTTCCTCGGCTACGCCGCGATCGACGGCTGGCCGAAGGCGCTGAAGATGCTCGGCAGCGTCCCGTTCAACCTTGCGACCGCGTACTCCCTCTCGGTCATCCCGCTTTTCATCCTGATGGGCGCCGTGGCCTCGCGCGCCGCGATGTCGCGCGAGCTGTTCGACGCGGCGAACGCGCTATTCTCGGGGTTTCGCGGCGCGCTCACGCACGCCACCATCGGCGCCTGCGCCGCGTTCGGCGCCATCTGCGGCTCGTCGATCGCCACCGCCGCCACCTTCTCCAAGGTATCGATCCCGGAGATGCGCCGCCACGGCTATGACCCGGGCTTCGCCGCCGGCGCAGTGGCGTCCGCCGGGACGCTCGGCATCATCATCCCGCCGTCGGTGATCCTCGCGATCTACTCGATCGTCGCCGAGCAGTCGCTGCCGAAGCTCTTCGCGGCGGCGTTCATCCCGGGCGTGATCCTCGCGGTTTTGTACGTGATCACCGTGGCGATCGTCGCCCGGCTGCGCCCGGAGCTCATGCCGCGCACCGCCTCGATGCCGCTCGGTGAACGGCTGCGCGCCGCGGTCGGCATGTGGAAGCTCGCGCTGCTGTTCCTGCTCGCGGTGGTGGGGATCTATCTCGGCTGGTACTCGCCGACCGAGGCGGCGGCGGTGAGCGCCTTCGCGGCGATCGTGATCGCGTTCGCCACCGGCCACATGCGCTGGCGCGGCCTGCTCGATGCCTTCACGGAAACCGTCCACGCGACGGCGATGCTGTTCTTCATCGTCATCGGCGCGTTCATCTTCGCCCGGTTCATCGTGCTGACGCAGTTCCCGACCGCGCTCGTCGGCTGGGTGAAGGAATGGGGCCTGTCGCCGCTGATGGTGATCCTCGCGGTGATGATGCTGTACTTCCTGCTCGGCACCTTCCTCGAGGAGGTGAGCACGATCCTGATCTCGGTACCGGTCACGCTGCCGCTCGTCCTGGCGATCGGCTACGACGGCGTCTGGTTCGGCATCTTCGTCACCGTGATGGCGACGATCGGGCTGATCAGCCCGCCGACGGGGATGACGGTGTTCGTCATCCAGGCGCAGAATCCCGACATCCCGGCCGCACGCATCTACCGCGGCACGCTCGCCTTCCTCGCCGCGGACTTCGTGCTCGTCGGGATGCTGATCGCATGGCCGCAGCTCGCTTCCTGGCTGCCCGCGGTCTTGAAGATGTAGGAGCACGCGATGGCTGGGAACCCGGAGATCCTGATCGCCGGCGGCGGCATCGGCGGTCTGTCGGCGGCGCTCGCGCTCGCGCTCAAGGGGCGACGGGTGCGGGTGCTCGAGAAGGCGGCCGAGTTCGGCGAGATCGGGTACGGCATCCAGATGGGGCCGAACGTCTATCCGATCCTCGAGCGCCTCGGCGTGTTCGAGCGGATGGCGCCGCACGTCGTCTATCCGGACGCGCTGATCCTCGCCGACGCAATCACCGGCAACGAGCTCGCGCGGATCGACCTCGACGCGGAGTTCCGGGCGCGGTACACGCATCCGTACTTCGTCGTGCACCGGCGCGACCTCCACGGCTCGATCCTCGACGCCTGCCGCAGCCGCAGCGAGATCACGCTCGAGGCGTCGAAGGGCCTCGCGCGCTTCGCCGAGCGCGGCGACCGCGTCGTCGTCACCTGCGAGGACGGGTCGGAGTACGAGGGCGCTGCGCTCGTCGGCGCCGACGGCCTGTGGTCGCCGACCCGGAGCGCCGTGGTCGGTGACGGCGCGCCGCGTCTGGTGGGGCACTACGTGTACCGCGGCCTGGTTCCGACCGAGGAGATCATCGATCGCAGTCACGTCGACTCGATGACGATCTACATCGGCCACAACCTGCACCTCGTGCAGTACCGGCTGCGCGGCGGAACGGTGATGAACAACGTCGCCACGATCGAGAGCTTCCGGTTCAAGCGCGGCGAGCCGAACCCCGGCGATCCCGCGGAACTGGAAGAAATCTTCGCCCAGTGCACGCCGCGCGTGCACGAGATGCTCCGCTACGTCTCGCGCGAACGGAACTGGGTGCTGCACGACCGGGATCCGGTCACCAACTGGACGATGGGGCGCGTCACGCTGCTCGGCGATGCGGCGCACCCCACGCTCCAGTACCTCGCCCAGGGCGCGTGCATGGCGATCGAGGACGCCGCGGTGCTCGCCGCCGAGGTCGCCCGCCACGGCGACGACGTCAACGCCGCGTTCCTCGCTTATCAGGCGCAGCGCATGAACCGGACCGCGCGGGTGGTGCTCTCGGCGCGGTTCTTCGGCGCGTACATCCATGCCGGCGGCGGCGCGCGGATGCTGCGGAACGATCTGCTCGCGCAGCGCCCGCGGGACGACCCGTGGGAGATCGACTGGCTGTACCGCGGCATCCGGATCCCCGAGTGAGCGCGGCGCCGCGCTATCACGAGTATTTCGAGTACCGGCGGTATCCGCTCGTGGTGCCGCCGCTCGACACCGGCGTCGACCCGGTCCGTCACCGGGTCGCGATCGTCGGCGGCGGGCCGATCGGTCTCACGCTAGCGCTCGGGCTCGCGCGCCACGGCGTCCGGTCGGTCGTGATCGAGGCCGACGACGCGGTGTCCTACGGCAGCCGCGCCGCCTGCATCTCGCGCCGCAGCCTCGAGATCTTCGATCGCCTCGGCGTTGCACAGGACGTGCTCGGCGAGGCGCTGCCCTGGACCGCCGGCACGAGCTACTACCGCGACGTGCCGGTATACCGGCTGCAGATGCCGATGGACGAGGACCAGCGGTTCGCGCCGATGGTGAACCTCGAGCAGTGCATCTGCGAGCAGCTCCTCGCCGATCGCGCGGCCGCGCTGCCCGGGCTCGTCGATATCCGCTGGCAGACGAAGCTCGCGGGCATGAAGCACCGGGACGACGGTGTCGAGCTCGAGCTCGAGACCGCGCGCGGTGCGTATCGCCTCCGCGCCGACTGGCTCGTCGCCTGCGACGGCGCGCGTTCGGCGGTGCGCCAGGCGCTCGGCCTGCGCTTCTCGGGCTCCACCTACGACGGTACGTACATCATCGTCGACGTCCACTTGAAGTCGGATTACCCGACCGAGCGCCGCGCGTGGTTCGACCCGCCGACGAATCCCGGCTCGACGATCCTGGTGCACAAGCAGCCGCGCGACATCTGGCGTGTCGACTATCAGCTGCGCGACGACGAGGATCCGGAGGAAGCGGTCAAGCCCGAGAACGTGCTGCCGCGCGTGCGCAGCCACCTCGAATGGATCGGCGAGCGCGACGACTGGACGCCGGTGTGGATCAGCGCCTACCGCGCGAACTGTCTCACGCTCGACAGCTATCGGCACGGGCGCGTGCTGTTCGCGGGCGACGCCGCGCACCTCGTGCCGATCTTCGGCGTACGCGGGATGAACTCCGGGATCGACGACACGCACAACCTGGCGTGGAAGCTCGCGTGGGTCGTGCAGGGCCGTTCGCCCGTCGGATTGCTCGACTCGTATTCCACCGAGCGCGTGTTCGCGGCGTGCGAGAACATCCGCCACGCATCGAAGTCGACCGAGTTCATGGCCCCGCCGTCGAGCGCATTCAAGCTGATGCGCGAGGCGGCGCTCGGGCTCGCCACCCGTGACCCGTTCTTCGCGACGCTGATCAACCCGCGTCAGTCCAGTGCGATCACCTTCGCTGACTCGCCGCTCAACGCGGCCGATTCGGACGCGCTTCCTTCCGGGCCGGTGCCCGGTGCGGTACTCCCGGAATGTCCGGTTGAAACCGCGGCCGGCGCGCGGCATCTCACCGAGTTGCTCGGCGCCGGCTATACCGCGCTCTGCCTGACCGGAAACGATCCGCGCGCGGCGCTCTCGGGGCTCCGCGATCTGCCGCTCACGATCGTCTGGATCGCGCCGCGGAAAGCGTCCGGTGCCGATGCGTGGGACGCGACCGGTCGCCTCTTCCCGCTCTACGGGGCCGCGCCCGCGGCCTGCTATCTCGTGCGTCCCGATGGCCACGTCGCCGGATGCTGGCGCGAGCCGCAGGCCGATTCGCTCCGCGGGGCGGTCCGGCGTGCACTGCAATAGGGCCCAACCGATGCTCACCGATCAGGAACTGGACGACGTCTATACGACGGCGTGTCACGCGATGACCGACCTCGGCGAGGCCAAGCAGCCGCTGTTCCTCGCACGGCTAACGCTGCTCCTCATGAAGGAAGTCGGCGATGCGGCGCGCATCCGCGCCGCGATCGAGTCGGCGCGCGCACTGGACAAGCGCAGATAACTGGTCTGTAATGGGCGCGAAACGGCGCGTCGACGACGCCGTCGCGCATCAGACGCGTTCACACATTGAAGGAGGAGAAGATGAAGCGATATGTCGCCGCCGCCGCGGCGCTCGCCATGGCGGCCGCTTCGGCCGCCGCCAATGCGCAGGCGCCGCAGAAGGTCCGCATCAACCTCGCCAGCGCATTCCCGACCAGCCTGACGCTCATCGGCGAAGCGCCGGTGAAGCTCTCGAAGAAGCTCGAGCGGGTCTCGGCCGGCACGATCGATCTCAAAGTGAACGAGCCCGGCGCGCTGGTGCCGGCGTTGCAGGCGATCCAGGCCACTTCGCAGGGCTCGGTCGACGCGGCGTGGTCGAACGCCGGTTTCTTCGCCGGCACCGACAGCGCCTTCAACATGTTCGCGACCGTGCCGTTCGGTCCGGGCATGGGCGAGTACCTCGCGTGGATCAACCACGGCGGCGGCCTCCAGCTGTCGCGCGAGATGTTCGGCAAGCACGGCATCCACAACATCCCGTGCGCGCTCATTCCGCCGGAGGCCTCGGGCTGGTTCCGCAAGGAGATCAAGACGGCCGCCGACCTCAAGGGCCTGAAGATGCGTTTCTTCGGGCTGGGCGCCAAGGTGATGGCCAAGCTCGGCGTAGCCACCCAGCTGCTCGCACCCGGCGACATCTTCCAGGCGCTGCAGCTCGGCACGATCGACGCGACCGAATTCTCGCTGCCGTCGATGGACCAGAAGTTCGGCTTCTACCAGGTCGCCAAGTTCTACTACTTCCCCGGCTGGCACCAGCAGGCCACGTTCCTCGAGCTCTACATCAACCAGAAGAAGTGGGATTCGCTGTCGGACCAGCATAAAGCGATGATCGAGCAG
>Ga0335084_10004519_pt1 | contig 13708 bp, 8 predicted proteins | sample Lox_Sample_44_FD_206721 | JGI IMG/M metagenome (GOLD analysis project Ga0335084, IMG submission 206721) | Soil microbial communities from Loxahatchee National Wildlife Refuge, Florida, United States - Lox_Sample_4.4 | ecosystem: Environmental > Terrestrial > Soil > Wetlands | place: USA: Florida... | reverse complement strand
CTGGGGTGCCAGGTGATAGCAGGTCCTGCACGGTGCGGACGGCGAAATTGCTGGAGAGCGCGCGCACCGCTTCGTTCCACCGGCCCGCAAGCTGGGCGGCCTCTTCCGGATCGCGGCGATAGCCGCCGTGCCCGGCGGCATCTTTATCGATGAGCTGCTCGAGCTCCGCGCCCGTGTTGTCGCTGAATACCATCAAACCGGCGCGGAAGTGCTCGTCGAGATTGGGTGAACCGGTAAACTGCGCCAGCGAAAGACGTTCGCCGCGATTGGGCGGCATCACCACGACCTCCGCGTCGCCGGCGTCGATGTCTGCGCTGAACACAGCGGCTGTGCGAAACCCGTCCACCTTCTTCGCCAGCATCAGATAACCGGAAGTCAGGTAGACGCTCACATCTTCGCGCGTGATCCTGAGGTCGTTGACGCGAAAACAGGCGTCCGGATCCAGCTCGGTTTGCGCGGTCATTTCGCCAAGCCGGGCCACGGTGACGGGAGGCGCGGGCGGCGCTTCGGCGCAGGCAATCCACCCGGCACACACGGCCAGGGCCAGACCAAGACAACGGGGCACGATTCCAGTGTATCCCGTTGAGGCCGCAGCCCGAGCGCATCCCGCTCCACTCAGTCACTGACCTTAGTACCAGCCTGCGGTTTCTTAGGAAAACGCGCGCAGTTAAGCGGTTTCACGCGTGGTATTCCGAACAGGGCACCTTTAGCATGGAATCTGGAGATCAGCCTCCATGCGTTGCCAGTATTGCGGGGCAAGACTGCCACTCCTGCGGGAGCTGCAGAACGGCGATTTTTGCTCGGACGCTCACCGGGAAGCCTGGGAGCGCGCGCAGCACGAGTGTGCCGTTGCCGAGGACGCAAGACCGACCCGGCTGACACGAAGACATGTCCCTGCCACCAGCCGGATTCGCCTGTACCCCATCCGGCATCTGGTAAACCGAGCTTCGGGACCGCGGATATTGCCGCCGGCGGCAACGCCGATGATCCAGCCGGAGTACCGGACTGTCCGTTTCCGCGGAGAACCGGTCGAGTGGGAGCGCCCGTTCATCCTCCCGCCTCCCGTGGTCATCAGCCGCTGGAACTGGCGCAAGAGCGCGGGCAAGGGGCTCATTCTTCTCCTGTTAGCCGGTTTTCTATTCATGCTGCGGTTTGGCATGCCCGATCTGCAGGCGTCAGCCAGCCAGCACCTGAATCTGAGCGGCTCTCTGGACCGCAGTTGGGCGGACCTGCAGCGTTCCGTGGTGAAGCGCGCCGCCATCAACCTGAACGACGATTTCCGCTCGGGCCTCGACGACTGGGAGACGCGCCCCGGCGCCGCGCCCTGGGCATACGATGGCTCCGGCTTCGCCATGCCGACGCATTTGGCCCTTTACCGCCCGAGCATGGATCTGAGCGACTACCGCATGGAGTTCCTCGGCCAGCTTGAACGTCGCGGAATGGGCTGGGTGGTACGGGCGAAGGATACCGATAACTATGAGGCGATCCGGCTGGTTGTAACCCGCCCCGGCCCCCTGCCGCTCGTCGATCTGATTCATTATGCGGTCATCGATGGCAAGGTCGCCGACCGCGTCCAGAAGCCTCTACCCCTGACCATCCGGACAGACATGCTCTTCCGTGCCCGCATGGATATACAGGGTGACGATTTCACCCTAATCATTCAGGGCCAGATCGTCGATTTCTGGAGTGATGGACGCCTGAAGCGGGGCGGGGTGGGCTTTTTCTGCGAAAGAGGGGAGCTGGCACGCCTTCGCTGGGTGGAAGTATCGCATCATTACGACATGCTGGGCAAGCTGTGCGCTTACCTGACGCCATACGGGATGAGCAGCGCCAACGGGAGCTGGAACAGATGAAAGAGAACGGAAACGCGAAGAACTCGACGAACGGCCGGGCCCATTCTGGCGCGCTGGCGAAATCGGTATCCCTTCACCTGGAGGGCAAGCGCAAGGAAGCGCTGGACGTGCTGGCAGAGGCCATTTCGGCCGGCGAGTCGTCATCGGAAGTGTGGGCAGCGGCAGCCCTGATCCAGTACGAGCTGGGCCTGTTCGATGACGCCGCCGCCAGCTACGAGAAGCTGCTCGTGGTCGAGCCGGGCCATCCCAACGCTTATTTCAACGCGGCCATCTGCCATGAACGCAGCGGTCACTGGCGGGAAGCGGCTGGGTATTTCCACAAGGCGGCGGAAATCGATCCGTCACGGCTGGATGCACGCGTGGGCACAGGGATCTGTCTGCTGCATTTGGAGCAGACGGAGTCGGCATTAGCCGAGTTCGAAGGCGTGCTGACGATTGAGCCGGGCCATCCAACGGCTTTGTTTGGAAAGGGCGTCTGCCTGCAAAAGCTGGGGCGGCCGGACGACGCGATCGCGGTTTACCAGGCGGTGCTCGAGCGCAAGCCGGGCTCGGAGGAATGCCTGGGTAACCTGATCGCCCTGTCGCTCTCGAAATACGATTACACCGCCGTGCAGGATTACTCGGAACGGCTCCTGACCGCCAGTCCGTCCTCCACCGCCGCGCTGGAAGGCCTGGCGGCCTGTGCCTTCGCCCGCGAGGATTTCCACGCGGCGGCCACACTGTCGGCCCGGCTGACCGACGTGCTGCCGGAGAAGTTCGAGAACTGGTTCAATCTGGGCGTGGCACGGCAGAAGCTGGGCCAGGTGGACGAGTCCATTGTTGCCTATCAGGAAGCCACCCGCCTGCGTCCGGAAGGCCGTGAGGCGTGGGTCAACCTCGGCGTTGCCTGCCAGACCAGCGGCAACCTGCGCGATGCGCGTAAAGCCTACGAACAGGCCCTGCAGATCGCGCCCGATCAGACCGACGTCCTCTTCAACCTGGCATCGGTCGTGGAGCAGGACGAATCGAAGGAACAGTCTGAAAACCTCTACCTGCGGCTGCTGCAGAAGAACGCCGACATGCCCGAGGCCTGGTTCCGGCTCGGCTATCTGAAGCTGGAAAAAGCTGAATATCCAACCGCGGCGGATGCCTTCCAGAACTGCGTGGACCGCAGAAATCTGTGGCCCGAGGCCTGGACCAATCTCGGTCTGGCCACCTGGAACCTGGGCGATCTGGATCGCGCGACGTCAGCGTTCAAGATGGTGCTGGAGCAGGATCCGAATCCAGTGGACGCGCTACGCGGTCTGGCCGCCATTGCCGTGGAACGTGAGAACTACGACGATGCGCTCGACTATCAGGCCAAGCTGATTGAAGCGGGCGAGCGTTCGCCGGAGCTGTTCTACAACACCGGCCTGCTGCTGCAGAAATCCGGCCAGGTGGACGACGCCATCCGCCTCTACAAGGAAGCGCTCGAAGAGAAGCCGGAGTTCGCCGAAGCGCTCCTCAATCTGGGCCACGCCATGAAGGAAAAGGGCCTGCAGGACGAGGCTCGCGGCTACTGGAAGCGCGCCCTGGCAGCGAAGCCCGAGCTCGGCGAGGGCTACTTCGACCGCGCCACGCGGTAAGCAGTTCGCATCTCTCAATCGGAATCTCTCGCCGCAAAGGGTGAGATAAGATGACTGTGCTCATGAAACGGCTCAGTCTCTTCCTCATCGGCGCAGTCACGCTCGCGGCCGCGCCGTCCGTCACAGTGGAGCGCGACGCAACCGGCATTGTGGTGCACAACGGCGGCGAAACCGTGCGCATCGCCGCCTGCGGAGCCACCGTCGTTCACGTGGTTGCCAGCCCTTCCGGGGCGCGCGCCGCATCGCCCGCCGAACCGTGGTTCGTCTCCCTGTGCCATACAGCGCCCTTCGAACTGACCCAGGACGAAAAGCGCGCCACCCTCGGCACCGCCGGGCTGAAGGTCCTCGTCAATCTGGAAGACGGCCGTCTCACGTTTCAAAATGCAGCCGGCGAAGGACTCCAGGCCGAATCGGACCGCGTCCCGCGCCTCTATGAGCCCATGGAGGTCAACAGCGAGAGAGTCTACCGGGTCAGCGAGCGCTTCGTGCTCGACGGCCACCAGGGACTCTACGGGCTCGGCCAGCACCAGAGCGGTGTGTTCAACTACCGCGGTTCGGTCATCGAACTCGGCCAGGCTAATACCGACGTCGCCATACCGCTGCTGGTCTCCTCCAACGGCTCGGCCATCCTGTGGAACACCGCCGCGCGCTCCTGGTTCGACTGCCGTTTCCCCACCGAGCTGAAGCTCACCGCCGACGCCGCCGACGCCATCGACTACTACTTCATCTACGGCCCCGGGATGGATTCCATCATCCACCAGTACCGCCAGATGACCGGCCACGCGCCCCTGTTCGGCAAGTGGGCGTACGGCTTCATCCAGTCGAAGGATCGTTACAAATCGGCGCAGGAGCTGTTGGACGTTGCGGCGAAGTATCGCGCCGCGCACGTACCGCTCGACGTGATGGTGCAGGACTGGTTCTGGTGGAAACATCAGGGGGATGTCGAATTCAACGACGAGTACCTGAAGCCGCATCCCGACGTCCCCGGCGCTCTAGGCGAGCTGCACGACGAAAACGTCCACGCCATTATTTCCGTGTGGGCGATGATGGATCCGAAATCGGCGAACGAGCAGGAGCTGGCGAAGAAGGGCTTCATCATTCCCGGCTCTTACGATTACGACGCCACCAGTCCTGCCGCGCGCGATGCCTACTGGAAGCTGCTGATGGCGCCCATCCTCGCCGAGGGCTGGGACGGCTTCTGGCTGGACAGCTCCGAGCCCGAAATCCTGAACGGCCGCGGCGACGCGATTCTGTTCGACAAGAAACTGGCCATTGGCAGCGGCGCGCGCTACACCAACGTTTTCCCCCTGCTGCACACCGGCGGCGTCTACGAGCACTGGCGCGCCAGCGGAAATCCGAAGCGCGTCTTCCTTCTGACCCGCTCGGCGTTTCTCGGCCAGCAAAGGAACGCCACCGTGGTGTGGTCGGGCGATATCATTGGGAACTTCATGACGTTCCAGCGGCAGATTCCCGCCGGCCTGAACTTCGCGCTTTCCGGGCTGCCTTACTGGACTACCGACATCGCCGGCTACGGCTGGCCCTGGGAGCGCGACACCCGCGATCCGACCTATCAGGAGCTGTACGCGCGCTGGTTCGAATACGGCGTGTTCTGCCCCGTGTTCCGCACACACGGCCACCGCGTCAACGAAACCAACGAGGTGTTCTCATACGGGCCGGTGACGCCGATCCTCATCAAATACGACAAACTGCGCTACCGCCTGATGCCTTACATCTATTCACTGGCGTGGCGCGTCACCAGCGACGACTACACCATCCAGCGCCCGCTCGTGATGGACTGGCGCGATGATCCGCGCGTCGCGGCCATCGGCGACCAGTTCATGTTCGGTCCCGCGCTGCTGGTGAATCCGGTCACCGAAGAAGGCGCAACCAGCCGCTGGCTCTATCTGCCGAAGGCGGCGGCCTGGTACGACTTCTGGTCCGGCGAAAAGCTGGCCGGCGGACAGCGCGTCGAAGCGCAAGCGCCGCTCGATCGCATCCCGCTATTCGTGCGCGCTGGGTCAATTCTTCCCATGGGTCCCGAGATCGAATACGCCACGCAGAAATCGGCCGAGCCAACCGAGTTGCTCGTCTACCCCGGCGCAGACGGCGACTTCGACCTGTACGAGGATGCCGGCGACACCTACGCCTATGAGAAAGGCGAGCACGCCATCATCCCGCTGCACTGGGACGACAAAGCGGCAACACTGACCATCGGCGCGCGCGAGGGGTCTTACCCGGGGATGCAGACCGAGCGCGTGTTCCGCGTGGAGGCAGCCAGAGGCGCACCGCGCAAACTGGTCTGGCGGGAGCACGATGTCGGAAAGCAGATTGAAGCGGTGACGGAGGGGAGCGGCGGTGTTAAGGAGGTGAAGTACAACGGTCAGGCGGTCACGATTCGCTGATTCAGAACGGCGGGATCACGTCAGGTGTTAATGTCCCACACGCGTGAAAATCGACGGACAGTGAACATCGAGTTTTACCTAGCGCTCGCTTGCGCAATGGCCCGGTTTGCCTTCTGCTGTTACCGCGCGTGGCGCCAGGCAATCACCATCGACGAAGCCACCACCTGTAACACTTATGTGTCTGGCCCGTGGTCGCTTCTGGCAGCGCCGTACGACGTCAACAATCACGTCTTGTTCACGATTTGCGCGAAGCTATCCGTCCTGGCTTTCGGAATGTCCGAATTCACGCTTCGTTTGCCGAGCGTGCTTGCGGGGCTGCTGCTGATTCTGGGCGTGTTCGATTTACTCCAGCAGACGGTGCGTTCCCCCTCGCTTCGTTGGGCGGCGTTCATTGCCGTTTGCCTTCATCCCCTGATGCTGGATTTCTCGATTGCCGCCCGCGGCTACGGCATGTCCGAGGCGTTCTTTGTCTGGGCGGTTTGCTACGCGCTTCGCAAGCGATATGTGGCCAGCGGGTTGCTGCTCGGTCTCGCGGCGTCGGCCCATCTCTCCATCGTGATTCCGTCGCTCGCGCTGATTCTCACCGTCACGTGCCTTGAATACAGGGATTGCCGAAGAGTCCCGGTGAAGATGACAGCTTCCGCATTCGCCCTGTTTGCCGTGATTTGTTTTGCCTCAATGCGCTCGGCACAACGAGGGGATTTCACGCTCGGTTTTCCAACGCTCCGGCAGACACTGCTCCATTTGATATGGAGTTCAATCCGCGCCATGACGGGTCCCGGATTGTTTGGCACCTCTCGAGGTCTCGAGATCATTGCTACATTTCTCGCGCCGGCGCTGGCCCTGATCTCAATCGCATTTTCCCTTCGTCTGCTGGGCGATCCCGCGGCACGCGTGCGATTGGTTCCACTGGTCACTCTCGCGGTCACCCTGGGCGGGATCGTTGTGGCGCATTTCCTCTTCAGCTTGCCGTATCCGGTGGATCGAGCGGCTCTCTTCGCGGTGCCTTTGGGGGCCGCAATGTGGGCGGTGTCGGGCGATTCCTCCAACCATTCGGTTGTACGCCTCGTGTGGCTGCTCCCTTTCGTCGTTTTCGCCCTGCAATGCGTAACTCAACTACAAACCCGGGCCTTCGTAAGCTGGCCATGGGCGATGGACAATCGCGAGATCGCCGGTCTGTTGCGCGAACGCACGGCCCAGCGGCCGCCGGCTTCGGTCTCGGTTAGTACGAATTGGACGATGCAGTCGGAGATGGAGTTCTACCGTCGTTATTACCACATTCGCGCCCTCCGGCCGATCGAGCGGCACGTTCCGACTCTGCTGTCCGGCTTCGACTTCTACGTGTTGAACACGGCTTTTGACGACGTTGATGGCCTGCGAGTTGTGTTCGCCGATCCCTGGGCGCAGGTAGTAGTCGCGACACGGTAGCCGCCGCATTCCATGGAAAAAAGCCCGCGACGTTTCCGCCGCGGGCTTCGTGTTTTGAGACTCGGTTAGCGCCTTAGTAGTCCATGTCCGGTCCGCCGTGTCCGCCGGGGCCCATCGGAGCGGCCGGCTTCTTCTCCGGAATCTCCGCCACCATCGCTTCCGTCGTCAGCATCAGCGCCGCAATCGACGACGCGTTCTGCAGCGCCGAGCGGGTCACCTTGGTCGGGTCAATTACGCCGGCCTTCACCATGTCTTCGTACTCGAGTGTGGCGGCGTTGAAGCCGTAGTTCGAGCTCTTGTTGCTGCGAACCTTCTCGATCACGATGGCGCCCTCGACACCGGCGTTGCCGCAAATCTGGCGAACCGGCTCTTCGCAGGAGCGCTGGATGATGTTGACGCCGATCTGCTCGTCGCCATCCGCCTTCAAACCCTTCAGAGCCTCGGCCGCGCGCAGCAGAGCCACGCCGCCGCCGGGAACGATGCCTTCCTCAACCGCGGCGCGAGTGGCATGCAGAGCATCCTCAACACGCGCCTTCTTTTCCTTCATCTCGGTCTCGGTGGCCGCGCCAACCTTGATCACCGCAACGCCGCCGGCCAGCTTCGCCAGCCGCTCCTGCAGCTTCTCGCGGTCGTAGTCGGACGTGGTCTCGTCGATCTGGGCGCGGAGCTGCTTGATGCGGCCCTGGATCGCGGCTTCCTTGCCTGCGCCTTCCACGATGGTCGTGTTGTCCTTGTCCACCACGATGCGCTTGGCCTTGCCAAGGTCGTCCAGACGAACGCCTTCCAGCTTGATGCCGGTCTCTTCCATGATCGACTTGCCGCCGGTCAGGATGGCAATGTCGTCCAGCATAGCCTTGCGGCGATCGCCGAAGCCCGGAGCCTTCACGGCGCAGGCGTTCAGCGTGCCACGCAGCTTGTTCACCACCAGAGTGGCCAGCGCTTCGCCTTCCACTTCCTCAGCCACGATCAGCAGCGGCTTGCCGGAGCGGGCGATCTGCTCGAGCACGGGCAGAAGATCCTTCATGTTGCTGATCTTCTTCTCGTGGATCAGGATGTAGGCGTCTTCCAGCACGCACTCCATCCGGTCGGCGTCGCTGATGAAGTAGGGCGAGAGATAGCCGCGATCGAACTGCATGCCTTCCACGGTCTGCAGCTCGGTGTTCATCGTCTTCGATTCTTCGACGGTGATGACGCCGTCCTTGCCCACCTTCTGCATCGCCTCGGCGATGGTGCTGCCGATGGTGGAGTCGCCGTTGGCGGAAATGGTGCCGACCTGGGCGATCTTCTCGTTGTTCTCCACCGGCTGGGAAAGCTTTTTCACTTCCTCGACGATCACTTCAACGGCGCGCTCGATGCCGCGCTTCAGCGCCATCGGGTTGGCGCCCGCGGCCACGCTCTTCACGCCTTCGCGGAAGATGGCCTGCGCCAGTATGGTGGCCGTGGTGGTGCCGTCGCCGGCGATGTCGCTGGTCTTCGAAGCGACTTCGCGCACCATCTGCGCGCCCATGTTCTCGAGCGGATCCTTCAGCTCGATTTCCTTCGCGACGGTGACGCCGTCCTTGGTAATTGTGGGGCCGCCGAACTTCTTCTCGAGGACAACGTTGCGGCCCTTGGGACCGAGCGTTACCTTGACTGCTTCGGCAAGCTGGTTCACGCCGCGCAGAATCGCCTGGCGGGAGTTCTCGCTGTAAATGATCTGTTTTGCTGCCATGAAACTCTCCTTGAAACTTCCTCTTACGCGACCTTCGCCGGCTTGCTGGCGCCCTCGAGGATACCCAGCACCTCGTCTTCACGCATGATCAGCAGTTCTTCGCCGTCGATCTTGATGTCACTGCCTGAGTACTTCCCGAACAGTATGCGGTCGCCCGGCTGCACGTCGAGCGAAACAACTTTGCCGTCTTCGAGGCGCTTGCCCTTGCCAACGGCAACCACCTCACCTTCCTGAGGCTTTTCCTTCGCGCTGTCCGGAATATACAGGCCGCCCTGCATGGTTTCCTTCTGCTCGATTCGCCGCACAACGATGCGGTCATAGAGCGGTCGAATATTCATAACCTGGACCTCCAAAAATCTGATGGTTGCTTGCTAATGTCGCGGGCCTCGGCACTACCGTGAGACCCGCCATTCTTTATTAGCACACTTCCGGGAGGAGTGACAAGACTTAGTTGTAAGTTATTGAATATATTAAGTAATCTTGTTGCGGACTCGTGTCACCGTTACGTCTTCTGAATCACAGACCCACCCCTGAAACGCCATTGTCCATAGCCGCCGCGAGCGAAGGTGGACGCTCCGTGCCGCCGCTCCCATGATCGAGGCGTGGACGAGTCGGCTCGCACCGCAGACCCGAACGTTCCCGTGCGCGAACGCTTTCCCAGACGCGGTGACGTACCCCGAGAGTCCCGAAAACAGGATATGCTGAAGGTGCACACGTTATCTTCTGTTCATGTTGTTTTCATGGAGGCTACGAATGTTCGCCAGGTTGCGTATACAGGGCCTGATCTTAGCTGGTTTTGCGTTCGCCGCATGCTCGGCGTGGGCCCAGACGGGCGGGATTGAAGGGAAGGTCGTCGGCGATGACGGCCAGCCGGTAAAAGGCGCCGTCATTCATTTTCAGCGCGAAGACATTAAGGGAAACTACAAGTGCAACACCGATAAACACGGGCACTACGTCTACACCGGGCTGCCCCTCGGGACCTACAAGGTCTCTGTCGAGGTCGAAGGCAGGGAACGCGACTCGATGGACAAGGTTAGGAACCACTTCGGCGGCGACGCGGCCGTGGTCGATTTCGATCTGCACAAAAAGGCGCAGGAGACCGCCGCGTTGAACCAGGCGGCCCAGAGCGGCCAGCTCACCAAGGAGCAGGAACGCAGCCTGAGCGCCGAACAGAAGGCGGCCATCGAATCGCAGATGAAAGAGATTCAGAAGCTCGCGACCAAGAACAAGGCTCTGAACGAAGCTTTCAATGGGGGCCGCACCGCGCTGGCAGCGAAACAGTACGACGAGGCGATCACGCAATTTAACAAGGCCGCCGAGATCGATCCGAATCAGTTGGCAATCTGGAGCAACCTGGCCGAGGCCTACATCGGACTGGCCGACAGCAAGACCGACGCTGCCGAGAAACAAGCCACCTACGAAAAGGGCTTCGAGGCCTACCAGAAGGCGATCGCCATCAATCCAACCGACGGCGCGCTGCACAACAATTACGCGCTCGCGCTGGTCAAGGTGAAGAAGATCGACGAGGCCCAGGCGGAGTTGCAGAAGGCGGCTGAGCTCGATCCGCCGTCGGCGCCGAAAGCCTACTACAACATGGGCGCGGTGCTGACCAACATCGGGCAGAGCGAGGCAGCGGGCGCGGCCTTCAAAAAGGCCATCGACACCGACCCCACCTACGCCGAAGCCCAGTATCAATACGCGATTTACCTGAGCGGCAAGATGCCGCCTCCCGGTCCGGATGGGAAGATCACCGCCCCTCCGGGCATGGCGGAAGCGTTGAATAAGTATCTCGAACTGGCGCCGAACGGACCGAACGCAGAGTCGGCCAAGGGTTTGCTGGCGTTGTTGTCCACCAGCGTCCAGACAACGTACACCAACCCGAACGCGGAAAAGAAGAAGGCGCCACCTTCGAAAAAGAAGTAACCCGCGGGCAGAAGAGGGAACTGTTCCGCAACAACCCACTGTAATCTGGAGAGACCGATGCCCGTGTCCCGCATTGCGCTCCGTTCGCGTTCCCGTGTGTTGTTCGCGATTGCAGTTCCCTTCCTCATTGCTGCCTCGGCGGCCCTCCTCCGGGCTCAGGAGACGTCCCGCTCCGCCATCTTTGTGATGGGTCCGGCAGCGGGCGACGGCGGAGTGCTGGCTGCCCGATCCGCCGCCTTCTCCTGCGAGCGCTGGCTCAAGGAACCGGGCTCCAGCGCCGAGCTTCGCCGCGCCGGCAGCTCGGACGGGACCTCGCTGGACAAGACCCCTTCAAAAGAGCTGATCGACCTGTTTCTGGCCGCGCAAAAGGACGCCGTCGACCGCGATTCTCCAGACCTGATCTCTACGCTCGACGACGCCGTGCATGCGCTGGCGAATCGCTCAGGCACGAAGGTGGCGGTGGCGGTGATTGACGCGGCGCCGTTGTCGTCCGAAGCGGTTGAGTCCCTGAAACTGATCGTTCAGTACGCCGCCGACAACGGCGTGCACATCGTGTTTGTCGATCCTTCGAAAGCCGCCGCCGATACCATCGGCCCCATCTGGAACGAAGCGACCACAGCCACCAGCGGCAAATTCCTCCAGGAGCCGCACGATCTTTCCGCGGCGCTGCTCTCTGTTTCCGGTCAGAAGGTCACCAAAGCCGATACCGAACCGGCCCCGCCGGAACCCGCAAAATCACTGCTGCCCGCCAATGTCGCCTCCGACCTCCCGGTGCATGTTCGCTTCATTCAGGTCTCCAACCGGAGCGGCGCATTCCAGTCCCAATTCAGCCAGGTCGGCCAGGGCACGGACGGCTCGGGCCGTTTTGCCAGTACTGGCGAAGCGGCCTCGCGCGTGGAAGGCGCTGGCGGTCCGCTGCACGGCTTCATCATCGTCCAGACTCCACTCAGCGCGCTGCATTTCGACAAGGACGACCGCACCGGCTCCTACTCCGCTCATGCGACCTTGACGCAGATCGCGCGTGCCGATTCCGGCAAGAAGGCCGGTCAGATCGTCTGGAAACGCACCAAGGACGTGAAGATCGACGGACCGCTCGCAAAGTTCCACGACCGCGACGACGGCAACCTCTACTTTCTGCGTGAAGTTTCGCTCCCGGGTGGCAAGTACACCCTGGAAGCCACCGTCGAAGACGTTGTCGCGAAGAAGACCGGTGCCATCACCGCGCCTCTGGAGACGGGGGCCGGCGTTCCCGGTCTGATGGTGAGCGATGCGATGTTCGTGAAGCCCCTGAAGGGCACCGTGGACAAGTTCGACTCCGACTCAACCATCGAGTACCAGGGCAATGCCCTCGCCCCGCTGCTCTCTCCCACTTTCCCGGCGAACACGCCGTTCAAGGTGGACGTTTTCTTCATCCTCTATCCTGACGTCTACGGGCCTCCGCCCACCATCACTATGGAGATCATCCAGGACGGCAAGGTTGTGGCGCAGGCCAGCATGCCCTTCACTACGATGCTTCGCAACAGCGCCCAGGAAGGCCGTGGCACCGAGCTGCATGGCGGCCTTCAGCACGGCTTCGATTACGTCGCCTCCATGAGCGTGGAGAAGATGAGCGCCGCCGATTGCCAGGCGCGATTAACCATCACCCAGGGCAAGAATGTCGTGACCCGCATCGTGGATTTCCGCGTGGCTGATACGGGCAATGTCGCCCAGAAAGCCACCGAGCCGAAAACAACAAACTGATACACTGAGGGTGAGTTCCCGAACAGTCAGAAAGGCCGGTTTGAACCTGCGTCGGTCTGTCACCCTCATCATTCTGAGCTTCATTCTCATAGCAGTCGCCCTGGGGCAGTCACAGGACACACCCGTCGGCCCACCGCCCGTACAAACCGGCCCGCGGGTCCAGCAGACTGAAAACCAGCTCGACGCCAACGAGACGCTGTTCACGGTGATGGCCGCTATCAATGCCGCCGGCTATGACGCGGGCGCAAATTCGGCCTCCGCGCACCCGCTGCGCGCTTTCATTCGAAAGCAGCTTGCCTCGAAGGAGATCCCCGCCGTTCGCGCGCTGAAAGAGTTCTACCGCGACCACAAGCACGGCGATTCAACCGAGGACCTCGCCCAGTACATCTCCTTCGCGCTTTCCGTCGGCGATCCACCGGACTTCCCCTTCCTCGCCACAACGTCGAAGCTGCCGCCCGATGTGCAGCAACTGGGTGAGCTCCAGCCGCTGATTTCGATGTTCTACGAGCAGGCAGACATTGCCGACCTTTGGAAGCAGTCGCAGCCCGCGCTCGACCAGGTCATCGCGTTCTATCACACCCCGCTCGCGCGCCAGATTCTGGAAGCGAATGCTTATCTGCGCAGCGAGACCAGCGGCGTTCTTGGTCACCGCTTCCAGATTTATGTCGATCTGCTGGGCGCGCCAGGACAGATTCAGTCGCGCAATTACCGCACCGACACGTTTGTCGTGATGACGCCGGTGATCGCCGACACGCGCGAGCGCACCGAGGAACTGGCTGCTGAACAAATCGCCGACGTCCGGCATGCTTACCTGCACTCGCTGCTCGACCCGCTGGCCGTGCGCTTCTATCAGAACGTGGACGAGAAGCAGGATCTTTTCGAATACGCGAAAGCCGCCCCGGCGCTGGAGCCCCTCTACAAAGAAGACTTTCTGACGCTCACCACCGAGTGTCTGATCAAGGCGGTCGAGGCGCGCCTCAGCCCCGCGGCCAGGCGCGACGCCATGGTGACCGAAGCGCTGCACGATGGGTTCATCCTGACACCCGC
>Ga0335084_10004517_pt1 | contig 13711 bp, 9 predicted proteins | sample Lox_Sample_44_FD_206721 | JGI IMG/M metagenome (GOLD analysis project Ga0335084, IMG submission 206721) | Soil microbial communities from Loxahatchee National Wildlife Refuge, Florida, United States - Lox_Sample_4.4 | ecosystem: Environmental > Terrestrial > Soil > Wetlands | place: USA: Florida... | reverse complement strand
CGCCCGAAAGACGCGCGCCGCCGAAGAGGCAGGAGTGGGAGAGGGCGTCGGCGACGACGAGATCGCCCGCGCCGGCGAACGCGGGGACGATGCCGAGGTTCGCGAGGTATCCGCTGCCGAAGACGAGCGCGCGCTCCATTCCCTTCCAGCGCGCGAGCCGCGTCTCGAGCTCCGCGTAGAGGGGATGGTTGCCGGTCACGAGTCGCGACGCGCCCGACCCGACGCCGTAGCGCGCCGCGGCCTGCTGCGCGGCCGCGACGACTTGCGGATCGTGCGAGAGCGCGAGGTAGTCGTTGCAGCAGAAGCTCAGGAGCTCGCGCCCGTCGCGGCGCGCCTGCGACGGCGCGTGGCGGTCCGTCGCGACGAGCTCGCGGCGGAGCCGCGCTTCCTCGAGAGCGGCGAGCTTCTCGCGCGCGAAGCGTTCGAGCGAGTCCACGGGCCGCCTATGATATCGACCCTCACAGCCCCGGCAGGTCGATGCGCGAAGGACGCGAGCGCGAGAGCCGCCATCTCTGGCTGCCCTACGCGCAGATGAAGACAACGCCGCCTCCGCAGGTCGCGGAGCGCAGCGCCGGCGTGCGCATCGCGCTCGCCGACGGGCGCGAGCTGATCGACGGCGTCTCGAACTGGTGGACGGCCTGTCACGGTCATTCGCATCCCGCGCTGCGCGCGGCGGTCGAGGCGCAGCTTGCGACGCTGCCGCACGTGATGCTCGGCGGCCTCGCGGCCGCTCCGACCCTCGAGCTCGCGAGCCGCCTCGCCGCGCTGCTCCCCGGCACGCTCGACCACGTCTTCTTCTCGGAGTCGGGATCGGTCGCCGTCGAGATCGGGATGAAGATCGCGCTCCAGTACTGGCGCCAGCGCGGCGAGCCCGCGCGTAGCCGCTTCGTCTGCTTCCGACACGGCTACCACGGCGACACGTTCGCGGCGATGTCGATCTGCGATCCCGAGGAGGGCATGCACGCGCTCTTCCGCGGCGCGTTCCCGGAGCAGCTCCTGGCGGAGTTGCCGCGAAGCGACGCGCAGGCGCGCGCACTCGACGCGCTCTGCGCGGCGCACGCGGGCGAGATCGCGGCGGTCGTGGTGGAGCCGCTCGCGCAGTGCGCGGGGGGCATGAAGTTCCACACGCCCGACGTGCTGCGACGCGTCGCCGCGTCGTCGCGACGCTGCGGCGCGCTGCTCTTTCTCGACGAGATCGCGACCGGCTTCGGGCGCACCGGCGCGCTCTTCGCGTGCGAGCAGGCTGGCGTCACGCCGGACCTGATCGCGCTCGGCAAGGCGCTGACCGGCGGCGTGCTGCCGCTCGCGGCGACGGTCGCGTCGGCCGAGGTCTTCGACGCCTTCTGGAGCGACGACCCGCAGCTCGCCCTGATGCACGGACCCACCTACTCGGGGCACGCGCTCGCCTGCGCCGCCGCCAACGCGTCGCTCGACCTCTTCGAGAAGGAGCCGCGGCTCGCGCAGGTAGCAGGAATCGCAGCGCAGCTTCGCGACGGGCTCGAGCCCTGCCGCACGCTTCCTGGTGTCGCCGACGTGCGCGTCCTCGGCGCGCTCGGCGCGGTGCAGCTCGCGCGCGCGCCCGATCTCGCGAAACTTCGCGCGCGCTTCGTCGAGCTCGGCGTGTGGGTGCGCCCTTTCGGCGACGTCGTCTACCTCGCGCCGCCCTTCGTGATCGGCGAGCGCGACCTCGCGCGGCTGATCGACGCCGTGGTGCAGGTCGTTCGCGAGTGGTCGCAAGCGCAAGGCTGAGCGTTCACGAGGCCCGCCGCAGGACCGTCCCGCTCGGAAGGCCTGCGGGGTGGGCCTCGCGCAGCGGCGCGATGCCGAGCTGTGCACGCACCAGACCGAGCAGCGACGGCAGGAGCTCCTCGTAGCGCGCGAGCAGGAGCGGCACGGCGCGCCCTCCTCGGCGGCGCGCCTCTCGCACCATACGGCGGACGGCGCGACCCCCGACGAGTCCACCGACGAAACCGAACAACCGGACCGCCCTGCCCGTGACTCCCTGGGCGCGGCTGAAGCCCAGCAGCGCCAGCTCGCCGATGTCGTCGGTTCCGTAGCCGCTGAGCACATGCCAGAGGTCGTGTGCCAACGTCATGCGATCGTAGAACCATTCCCGTTCGGGACCCGCTCCCGCGTTGAGATCTCGCGAGCCCGCGTCGCGCGCGTGCATCAGGCCGTCGGCGGCGAATCCGTTCGCGCGCGCGAACTCCAGATAGGCGCGGCCGAAGCTGCCCTCCGGCATCGCCGCGAGCGCGTCCCGGTCGGCGAGCACCCGTAGCAGGCTCGGCCGCTCGCGCAGCAGGCGCTGCCCTTCCCGACTGGCGACGAAGCAGCGGAAGGGACGATCGTCCGCTTCGCCGATTGCCTCCATCATCTCGAAGGCCTTGTCGGTGCGCTGGGGATCGGCAAGCAGCTCTCGCAGGATGCGCGCGCAGCGGCGCCATTGGATCCTGCGGGCCGGGAGCGGTGGCAGACCCGCGAGCTCGGGGGGAAGGAGAGGAACGGGACCGCGAAAGAAGCTGGCGGCGGCTTGCATGGAAGTCTCCTCGCGTGGTGCGCGAAAGACTGCCGGCGCGCGCTGCCCAGGTCTCGACGGATCCCTGATGTTTGCTTGATGAATCTGTGCCGGAAAAAGGCTGGAATCACGAGCGCTTCCCCCACAGGTCGCGCTCGATCAGCGCACGGAGATTGCGCCGGCTGCCAATTGCGCGCGCGCCCGCCTCCGCCTCGGCGAGGAGCCGCGAGGCTCGGTCGCGGTCCCCTCGCCCTGCGCGCCGGCTGTACAGGCGCGCGAGACCCGCCAGCGTGTTGCAGACGGCCGGCGCGAGCCCCGCGCGTCGCTCCTGCGCCAGCCCGCGCTCGAAGTGCGCGATGCCTTGCGCGTAGCGGCCGAGCGTCGCGGCGAGATCCCCGAGGCAGCTCTCGACGTTCCCGGCGACGGCGCGCAGCAGATCGTGCGCCACGAAGCGGTTCGCGTAGGGCAGGAGCAGCGGGTACAGCTCGGCGGCGCGCGCCTCGTCGCCGAGCTGTGTGACGACGTCGACCAGCGACCCCATGGTCAGCAGCCAGTTCTCGTCGTGCTCGATCCGCGAGAGGCCTTCCTCGGCCGCCGCGTCGAGCTGGCGCCTGGCGGTCTCGACGTCGCCCCGGACGAGGCACTGCTGCGCGAGGCCGCTGCGGATCAGCACGCCCGACGTCAGCTCCGCGACCACTCTCTGGTCGCGCAGCAGGGTCTCGATCCCCGCGAAGACCTCGTCGCCGCGTAGCGAGTGCAGCCAGTAGCAGGCGCCCGTATGGAGGAGGTGCGCGTAGTGCACCGCGCGGCGCCCGCGCGCCAGCGCTTCGTCGAAGTGCTGCTCGGCTTCGTCGAAGCGCCCGCAGTTCATCGCCTCGCTCCCTCGCAGCACCTTGGCGAGGAAGAGAAAGAGTGGCTGCCGCAGCTCGCGCGCCAGGGCCTCGTAGGCGTCGATCTCGTCGCGCACGGCGCGCACGTCGCCGGCGACCAGGTGGCCGCCGATCTGTGCCTCGAGCCCGAGGATGCGCAGGCGCGGATCGCCCCATTCTTCGGCGTGCTCCTCCGCCTCGCGACCGACCTGGATGCGCTCGTCCACGCGATCCGGACCGAGTGCGGCCCAGTAGCGGGCGGCAAGGGCGTCCGAGACGGCCAGCCGATCCCCCGAGGCGAGCGCCAGCTCGTAGGCCTCGCGCGCGAGCTCCGAGCGCCGAGCCATCGAGCGCGCATAGGGGGCGCTGGATGCCATGCGTGCCAGCACGCGCGCCCGCAGCGCCGGGTACGCGTCGCGCGTCGCTGCGAGAGCCTCCTCGAGCACGTCGAGGGTCTGCGCGTCGGGCGCGATCCCCATCTCGCCGTGCGCGCGCAGTCCCACGGCGGCCCGCGCCAGCAGGTCCGCGCGCCCGAGACGACGCCCGATCGCCGCGGCCTGCGCGAAGCGCTCGCGGAACCGCTCGCGCTCGCCCGCGGCCCACCACGACTCGCCGAGCGAGAGCAGCAGCTCGCCGCGCTGCGCCTCGTCGACCCCCGGCGAGAGCTCCTGCGCCTCCAGCGCCCGCTCGTAGTGTCGGGCCGACTCGTCGTACGCATAGCCGGCGTACGCGCGCTGCGCCGCGCGCACGCACCACTCGACGGCTCGCGCCACGTCGCCACCCGGCGCCGCCTCGAAGAAGTGGTGTGCCAGCTCGCCGAGGCGCGTCTCGAGCGTTCCGCCGGCCCCGGCTTCGAGCGCCTCTCCGACTCTGCGATGCAGGGTGGTGCGCTGCGGAACCGAGAGTTCTTCGTACAGCGTCTGACGCACCAGCGCGTGGCCAAAGCTGTAGCGGCCGACGCCCTGCTCGGACTCGAGCACGACGCCCGCGTCGATCGCCTCGCCGAGCACCTCGAGCAGCGCAGATCCGGCGCCGCCCGTCACGCGCTCGAGCAATCCGAGGTGGAACTCTCGGCCGATCACCGACGCCGCGCGCAGCGACTCGTTGCACGCGGGCGAGAGCGAGTCGAGGCGACGCCCGATCGCATCGCGCACGCTCTGCGGCAGCGCCAGCGCCAGCTCGCGCGCGTCGCAATCGGCGAGGCGGTGCTGGTCGAGCAGCAGCCGCACGAGCTCGTGCACGAAGAACGGGTTGCCCTCCGTCATCTCGTGCACGGACGACGAGATTTCCGAGCGCGCGGCATCGCCCGCCAGCTCTGCGATCAGCTCGGCGACCGCTTCGGGCGGCAGACCGCGGAGCACGATGCGCTCGCAGCGGGGCTCGCGAGCCAGCGCGCCGAGCAGCGACCCGAGCGGGTGCGCGCGACGCACCGCGACGTCGCGGTAGGTACCGAGCAGGAGCAGTGGGGCGCTCTGCAGCGAGGCGGCGAGGAATTCGAAGAGCGCCAGGGAATCGGCGTCGGCCCAGTGGAGGTCGTCGAGCGCCACCACCATCGGAGCCTGGCGCGCGCGACGATCGAGGAAGCGCGCCACGCTGTCGAAGAGGCGAAAGCGCAGCTGCTCGTCTTCGGCCACGGAGCTTCGCTTCGGCGCCGGCGCGCCTGGCCGCAGGTCGGGCACGAGTGCGGCGAGATCCGCGAAGCCCGCACCGATCTCGCGTTCGAGCGCTTCGGGCGCGAGCTCTGCGAAGGCGGCGCGCAGCACCTGCACCCAGGGCCAGTAGGGCGGCGCCCCTTCTCCCTCGTAGCAGCGGCCTAGCAACACGCGTGCGCCGCCGTGCAACGCCTCCCCGACGAGCTCCTCCAAGGTGCGCGTCTTGCCGATCCCCGGCTCGCCGACCAGCAGCGCCACGCGCGCGCGACCTCCGCGCGCCTCGGCGAGCGCGGCGCGCAGCCGCTCCATCGCGACCTCGCGGCCGACGAAGGGCCGGGAGCGCGACGATCGGGAGACCGGATGCGCGCGAGCCTCCTCGGCGACGGGCACGGCGAAGCGGTAGCCGCGGCGATGAACGGTCTCGATCAGGCGCCGGCGCGCGCGCTGGTCGCCGATCGCGCGCCTCGCCGCGGCGATCGCGCGCGGCAGCACCGATTCCGACACCGCCTCGCCGGGCCAGAGCGCGTCGAGGAGCTCGCGTTTCGAGACCATTCGATCGCCGGCGCGCAGCAGGTGGAGCAGCACATCGAAGACCTTCGGCTCGATCTCGACGAGCCGTCCCGCGCGGCGCAGCTGGAAGCGCGCATCGTCGAGCTCGCAGTCCGCGAAGGCGAAGATCACCCCGCCAGGGTAACCCCCGCTGTCAAGCCCTGGGTCGGACAGGAGCCGGTGTAGCTAACCCGTGAAGCACTGGCGCACCACCCGCACGTCGCCGCCGGCGAGCGTCTTGTATTTGCTGAGAAAGGCCTTGTCGATCTTCGTCAGCACGGCACGGACGCCCGTCGTCTGGCGGTAGCGCTGCATGTGCGACGGACCTCCGTGGTAGGTGGCGTAGGTCGCGCGCGCCAGCGCGTCGGGGCCGCCGACCGCGGCTTCGCCGCGCGCGATCGCGTAATCGCGCAGGTAGTGGAGCAGCACCTCGCCTCCGGCGAGCGCGTTGTAGCGGATGCTCCAGGAGAGGCCGTCGATCGAGAAGAAGCCGCGCCACACGCGCGGGTTGACCTGCATGAGCCCGAGCGCGCCCACGCTCGAGCGAAGCGGCACGCGCTTCTGCTTGCGCTCGACGTACTGGCGCCAGCACGACTCCTGCCACGCGGTCGCGAGCACGAGGCGCTTGTAGTCGTCGTGGTACTGGCTCGGAAGCTTGCCGTGCGAGAGCACCTGATCGGCCGACTCCCGCAGCAACTCGCCGATCTTCGGCAGGTACTCGTCGAGGTCGTCGCGCGTCGGCACGAGCCCGTCGAGCGGCGAGCTCTCCGGACTCGGAACGACGATCGCCGGCGCGGCAGACGCCGGCGGCCAGAGCGAGGCGGCGAGGCGCGCGAAGATCGCCTCGAGCGAGCGCAGCGACGTACCCGGCTCGGGCGCGGGCGGAGCCGGCTCGGGCTCCGGCGCCAGCGGCGGCACGACCTCGGGCGCGAGCGGAACGGGCTCCGGTGCGAGTGGAGGCTCCGGCGCAGGCGTCGCCTCGGGCGCGGCTTCACCTCCGGGTGTCGCCTCCGAATCGGAGCCGGCGCCGACGTCCTCCGTCGGCTCGGTCGACCGATCGGCGTCCTCCGGCGGCACGACCACCGGCAGCTCCTCGTCGAAGCCGAAGGTCGCGCGCAGCACCGGGTCGACGTCCTCGCTCCAGCGCAGCGGATCCTCGCTCGACTCGGGCTCGAGCGTCCGCGCGAGCCGGCGGAGTCCGTCGGAGGAGATCTCGAAGCCGAAGGCCGGGCCGGCCTGGTCGAGCGCGAAGAGCGCGTCGCCCGCCGCGAGGAAGGCGAGATAGCGGAAGCCTTCACCGCCGTGCGTCAAGGTCGCGAGCGTCGGCTGGAGGCGCTGCCAGCTCGACTGGAAGAGCGTGCGCACGCGGTCGCGACCGTCGCGCCCCGGCTCGGCGAGTGCCGCGACGATCTCGTAGCGCGCCTCGATCAGCGTCTCGAGCAGCGCCGAGCGCAGGTCCGGATCGAGCGTCTCGTTGCCCACGGACTTCACCACGAAGGTGACGAAGGCATCCCACTGATGGATCTGCGCCTCGAAGGCAGCGAGCTCCGCGGGCGCAAGCGGCGGCTCGGCCGCGGTCTCGCTCTGCGCGAGCGGGAGCGCCTCCACGTCGAAGCGGACGCCGAGGACGAGACCGCGCTCCTCCACGTCCACGCTCGAGAGCGCGAGCGAGTCGACGAGCCGACGAAGCTCGGGCTCGTCGCGCTGCGACGTGAAGAGCGGGAGCGTCCGGCGCAGCTCGCCGATCAGCGGCCCGAGGTCGACGCGCAGCACCTCGAGTCGCGGGTGCACGGCGGGCTTGATCCAGTTCCAGAGGTCCGAGAAGGTGAACCAGCCGCCGCCTCCGGAGAGCGACGAGTCCACCACGTGGAACTCGACCACGGGCGCCCCGTGCGGCGCGAGGCGCGCCTGCTCGAGCGCGTCGACCTCGCCCTCCCAGCCGAAGGGCTGGTAGCAGGTGCCGAGCAAGGTGAAGCCCGCCTGCGCGACGCCGTGCGCGTGAACACCGATCCCCCCGTCGCGGGGACGCACGGACGGCTGCGAGAGCACGATCTCGCTGCATGGATCGGCGACCGCCGCGACGTGCGCCGTGCGGTCGGGGTCGGTGAAGACCTGCTCGATCAATAGCCGCTCGAGAAAGTCCGGGGGGATCACGAGCGGCACGTCGACGCGCTTCAGGTCGGCGGCGGCGGGCAGCGCGAGCAGCGCGGTCAGCAGCGCAGGAGCGAGGCAGCGAAGCAGCGGACCCACTCCGGCAGACTAGCGTTCGCGTGGTCGCTTCAGGACTCCGCGGCGAAGACGCGCCGGTGGACGAAGCCCGCGAGCGCGCCGCCGAGCAGTGGCGCCACCCAGAAGAGCCAGAGCTGCCCGATCGCCCAGCCCCCGACGAAGATCGCCTGGCTGGTGCTGCGCGCCGGGTTCACCGAGGTGTTGGTCACGGGGATGGAGATCAGGTGGATGAGAGTCAGCGCCAGGCCGATCGCGAGCGGAGCGAAGCCGCTGGCCGCGCGCGCTTCCGTGACGCCGCAGATCACCATCAGGAACATGAAGGTCATTACGACCTCGCAGAGGAAGGCGGAGCCGAGCGAGTAGCCGCCGGGCGAGTGCTCGCCGTAGCCGTTGGCGGCGAAGCCCCCGGCGAGGTCGAAGCCCGCCTTCCCGCTCGCGATCCCGTAGAGGATGACCGCGGCCAGCAGCGCGCCAGTGACCTGCGCGCCGACGTACGGCACGAGCTCCGACACCGGGAAGCGGCGCGCAGTGGTGAGACCCAGCGTGACGGCGGGGTTGAAATGCCCGCCCGAGATCGGTCCGACGGCGTAGGCCCCGGTCAGTACCGTCAGCCCGAAGGCCAGCGCCACGCCGAGCAGCCCGATCCCGACCTGCGGAAACGCCGCCGAGATCACGGCGCTTCCACAGCCTCCGAGCACGAGCCAGAACGTTCCCATGAATTCCGCCGCCATGCGCGCCGTGAGCGACATCCGTCCTCCTTCGTCGTGACCGCGCAATTCTACGCCGGACGCGCGCGCCCGGCGCACGCGTTTTCTCGCGCGGTGATGTGTCACATCCACCACGCCGTTCGCCGGGTGTAAGCTGCCCCGACACGGAGGACGCGATGCAGGTGTGGCGGCTCGATCCCGAGGTCTCTCCCGGCGAGGTGGGCGTCGACGCGGCCGTGCTCGACGAAATGGTGAAGGAGTTCGAGCAGACGCTCGCCGCCGGCCGCCTCTTTCATGGCGCGCAGATGACGGTGTACCGCGCGGGCCGGCGCGTGCTCGACGTCGGCGGCGGCCTCGCGCGCGTCCGCACCCGCGTGCCGGTGCGTCCCGACACGCTCTTCGTGCTCTTCAGCGCCACGAAGGGACTCGCCGGGCTCGCGATGCTGATGCTCTACGAGCGCCGCAAGTTCCACTACGACGAGCCGGTGACCAAGTACTGGCCGGAGTTCGCGCGCGTGGTCCCGGGCAAGGCCGCGGTCACGATCCGCCACGTGATGAGCCACCGCGCCGGCTTCCCGCTCGGCCCGCGCTGGCTCGACGCCGAGAAGTGGGGCAACCGCGCGGAGATCCGGCGCGCGATGGAAGAGGTGCGGCTGCGCTTCACGCCCGGCGAGCGCAACGCCTATCACGCGATGAACTACGGCCACATGCTGAACGAGCTCATCACGCGCATCGACGGGCGCGACTGCGGCGCCTTCCTGCGCGACGAGGTCTTCGGACCGCTCGGGCTCCGCGATCTCCACCTCGGGCTCCCCGACGACGCCTCGCTCCGCGAGCGCGTCGCCTGGTGCTACCACGAGATCGACCTCTCGCCGGGGAAGCGCGCCGCGCGCGCGACCGGCGTGGTGTCGGGTGAGCTCGAGCAGGCATCGGCGCTGAGCGAGGCGATGGAGCGCGCGCAGGAGGAGGCGGAGTCACCGGGCGCGGACATCCCGGGGCAGTCGCGCAAGCCGCCCGCTCGTTATGCGGACATCCCCGAGATGTGGCACGAGTTCAACTGGCCGGAGACGCACCGCGCGGTGCTGCCCGCCGCCGGCGCGATCGGCACGGCGCGCGATCTCGGCGCGCTCTACGCATTCCTGGCGCAGGGCGGCGCGCGCGAGGGATTCTCGCTCGTCTCGCGCGAAGGCCTCGCCTACGTCACCACGCCGACCAATCGCGAGGGCGAGAAGGACGGCACGATCGGCTTCCCGATCCGCTGGGGGCTCGGCTTCCACATGGGCATGCTGGGCCGCGGCTCGACCTTGCGGAGCTTCGGCCACGCGGGCGCCGGCGGGCAGGTCGGCTTCGCCGACCCGGACCGCGAGCTCGCCTTCTCCTTCGCGACCAACGGAGAGCTCGCGCCCGAGTTCCAGCTCTGGCGCTATCGGCTCCAGTCGCGTGCCTTCGAAGCTTGCCGCTAGTGCGCGTCAGCGCTCCCGCACGTAGCTCTGGTGCAGCTGAACCGGCGGCTGCGTCTTCGCGCGGATCCGCAGATTCAGCAGCTCGACGAAGAGCGAGAAGGCCATCGCAAAGTAGATGTAGCCCTTGCTGACGTGCTGGCCGAAGCCGTCTGCGATCAGCACGACGCCGATCAGCAGCAGGAAGGAGAGCGCCAGCATCTTCACCGTCGGGTGGCGCTCGATGAAGGCGCTGATCGCGCCCGCGAAGACGAGCATCACGAGCACCGCGATCACGACCGCGGCGATCATCACGCCGATGTGGCGCGCCATGCCGACGGCCGTGATCACCGAGTCGAGCGAGAAGACGATGTCGAGCAGCATGATCTGCACGAGGATCGCGCCGTAGGCCGCCCGGCGCGGCGCCGCGGCGCCCTCGGGACCGTATCCCACGCCCTCGAGCTTGTCGTGGATCTCCCAGGTCGCCTTCGCGACGAGGAAGAGCCCGCCGACGAGCAGGATCACGTCGCGCCCGGTGAAGGGGTGGCCGGCGACGCTGAAGAACGGCTGTGTCAGCCCCATCACCCAGGTGATCGCGAGCAGCAGCGCAATCCGCATGCCCATCGCGAGCAGCAGTCCGATGCGGCGCGCGCTCGCGCGCCGATCCTCCGGCAGCTTCCCGACCAGGATCGAGATGAAGACGATGTTGTCGATCCCGAGCACGATCTCGAGGCTCGAGAGCGTGAGGAGCGCGATCAGGTTCTCGCTGCTGAAGAAGCCTTCCATCCGCGGTCAGCCCGCCGCGACGCCACCATCGATCGACAGGATCGCGCCGTGCACGAAGCGAGCCTCCTCGCTCGCGAGATAGGCGATCGCAGCGGCGATCTCGCCGGGCTGCGCCATGCCGCGGCGGCCCATGTAGGGCTTGACCAGCTTCCAGTCCATCGCCTTCGGGAACTGCATCGTGCGGTTCATCGGCGTGTCGACTCCCCCCGGCGCCACCGCATTCACGCGCACGCCGCGCTCGATGTACTCCATCGCGAGCGCGCGCGTGAGCTGCACGACGCCGCCCTTGGTCGCGCAGTACGCAACCGTGTAGGCCTGGCCGATCAACCCCGCGACCGACGCGGCGTTGACGATCGCGCCGCGCGTCTCGACGAGGTGCGGCAGCGCGGCCTGGCTGGTCCACAGCACCGCCGAGAGGTTCACCGCCAGCATCAGGTTCCAGTCCGCCTCGGGCAGCTCCTCGAAGATGTGGAAGCGGGAGATGCCGGCGATGTTGCCGAGGACGTCGAGGCGCCCGAGCGAGCCCTGCGCGGACTCCACCGCGGCGAAGCAGGCGTCGCGCTTCGAGAGGTCGTGGCGGCTCGCGCTCATCTTGCCGCCGGCGGCCTGGACCTGCGACGCGGTCTCGGCGAGGCCCGCCTCGTCGAGGTCCACGCCATGCACGACCGCGCCTTCCTCGGCGAGTCGCAGCGCCGTCGCCCGGCCGATGCCCGACGCCGCTCCCGTGATCAACGCAGCCTTGCCTTCGAAACGTCTCATGGGGGGTTCTCCGATCGAGTCGCGCACGCTAGCAAGGAGGCCGACGAAAGTCGGCCGACGCGCAGCGAGGGCGAAGCCGAGCGAAGGCCGGTAGCCCAAGCGCGAGCGAATAGCGAGCGCGAAGGCCCGGCTGCGGGTGGGTGCAGGCGCGAGCCGCCGTCGATAACTTGTGCGGCCTCGCGAATCCCGCGCCGGCTGTGCTCGGAATGCTCGACTACCACCCCTTCAGCGAAGCGGTCTACGACGACCCGTATCCCTTCTACCGGCGCCTGCGCGACGAGGCGCCGGCCTTCTATCTCGAGGAGTTCGACTGCTGGTTCCTGTCGCGCTTCGAGGACATCTGGCAGCGACTCCAGGACCAGACGCCGCTCACCTCCCGCTTCGGCACCACGACGACGCACCTGCTGACGAAGCAGACGCCGACGGCCCCGAACCTCTCCTCCTACGACGGCGCCGAGCACGCGCGCATCCGCGGCTTCTTCAGCCCGTTCTTCCTGCCGGGCGCGATGCGCAGGCTCGAGCCGCTCGTGCGCGAGCTCGCACGCGAGACGGTCGCGCGCGCCACCTCGCAGGGGTCGTGCGACGCGGTCGCGGACCTCGGCGGTCGCGTGTCGGTGCGGGTCGCGTCGACCATTCTCGGGCTTCCGCTCGAGGACGCCGACCCGATCCTCGACTGGGTCAACACCTACTTCGAGCGTGAGCCCGGTCAGCGCGGCAGCACGAAGCGCGGCATCGAGTCGAGCAAGGACTTCGCGATCTACCTCTACGGCATCGCGAAGCGCGCGCGCGAGCGCGGCGCGCCGCCGGGCAGCGTGCTCGAGAAGCTGCTCGCGACGGAGCTCGAAGGCGAGCGCCTCGACGACCGCCGCATCGCCGCGCACCTCCACATGATGGCGATCGGCGGCACCGAGACCTTCCCGAAGGTCTTCTCCGCGCTGCTCTACCGCCTGTGGCAGCACCCCGCGCAGCGAGCGGCCGTCGCGGCGGATCCGTCGCAGGCGCCGCACGCCTTCCAGGAGGCGCTCCGCTACGACATGCCGACGCAGATGCTAGGCCGCACCGTCGCGCAGGATTTCGAGCTGCACGGGAAGCGTCTGCGCGCGGGCGCGGGACTCTGCTTCCTGTGGGCCTCGGCCAACCGCGACGAGCGCGAGTTCCCGGATCCGGACCGCTTCGACGTCGCGCGCCGCGCGCCGCGCATCCTCTCCTTCGGCACCGGCGCGCACATGTGCCTCGGCGCGAACGCCGCGCGGCTCGAGGGCCGCGTGCTGCTCGAGGAGCTGCTCGCGCGCATGCCCGAGTACGAGGTCGACGAGGCGGCGAGCGTGCGCCTCCGCTCCGAGTTCTTCCGGGGCTTCGCGAAGCTGCCGATCTCGTGGCAAGCCCGGCGGTAGCCGGGCGCGCAGCGAGGCGAAGCCGAGCGAAGATCAGAGAACGAAGGCCTGAATCACCGCTTCCACATCGTCGACGTCTTCGCCGAGCGCCGCTACGCGGGCAACCCGCTCGCCGTCGTGCGCGACGCGGCGGACCTCGACACCACCGCGATGCAGCAGATCGCGCGCGAGTTCGGCTTCTCGGAGACGACCTTCGTGCTCTCGGACGCGCGCGACGCCGGCGGCGCGGGCGTGCGCGTTCGCATCTTCACGCCGACCTTCGAGATCCCGTTCGCGGGGCATCCGACGCTCGGCACGGCCTTCGTCGTACGCGAGCACCTCGCGAACGGTCGACCCGATGCGGTGGCGCTCGCGCTCGGCGTCGGGCGCGTGCCGGTGGCGTTCGAGCGGGCGCCGGGAGGCGGAGAGCTCGCCTGGCTGACGGCCCCGCCGATCTCGCTCGGCGCGAAGATCGAGCTCGGCGAGATGGCCGCGATCGTGGGGCTCGCGCCCGCGGATCTCGACTCCGCGCTGCCGGTGCAGCAGGTGTCCGCGGGACCGGTGTTCGCGATCGTGCCGCTGCGGCGGCGCGAGGCGCTCGCGCGCGTCGACGTCGATCTCGCGCGCCTGCGCGCCTTCGGCAAGCAGCACGGGAGCACCGGGATCTATCTCTTCGCGCGCGAGGCCGAGGATCCGGCGAACCCCGTCCGCGCTCGCATGTTCTTCGAGTCGGCGGGCCTGCGCGAGGATCCGGCCACGGGCTCGGCCACCGCGTGCTTCGGCCAGTACCTGCTCGCGCACCGCGTCTTCGGCGACGGCCGCGTGCAGCTCCG
>Ga0335084_10004516_pt1 | contig 13714 bp, 13 predicted proteins | sample Lox_Sample_44_FD_206721 | JGI IMG/M metagenome (GOLD analysis project Ga0335084, IMG submission 206721) | Soil microbial communities from Loxahatchee National Wildlife Refuge, Florida, United States - Lox_Sample_4.4 | ecosystem: Environmental > Terrestrial > Soil > Wetlands | place: USA... | reverse complement strand
TAAGATGCCCAACGTCGTCTTCCGCGGGATGCCGGTCGTGGAGGCCGTCTGGGAGGCCTATCTCGCGAAGATGGGGCTCGAGGCCGAGCCGATCCTCCGGGACGCCGCGTCCGGCGTCCCCGTCCGGCGGCTCGTGAAGGAGCATCGCGACACGATCGACCGGGTCATCCGGCCGTTCCGTCCCGACGCGCCGGAGCTTCCGGCGCTTCCCCGCGGCGTCTTCGACCCGCACGCCCGGCAGGCGTCGCCCTGGGGATTCGTCGCCAAGTCATGAGCCGATGAACCGATGAGCGGTCGCCGCCTCCTCACGGTTCTTCTCGCCGCCGCCGCTTTCGGCTGCGAGAGGCCCTCGGACGAAGAGGTCCTCCGGCGGACGTTCGCCGTGCCGCGGGTGGCCCGGCTCCTCTCCCTCGAGGCATCCCCGAAGACGCCCGGCACGTTCGGCCGCGAGGGGCTCTCCATCGACGCCGTCTTCGGTTTCGGACCCGACGAGCTGGCCGCGTACCGCGTCCGCCTCGAGAAGGACCCGACGTGGCGGCCGCTCCCGCCGCCGGCAGAGCTTCTCCTCAGGCTTCCGAAGGCGCCGAAGCTCCCCCTCGACGCGAGAGACGGGGTCTGGGCCTGCCGGACCGCGGGCGACGACCTCATGCACGCGCGGAAGAGCGACTGCCTGGACCGTCCGGGGGATCTCAACGACTTCATGTTCGCCGTCCTCGACACCGACCGCCGCACGCTACGCGTCGCGGTCCATACGGCTTACTGAGGGACGCCCCCGGCCTGGCCGGTCGCGGCGGCGAAGAAGGCCTCGGCGCCCGTCTTCAGGAGCGCGCCGACGGAGTGCAGGACGATCCGGTGCCCCTGGGCCACGAGAGCCCGGGCCCGCTCGCCGGTTGCGGCGACCGTTCCGACGAGGAGCCCGGCCGCGAGCGCCGTCCGGGTGATCCGGTCGATCGCCCCCTCCACCTCGGGATGGCCCGGGCCGTCGTGAAACCCCATCGCCATCGAGAGGTCGCGCGGACCGATGATGACGCCGTCGACGCCCGGCACCTTCACGATCTCCGGCAGGCCCGAAAGCGCCTCGACCGTCTCGACCTGCGGGAGGACGAGCGTCTCCGCGTTGGCCCGCGCGACCCACGCCGCCTGCGACTCCCCGGCGAGGAGCCAGCGGTTCGCACGGACCGGGGCGATGCCGCGGAGCCCCTCGGGCGGGTACTTCACGGCCCGAACGAGCTGCCGGACGTCCTCCGCCGACCGGACTCCCGGTAGCATGATCCCCTGCATCCCGGCGTCGAGATACTGGAGGATCAGCTTCGCGTCGAGGCCCCGGGGCCGGACGAGCGGCGCCATGCCGACCAGCTCGCAGGCGCGGACGAACCCCTCGGCCTCGCGGGGCCCTCCCGGACCGTGCTCCGTGTCGAGGATGAAGAGGTCGAAGCCGAGGAGGCCGACCGTCTCCACCAGCGCGCCGTCGGTGTCCGGCGAGAGGAGCCCGTAAAGGGGTCCGCCGTCCTGGAGTCGCTCGCGGAGGGACGGGCGCTTCATCGGCCCATTCTCATCCCATTCGCTCCCCGAGGCGCCACGCGAAAAAGGCGAGGAGGATTCCCGCGTAGCCGTCCACGGCGTAGTGCCAACCGCTGATCAGGGAGCCGGCGAAGGTCAGGGCGGAAAAAAGACCGAAGAGAAAGGCGAGGCGCGGAGAGCGGCGCCGCGCGAAGAAGGCGACGAAAGCCTGCCCGGCGACGTGAAGGCTCGGCATCGCCGCGATCCCGAAGGCCGAGTTCAGCCCGGTCTTCCCGAGGGCCGCCGACCCCTTCGTCACGGCGTCGTACTGGACGAGAAGGAGGCGCTGCGTCTGCGTCTGGAGCGGCATCTCGGGGCGGACGGCGGCGAAATCCTCCGGAAAGACGTAGCACGGACCCAGCGACGGCGCGGCGACGTAGAGCCACGCCCCGGCGATCCAGAGGAGCGCGAACCCTGCCGCGAAGCGCCCCCGGTCGCGCCGCGAGAGCGCCGAGCCGAACCAGGCGAAGGCCACGCCCATCGTCAGGATGAACTGGGCGTAGGTGACGTCGAGGAAGCGCCAGAAGGCGGGCGAGGGAAAGAGCTCGATCAGGAAACGGTTCGGGTTGACGCCGAAGTGGATCCTGAAGTCCAGGACCGCCAGGAGCGGGTCGGTGATCCAGCCGTTCAGGTGCGGGACGAAGACCTTCAGCCACGAGTAGCTCCACGACACGAGCGTCAGGGCGACGACGAACCGGGCGAGATCGAGCAAGGCCGCCGGCCGCGTCATCCGGGAGAGGTAGAGCCGCGCGCGGGCGGCGCCCCCCGCGAGGGCGAGAGCGAGCGCCCGGACCCCCGCGCCGCCGGCCACGAGCCCCCCGGCGACGGCCAGCATCGGAAGCTGGGCCGCGAGAGACCTCGGAACGGAGAATCCGACGCGGAGCGCCAGCACGGAGCCGACGACCGCGGCGTTCGCCAGCACGAGAACTTCCCAGGGACGCCATCGCCTCATTTGGGCGGCAAAGCCGGCCGGGGTGTCCCCGCCTCCCGCCGGCGCCGGACGGCCGCGACGAACCGTTCTGCGGCGGCGTCGACCTCCTCCTCCGTCGTGAAGCGGCCGAGGCCGAAGCGGACCGAGACGTTCGCCTCCTCCGGAGAGAGGCCGAGGCCGCGGAGGACGTGGCTCGGCTCCGGGGTCGCCGAGGTGCAGGCCGAGCCGGCGGAGACGGCCACGTCGCGAACGTCCATCATCAGCCCGTCCGCCCGGACGCCCGGAAAGCCGATGTTCAGGTTTCCGGCCAGACGCTCGGCGCCGCCGCCGTTCACGAAGGCGCCGGCGATCTCGGCGCAGAGCCGAAGCTGAAGCCGGTCGCGGAGGGCCCTCACCCGCGCTTCCTCCGCCTCCCTCTCCGCCAGCGCGATCCGCGACGCGGCGCCGAGGCCGGCGATCCCGGCCACGTTCAGGGTTCCGGAGCGGAGCCCTCTCTCGTGCCCGCCGCCGTAGAGGATCGGATCGAGCTTCACGCGGGGGTTCAGCGACCGGACCCAGAGGGCTCCGACCCCTTTCGGGCCGCAGATCTTGTGGGCCGAGAGCGACAGGAGGTCGACGCCGACCTCGTGGACGGCGAGCGGCGTCTTGCCGAAGGCCTGCGCCGCGTCCGTGTGGAAGAGAACCCCCCGCTCCTTGCAGAGGTGCCCGATCGCCGCCAGGGGGTTCAGCGTCCCGATCTCGTTGTTGGCCGCCATGACGGAAACGAGGATCGTCCGTTCGGTCAGCGCGGCGGCGACCGCGTCGGCGCTCGTGACGCCGTGGCGGTCGGGCGCGACGTACGTCACCCGGAACCCTTCCTTCTCGAGCTGGCGGCACGGGTCGAGGACGGCGCGGTGCTCGAGGACCGACGTGACGACGTGGTCTCCCTTCGCCCGGCCGGCCCGGGCGGCGCCGAGGATCGCGAGGTTGTTCGACTCGGTGGCCCCCGACGTGAAGATGATCTCCCGGGGCTCGGCGGAGAGCGCGCCGGCGACTTCCTCGCGGGCCACCGTGACGGCGGCCTCGGCGCGGAGGCCGAACGCGTGCGTCCGGGACGCCGCGTTCCCGAAATGCTCCGTGAGGTACGGGAGCATCGCACCCAGGACCCGCGGGTCGAGCGGCGTCGTCGCGTGGTAATCGAGATAAATGGGAAACTTCACCATCCGGTCCCGCCGCTCCCCGGTTCCATCGTGGCGAAAGGCCGGTCAGAATTCAAGGGACGCCATGAGACACGTGCTCGTCGCCACCACCCGGAGACACCAGCTGGCCGATGAGCTGCGCGAAGCCAGCGACGGCCGGACGACCTTCCTCTCCGTCAAAGGAATCGAGGCGACGCTGGAGCGGATCGGCCGCTCGGCCCGCCTCGACGCCATCGTCACCGACGATCCCGGCGTCTTCGCCGCCATCCGGAGCGAGATCCCCGGGGAGATCCCGGTCGTCCTCGCGGCCGACGACGAGGGCCCTCACGCCCTCCTCGAGTCGCTCGACGGGAACGTGACGGCCTGACGGGCCGCGCGTTCAGGGGCGCGCCCCCTCCATCCGCGAGCGCTTGAATTCGGAGCGCATCTCGGACTGGAGGCGGCCGAGGCGGTAGGCGTCCCGGTTGACGAACCGGCCCCAGCAGGCGAGCGACGGGTGGACCGCCTCGATCTGCCGCCACATTTCCTGGACGAGGACGCGGTAGTCGGGATGGCCCTGCGGCATCGACCGGAGCTCGCAGAAGTGGATCGCCTCGCGGAGGTTCATCCGGACCGTCCACCGGGCCCGGAACGCGAACGGGACGACGTACTGCGCCTCGAACGGGAAGTCGCCGCGGAGCTTCTCGTGCAGGCTCGCGGCCTCCTCCATGCAGGCGTCCCAGAGCGCGCGGCCGCCGATCGCGTCGATCTCGGGCGGGACGTCCCAGCCGTGCGCCGTCGTGAAGAGCTGCCGCTCCTGCGACAGGATCCGGTGACGGTGGAGGTCGCGATAGATGCCGAAGTTGCCGAGCAGGTCGAAGGTGTAGTCCACGGCCTCGAGCGCCCGCGGCGGCTTGTCGCGCCGGTGGCGGCGGAGGGCGGCCAGCTCCGCCATCCGCCCGGCGCGTTCGGCCGGCGGCATCGCCAGAACCCGCGAGCGGAGGCGCGGCAGCGGCTCGTTCGCGTGCGGGTAGAGGAGCGCCGCCAGGACCTTCTCCTCGGCGTCGGCGTCGAAGTCGAGAAGGCGGACCGGTTCCTCGGGGGTGGGCGCCGGCGGGGCGCCCCCGACGACCGACCGGGCCATCTCGCGCGTCGTCTCGCGGAGAGCGGCCAGGTACTCGCTGCGCTGCGCCCGTTTCACGAAGGCGGGGATCAGCTCGTCCAGCTCCGTCTTCAGCGCGTCGCCGAGGGCGTTCATCTCCGCGAGGGGGTGCGACAGGAGCCGGTTGACCAGGTGCTCGTACGCCTGCCCGGAGGCGAAGATGCCGACGTTGGTCCGCGTGGCGCCCGGGAGGTAGCCGCGCATGACGTCGCAGGCGTGGGCGCGGACCGTGGCGCCCCAGGCCCGCTTCGCCATCTTCAGCAGCTCCTCGTCGCCCGCCACGTCCGCGAAGGCCAGGGGCTCCCCCGTGGCCGGATGCCGGACCTCGACCTCCTCGATCGGGAGGAGGTTCCGGATCCCCTCGAGCATCGGCTCGATCTGGGCGGCGTAGGCCGAGAAGAGGCCGTCCATCAGCGTGAGGAACGCCGCCCGGTGCGGCGAGCCGCAGAGCCGCTCCTCGGGGTGAAAGAGCCAGCGTCCCGCGGCGTCCTTCTGATCGAAGCGGACGTAGCGTGTCGACTTCTCGAGAAACGCGATGCCGACGCGGCTGTCCTCGACCGCCTTGGCCGCCACGTTGGAGATCCCCTCGAGCGCCATGTGCGCGCCGCCCAGCTGCGCCACGGAGTCGTCGCCGTAGCCGACGAGGACCCGGTCGTAGAACGCGCGCGCCTTCTTCAGCGCGAAACGGTCCTCCGGCATCCCGGGTGCGCCGGTCAGGATCCCGGCCGCCAGCCCCTCCCCGCCGTGAAACTCCTCGAGGAAGACGCGGCGGAGGCTCTTCGCCGAGCGGCTGTAGCGCGAGAAGAGCGCCCCGGCGACTTCCTGCGGGAGGCGGAGCCCGAAGACGTCACGGTCCGTGTTCGTGAAGAACGGAGAGAGGACCCGCCGCTCGTTCTCGAAGAAAGCCTCGGGCATTTGCCGCGATCTTATCCGCTACCGGGCCTCGACCCGCGCCACGACGACGGGCCAGAGCTTCCCGCCCGGGGGGACGGGGTCCTTCCCGGCGTAGAGGACCGCGTAGTACGACCCGGCCCCTCTCGAGAGCGGGATCCGCGCCTCGACCCGGCCGTGCGTCACCGTGAAGTCGCCGTGGCCGCCGTCGGCGTACTTCAGCGGCGGTGCGAGGACCGGATAGAGAACGGCGAATCCCTTCGGGAGCCCGTACGACCTCCGGCGTTCGATCTCCTCCCGGGTCAGGGGGACGGAGGGCGGGTCGAAGACGACCTCGAGGAGGCCGGCGGTCCAGCCGTCCGGAAGCTTCGTCCGGATCGTCGCCGTGCCCCCCGCCGGGAGGGGGCGCGCCGGGACCTCCACCCATTCGGCCACGCGCCGGACGAATTCCTCCGTCATCCGGAACTCGCCCCCCGAGAAGGCCACGCCGATTCCGACGTGCGTCCAGTTCGGGTCGAGAACGGCGCGGCGGTGGCCGTCGTCGGGGGGACGCTCCGCCATCATCAGGTCGTGGCACTCGAGCAGGAGCCGGGCGACTTCCTCCCCGGTCACGTTCCACGCTTTTCGCGAGATCGAGCTGACGTTCTGCCCGTGGAAATCGACCCCTCCCGCCAGCGCCCACCGGAGGTACGGCGGCCGGCCGGCCAGATCCCAGTGGCCGGTGTAGTTCCTCTCCGCGGCCTCGGCGCAGAACGCGTCTCCCACGCCGGCTGCGAGAAGGTCGACTTCGAGGGCGGTAAGGCCGGCGGCCGCGCGGTCGGCGTTGATCCGGCGAAGGAGCTTTCGCTTGGCGGCCGCTTCCCGCTCCCTCGAGATTCCCCTGTCCCGGTCCGGCCCGTACCGGACGGCTCCCGAGGAAACGTCCGGGGCCCGCGCCGGCCGGGGCGCGCAGGACGCCGCGAGCCCCAGCGCGAGGGTGCCCGCGAGAGTCCGGGCCCGATGAAGCTTCCGCATCAGTTCGTGGGCGCTCCCGGCCCGTAGAATCGGGCCATCGCTCTTCCGACTGCAAGGGGAGACGCACGCGAGGGGAACCGGAGAGGAGACGGCATGTACGCCATCGAAAGCCTGCACGCGAGGGAGACCCTGGATTCGCGCGGAAACCCGACGATCGAGGTCGAATGCCTCCTCGAGGGGGGCTCCTCCGCCCGTGCCGCGGTGCCGTCGGGCGCGTCGACCGGAACCCGCGAGGCGCTGGAGCTCCGCGACGGCGACAAGAAGCGCTACGGCGGGAAGGGGACGCTCACGGCCGTCCGGAACGTCAACGAGACGATCGCCCCCGAGCTGGAGGGTGTGGACGCGCGGCAGCAGGCCGAGATCGACCGGATGATGATCGACCTCGACGGCACCGAGACGAAGTCGAAGCTCGGCGCCAACGCGATCCTCGGCGTCTCGATGGCGGTCTGCCGCGCCGCGGCCGAGGCGTGCGGCCTCCCGCTCTTCCGCTACATCGGCGGGCCGGGAGCCGTGACGCTTCCCGTCCCGATGATGAACGTCATCAACGGCGGAGCGCACGCCGACAACCCGCTCGATCCCCAGGAGTTCATGCTCTTTCCCGCGGGGGCGCCGTCGTTCCGCGAGGCGCTCCGGGCCGGCGCCGAGGTCTTCCACGCGCTGAAAGGGCTCCTCAAGTCGAAGAAGCTGGCGACCGGCGTCGGCGACGAGGGGGGATTCGCGCCCGACGTCGCGACGGCGCGCCAGGCGCTCGATCTGATCGTCGAGGCGATCGGCAAGGCCGGCTACCGGGCCGGAAAGGACGTCTTCGTCACGCTCGACCCGGCGGCTTCCGAATTCTTCGAGGAGGGGCGGTACGCCCTCGAAGGAAAGAAGCTCACCCCCGCCGAGATGGTCGCCTTCTGGGAGGGGCTCGTCGCCGACTATCCCATCGTCTCCATCGAGGACGGCTGCGCCGAGCAGGACCGCGAGGGATGGCAGCTGATGACCCGGAAGCTCGGGTCGAAGATCCACCTCGTCGGCGACGACAACTTCGTCACGAACCCGAAGATCCTGGCCGAGGGGATCCGGAACGGCATCGCCAACGGCCTCCTCGTCAAGGTAAACCAGATCGGCACGATCAGCGAGACGCTCAAGGCCGTCCGGATGGCCCAGACGGCCGGCTACGTCACCGTCCTGTCGCACCGCTCGGGCGAGACCGAGGACACCACCATCGCCGACCTCGCGGTCGCGACCAATTCCGGCTTCATCAAGACCGGCTCTCTCTGCCGGAGCGAGCGGATCGCCAAGTACAACCGCCTCCTCCGGATCGAGGAGGACCTCGGCGACGACGCCGTCTGGCCGGGGCTCTCGGCCCTGAAGGCCTGAGCGCGGATCCGCGCCGGGGGCCGCCAGGGGCCGCTTGACCCCTGTGCTAGCCTCCGCGCTTCATGTTCGGCCCCCTCCCTCTCGTTCTGGCCCTTTCGACCACGGCTCTGACTCCCGGTCCGCGCGAGGCCGCCGACGGCGTGCGACGTGCGGAAGCCGCACACCGCCTCGCGGAGGCTGCCGCCCGTTTCGAGGCGGGTGACTTCGCCGGCGAGTACCTGCGGACGACGCGGACCCAGGTTCTCTCCCTTTCCGGCGCCGTACTCGGTGAAGAGGTGGAGACCGTCCGGGTCCGGATGCGAGACCGCTGGCAGACGATCGAGCTCGTCCGCGCCGTCGAGGGAGGAAAGGACGTCACCGAAGAGCGGAAGAGGACCTTCTCGCCCGTGCCGGCCGGCGCGGAGCCGGACGTCCCGAGCCCCCTGTCTCCGAAGGGGACCGGCCTCTCCTTCTCGCCTCTGCCGCTCCCGAAAGGCCAGTGCGGAGCGTCCTTCGCTCCCGTCCCGAAGGGGGCGGCGGGCTCGGAAGGGCGTCTCGCGTGGGACTGCGCGACGCTCACGCCGCTCTGGGCCGAGCTGACGCCGTCCGACGCCCCGACGGAGCTCTCCGAGCCGCGCGTCCGGCTCGAGTTCGCCCGGGCGGGAGAGCTTCTCTACGCCCGGCGGTACACCCTGGAGGGGCTCGCGGCCGATGGTCCGAAGACCGTCCGGATGCGCCTCGTCCTCGAGATCTCCGACCTCAAGCCGGCCGGCTGAACCGGTCCGTCCCCGCTTCGCCTTTCCGGCGGCGCCTCTCTGCGCGACAATGGATCGTGCGCTTCACGAAGGTCGTCGCCGGGGCGGGAGAGCGTCCGCAGGTCGTCGGAGTCCGCCGCCTTCCGCAGCGCTACGCCGACCGGCAGAACGTCGACCGCCCGGAGGAGCCGCCGGAGGCGCCCGCCTCTGCCCCGGCGGCACGCCCCGATCGCCCCGCGGTGAAGCCGGCGTCGTACTTCCTCCTGTCGCTCGTCTTCTCGGCGCTTCTCTTCTCTCTCTTCTTCGTCGGCGACCGCGGCTTCCTGCAGGTCCGCCGCCAGCGCGCCGAGCTGCGCGCCGCCCAGGAGGAAGTGGCGCGGATCGACGCCGAGAACCGGAAGCTCGAGACGGAGGTCGCGGCGCTGAAGAGCGACCCGCGCGCCCTCGAGAAGATCGCACGGGAGAGGCTCCAGCTCGTCAAGCCGGGCGAGGTCGTCGTCGTCCTTCCCGACGGCTGGGAGCGGCGCGTCCGGCCGGAGACGTTGAAGGCCGCGCCGTCTCCCGCCCCCACCCCTCGCTGACCCGCGGGGGATCCGTCAGGAGACGTTCTTCAGGGCGAGAAGGACCTCGGCCGCGTGTTTGGCCGGGGTCACCTCTTCGTAGACCTTGGCGATCTTCCCCTTCGAGTCGATGAGGAAGCTCTTCCGCTTCGCGACGCCGAACGCGAGGTCGACGCCGTAGCGCCTGATGACCGTTCCGTCCGCGTCCGCGAGGAGAGGGAAGGTGAGGCCGTTCTTCTTCGCGAACTTCTCCTGCGCCTCGACGGTGTCCTTCGAGATGCCGACCACGGCCACGTCGTCCGGGTATTTCGGGCCTTCGTCACGGAAGGCACGCGCCTCGATCGTTCACCCGGGGGTGTCGGCCTTCGGATAGAAGAAGAGGACGACGCGCTTTCCCCTCAGCCCCGAGAGCTTCAGCTTCTTTCCGGACTGGTCCCTGAGGTCGAAGTCGGGGGCGTCGTCGCCCGGCGTCAGAGCGGTGGACGAGAAGAGAGCCATGGGAACACTCTACGCCACCGCCCGGGCCGCGGATCCCCCGGGGAGGGCGCTCCGCCTTGACGGCTTTCCGGCGGCGGGGTATCTTCCGCCTCCCTGACGCGGGGTGGAGCAGCCTGGTAGCTCGTTGGGCTCATAACCCAAAGGTCGCAAGTTCAAATCTTGCCCCCGCAACCATAAGAATCAACGGGTTAGCTCTCACGGGCTGACCCGTTTTCCTTTGAATGTCCGTGTCTTGTCCGCGTCCGGCGATGGAGGAGACCCTCCGCTCACGGGCAGGTGAACACTTGCGACCTGATCAGCTGGAAGCCCTGGCCGAGCGGATTGACGAACGGCTGGGAGTTGAGTCCCGTGGCCGTGTCGGTGATCGAGATCGTCGTGTTGATGTCGGTCGTTCCGCCGATGTAGACACTCCACGTGCCATTCAAGGAGCAGAAGTCGATCATCTTCACCGCTACGTCGGCGCTGGTCGGGTCCACCGTGCCGAAATATCCGACGTTGTCGGTGAGGAGATGGCCGGTGCCCGTCCCCCTGGGCGGGTTTGCGCCGTAGCCGGCATAGACCAGTGTCGCCACAAACCGTCCGCCCACGAGGGGAAGGGCGGCCTCCGTCAAGGTCCCCGAGCATTCGCCGCCCGATCCTTGCGACACCGGGGCGATCACCTCCGGGCTCTTCACGACCCCGGGCGAGCACAAAAACTCGGCCGACCGGATCAGTTGAAAGGGTTGACCGAGGGCGTTGACGAAAGGCTGTGACACGATGCCCGTCGCCGTATCGGTGATCGAGACAACGGTGTTCACGTCCGTCGTTCCGCCGATGTAGACGCTCCACGTGCCGTTCAGAGAACAGAAATCGACGATCTTCACGAGGATGTCGAGACTGGCCGGGTCGACAGTTCCGAAGTACCCGACATTGTCCGAAAGTGAGTGGCCGGTTCCGGCACCGCTCGGAGGGTTGGATCCGTACCCGACGTAGTTCAACGTCGCGACGAACCGGCCGCCGACGAGAGGAAGGCTGGCGCCCGTGGAGCACGACCCGCCGCCATCACCTCCAGCAAGGAAGGACGCCGTCACGCGGGCGTTCCCCGTGATTGAAAATCTGGTCGCGTTCGCCGACGGGTTCGAAAAGCTGCCGCCGTTGCCCGACCATCCCGAAAAGGTGTAATAGGAGGGTGCGTTCGCCGTCAGGCTCACGCTGGTACCCGCTTGGTACCCTCCACCGCAGTTCAAGGCCGTGTTCACGGTCACGCTCCCGACGCCCGTCGGACTCGTGTCCAGCACCAGGGTGTAGCAGTCCGGAAAGGCGACGCATTTGAGATACCACGACTTCTGACCGGTCGCGGCATCCCACGCGGGATCGTGCGTATGGTTCAGATAATTCGGGCAAAGACGCGAAAGGCCTGCCTTCAGGCCGTTCGGACTCGGAACAGATGGCACGTTGCCGGTCAGCTTGTTACCGTCGACGTCGAGGGCCTGCAGGCTCGTCATTCCGGTGAGCGCGGGAATGGTCCCGGTCAGCAGGTTGTTGCTGACTGTGAAGCTTTGAAGGCTCGTGAGGGCGGTGAGAGCGGGAATCGTCCCGGTCAGCTGGTTTTCTCCGACATCGAAGACGCGCAGGTCCGTCGGGCCGGTGAGCGCGGGAATGGCCCCGGTCAGGTGGTTCATTCCCACGTCGAAAACCTGCAGGTCCGTCAGGCCCGTGAGCGCGGGAATGGTCCCCGTCAGCTGGTTGTTGCTGAGTGTGAAGCTTCGCAGGCTCGGCAGGCCGGTGAGCGCGGGAATCGTCCCGGTCAGCTGGTTTTTTCCGACATCGAAGACGAGCAGGTTCGTCAGGCCGGTGAGCGCGGGAATCGTCCCGGTCAGCTGGTTCTCTCCGACATTGAAGAGGCGCAGGTCCGTCAGGGCGCTGAGCGCGGGAATGGTCCCGGTCAGGTGATTCGTTCCCACGTTGAAGATCTGCAGGTCCGTCAGGCCGTTGAGCGCGGGAATGGTCCCGGTCAGATTGTTCGACACGAGGACGATTCCCACGACGCTCGTCCCGAAAACGCTGCAGGTCACCCCGAACCAGGTGCATTCGGTCCCGACGGCGCCATTCCAGTTCGTCTGGGTCGTCCAGCCGGCGCCGTTGGTGCTCGTGTAAAGGTCGAGGAGCGCCGTTCGCTCGCTGACGGGAATGGCGGCGTGCGCGGCGGTGGCGCCCAGAGTCAGCAGGACCGGGACGAAGAGCGAGGCCATACGGTTCTGCCATCGGGAGCGTTTCATTTCTCAACCCTTCATCTTTCCCGATTTCTTTTCAGGAAGATTCTAGAGCATTCTTTCGGCCAGGCCGCTGTCAGATCAGGCTCGGCGAGCTGCCAGGTGGGACAGCGAATTGCAGCCCCAGAGGTCTCCCCGGGGCGCTCAAAGGGGCTAGTTGGTTCCCCGATTCGCTGTCCGCATCTCGCCCGTGTACGGTCGCAAGTTCGAATCTCGCCCCCGCAACCTGAATAATCCGAAGGGCGCCAGTCAGTTGCGGCCGGCGCCCTTCCCGTTTTCCGCCGGACGACCTCGCTTCCCGATCCTCCTCCTCCCGGGCAAATCGCGAGGATCGGGCAGGCTATCCTCCACCCGAGGCACGCCATGACGAGTTTCGAGCAGCAGGTGACCGAGATGCGCAGCTGGTTCGACTCCCCGCGCTTCAGGGGTATCCAGCGGCTCTACTCGCCGCGCGAGGTCGTCGAGCAGCGCGGAACGGTCCGGTCCGACTACGTCCTGGCGCGCGACACGGCAGCGGCGTTCTACGCCCGCCTCCGCCAGCTCTTTACGGAGAGGAAGTCCATCACCACGTTCGGTCCCTACTCACCGGGCCAGGCCGTGGCCATGAAGCGGATGGGGATCGAAGGCATCTACCTGGGCGGGTGGGCCACGAGCGCCAAGGGCTGGACGGACGAAGACCCGGGACCCGACCTCGCGAGCTACCCGCTCAGCCGTGTGCCCGACGAGGCGGCCCTCATCGTCCGGGCCTTGCTCACCGCGGACAAGAACCAGTTCTTCATCCGCTCCCGCATGAACGAGGAGCAGCGTCTGGCGACGCCCGAAATCGACTTCCGGCCCTTCGTCATCGCCGACGCGGACACGGGCCACGGAGGCGACGCCCACGTGCGCAACCTGATTCGCCGCTTCGTCGAGGTCGGCGTGCCCGGCTACCACATCGAGGACCAGAAGCCCGGCGTGAAGAAATGCGGGCACCAGGGGGGCAAGGTGCTCGTCCCGGTCGACGAGCACATCAAGCGCCTCAGCGCGGCGCGCTTCCAGCTCGACATCATGCAGGTGCCCGGCATCCTCGTCTCGCGCACCGACGCCGAGTCGGCCACGCTGCTCGACGGCCGTGGAGACGAGCGGGATCAGCCCTTCATCCTCGGCGCCACCAACGTGAACCTGCCCACGTTCAAAGTGGGGTTCCTCGCCATCCTGAGGCGTTTTCATCGCGGCGGCATCGAAGAGCTGAGTGGACATGCCCTCTACGCCACGAGCGACGAGGAGTACGCCGTCGCCGAGGCCTGGATCGACCGGGCGGGCCTCGGCGCCCTTCTCGACGGAGCGCTCGCCGAGTACAAGAGGAGCGGCAGCGTGGCGGTCGATGCGACTCTCGACAAGGTCTTCGACCGCTTCGTCGACGTCTGGCAGGCCGAGGCCGGCGTGAAGACGTACGGGGAGGCCGTCGCGGACGTCATCACCTTCCGCGCCGGGGAGGGTGTGTCATTCCCCATGAGCGTATCGGAGTGGCTCGCCTTCTCCTCGAAGGCGTCGCTCTACTCCGCCCGGGAGAAGGCCCGGGCGATGGGGATTACGGTCATCTGGGACTGC
>Ga0335084_10004514_pt1 | contig 13715 bp, 13 predicted proteins | sample Lox_Sample_44_FD_206721 | JGI IMG/M metagenome (GOLD analysis project Ga0335084, IMG submission 206721) | Soil microbial communities from Loxahatchee National Wildlife Refuge, Florida, United States - Lox_Sample_4.4 | ecosystem: Environmental > Terrestrial > Soil > Wetlands | place: USA... | reverse complement strand
CCAGCTACCGCAGGAACAGCCGCTGTCAACTGCTGTTTGATTAAGCCGTTGGCGTAAAGGTAGCCAAGGAATGACCGCAATGCAGTCACCGTCGTCCTCGCGACGCTTCGCGACTGACTCGGCGTGCGCACCACGACAAATGCGGTCACCCGGGCCGCGTTCAGCGACTCCCAATCTATTTTGGTGGCATCGGTCGAGAGCTCGTTCCTCAAGAACGGGCGAACCGCGTTGGTGTAACGCCGAACGGTCAATTGTGCAAGTCCACGTTCGTGCACAAGGTAATGTCGATAACTATCAATCGCATCGTCTACCGGGCCGCTGTTGATCGTGGACAACGAGAGTGAAATGCCCTGAGTTCTTAGGTACGTCAGCATCGGTAGCATCGCTTTTAGGCTCACGTTGTGCGTGTACCCAGCGCGGTGCCGAACGTAAAAGAATCGCTCCAAATCGTTCTGGTGGAGCGAGTGCACATCGAGGCCTTCAGCGACGAGCCAGCGGCTTAGATGCGCTATAAGTTGAAGTTGCGAGGCTGCTGAGTCTTGCGTGTACCCCACTTCAAGAAGTGAGTGCAAGAACCCTTCTGCGAAGGGCGCAAGTGGACCGAATACGGATACCCTGGACGGATCATTCATCAGGGGAACCTCCTTTCAGTGTTCTGAAAGAGTTTCCCTCTTTACCGTAAGTGTTGGAGCAAACACAGGATTGACAGATGTAATCCGCGGCCACTCCGACTTCGTAAACCTGACCGTAAATTCTTAGGCTGTCAGTCTTCGTTCCTTTGTTCAGGGCGGTTTACTGCCGGTTAGCCCGTCCACCGGGGCAATCGCGATCACTTCTCATTGGCTGACTTCCGCGTACTAATCCGAACGTTTTCAGCTATCCTTTGCTGGTTCAGGTTTGCGGGCGTGGTTTGGGGTTCAAGTCCGTCGCTCTCGCCAACTTTCCACGGTCAAGAACGGCCGCACACTCGCTCGTTATCATGACTTCCCGCGTGCCAGTGATCCAGGAGCCGGGCTGATTCAAAAGGACGAAAGCATGACCCGTTTGCTTTGCTTCGTTTCTAATGCAGCCATGGAATTGCCTTGCTCGCCCATATGCTGGACGGTAAGCGTCAGGGTAAACACACCATTGACAGATTTAATCCGCAGCGGGTTTGCCGCTTTCACTACGATAGATGGAATGCCGACCGTGCCCGCTTCCTCGCGGATCGGCTTGGGTGCCAAATGGAAGAACTCTGAAGGCGCCCGTCAAGTACCGCTACCTAATGGGATGACGCTTGCCCGGCACAGGGAGCTTTTCGCCGTTCGATTTGCCCACTCCCATTCTGGAAGCCAGTTTCTGCCGCATTTTCCTTCACATTGGTATTCCGACATTCTTCCGCCGCATTGTGGACAGACCAGGTTGAGAATTGACGAGAGGATGCGTACGTTCAATTCGCCCGGTGGTGCGTCAATGGTGATCATGTTCGAAGTCTCCCCGAGATCCGGCGAGGGGCAGAAACGGGGGCAGAATGACGGAGGGTATGCCGCGCTGGTTTTGTGCGCTTTGTGACGCTCCGAACTGGTTGGCTGCGGAGTCCGTTTATGCGTCTCGTGCTGCCCCCTCGCTCAGCATGGAACAAGCAATCTCGATGCCATCGTCAATCGCCAACAAAAGTCGCTAACGAAGCTGGTCGCGAGCAAGCCAGGTTTCTATCGGGCGGACGCATGGGCAATCAATGGGCATGCGTGCCCAAGTTCGGGCGCAGTCTGGCGCACGAGGAACTTAGAAGGCGCAGCCGCCCGCCCTGATAAGGTCACCGCCAAGATGGGGCGCTACCGATGCGACAAAAAGGCAAATAATAATGGGGAATCTTACCGCCCAGGTCCGCAAAATCAACAACTCAACGATCAGGTGAATGAAGGAGCAACGATTCTGTTTGGAAGGTGAAGTGCTTTGCAGAAGTCGGAGAGGAACGCTTGTACGCACAAAGGAGAGTAGAACCGCAATGCGAATCGCATTCATCGCAGTAACAGCTCTCATCCTGCTGGGCACGGGTGCTGCGGCGCAGGAAATCACCAATGATTACAGCAAGGCAGACTTCGCGCACTTCAAAACATATGCCTGGGCGAGCGGCCATCGTGTGGCGGACGAATCCCTGAACCAGAGCATCGTCAGCTCCATCGACGCGGAACTGTCGGCCAAAGGGCTGATGAAAGTCAGCCCCGGAGAGGATCCAGATGTACTAGTCTCCTACGGCGTTGTCTTCGACCGCGACGTTCGCGGCATGGGTTTCAGGGACGGTTTGCGGAACCTGCGTTGGAGGAGCGGTTCCAAATACGTTCTTATGGGCATGCTTGTGGTTAATCTCGTGGACTCGGATACCGGTGCGATGGTGTGGCGCGGCATGGCGAGCGGAGACGTCGACGCGAACGCCAGCCCTGAAAAACACGACAAGAAGATCCACGAAGTTGTTCAGAAGATCTTCCGCAGCTACCCGCCCAAGGAATAGAGACGAGTCGAAGAAAGTCCTACAAGGCACCATAGGAGTTCCGCCGCAAATTGGCAGTCGTTGGTCGCCACATTCGGATTAGTATGTTACTTCCCTAATGCAGCCATGGAATCGCCTTGCTCGCCCAAACGCTCGACGGGTATGTGCTCCGAAGCTCCTCGGCGGCTTTGCCCAGCACCGTGTGATCGTTCGTTGCTTTATAGTGCGCGACAGCCCGCCAGTACATCGCCTCCGGTGCAAAATGCGAATCTCCGAAGCGTGCGACCAGATCGCCGTACCATCGTTCTGCATCGGCGTATTTCTTATGCACAAAGGCGATGCGACCGAGACCGCTCATTAGAGTAGCGACGAAGTCGTTGTTGGGCAGATAACCCTCCAGTCGCACACGCTCTTTGCCTTCGCTGTCGAGCAGGAGCACAGTTGGTGTCCAGACCGCATCAAAGCGGTGGAACCATGCCGGATGTTCCTTGATGTGAGCTTTCACTGGAAGGAAATTTTGGTGGATGAATTCGTCAGTTTTCTGGTCTTCATACGACTCGGCATCCAGCCGAGCACATGCCCCTCACGCCGGAGCCGCGCTGAAGTCCAGCAAGATGGGGCGAAACTGCTCCTTCGCTGCGGCTAGGGTCTGATCGATGTCCTTGCTCCAATTCACGCCCATTATTCGCTCCTTAGAGACATGTGTTGCTACACCCTAGAACTGCAGCTTCAGCGCCAGTTGGATGGAGCGCGGGCCGCCGATCTGATACAGCGGATTGAGGCCGCCGTTCGCGCCGCCGGTGCCGAGGCTGTTCGCCAACGTTTGCGTCGAATATCCAAAGAGAGGACTGGTTAGAGAATTGTTGGGAGAGCCGAAATTCGGATGGTTGAAGAGGTTAAAGAACTCGCCCCGGAAGCGGAGGTTTAATTTCTCGGTCAGTTTGAATTCTCGCTGGAGGGCAAAGTCGACCTGAGATGCTGCGAAGCCGCGAAGGTAGTTGCGCGGGAAGTTTCCCTGCTCGCCTTTCGGCGGGGTCGTGAAAGCGGCACTGTTGAAGATCTTGCCACCAGGATACTGCGAGCCGTAGAGTTCGAGCGGCACCCCAGGAACCACATTCGGCCGAGGCTTGAGAACGGTACCGGCGGCAACGACGAGTCCGCCAGTGACGTCCACGGGCGGAGCTGTTCTTGCCAGAAGGAATGTATCCACGGTCCATCCGCCCAGTGTGGCACGTGCGAAGCTGTTCGATTGCGGCGTGGGCACAATGTAGGTTACGCCAGCGGTAAATGTATGCCGGATATCGAAGTCCGAGCTAGCCCGATCTATGTCTGGATTGGCGATAGAGATCGGCGTATTCAAGTAAGTCGCGAAGGCATCGGTCGAGGCAATGTCAATCGAGTGCGACCAGGTGTACGAAGCCAAGGCCTGCCAGCCCCGTGATAAGCGTCTCTCAAACTTGATTTGCAATGCGTCGTAGTCGGATGTCGCCGAATTGCTGGTTACGCTTACTTGCTGAAAGTTCGGGTTTGGGTTGTAGAGGTTCGTGACCCGCAGCAAGTCACGGCCTGCTGCGCCCACGTACGTCAGTGAGAGACTCTGATTCTCCCCAATTGATTGCTCCAGCGCGACGTTCCATTGGTAGGTGTACGGAGTGGATAAATTAGGTTGGGCTACAAGAATGTTTGAGACGGGGGGATTGGTTGTGAGAGGCGGAGGAGCAGCGTTCGCCGCGCTAAGCGGAAACGGAACCAGCGACAATGACTTCACCGCTTGGTATGGGAAATAGCTGGACACGCCGCCGAGCGAGCCATATCCGAGATCGTAAAATATGCCGAACCCCGCGCGAAGGACTGAAGTCCAATTCTGGTTCCCACCGAACTGGTACGCGATCCCAATCCTTGGCGCCACGTTTCCGTAACTCGTGTCGTAAAGTGAAATACCGCGGGGTGCCAACGCCAGTGTCGCCGGATCATCCAGGCCTGTGACAGTAAACGGCTGGTTTTCGAGGTTCTTGCCCTTCAGCGCCGGGTTCAGGTCCCACCTCAAACCATAAGTCAAGGTCAACTGCGGCGTGACTCTCCATGTGTCCTGACCGTACAGGGAGAGGTTCCAGGCAAGCAGTGTGTTGGCTTGCACATTGTGTACAAAAGCGGCGAGAGCTGTGTCCGAAAGAGCTCCGCCGGGAGTCGTTGACATTCCTTTGAACTCTGCGAATGGGGCGTAGTTGACGGGACTGCTGAAAGGTGAAAGCCAGCGATAGTCCACACCAAGCTTCAATTGATGGCTGCCCTTCGCAATCGACAGATTGTCAATCAGATTGACTTGGCGTTGCTCATCGATCCCGTATTTGCCCTGTGCATATTCCCCGGCACCGAGGATGAGGAATTCGAAGAGTGCATTGCTCGATGAATACCCGGAGGGAAACAAAACTGAATCCGGAAGTGGCACGGCCCCGCCGAAGTTATCGAGGGAATACTTCGTGCCAACTCGCTGATTGCTGTAATTCGCCCTGAATTCATTGCTGATGTCCGGCCGGATTAGCTGTGTCGACCCAAGCGTGAAGGTTTGTATGGAAGACGAAACTGATTCTGTCGTGCTGAGGGCGGTGTTCGGGGCAGAAAATGGCCCGCGCAGCGTCAGGTCGGACGGCGAGTAGTTGTAACGGCCGAACAGAGTGACCTTGGGATTAATCATTTGATCGACCCGAAGGCTGAATGCGTCCAGTGAAGACGGGTTGCTATAGGTCGCGTTGAACTGCGCCAGTCCCGCGCCGAGATCAGCCCCGTTTGCGATCGGATAGGCATTCAAGTACGGGAGGATTGACAAACCCGCCTGTTGCGCTTGCTGTCGCGATGGAGTGCTGGGCACGACGGTTTCCTGCGTTGACGGCAACCGCAACCGGAGTCCTTCATAAGAGACGAAGAAGAACGTCTTGTCCTTGATAATCGGGCCACCGAATACACCGCCGAAATCGTTCTGGCGTTCCGCCGGTTTCGGCAGACCGAGGTGATTCGCAAACCAGTCGTTGGCATCGAGGGCGCTGTTTCTGAAGTACTCGAACAGCGTCCCATGAAACGCATTTGTACCCGAGCGAGTAACGACCGCGAGCTGCCCACCCGGAGTGCGTCCGAACTCGGGGGCGAACGACGAGGTTTGGACCCGAAATTCCTGCATGGCATCCACGGAGACAAGGCTATTTGTCCCGCCTGACACGCTCAGCGCGGCTAGCGCACCTCCGGCGGTTTGCACCAGCGGACCATATCCGGTAACTCCGAAGTTCGCGCTCACGCCATCAACTGTGAGGTAGTTGGCATCGGCGCGTTGGCCGTTCACGCTGAATTGGCCCTGGTCATCGAAAGCTGTTTGCGTCACGACCACACCCGGCGTGAGCATGATCAGCGTCTGGACAGTGCGGCCATTGAGTGGAATATTGTCGATGAAATGCTGGTCCACCACGGTGCTCACGGTCGCGTCGGCCGTATTGAGCAGCGGTGCGCCAGCCTGCACGGTGATGCTGTCCGATGTGGCGCCGACTTGCATCTCGAAGTCGATATCAAGCGCATCCTGCACGTGTACCACGACGTCAGGCTTCACTAGCTTCCTGAAGCCGTGTTTTTCGACCTCGAGACGATAGCCCCCCGGCGGAACGCCGGGGAGCGAGTATTCGCCTCCGGCATTGGTCACGGTCTCGCTACGGGCATTTGTGGCGCTGTTTACCGCGGCAACTTTCGCATCCACGATCCGGGCCTTGGTGGGGTCGCTTATGTGGCCTGAGATCGAGGCGCTAGTGGATTGGGCGCTAAGCGCAGGGGTGAGCGACAGAAGCACAACTGCGAGGAGGGCGTGCGATCTCCGGGACATAGCTGGCCCCCTGGAGCTTTCTTGGACAGGTACTGCTTAGAGTACACCTGCGAGCAGCCGGAACGTGCCAAAAATCGCCGCATCCTTACTTGAACGGGACGGGCGCGCTGCGACCTGGATTAAGATGTAGACATCTATGCGCAACGCGCGCAGAAGCGCGATCGTGGGTCTTGCCATCCTGCTGGCGTGCTGCGCTTGCGCATTCGGGCTAGACCCATCCCTCGATATCAGCCAGTACGCGCACACGTCGTGGAGGACCCGAGAAGGCTTCACAAGGGGACTGATTGGGTCAATTGCGCAGACTCCTGATGGCTATCTTTGGCTCGGCACCGAACTCGGCCTTTATCGATTCGATGGCATTCGCGCCGTTCCGTGGCAACCACCCGAGGGACAGCAATTTCCTAGCGATTCCATCCGGAAGCTTCTCGTTGATCGCAATGGCACACTTTGGATCGGCACCAACAATGGCCTTGCGAGTTGGAAGAACGGCAAACTCACACAGCACCCGAAAACAGCCGGAATCACCATTCAGCACCTCATGGAAGATCATGCGGGCACGATTTGGCTGGCGGGCGAGGTGATAGGGCAATCCCCGGTCCAGCCGAGGATCTGTGCAGTTCCGCGGGGCGAAGTGCAGTGTTGGGGGAAAGAAACCTTCCCAAAACGCGTCGGTGTGATCTACGAGGACAGGAAGCAAAACTTCTTTGTGGTCGGACCGGAAGATATATGGCGATGGAAGTCAGGTGCGACCCAACAACTTGATATTCCGAAAGACGTAGAACGTATTAGCAGCGTGACTGAAGATGAGAACGGGACGTTGATATTGGCAGTGTCCAACGGACTAAGGCAGTTCGTAGATGGGAACGTGCAGAAATACGCGCTTCCCGGTATTCGTTTCCAGTTTACACCTCGGGATTTCTTGCACGCCAGCGACGGCAGTCTATGGATCAGAACGCTGGATAGCGGCGTAATCCGACTTCACCACGGAAGGGCAGATTGGTTTTCGGAAAAAGATGGGCTGACCAGCAATGCCGTTTCGAGCATCTTCGAAGACCGTGAGGGCGACATCTGGGTAGCGACCTCTGCGGGGCTTGATCGCTTCCGGGATTACGCTGTGCCCACGATCTCGAACAAGCAGGGGCTCGCGGACGTCGGTTCTTGGGCGGTACTTGCCGCGAGCGACGGCGGTGTCTGGGTGGCCTCCTTGAGCGGGGTGACCCGTTTCAAGGACGGGCAACTGACGGTCTATCGCAAGGCCAGCCCAGCAACGCAAGGGTTACGTTCGCAAACAGCACAGCCCTCGACGAACATTACTGCACGATCGATAAGCGACAGTGGATTGCTGCAATCAGCAGATTCACTCCTCGAAGATCGTGAGGGAAGAATCTGGGTTACCTCCAGAGAAGGCGTTGTCCGATGGGATGGCAGCCGGTTTTCCCGCGTGTCTGATGTTCCGGGCGGAAGCGTGTACGGGATTGCCGAGGATTCTCGGCACACTGTGTGGCTCAACAATGAACAGCATGGGTTGCTGCGCGTTCCGCGCGAGGGTGAGGTGGAAGCGATTCCCTGGTCCCGGCTGGGACACAGCGATTTCGGCTTGAGCATGGCAGTGGACCCGTCGCAGGGAGGTCTGTGGCTCGGATTTGCGCACGAGGGCATTGTGAATTGGAAAGATGGCCAAGTTCGCGCTTCCTACGCTGCCAGAGATGGCTTGGGAAATGGAATGGTGAGGCAACTTCGTTTTGGAACGCGAGGAACACTGTGGGCTGCCACTCAAATAGGCCTAAGCCGTATCAAAGACGGGCGCGTCACGACGCTTGCCAGCAAGAACGGACTGCCGTGTGACACGGTACATTGGTCGGCCGAAGATAACGACCATGACGTTTGGCTGTACATGCCTTGCGGCCTAGTGCGTATTGCGCGGCCTGAATTGGACGCGTGGGTCGCTGACCCGAAGCACAAGGTGCATAACACAGTTTACGACGTCACCGACGGCGTGAGACTTATGGTGAACACCGGCGGCTTTGGACCAAACGTGTCGAAGGCGCCGGACGGCAGGCTCTGGTTCGCCAACTCAGACGGCGTGAGCGTCATCGATCCGCATCATCTTGCGTTCAACAAGCTTCCGCCGCCGGTGCATATCGAGCAGGTCACTGCCGATGACAAGACTTACGACGCTAGGAACGGCTTGCGCCTGCCGCCGCACGTCCGCTATCTGGCGATCGATTACACCGCGCTGAGTCTGGTGGCGCCGGAGAAGGTACGCTTCCGCTACAAGCTGGAAGGCGAAGACAGGGATTGGAGAGAAGCCGTCAATGATCGCCAAGTGCAGTACACGAACCTTCCGCCGAGACATTACCGCTTCCGCGTGATCGCCGCCAATAACAGCGGGGTGTGGAACGAGGAAGGCGCGGCGCTGGATTTCGTGATTCCGCCGGCGTGGTATCAGACGAACTGGTTCCGCGCGCTGTGCGTGGCAGCGTTTCTGACGCTGCTGTGGGGGCTGTATCACCTGCGGGTGTTGCAACTGCGGCGGGAGTTCAATGCGGCGCTGGAGGCGCGCGTCGGCGAACGGACGCGCGTCGCGCGGGACCTGCATGACACTCTGCTTCAGAGTTTCCAGGCGCTGTTGCCGCGCCTTCAGGCTGCTATTTACAAGCTGCCGGACGGGGCGGTCGATGCCCGTAAAACCCTTGAAGCCGTCGTCGACCAGGCGGCTGAAGCGGTCACCGAGGGCAGGGATGCGGTGCAAGGGTTGCGCATGTCCACGGTCGAGAAGAACGACCTTGCGCTAGCTATTCGGACGGTTGGGGAAGAACTTGCTTCTGCTGAGACCAATCACTCCTCCCCGAACTTCAAGGTGGTCGTGGAAGGGACATCCCGAAATCTGCACCCGATCCTGCGCGACGAAGTTTACCGGGTTGCGGCGGAAGCTCTGCGCAATGCTTTCCGGCACGCGGCAGCACAAAACGTGGAAGCTGAAATCCACTACGACGAAAAGTATTTCCGGCTTCGCGTGCGGGACGATGGGAAAGGGATTGGCTCCGAGGTTCTTCGCGGGGACGGACGCGAGGGGCACTACGGCTTGCACGGAATGAAGGAAAGAGCCAAGATTGTGGGCGGCAAGCTAACGATCTGGAGTGAAGTGGATGGCGGCACGGAGATCGAACTGATCATTCCAGCATCGAGGGCGTACGCGAAACCGACGCGGGGTTTCTGGCAGTTCGGGAAGCGCTCCGCGACGGATACCGATGTGGAGGAAACGATCGGGCGTGCGTGATGGGTCAGCTCAAATTCGAATTCTGGCGGTTGACGACCACGCCCTCGCAAGGGAGGGCATCGCCGTACTCGTCGGTACCCAGCCGGATATGACTCTGGTCGCCCAAGCCTCGAACGGCCGGGAGGCGATCCAACAGTTCCGTACGCATCGCCCGGACGTCACGCTGATGGACTTGCAAATGCCGGAGATGAATGGGATCGAGGCACTCATTGCTATCCGAAATGAATTTCCCGATGCGAAAATCGTAGTGCTGACGACCTACCAGGGCGACGTTCAGATTCTTCGCGCACTCAAGGCAGGAGCACAAGGGTACCTGCTTAAAAATACATTTCACAAGGAACTCTTGGAAACGGTTCGAGCGGTTCATGCCGGAAGGAAGGCGCTTTCTCCCGAAGCGTCGTACGAAATCGCCGAACATGCGACGGATGACGCCCTGACGCCGGCGGAAGTCGCCGTGTTGCGACTGATCGCAGCCGGCAATGCCAACAAGCAAATTGCGGATCAGCTGTCGATCACTGAGGAAACCGTCAAGAGTCGAGTCAAGTCCATCCTTTCCAAGTTGGGCGCCAATGATCGAACCCAGGCGGCGATGATCGGACTGAAGAGAGGGATCATCGAGCTGTAGTTAGTTTCTGCCCGCCCGCCTCCTCGCCAGACCTGCATGCCAAACTCGAAAGAGTGACGATTACGACTCTCTTTGGGGTAGCGATGAGCGTCAGCAATGTGACATTCTGGTTCGTACGAAAGGATGCGTGTTGCGCCGCTTATACTCCACATTCGCTGGCGGCTGGCCGGGCACAGGTTTGCTTCTCATGCGCCTGGTTGCAGGCTCCGCGCTTCTCGTACTCGCGAGCGCCAGGCTGTGGAGCGACCCTCCCATTACCGACACTATATCGTCCGCATTTCTAGCTGGATGCGGGCTTCTCCTAATCCCCGGACTATGGACGCCCATTGTTGGGATCTCAGTAGCGGTCATTGAAGCCTGGAGGATCCTGACGCTGCCCGGAGACAGAGGGCTTTGGCTGTTGCTGGGAACCGTCAGTGTCGCTCTCGCGATGCTAGGACCAGGTCGATGGTCGATCGACGCTCGTCTTTTCGGGTGGAAGCGTGTCGAAGCGCCGGCCCGCAGAACCAGTTCTACGTCTATGTAAGTCCTCCTCTGTACGCTTCCCAAGCGCTAATTTCCCGGCTCAAAAGAGGCGGCTACTCGCCTCCCGGGAGTTCTCGATTTGGCTCCATGTGGGGCTGTGCGCGAATGTAAGCCGGTAGATAATTGTGCTCATCAAACGGAACCAAAAGGCTCCCCTTCAAGATTCAAGCCAAGGGGATTGAACAAGAGGTTGGAGTTCCGGGCAGGGGGCGTTATGCATGAGATCGAGAACCTTCAGGACTCGGCTGAGCATTGTTTCGAACTTGCCAGCGCGCAGAACTTCCTGGAAGAGGATATTGCCTCAGAAGCCTTCGAGCTGCTAACCGCCAACGAGTATGACGGCGTGTTGGCACACGGGCTCGGCGTAAGCCTGTAAGGAAGTTGTATGGACCTGGATCGGATCTACGCGCTGGCAACGAGAGTGAAGCGAAGGCTTCACTGTTCACAGCAGAGAGCAGAGTACGTCGCATCGCTCCTGGCACTGGAGCACACCGTGAGCAGAGATAGCTTCGAGTTGCTTGCTGATATCCAAGCTATTCACTACTTATGTAGTCACTCTATTAGGTGATTGAGAGATAGGCAGGTGGATGATATGGGGTACGCGGGCGTTGCTTTCACGGATGTAGGAGGGCTCGAAGGAGCAAGCTTTCCCGAAGTGATGGGGATCGACGAAGAGCGGCTATTTCCGGAATCGGAGATAAGTAAGTACTGCTTCGAAGGGATAATCGGCCGGAGCCGCGCCATTCGGAACGTACTGGAGCAAGTCTGCATTGTTGCGCCAACTGATGCAACCGTCCTGCTTCACGGGGAGACGGGCACGGGGAAAGAGCTGGTTGCGCACGCTATTCACACCCTGAGTTCCCGCTCCCGGCGCAACTTCGTTCGCATGAACTGTGCTGCCATTCCGTCCGGACTGCTCGAGAGCGAACTGTTCGGCCACGAACGAGGGGCCTTTACCGGCGCGCTGATGCAGAAGAAGGGACGATTCGAAATCGCCGATCAGGGCACGCTATTCCTCGATGAAATTGGCGACATCAGCCTGGAACTGCAGCCAAAGCTATTGCGCGCGGTGCAGGAGCAAGAGTTCGAACGCCTGGGAAGTGCCAACACGATCAGCGTCAGTGTGCGCATCATTGCCGCCACCCATCGCGATCTTTCCGCCATGATTAGCGAAGAGAAGTTCCGTGAGGACCTTTTCTATCGCTTCAACGTTTTTCCGATTGAAATCCCGCCTCTTCGTGAACGGCGCGAGGACATTCCTCTACTGGTGAACTATTTCGTGTCGAAGTTTTCCCGGCGCATGGGAAGACAGATACGTTCCATATCCAAGGCAACCATGGAAGCTCTGACGAACAATGCATGGCCGGGAAATGTTCGGGAACTGGCCAACTTCATCGAGCGCGCAGTCATACTATCACCTGGCGAAGAACTTCAAGTACCCGTGGGCGAGCTGTTGGTCTCCTACTCTCAGAGCACTTCTGTCTCTGCGAGTACCTTCCATGACGCCGAGCGGACGGTAATCATCGACGCTTTGAGAGCAGCATCGGGACGAATAGCGGGAAACGGGGGAGCCGCCGAGCGGCTGGGACTAAAGCGCACGACTCTGCAACACAAGATTCGCCGCTTGGGCATCGCAAAAGCACATTACCAGAACTAGCGAGATTGAACTCAGGGGTGTGGCCGTGCACGAGGAGCGCTAAAAGGCATCAAGGGTTTTGACGCTCTCGGAACAGGGGGATAAAAACCACCACTGAAAAGAATGATAGAGACCGGGTTACTCGAGTCTATGAATGTCGGGCGACCCACACAGCGGGAGTAAGGTCTGGAAGGCACCGGATCGGGAGATCAGCGAACCCGGGAGAATCGCGGAAAAGTAATCGCGCACCGGGACTTGCAGCCGCCGGCAGCTTTCCACGATCGAGAGAATCGCTGCAACCTTCGGTCCCGCTCGTGGGCTGCCGATGTGCAACCAATTCTTTCGACCAAGAGCTACGGGACGCATGGAATTCTCCGCCAGGTTAGTACTTAGCTCTAATTCGGGATACTCCAAGAAGCGGGTGAGCATGTTCCACAGTGCGAGCGCGTACTGGCAGGCCTTGCTAAGTGCGCTGCAAGGCAAAGCAGCGGACTGCGCTGCCTCGATGTTGCTGCGGATATCATCGAGAAGAGGTCTCGCTGTTTCCTGACGCCGGAAATGGCGCGCCGCGGTGGTCAGCGTTTTGCGACGAGCTTCTGCATCGACGGCAAACAGTTCGTCCAGACTCTTACTCTTTACCCGCTTCGTCGGATTATGCCGACGTCGAAACCATGATGTGTTTGCATCCTCTGCTGAGAACCGATCTGGTCGGCATATTCTAAAAGTCGGCATTCTGTCCCTTATGCCGAAATCGGCATAAGGGACAATCTCACCGCAATCAGTAAACGCTTGGTGACAGATTCCGCATATCCCTCGCTGTTCGGCTATCTTCCGGTTGATCAGCTTACGCATCTCAGATGGTGAACGAAGCTCGCGATACCCGCGTGGGTGATGAGGATCTTCGACGCGCTGAACGCCAAGGCGTGGCTGCCGCCGCTTGTTGGCTTGCTCACGGCCACAGCAGAGCAGCGATCGGTGAATTGGGCAGTACTCATTCTTTCGAAGTTTCATGTGATGGCTCCTGGGTCCGGTTGAATTGCTGATGGTGGGGAGCACGCCTTCAGAAGAGGGCGCTCACGCTCGCCAGTTGGGAAAGGGATCTCGGGAGGAGTTCTTAAACCCGAGTATCAGGTCGCGGACCTTGCGCCGACGCTCCATAAGTCTGCTCAGGAGCCGGTCGAGTTCGTTTTGTTCGTGGTCATACCACTCCGGAGGAACCTGCTGGGCAATGGGCCACAGTAAGCTCTCGGAGAAGTTCTCAATCCGGCTGATCCATGGCTCGAACGACTCCCAGCCGCTAACATTGGCGTAAACATC
>Ga0335084_10004513_pt1 | contig 13715 bp, 12 predicted proteins | sample Lox_Sample_44_FD_206721 | JGI IMG/M metagenome (GOLD analysis project Ga0335084, IMG submission 206721) | Soil microbial communities from Loxahatchee National Wildlife Refuge, Florida, United States - Lox_Sample_4.4 | ecosystem: Environmental > Terrestrial > Soil > Wetlands | place: USA... | reverse complement strand
GCGTCGCGTTCGATAGCGGCCAACTCGTCTTCACGATCGGCGGCATCGATGCGGGCGGCGACGAGCGCGCCGGCATCGCCGGCTTCCGCGTCTACGAGACCTTCCGCGGGTCGGGCGCCGCGCGCGCCCAGCTCGTCGCCGTCTGGGACAGCGTGAGCGGCGACCTGCGCGGCCTGGTGATCGGCGAGGCCCTCGGCATCCTGCGCACCGGTGCGATTGGCGGCGTCGCCATTGATCGCATGGCGCGCCCGGATGTGCGCATCTGCGCCGTCATCGGTTCCGGCCAGCAGGCCGAGTCGCAAGTGCTGGCGGCCGTCGCCGTGCGTCCCGGCCTGGAGGAGATCCGAATCTACAGCCGCAACGCCGGCAACCGCGAGGGCTTCGCCGCCCGCGTGTCCGCCCGCCTCGGCAAGGCCATCCGTCCGGTCGCCACGGCACGCGACGCCGTCGCCGGCGCCGACCTCGTGCTGTGCGCGACCGACAGCGGCGCGCCCGTGCTCGAGACGCACTGGCTGGCGCGCGGCGCCCACGTCTCGACGCTGGGCCCGAAGCTCGCGGACCGCCACGAGCTGCCGCGCGACATCGGCGATCTTGCCGATGTGGCCGCGACCGATTCGCCGGCCCAGCTGCAGGGCTATTCCGCGCCGTATTTTCTCGAGGGCACGCGGGCGGTGACGCAGATGCTCGACCTCGCTGACATCGTGGCCGGCCGCGCGGTCGGCCGGCGCAACCCGGCCGACATCACGCTCTTCTGCTCGGTCGGCCTGGCCGGGACCGAGGTCGCCGTCGCCGACGCCCTGTTGCGGCGATCGGCCGTCGCGCGCGCCAAGCGGGAATAGGGAGCCGGCCGCTTCACTCGGCGATGCGGAGCACCAGCTTGCCCATCATGCCGCCGGCTTCGAGCCGCCGATGGGCCGCCGCCGCCTCGGTAAGCTGGAAGGTGCCATCGATGTGCAGCCGCAGTTCGCCGGTCGCGAGGAACGCCATGGCTTCCTCGAGGATCGCGGCCTGGCGCCGCAGGCGGTCTGTGAGGCCGAGCCACATCGGCGTCAGCATCATCAGGTTATGGAGCGTGAGGTTCTTGTTGTAGGCGCTCCCCTCGGCGTCGTCGCCGGGCGTGCCCATCAGCGTGACGACGCGACCATAGGGCGCCATCGCGCGGAACGTGCGCTGCAGGGCGTCGGCGCCGACATTGTCGAGGGCGACGTCGATGCCGCGTCCGCCCGTCCAGGCGAGGGCTGCATCCGCGAAATCCTCCCGGCGATAGAGGATAGGCCGCTCGACTCCCAGCGTGCGCACGAACGCGGCCTTGGCGTCGCTGCCGACGGTGGCGACGACACGGGCACCCCTGAGGGCGGCCAGCTGCACGGCCACGTGGCCGGTGCCGCCGGCGCCGGCATGGATCAGCACATGCTCGCCCTGCATGAGCGCCGCGCGCTCATAGAGCGCTTCCCACGCCGTGATCGTTACCAGCGGCAATGCCGCGGCCGTGCTCCAGTCGATGTTGGCCGGCACATGCAGGAGCTGCTCTTCCGGCACCACCGCGAACTCTGCGTACGTGCCGGGTTCGCCGCCGATGCCGCCATTGCAGAAGCAGACGCGATCGCCGGGGCGGAAGCGGGTGACGCCGGCGCCGACCTCCTCGATCACGCCCGCACCGTCATGGCCGAGGATGGGCGCCGCGTTCCTGATGTAGGTCCCGTAAGTGCGGAAATACAGGTCGGCGGGGTTGAGGCTCGCGGCCTTCAGGCGCACGAGCGCGTCCCGCCCGCCGCGCGGCCAGGAAATCGGCACCTCCCGCAACTCGAGGATCTCCGCGCCGCCGGTCCCGTTGGCGACGATCGCCTGCATCTGTCTGCTCATCTCGCACCATCCTGTTCCGCGCCTGTCATAGCGCGGGCGCGGCCGACTTCAAAGCGGCGGCGCCGCCGGATCGGCCTGCGCCAGCCAGTCGAGATAGCGCAGGAACAGCTCGCGCTCGGTCGTGATGTCGAGCTTGTCGTAGAGCCGGCGGCGGTGGTTCTTCACGGTGCCGCGGCCGATGCCCAGGCGATTGGCGATGGTGGCGCTCGGATGGCCCTCGAGCACGAGCGCCACGATCTCGCGCTCGCGCGGCGTCAGCCCGGCGCCGAACTGCGCCACCACGGCGCGCGGCGACAGCGGCGCCGGCGCCAGGCCGATGCGCTCGATCACGTAGATGCGGCCGGCGGGCGCCAGCGGGAAGTCCGGCTCCAGCGGCGCCACATGCAGCATGCGGTTGTCGGAGAGCCGCACCTGCCCGCTGCGCGCATTCGCCAGCCCCGCGATCGCGCGGCCGACCGCGGGATCGGCCTCGGCGGCGCGCCAGTCCTTGTTGGCGAAGACGCGCTCGCCGTCGCGGTCGACCAGCAGCGTCGCCCGCGTCAGCTGCGGCGAGGGCGCGCCCGGGCTGCTGCCGAGCCCGGCGAAGATGTGGCCGACATGCGCCCGGTAGAGTCCGGCGATGGCCGGATAGGCGCGGCGCGCGCGTTCCTTCTCGGCGGCGCTGAACCAGCCTTTCGAGCGCTCGAGGAAGAGCGCGATGCTGCCGCGGCCGACGCCGGGCAGGAACATGCCGAGCTCGTCGCAGATCTTCGCCTGCCGCAGGAAGGCGCGGTAGCCGCTGCGCAGCAGCGCCGGCGGCGCCACGTCGCGGAAGCTCACCACGCCGCCGCGCTCGCGCCGCTGCCAGAAGCCGTAGAACGGATCGAAGCGATACCAGCCGTCGCGATAGGTCGCGACCTGGTGGGCCGGCATCCCCTCGCACACCAGAAAGTCCGGCGCGGAGAAGCGCGCATAGCGCACGACCACCGCCATGTCGTGGCGGATCAGCCGGCCGAAGAGCCGCAGCAGCCGGGCCGTAAACCCGTCGCTGCCGATGGCGCGCGCGGTTTCGCCGAGCGCGGCCAGCCAAGGCGCATCGCCCGGGCGCAGCGGCGCTTGGCGCTTCATCGAGGGGTCGGCTAGTCGGCCGCCAAAGGCGGCGAGATTTCCGGATGGGACTTCGCCAGCTCGGTCTGCCGGAGCATGCCGCGATAGAGCTCGTGCTCGCCGACCACGCCCAGCAGCTGGCCCTCGTCGCCCAGCAGCACGAGCGGGCGTCGCGTGACCTGACGGACCAGCACTGCCGCCCGCATCGGCACGCGCTCGCCGCCGGTGACCATCGCGGTTGCCGGCAGCTTCGCGAGATCGAGGTCGGTGGCGTATTTGATGAACTGGCCGACGGCGCCGCCGACGGTCAGCTCGAGTGGCCGCCCCTGATTGTCGAGCCGACAGCGGCAGCGTCCGGCGCGATCGAGCACGATGTCCGGCCCGTCGCGCTGCAGCTCCGCGGTCGAGCGCATGAGCATGCCGCCCTTGAGCACGGTCAGCGGATTCATCGAGGCGACGAACAGCCGCACATACTCGTTGACCGGCTTGGTGACGATGTCCTCGGGCACGCCGAACTGGACGATCTTGCCCGACTCCATGATGGCGATGCGGGTGCCGATCTTCAGGGCTTCGTCGAGGTCGTGGCTGACGAACACGATCGTCTTCTTCAGCGCGCGCTGCAGATCCAGCAGCTCGTCCTGCAGGTGCTCGCGGATCAGCGGGTCGAGCGCGGAGAACGGCTCGTCCATCAGCAGTATGCTGGCGTCGGTGGCGAAGGCGCGCGCCAGGCCGACCCGCTGCTGCATGCCGCCGCTGAGCTCGTGGGCGTGCTTGTCGGCGAACTTCTCCAGCCGCACCAGCTTCAGCTTCTCGTCGACGGTGCGGTCGCGCGTGGCCTTGTCCACGCCGCGGATGTCGAGGCCGAAGCCGACATTGTCGCGTACCGTCAGCCACGGCATCAGCGCGAACTGCTGGAACACCATGGAGATGCGGTTGCGCCGCAGGCGGCGCAGGGTCTGGGCGTCGCAGCTGGCGACGTCGATGTCCGCATTCCCGTCATGGACGACGACGCGGCCGCGCGTCACCCGGTTGAGCCCGTTGATGCAGCGCATCAGCGACGATTTGCCCGAGCCCGACAGGCCCATGAGCACGAGGATCTCGCCCTCGTTCACGAACACCGAGGCGTCGTGCACGGCGACGAGATTGCTGGTCTGCTCCTGGATGGCGTCGCGCCCCTCGCCCTTGTCGAGCAGGCCGAGCGCCTGCTGCGGCGTCGGGCCGAACACCACGTCGACATGCTCGAAGGCCACCGCGCGCATGTCAGCGTCCCCTTGCTTTGGAGCCGGGCGCGGGCCGCTTCATGATGCGGTCCATCAGGATCGCCACGATCACGATCGCGAGGCCCGCCTCGAAGCCCTGCGCAATGTTGACGGAGCTGAGCGCTCGGATGACCGGCACGCCGAGGCCGCCGGCGCCGACCAGGGTTGCGATCACGACCATCGACAGCGACATCATGATGGTCTGGTTCACGCCGGCCATGATCGTCGGCATGGCGTGCGGCACCTCCACCTTCCACAGCAGCTGCTGGCGGGTGGCGCCGAAGGCCTCGCCGGCCTCGATCAGCGGCTGCGGCACGCTGGTGATGCCGAGATGGGTGAGCCGGATCGGCTGCGGCACGGCGAAGATGATCGTCGAGATCAGGCCGGGGACGGAGCCGAGGCCGAACAGGATCAGCGTCGGGATCAGATACACGAAGGTCGGCAGCGTCTGCATCATGTCGAGCACCGGCTGCAGCCCGCGATAGAACCAGGGTCGTCGCGCCGAATAGATGCCGACGGGTATGCCGATCAGCAGCGAGAACAGCGTCGCATAGAGAACGAGCACGAGTGTCTCGATCGTCTCGTTCCAGAATCCCAGGTTGAGGATGAGCAGCAGGCCGACGGCGATGCCCACGACCAGCGCCCAGTTGCGGTGCAGCCAATAGCCGATGGCGCAGATCACCGGGATCAGGAGCAGCGCCGGCACGAGACCCAGCAGCCACACGGTATTGTCGACCAGGAATCCCAGGCCGGAGGACAGCGCATCGAAAAACCAGCCGAGGTTGTCGGTGATCCAGCCGACGACGACCTCGACCCACTTCCCGATCGGTATCTTGTTGCCGCTGATCAGGTCGGCGAGTTGATTGAGCCATTCCATAGCGTCACCGCTCCCCCCGACGCGCGAAGCGGCCGGGCCCGCAGCGGACCCGGCCGTTCATGGAGCCTCAGCTCGATAGCCCCAGTTCCTTCTTCACCGCCGCCAGTCCGTCGCCGCCGTCGAAGGTGGTGACGCCGGTCAGCCATTTGTCCAGCACCTCCGGATGGGCCTGCAGCCACTCCTTGGCCGCCGTCGGGCCGTCCTTGCCGTCGTCCAGGATCTTGCCCATCATCTCGTTCTCGAGCTTCAGCTCGAACTTGAGATTGCTGAGCAGCTTGCCGACGTTCGGGCACTCCTGGGTGTAGCCGGCGCGTACGTTGGTATGCACGGTGGCGCCGCCGAAATTGGGGCCGAAGTAATCGTCGCCGCCGGTCAGATAGGCCATGTCGTACTTCACGTTCATGGGGTGCGGTTCCCAGCCGAGGAACACGATCCAGTCCTTCTTCTTGGCCGCGCGCGTGACCTGGGCGAGCATGCCCTGCTCGCTCGATTCGACGAGCTTGAAGTCCTTCAGGCCGAAGGCGTTCTTGCCGATCATGTCGAGGATCAGCTTGTTGCCGTCGTTGCCCGGCTCGATGCCGTAGATCTTGCCGTCGAGCTTGTCCTTGAACTTCGCGATGTCGGCGAAGTCGTGGATGCCGCCCTCATAGACGTACTTCGGCACCGCCAGCGTGTACTTGGCGCCCTCGAGATTGGCGTCCAGCTGCTCGACGGTCTTGTCGTCGAGATAGGGCTTGATCACGCTGGCCATGCTCGGCTCCCAGTCGCCGAGGAACACGTCGAGGTCTTTGTTCTTGAGGCCGGTGTAGGTCACCTCCTCGGAGAGCTGCTTGATCTCCGGCTTGTAGCCGAGGCCGGTCAGCAGCACGTCGATCGTGCCGGTGGTGGCGGTGATGTCGGTCCAGCCGATGTCGGAGAGCCGGACCTTCTGGCAGGAGGCGGGATCGCCGGCATTGGCGATTCCAGCCATGAGAATCAGCGACGCCGCGGCCGCTGAGCCTAACTTCGTGAACGACATTGTCGGATTGTCTCCCTTGGTTTCGGTTCTTGAGGACACGATCGGCCGTTCCCTCACCACGCCGGCCGCGCGACTCATTCCAACCGACATTCCCCGTAAGATGTCGGAATTGGGCAAAATAGTAGCCGACCATACCCGCGCTTGCCAACGACGGGCGGCCTTTTCGGAAAAGCGCGGCAGCAGCAAATTGCCGCGGCCGCGGCCATGCCGCATTGTGTTGATCGGGCGGGCTCTCTATATCCCAGAAGCGACGCAGGCAGCCGAGATTTCGCCCAACTTCCGGCCACAAAAGGGCCATATTGGGCGCTAGTCTCCCGCCTTAACCGCTTGGTTTTCTTAATCTTTGTCCGGCCAGCAAAGGGGTCGCCGCGTGCCGCAAACCATCGCCCTGGTCGATGACGACCGCAACATCCTGACCTCGGTGCAGATCGCGCTGGAAGCCGAAGGCTTCGCCGTGCGCACCTACACCGACGGCGCCGAGGCGCTGCGCGGCCTCACCGCCAATCCGGTCGATCTCGCCATCCTCGACATCAAGATGCCGCGCATGGACGGCATGGAGCTGCTCGAGCGCCTGCGCCGGCAGAGCGAGCTGCCCGTGATCTTCCTCACCTCCAAGGACGACGAGGTCGACGAGCTCATGGGCCTGCGCATGGGGGCCGACGACTACATCAAGAAGCCGTTCTCCCAGCGCCTGCTGATCGAGCGCATCCGCGCGCTGCTGCGGCGCGAGGCCCTCAGCCGCGACGGCACCGCCGGTGCCGCCGGCGAGACGGTGGTGCGCGGCGAGCTGACGCTCGACGCCGCGCGCCACGTCTGCACCTGGAAGGGTCAGCCGGTCGACCTCACGGTGACGGAGTTCCTGCTGCTGAAGTCGCTGGCATCGCGCCCCGGCCACGTCAAGAGCCGTGACCAGTTGATGGACGCGGCCTATGGTGAGCATATCTACGTGGATGATCGCACCATCGACAGCCACATCAAGCGTCTGCGCAAGAAATTCCGGGTGCTCGATGGGGAGTTCGCGCAGATCGAGACGCTCTATGGGGTCGGCTACCGCTATCGCGACCACTAGGATCCGATCGCGCCCGGGCGCCGCCGCCGCGGCGCCGTGAGGCGCGCTTGACCCTCAGCCTGGAGCCGCGGCTCGGACCGCCCGACGCCGGTGCGCTGGCGGCCGAGAAGCGCGAGGCGCTGCAGCCGACGCTGATCCGCGAGCGGCCGGCGCCGACCCTGCGGGCCGAGCGCGCGGCGCCGCTGCCGCGGGTGGTGCGGCGCCGGCGGCGCACCTCGCCGCTCCTGCGCCGCATCCTCACGCTGAACGTGCTGGCCCTGATCATCCCGGTCGTCGGCCTGCTCTATCTGGACCAGTATCGCGACAGCCTCATCACCGCCGAGCTCGAGGCCCTGAAGACCGAGGGCCAGCTGTTCGCCGTCGCGCTCGGCGAGACCGGCGTCACCGCCGGCGACCTCGGCGACGAGAAGCTGATGCCGGAGGCGGCCCGCCTCACCCTGCGGCGCATGGTCGAGATCTCCAAGAACCGGGCGCGGCTGTTCGCGCTCGACGGCTCGCTGGTGGCGGACAGCTTGCGCCTGCTGACGCCGGAGGGCGACGTCGAGATCGTGCCGCTGGAGGCGCCGCGGCCGCAGAGCCTGTTCGAGGCCATGCTCAACGACATCTACGACTGGGTCGTCGAGCAGCTGCCGGTCAGCCACCGCTGGCCGCTCTATCACGAAAGCAATGCCGCGCAGGACTATCCGGAGATCGTGCGGGCGATGGCGGGCGAGGTCGGACGCGCCGTCTACGAGCGCCCCAACGGCGGCGTGGTCATGCATGTCGCCGTGCCCGTGCAGCGCTACCGCCAGGTGATGGGCGCATTGCTGATGTCGAGCGAGGGCGGCGCCATCGATGCCGCCGTGCGCGGCGTGCGCTTCGATATCCTGAAGGTGTTCGGCGTCGCGCTCGCCATCACCATCCTGCTGTCGCTCTATCTCGCCCGCACCATCGCGCGCCCGATCCGCCGCCTGGCCGAGATCGCCGAGCGCGTGCGGCGCGGCCATGGGCGCCAGATCGACATCCCCGATTTCACCCGCCGGCGCGACGAGATCGGCGACCTCTCGGGCGCACTGCGCGACATGACCGCGGCGCTGTGGGCGCGCATGGACGCCATCGAGCGCTTTGCCGCCGACGTCGCCCACGAGATCAAGAATCCGCTGACCTCGCTGCGCAGCGCCGTCGAGACCGTTGCCCGCCTCGAGGATCCCAAGCAGCAGCAGCGCCTCATGAGCATCATCCTCGACGACGTCGAGCGGCTGAACCGCCTGATCAGCGACATCTCCGACGCCTCGCGCCTCGACGCCGAGCTGTCGCGCGCCGAGATGGGGCCGGTCGACATCGCCAGCATGCTGCGCGCGCTCGCCGACCTGCACGAGGCGACCCGGGGCGACGGGCCGCCCCTGAAGGTCGAGATCGCCAGCCTGCAGAGCCTGACCGTGCACGGCATCGAGGGCCGCCTCGTGCAGGTCTTGCGCAACCTCATCGGCAACGCCGTCTCGTTCAGCCCGCCCGGCGGCACCATCCGCCTCGCCGCCGCGCGCGACGGCGACCGCGTGCGCATCACCGTGGCCGACGACGGCCCCGGCATTCCTCCGGGCAAGCTGACGGCCATCTTCGACCGCTTCTATTCCGAGCGGCCGGCGGGCGAGAAGTTCGGCACCCACTCCGGCCTCGGTCTGAGCATCTCCAAGCAGATCGTCGAGGCCCATCATGGCCAGATCGTCGCCGCCAACCGCACCGCCGAAGACGGCCGCATCCTCGGCGCCCTCTTCACCGTCACCCTGCCGGCAGGATGACGAGGAATAGGTGAGCCGCAGAGGCACAACGGCGCAGCGACGCTGCAGGGGCGACCCCATGTGGTCGCCCAAGCGATCCCTCGTCGTGTCTGTGCCTGAAAAGAAAGCGGGCACCTTTGGACAGTTCGACTCTCCGCTGTCACCCCGGCGAAAGCCGTGGCCCATTAACACAGGCCTCTGGAATATGGACTCCGGCTTTCGCCGCTATCGGATTCACACATTTCTGCAGGACCGCCGTGCGTCCTTCGACAGGCTCAGGATGAGGGAAAACCTTGGTGGCACCAAGAAAAGTCCTCATCCTGAGCCTGTCGAAGGACGCACGGCCGCAATCCCAGGCTCATGCAAGCGATTGATCCGACTCGCCAACTTGTGTGCATCCCATAGCGGCTTTCGCCGGGGTGACACGGGAGGAGGTTGTGCCCGCAGTTTTGTTTTCGCGCCCTGCGTGCCGATGCGGTCGATGGGAACTCGGCGGTGAATCCTTCTGCGATGTTCATCCAGGCCACCTGCGTGGTCGTCGAGGGGCTCGGCGTGCTGCTGCGGGGCCCGCCGGGCAGCGGCAAGTCGGAGCTGGCGCTGCAGCTGATCGACGGCGACGCCCGGCTCGTGGCCGACGATGGCATCGAGCTGCGCCGCCAGGGTGAGCGGCTGTTCGCGCGCCTGCCCGCCGGCGCGCCCGATGCCGTGCGCGGGCGCCTCGAGCTGCGCGGCTTGGGCATCCTGCCCGTGCCCTCCGTCGCCGAGGCGTCGCTCGATCTCGTCATCGACCTGGTCCCCGTCGCCGCGCTCGAACGGCTGCCCGAATCCATAACGGTGGAGCTGCTCGGCGTCGCCCTGCCTTTGTTAAGATTGTCGGCCGCGGAACCATCGGCGGCCGCGAAGGTTCGGCTTGCCGTGCGAGCCGGTCCGCGCTCTATAATCCCGCCGCCATGAACGACAACAAGACGTCGGCGGCCGCCGATGCCGCCGCGGGGGATCTTGATTCGGCGGACCCCGAGCGGCGGCGTCTGCTCGTGGTCACCGGCCTGTCCGGCGCCGGCCGTTCGACGGCGCTGAAGATTCTCGAGGATCTCGGCTATGAGGCGGTCGACAATCTGCCGCTCATGTTCTTGAGCGGACTGGCCGGCGACACAACGGGGGCCGAGCGCGCGCTCGCCGTCGGCATCGACAGCCGCACGCGCGACTTCACCGCCTTCGCCCTCAGCGATCGACTCGAGCGGCTGAAGGCCGAGGCGCCGTACGACGTGCAGCTGGTGTTCCTCGACTGTGCCGACGAGAGCCTGCGCCGTCGCTTCACCGAGACGCGCCGCCGCCACCCGCTGGCGCTCGACCGCCCGGTCGCCGACGGCATCCGCCAGGAGCGGCAGCTGCTGGCCGCGCTGCGCGAGCGCGCCGACCTCGTCATCGACACGACCGATTTCGCGATCGGCGACCTGAAGCGCGTGCTGCGCGGCCACTTCGCGCTCAACCGGCGACCGGGCCTGGCCTTCTCGGTAGTCTCGTTTTCCTATCGCCACGGCCTGCCGCGCGAGGCCGATCTGGTGTTCGACGTGCGCTTCCTGAAGAACCCGCACTATGACCCGGCGCTCCGCCCGCTCACCGGCCGCGATGCGCCGGTCGCCCGCTTCATCGAGAGCGATCCCGCCTATGCGCCGTTCTTCGCGTCGCTCACCGCGCTGCTGCTGCCGCTGCTGCCCTCCTTCGAGCGCGAGGGCAAGAGCTACGTCACCATCGCGATCGGCTGCACCGGGGGCCGCCATCGTTCGGTGTTCATCGCCGAGCGGCTGGCCGGCTGGCTGGCCGCCCACGACCGCATGGTCGGCGTCCGCCACCGCGACGCCGCCGGCCTCACGGTCGACGAATCCTAAATGAAACGAAACTTGGGGTAGAAGAGGGAAGTCGATGATGATTGGCATGGTTCTCGTCACCCACGGGCGTCTGGCGACGGAGTTCATCGCCGCGCTCGAGCATGTGGTCGGGCCGCAGCAGCGCGTCGCCGCCGTCTGCATCGGCCCCGAGGACGACATGGAGGCGCGACGACGCGACATCCTCGACAGCATCAAGAAGGTGGACGACGGCGACGGCGTGGTGCTGCTGACGGACATGTTCGGCGGCACGCCCTCGAATCTCGCGATTTCCGTGCTCGACCGCGCCAACGTCGAGGTCATCGCCGGCATCAACCTGCCGATGCTGATCAAGCTGGCCTCGCTGCGCAACTCGGCCAAGCTCGCGGCTGCGGTCTCGGCCGCCCAGGACGCCGGCCGCAAATACATCAACGTCGCCTCCCAGCTCCTCGACGAGGCCCGCAACTGACGATCGCAAGAAAGGGGACACTGGGACCGGTCGCGTGCGTGCTTCGACAAGCTCAGCATGAGGTGCTTTCTTGGTCCCACCAAGATTTCCCCTCATCCTGAGCTTGTCGAAGGACGCACTGGCCGCAATGCAGCCGTCGATCGTTGAATGACCTCCGACCTCACGCCCTCCGCCGCCAATGTCGTCATCCGCACGCTCGAGATCCGCAACCAGCGCGGCCTGCATGCGCGCGCCGCCGCCAAGTTCGTGAAGCTGGTCGGCCAGTTCTCCGCCGACGTCACGGTCGTGAAGGGCGACGTCACCGTCTCCGGCAGCTCGATCATGGGGCTGATGATGCTGGCGGCCGGACCCGGCACGGAGATCGAGGTGCGCGCCAGCGGCCGCGACGCCGCCGCGGTCATGGAGGCGCTGACCGAGCTGGTGGCGCGCAAGTTCGATGAAAGCTGAGCGCAAGCGCGAGGGCGCCGCCCGTCGCGGGCGCCTGCGGGCCGAGCGCGTCTTCGACGGCCTCGGTGTCTCCCCCGGCATCGCCATGGGCCCCGCCCATGTGGTCGAGGCCGGCTTCATCGACGTGCCCGAATACACCATCGCCGAGGACGCGGTAGCGGCTGAGCTGCAGCGCTTCGCCGACGCTCTCGCCAAGGCGCAGCGCCAGCTGAAGAAGCTCAAGGACAAGTCGGCTGCCCTGCACGGCACCGCCGCCGAGGAGCTGGGCTTCCTGCTCGACGCCCGCATGCAGATGCTGAGCGGCTCCCGCGTGGTGCGCGGCGTCGAGCGCCGCATCGCCGAGCAGCGCGTCAACGCCGAGGCAGCCGTGCGCGCGGAGATCACCCAGGTGGCGCAGAGCTTCGCCGAACTCGACGACGCCTATCTCGCTGCCCGCGCCGCCGATATCCGCGAGGTCGGCGACCGCCTGATCCGCAACCTCACGCGCACGCCCTACCAGGCCTTCTCGCTCCTGCCCGCGGGCAGCATCGTCATCGCCGAGGACATCACGCCGGCCGACACGGCGCTCATGGATCCGGAGGTCATCGGCGGCTTTGCCACCGCGGTCGGCGGCACCGAGAGCCACACCGCCATCATGGCGCGCTCGCTCGGCCTGCCGGCCGTGCTCGGCCTCGCCGACTTCGTGCCCCAGGTGCGCACCGGCGATCTCATCGTCGTCGACGGCAGCGCCGGCCGCGTCGTCGTGCGCCCGAAGCCGGCGACGCTCACCGACTACGAGCGCCGCCGCGGCGAGTTCGCGCGCGCCGCGCGCCAGCTTGCCGGCCTGAAGCGCCTGCCGGCGGTGACGCGCGACGGCACCGCCGTCACCCTGCTCGCCAACCTGGAGCTGCCGCGCGAGGCCGAAGCGGCTGTGGCCGCCGGCGCCGAGGGCGTCGGCCTGCTCAGGACGGAGTTCCTGTTCATGAACCGGCCCGACCTGCCGGACGAGGAGGAGCAGTACCAGGCGCTGCGCGCCATCCTCAAGGCCATGGACGGGCGCCCGGTCACGGTGCGCACGCTCGACGTCGGCGGCGACAAGCTGGCGGCGTCGCTCGACGTGCAGCCGGGCGGCGCCAACCCGGCGCTCGGGCTGCGCGCCATCCGCCTGTCGCTGAAGATGACGGATCTGCTGGAGACGCAGCTGGCCGCCATCCTGCGCGCCGGCGCCCACGGGCCGGTGCGCATCCTCCTGCCGATGGTCTCGGCCGTGAGCGAGGCGCGCCAGGTGCGCGAGATCCTGGCCGGCGTCGTCCGCCGGCTGAAGCGCCGCAACGTCCGGATCGCCGATCCCCTGCCGCCGCTCGGCGTGATGATCGAGATCCCCGGCGCCGCGCTGGCCGCCGACGCGCTCGCCCAGGTCGCCGACTTCTTTGCCGTCGGCACCAACGACCTCACCATGTACACGCTCGCCATCGACCGTGGCGACGAGCAGGTGGCGCACCTCTACAACCCGCTTCACCCGGCGGTGCTGCGGCTGATCCAGTTCACCACCGAAGCTGCCCTGCGCGCCCGCATCCCCATCAGCGTCTGCGGCGAGATCGCCGGCGACCCGCGTTACGCCGCGCTGCTGCTCGGCCTCGGCATCCGCGAGCTGTCGATGGCGACCACCGCGCTCGCGCGCGTGAAGCAGCGCATCCGCGGGCTCGACCTGCTGGGCGCATCGCGCTGCGCCCGCCAGATCATGGATCAATCCGACAGCGGCCGCATCGCCGCCCTGCTCGACGATTTCAACGGCCTAGCCTAGCTAGGCGAAGCATTTCACCGCAACCTCGCAAACAACGCCCAAGAGAAGATCAGGCGAGCCGCTTCTTGCAGCCCGCCCGGGGACGGAAAAGAGGTGCACCGTCTTCAATTTGACATCGACTGCTGCGTCGCCATGTCGCGGGTTTGCGGTTGACCTTACCAATCGGTAAGTTGTTTCATTGTGTGCCCGAGGATTTCAGTCAGTGAACTGGAGCTGACTGTT
>Ga0335084_10004512_pt1 | contig 13719 bp, 15 predicted proteins | sample Lox_Sample_44_FD_206721 | JGI IMG/M metagenome (GOLD analysis project Ga0335084, IMG submission 206721) | Soil microbial communities from Loxahatchee National Wildlife Refuge, Florida, United States - Lox_Sample_4.4 | ecosystem: Environmental > Terrestrial > Soil > Wetlands | place: USA... | reverse complement strand
GGTAAGTGTCACGAACGTCACGACGCATTCCCCGTCGAACGTCTCCGCCAATTTTCAAGGAAATGCGGGAACGTGGATCAGCGATCCAATTCCTCTCGCGCCTGGTGACAACGAGATCGAGGTTTCTGCAAAAGGCGATACCGGTGTTGCGAGAGACACGCTGGTCGTTCGACGACAATAGCTTCCTGGCCTTGCGACGATTTGATTGCTCGAGTCTCACAGTTCGACCGCCACGGAACGTCTCGCCCCGAGTTCATCCGGCAGGCTGCGCCCCTCCCTGCGCTGGTTGCGCGAAGAGCTCGAGTGCTTGAGCTTGCAGAGCGAGGCAGGTGTCTTTCCACGCGCCTTCGCGCGGCGTGACATGCGCGAGCCTTCCAAGAAGCGACTCCAGCGCGGCGATGCGCTCGCGCGCCTCCTCGAGTGCCACAGCGACCTCCGCATAGTCCCACGCCCCGACCAACTCGACCTTGCGATCCTGGCAGATGCCGACGCAGTTGGCCGGCGCATCGAGCCGTCCGCACCCAATGCATTGCCACGCCTTGACAGTGTGGGGATTCGAGAAATCCTTCGTGTTTGCACGCGCCATGTCTCCGGCTCCTTCTACCAACGAGCACCGCTGCGCAACCGTTGGCGGGCAACTCGCCGCAACGACACGGCGACTACGATCACGCCGGCTGGGATCGAACCGATTTCCGCGTGGAGAGACACGAATGCTCAATGCACTGGCGGTACTGCTCGTTTTCCAGTTGATGGGCGAAGTGGTCGTGCAGTGGCTCGACCTGCCGATACCGGGTCCACTGATCGGCATGCTGCTGCTGTTCGCGGTGCTGACGATCCGGCGCCGTGTTCCGGATTGGTTGCGCGACACCGCGACCGGGATTCTGCAGCACTTGATGCTGCTGTTCATCCCGGCGGTGACCGGCGTGATCCTGTATTTCGAACAGCTCGGCGACGACTGGGTGGCCTTTGTCGTCGCGGGCATCGTCGGCACAGCGATATCCATCGTCGTTACCGCGCTGACGCTGCGCCTCATGCTTGCCCGCAGAAAGGTACCGAGTCCATGAGGCCGCTGCTCACCGAAATCTGGGTCTACCTTGCGGCCTCGCCGCTGCTGTGGCTGACCGTGACGATGCTCGCGTACCTCGCCGCGTACTGGCTCTATCGCCGCAGCAACTTCAATCCATTCGTCAATCCGGTGCTGATCGCGGTGGCCTTCATCGCCATGCTGCTGCTCGCGACGAAGACGCCGTACCCGAGATATTTCGAAGGCGCGAAGTTCATCCATTTCCTGATCGGACCAGCCACCGTTGCGCTGGCGATCCCCCTGCACGCACAGATGCAGCGCCTGAAGACGATGTGGTTGCCGCTGACCGTGGCACTGGTGGTTGGTTCACTGGTCGCAATCATTTCAGGCGTCGGCATCGCATGGGCGATGGGTGCCTCGCGCGAGATCGCACTTTCGCTGGCACCGAAGTCCGTGACCATGCCGATCGCCATGGGAGTGGCCGACAAGATCGGTGGCGTGCCCGCACTGACTGCCGTGGCCGTGGCCATCACCGGCATCTCCGGCGCGATCATGGCGCGCAGTCTGCTCAATGCACTTCGGATCGACGACGATGCGACGCGCGGATTTGCGACCGGCCTGGTCGCGCATGCGATCGGCACGGCGCGCGCGCTCACGCGCAGCGAAACCACCGGCGCGTTTGCAGCGCTGGCGATGGCGTTGAACGGCGTTGCCACCGCACTGCTCGCGCCGCTGCTGCTGAAATTGGTGCCGCTGGGGTAGCTTGCGATGATTCGTCCGCCCTGCGCACGTCGGACCGCGACCAGCAACGTGCAGATCCAGACTGAGGGCGAACGAAGCGGCGCACCGGAATCAGACTCCATCCTTACGCACGTATCGGCGGCGGTCCCGCCAGAAAAGGACGAGCAGCAGCGTGAAAGCCATCGCCCAGCAGCCTGCGGCAACATACAGCCAGTTCGTCGATTCAAACGCGCCCAGGACGCGTGCGCCAGTGGCCGCCGCGAGCAGTGCGGTGCCCCAAACGATCAGGTTGGCGTCCATCAGTCCACGTCGTGACTTCAGTCGCCAGAACATCGCCATCACGTTGAACGTCAGCGTTCCGAGCGCGCCGATCGTGATGAGATGCACCAAAGCGTCGACGTAGCATCCGCAGGCGATCGACCCCGCGGTCGCGAGCAATCCCAGGCTGAGCCATCCATACCCTGCGGAAAGGCACCACAGGTCGGGACGGCCACGTATTTCCCACAAGCGCCAGCGGATGAGCCGGATCGCCGCAAGCGCGCCTGTCGCGCCACCCGCCAAGACGGCGACGATCTGCAGCCCCGGCAGGAGTTGCGCAACCGCGAAACTGGCGCCGGCAACAAGCAGCGCCGCCTCGACGCGCGGCTGCACCGGCGCATCGAGTCGCGCACCTTGGCGCAAGAACTGTCCTGCAACAGCCGGCGCGATGATGCGTCCACCCATGAAGAGCATGAGCAGCGCGAACAGCGCCACGGTCGCCAGCATCAGCGAGGCAGGGACTCCCGCGTTGGCCGCGTAACGAGAAAGTTCCCAGGCGACAGCAGCGCTGGCGAGCGCTGCGATGACAGCAGGCAACGCACGGTTGCGCCACTTCTTCGCCGCGGTCGTCAGTCTCGGCACCACACGAAAGGCAAGTGCTCCAGCAAAGACCGCATTGAGCAGCAGCGCGATCAGGCTCCCAGGCGCAAGCAGGAACGCGCCGCGGGCCGCAATCCAAAGCAGCAGCAGCCAGCCGATCGCCGGGCCATGCACCGGGCCAAGCTGATTGCCCGCGACGACGGCGAGCGCAAATCCCAGCAGCATCTCGTGGGCGTGCCCTGCGGGGCTGCTCAACGCTTGCGGAGCGCTCGTGGCCCCCGTCATCGCGAGCACCGATGCCGGCAGAGCGACCGCGGCATACAGCGCAGCCGCAGGGTAGAAGACTTCGTACGCAGCCAGACTCCTTGCCATCTCACTGGGGTGATGCGACGGTAGGCGCACGAGGTTCGCCAATCGGCGGCGACTCGACATGTTGCCGATTCTCGGCCACTGGACGAAAGACAGCGTGGCTGAACTTTTTAACCCGCATCAAGGTCGCGGGTTGCCGCACGCCGCATCATCGGCAGCATGTCGCAGGTCTGTGCAGTTCACCCGGGAGCGCCGCTCGATCTGGAGCGTGGCCACGTGTTGGCTCGAGGTCTGTACCGACTCGAACTCGGGCTGGACAGGCTTTTTGGCGCCGAGGCCAATCCGTCGCGCCAGCTCGGCGCCCTCGCAATGTGGTCGTTCTGGCTTTCGGTCGCAAGCGGCGCTTACGCCTACATCGGCTTCGAGACCTCGGCGGAAGGCGCATGGCGATCGGTACACGCCTTGCAGGAGCACCCCGTCGAAGGGATCGTCCGGAGCCTGCACCGCTACGCGTCGTTCGCATTGATCGCGCTCACGCTGCTGCATCTGGCCGTCGAATGGATCAAAGGGCGCTATCGCGACTTTCGCTGGTTTTCCTGGGTCACGGGGATCGTGCCGTTGCCGCTTGCGGTTGCCTGCGGCATGGTGGGCTACTGGCTGATCGCCGACACGCGCTCTCAATATGTCGCGGCCGGCATCGGCGAGTGGATCGGCGCACTGCCCGGCGTCGGCGCCGGGCTGATGCGCAACTTCATCACCGACGAGGCCATCTCCGATCGCCTCCTGTCCCTGATCATCTTCCTGCACATCGGCCTCTCCCTGCTGTTGCTGCTATCGGTCTGGGTGCACCTCGCGCGACTCGTACGCCCAAGGACGTGGCCTGCACGACGCACTGCGGCGGCGTTCGGCGCAGCGCTGCTGGTGCTGTGCGTGCTCTCGCCCGCGCTGTCGACCGCTCGCGCCGACTTCGCACGCGTGCCCGACCCGGTGCCCATCGACTGGCTGATTTATGGCGTTCTTCCTCTGGTGCAGGTGACGACTCCGCTATTCACCTGGGCCGCAGTGGTCGCCGCCGTGCTCGTGCTTGGCACCCTGCCGTGGATGCCCGAACGCCGTCCCGCGGTTCTGTCCGCCATCGTCGATCCGCAGAACTGCAACGGGTGCCGGCGCTGCTTCGACGATTGTCCGTATGGCGCGATCGCGATGGCGCCGCATCCGCGACGTCGCAACCGCCAGATCGCGGTGGTCGCCGCCGACCAATGCGCCGCGTGCGGCATCTGCGTCGGCGCGTGTCCGTCTTCTTCGCCGTTCCGCTCCGTCAGCGAGCTTGTGACCGGCATCGATCTGCCGCAACGCCCTCTCGATGCAATCCGCGAGCGGCTCGCCGGTGCACTCGCGAAGGCCGGCGCAAGAGGCGCGCGGCCGATCGTCGTCATCGGCTGCGATCACGGCGCTCGTGTCGAGGAGCTGGCGCCAGTCCCGGTCGAAAGCGTGGTCGCGCTATCGCTTCCCTGCTCTGCTGCGTTGCCTCCGGCTTTCGCCGAATTCGCGCAACGTGCGGGCGCGGCTCATGTGCTGGTGGCCGATTGCGGCCCGGATGCCTGCGCCTACCGCTTTGGCGCGGCGTTCACGCGCGAGCGTCTGCAGGGCCTGCGTGAGCCGCACCTGCGCGCCGTTGCGCGCGCGGACGTTTCGTGCATTGCCGCTCCGGCCGGCGCAGAGGACGACCTGCTAAGCATGATTGCGAAGCTCCAGGGACAGCCCAGCGAGGCATCCCATGCATAGGCTCGCGCGGTGGTCCCTTCAGGCGGTGCTCTATGCCGCATTCGCAGCGGCCGTCGGGGTGTTCTCGGGTTGGCCGCCCTATCGCCAACTTGGTCCGGAGCAAGCGCTGCTGCGCCTGTCGCTGCTTCATCCAGGCGCGCCGCTGCACGACTGCCGCCAGCGCAGTCCCGAGGAGCTGGCAAAGCTGCCCGCTCACATGCGCGTCGCGCAGGACTGCCCGCGCGAACGTTCACCCGTCCACGTCCGGGTAACGCTGGATGACCGGCCGGTCATCGACGAGACCTTCGCTCCCAGCGGGCTGGCGCGCGACGGCGCGGCGGCCGCGTATCGGCGGCTTGTCATTCCAGCCGGCACGCACCGGATCGGCGTCGGTGTCAACGACGACGCGCGGCACGCCGAGGTGTTCCGGACTGCCGACCAGACGCTGCAAATCGCGCCGGGTCAGGTCGTGTTGATCGACTTCGATCCGCGGCGCGGTGGAGTCTTGATCCGATGAGTGCGACTGGGCTGGGCAACCTCGCGCCGGGCGGCAAGGCGGCGCGCATCGCGGACGAGGCGCGCGCGTGGCGCTACGGACTCGTGGTCCAGGCAGGCGAGCGCAGGCAGCTAGCGCTCGCCTGGCTTTGGCTCGCAATCGGTGCGCTGCTGGCGAGCGGCGTGTTCTCGATCCTCCTGGTGGCAGCGCGCGCGCCCTTTCTGCAGCCGCTGTTTCGCCATGCCGAGTTCTTCCGTATCGCGCTGGTCGTGCACGTCGACCTCTCGGTGCTGGTCTGGTTCTCTTCGTTTGCCGCAGTCCTGTGGACGATCGCAAGTCGCGATCGCGCGTTGACGATCGGCTGGGCTGCACTCGGGCTCGGCGGGCTCGGGACGGTGACGATCTGTCTCGCACCGTTTCTCGATCCTGGCAGCCCGATCATGTCGAACTATGTGCCGATGATCGACAGCACGCTGTTCATCGTCGGCATGTTGCTGTTCGGCCTCGGCTTCGGGCTCGCTGCGCTTCGAGCGATGGCAGTGCCCGAGCGCGTCGGCAGCCGGCTCGAACCCGAAGGAGCGTTGCGCTTCGGCCTGAATGCGGCGGCCGTTGCCGCCGTGATGGCGTTGCTGGCGCTTGCCGCCTCCGCCTATGCACTCCCGCCGGGACTGGACGCACGCACGCACTACGAACTGCTTTATTGGGGCGCCGGCCATGTCGGGCAGTTCGCCTGGAGCCTCATCATGATGGTCGCCTGGCTCTGGCTCGCGTCGCTGACAGGCGTTCGTGTCCCGCTCAGCCCGCGTGTCGTCGTCGTGCTGTTCGGCATCGGACTGCTCGCGGTGTTTGCGACGCCGCTCATCTATCTCGCCTGGGATGTCGCCTCGGCCGAACACCAGAAGCTCTTCACCTGGCAGATGCGGTTCGGCGGCGGGCTCGCGATCGTTCCGATCACGCTCGCGCTCGCGATCGGCCTGCTGCGCGCGCCCGCACCACTACGCGCCGTTGCGCCGTGCCGCTCGGCGCTGCTCGCGTCGGTGCTGCTGTTCGCGTGCGGCGGGACGATCGGCTTTCTGATCCAGGGCTCGGACGTGCGCGTCCCCGCCCACTATCACGGTGCCATCGTCGGCATCACGCTCGCGCTGATGGGCCTCACTTACGCGTTACTTCCCTCGTTCGGGTTCACGCGTCCGCTACCGCGCATCGCCGCGTGGCAACCATGGCTCTACGGGGGTGGTCAGTTTCTGCACATCGCGGGACTCGTGTGGTCGGGCGGATACGGCGTGCCGCGCAAGGTCGCGGGCACCGAGCAGGTTCTGCGCACATCGGGTGAGGTCGGCGGCATGGCACTGATGGGAATCGGTGGTCTGATCGCGGTCGCCGGCGGCATTGCTTTCGCGCTCGTCGTGCTGGCACAGCTGCGCAGTGTCCGCGGGTCGCATGCATGAACGAGCGCTGGCACCGCCGGCTGCTGTTGCTTGCGCTGTTGCTGGCGATCGTGATCGTCGGCGCGAGCAGCTATCTGCGGCTGGCCGGCAACGGGCTTGGTTGTGAGCCGTGGCCCGCGTGCTATGGGACCGACGCTGCGGCCGCTCTGGCTAGTCAGGCGCTGCCGGTTCGCGCGTTGCGCATCACGCACCGGATCGCGGCGTCATCGTTCCTGCTCATAGCTCTCGCACTTGTCGTCTCCGGTTGGCGTCGCTGGAGCAGAGCCGAGCGCGCAGCCGGCATCGGCCTGCTCGCAGTCACGCTCGTGCTGGCGCTCGTCGGACGCTTCACGCCTTCAGCGCTGCCCTGGATCACATGGGTCAACGTGCTCGGAGGTTTCCTGTTGATCGGCCTTTTGCTGTGGCTCTTGCCGTCTGAAGTGACGCCCGCGCGCAGACGGATCGCGCGCCTCGTCGTGCTGGCAGCACTGGTGTTGCAAGTGCTGGGCGGGACGCTGCTCAGTTCCCGCCTTGCCGCAGCCGAGTGCACACCGCTATGCGCGAGCGCGCCGCACGGCAATCTGCTGGCGCTCGTCGATCCGCAGCGCCCGGGGAGCAGCTTCGCGGTCACCGGCGATCCGGGTAGTGCTGCGCTCCTGCATGCGGTCCACCGCATCGGCGGGCTGTTGCTCGCGCTCGCCGCATGCGCCGTGGTGTTTGCGACGTATCCACAACAAGCCGCCGTGCTGCCTGCAGCGCTCGGCGTACTGGCGCTGGGCTTCACACTGCCCTATCTGCCTGAAGCCTTCGTCGGCGCCGCGCACGCGCTTGCAGCCGCGCTGTTTTGCGCCGTGCTTGCACGCCCATTGCGCTCGGCCGGCTCCGGACGGGTACAAGGAGAAACCCGATGATCCTCATCGATGCGCGCGGCCTCGAGCCACCGCAACCGTTCGAGCTCGTGATGGAGGCGCTCTGTACGCTGAAGCCGGGCGACACCGTGCGGCTGGTCCTCGAACGTGAGCCGCATCCGCTGTTCCGCGTGCTCGACCGCAATGGCTACCGCTATCGAATGCGTCGCGGCGAGGACGGGAGTTACGAGATCGATATCACTTCGGGCTGAGGCCCGCGCCTGAGCCGTACGTCACTGAAAGTGCTGGCGCAACCGCTCGAGATCGTGAACATGGATCCGGCGCCCTTGCACCGTGATCAACCCGGCAGTCGTCAGCTCGTGCAGGATGCGCGACAGATGCTCCTGCGTGATGTTCAGGCGCGAAGCGATGACGCCTTTTGCAACCGGCAGATCGATGTCGACCTGCGCAAGTTGGCCGCCGGTCCCCACGTCGTCCAGCTGCGCCCCGCAGTCGCGCAACAGGAATCCGATCACGCGCTCCATTCCCGAGCGCGTGGACAACCACTCGACATCGGCAACGAGTTCATGCAGCTTGCGCGACAGTCCGCCGATGATCGCGCGTGCAAAGCCGGCGTCCCGATTGATGCGATCGAAGATCACGTCCTTGGGAAGCAGCAAGAGCAGCGTTTCCCCGAGGGCTTGCGCGGTGACCACGTGCGGCTTTTCGAGAAACAGGACTGCCTCACCGAAGCTCTGCCCGGCGCCGCGCACGTCGATCACCTTCTCGACGGCATTGCTGCCGACGAACGCGAGTTTCACCTGGCCGTATACGACCACGTACATCCCGAGCGGCACGTCACCGCGATTGAACAGCGTATCGCCCTTGCTCGCGAGGATCCGGCGTGTAGAAAGCGCCAGATCGTGCCGCTGCTCCGGGCGCAATTGGTGGAACATCGGCAGATGCTCGAGCAGCGCTTCGACGTCGACCGGTTTGGCAGGCATGGGCGCAGTTTCCATAAGCGCCGACAGCCGTTCTTGACCGCGGTCATGAAAGCGCGAGCGAGTACTCCCGGATCGGGGCCATCCAGTCCTCAGACCGGTGCGCGCCCCGCCTCGATGCGTGGGCCGGCGGCGACAGGCGGACTTTGCGCTGCCACGAACGCATCGGAGAAACACTGGTCTTCGTGCAGGCCCTGAGCGAAAAGTGCCGGGCGAGCCGCCTGGACCATCGACAGCGAGCCGCACGCGTACACCGAGTGGCCGGACAGATCGGGAAAGTCCTCGAGAATCGCCTCGTGCACGAGGCCCGTCCGCCCCTGCCAATGGTCGTCCGCAAGCGCTTCGGAGACGACCGGCACGAACTTGAAGTTGGCGTGCTCGTGAGCCCAACGCTCAAGCGCGTCCAGCGCATAGAAATCGCGCGGGCGCCGCACGCCCCAGTAGAAGTACAGCGGTCGCGCAAGACCCATGCGAAACGCCTGCTCCAGCAGGCTCTTCACCGGTGCGAAGCCGGTCGAGCCCGCAACGAAGACAAGTGGCCGATCCGACGGTTCGCGCAGCACGAACTGTCCCAACGGCCCTTCGAAGCGCACCGCGTCGCCTTGCCTCATCGTCTCGAACACCTGCGTGGTGAACCGGCCGCCCGCGATCCTGCGTATGTGCAGTTCGATCAGATCGGTTTCGCCGGACGCCGTGGTAAATGAGTAGCTGCGCCGCGCCCCGTCCTCGAGCAGCACGTTGATGTACTGGCCTGCCTCGAAGCGGATCACCTGTCCACCCGCCAACCGCAGCGCAACCCGCATCACGTCGTGCGCGACAAGTTCGATCTCGTCGACACGCGCTTCGAAAACCGGGACAGGACCTTCGCGCAACGCGGCGCCGGGCTCGATTTCCACCTCGACGTCGGACCGGGCGCACGCGCAGCACAGCAGGACCTCACCGCGCGCGCGTGCTGCCGCGTCGAGCGCGCTTTCCTGATAGACACCCGCATCGACTTCTCCGGCCAGGACCGTTGCGCGACAGGCGCCGCAACCGCCGTTGCGGCAATCGAATGGCACCGCAACCCGCGCCCGCAGGGCTGCATCGAGCAACGTTTCACCCGCGCGCACCGGGATTGCATGCCGGCCCGGGTGCAATGTCATCTGCCACTGCAGCCTGCCCCTGCGCGCAGGCGGCAGCCAGGGCAGCAGAAACAGCAGCAACGTTCCGGCGCCGACGCACATCCACAACGTCAGGCCGGCTCCGCGGGTGGCAAGCGGCAGCACCGAGAGATAGAACCAATCGAGCGAAAGCGTGAGCGGTGCGGTGGCGAAGTCGGCCGGCCCTTGCGACTGCGCCGGCTCGAGCACAGCCAGAACCAGCAGCATCACCAGCAAGCCCGCCGCGAGCGGACGTGGCGGCAGCGTGCGCGCGCGCGGAACACGCTGGGTATGCACCCACAGCGCGGCAAGGACCGCAAGCGGGATCCCTATGTGCAGGAACTGCAGCAGCGAGAAGAAGCGATCGTTGATGGCGCCCGGCAGGATGAAGTTGCGGATCACCTGACCGCGGAAGACGGGCACGGCGTCGAGCCACTCGGCGGTCGCCTCGACGGTGTACTGCGCGAGGCGGTCCCACGGCAGCATGTAGCCGTTGACGCCCGAGGTGTAGACGAGCCACAGCACGACCACGCCGGTGATCCAGGAGAACGCGCGGAAGCTGCGATAGTGGTCGAACACGAAGTGCCGCACCAGGTGCAGCAGCATCGTGAGAACCATGGCGTCGGACGCGTAACGATGCAGGCTGCGCATCACACCGCCGGCAAACCACTGGCCATGCGTCAGGCGCTCGACTGACGCATAGGTCGTGTCGACACCGGTCTCGTAGAACGCGTAGACGTAGAAGCCGCTCGCTACCACGACCCAGAACATGAAGTAGCTGATCGCGCCGAGGTGATAGAGCGGGTTGAGCGCTTCGCCAAAGATGCGCAGGAACAGCGCATCCACGCGCAGGAAGAACGCGCGGCCGGCACGGTGCAGGGTGCGCAACAGCATGAGACTGGATCGTCGGAAAGGGGCGCGTGCCAAGGTACGCGGTGCCGCGCGGCACGCCCTTGAGCCAGATCAGAAATGTGCGGGCACGCGTTTTCTTTGCACACATCAAGGACGCCCGGATGCGCGACACGCAGCATGCGGTCCATTCAAACCGAGCGCGAGGCGGTTCATGGCGGGCGGATCCATCACGCACCAGCCGGCGAGCGGACGCGACGGGACGGCGGTCGCGCTGCTGGCTTGCGTCGGCCTTGCGTTGGCGAGCACCGCGGTGTTGCTCGCTGCCTCCGACGCGCTGCTGCTCCTGCGCACGCTTTCGCTGCAGGCCGTGCTTCCTCTTTGAACACGCCCCGCGACGGCAATTCCAACGACCACACCGGAAAGGGAGCGACCCGAGATGAGCGACCAGGAAAGCCAGGCGCCGGCCGGCGAAGAGAAGATCCCTGCGATGCAGATGATCCTCGACAACCCTTTTTTGCTGCTGTTCCTCGGGGTGGCGATGCCGACGGTGTTCTACATCGTCTGGGGCGTCATGGGCATCCTGAGCATCCCCATCAGCCCGCTCGCGAAGTGACCTCGATGCCCGCCGCGGCAAGGAGAACACGATGAGTGCAATCCACCCGCCCGACCAGCGCGTCTGGTGGAAGCAACCCGTCCATCGCGACGAGATCCTTTGGATCGCGCTCGCGTTTACCTGGTGCATGGTGATGTTCTTCATGATGCCGTACTGGCATCTGTACGGCGGTCAGAACCTCTCTTCGGAGCGCTACCGCGTCACGCCGGCCCTGTTCCAGAAGGCGGCCGAGGAGATGGTGGCGAAATACACGGTCCGCACCGAGACCGACGAGAAGATCCCGGTCGTCAAGCCGCCGCCCGGGAGCGACGTGTTCCTGCTTGCACGGCTGTGGGCGTTCTGGCCCATCCTCGAACTCGAGGAAGGGAAGACCTATCGCCTGCACCTGACCGCGATGGACTATCAACACGGATTCTCGCTGCAGCCCGAAAACATCAACATCCAGCTCCTCCCCGGCTACGAGCACGTCGTCACGGTCACGCCGAACCGGGCCGGAACCTACGCCGTGATGTGCAACGAGTTCTGCGGCATCGGTCATCACAAGATGGTGTCGCGGCTGTACGTCGTCAAAGGGAACTGAGGAGAGCACCGTGGCGACCGCTACCGCGCAATTCCGCATCTGCCCGCGTACCGGGCTGCAATTCCATCGTTCGGCGGAAAACCTGATCAAGGCCAACGCCGTGGCGGCAGTGGTGGCGCTGCTGGTCGGTGGCATCCTCGCGCTGCTCGTGCTCCTGACGCGCTGGCAGGCGATCCACCTGGTGGACGCGAGCAACTTCTACCTCGTGCTGACCGCACACGGCCTCGACATGCTCGCGTTCTGGATCATTTTCTTCGAGATCGCGATCCTCTACTTCTGCTCGTCCACGCTTCTGCGCAGCCGGCTGGCAACGCCAAATCTGGGCTGGGTCGCGTTCGCGTTGATGCTGGGCGGCGCCATCATGAACAACGTGGCGGTGTTCCGCGGCGACTCGTCCGTGATGTTCACGTCTTACGTTCCTTTGCCCGGCACCCCGACCTTCTACCTCGGCCTCATCCTGTTCGCCGTGGGCGCGCTGATCGGCTGCTTCATCTTCCTCGGCACGCTCGTGGTGGCGAAGGCCGAGAAGACCTACGAGGGATCGATCCCGGTGGTGACTTTCGGCGCGATGACCGCGTGCATCATCGCGATCTTCACGATCGCTTCCGGCGCGATCATCCTCATCCCGACCTTCCTGTGGTCGGTCGGCTATATCAGCTACATCGATCCGCAGATGTATCGCGCGGTGTGGTGGGGCTTCGGCCACAGCTCGCAGCAGATCAACGTGTCGGCGCACGTCGCCGTGTGGTACGCGATTGCGGCAATCGTTTTCGGTGCCAAGCCGATGAGCGAGCGTGTTTCGCGCGTGGCCTTCGCGCTGTACATCCTGTTCCTGCAGCTTGCCTCGGCCCACCACCTGCTTTCCGATCCAGGCCCTGGTACCGAGTGGAAGGTGTTCAACACGAGCTACGCGATGTACCTGGCAGTGCTGGCCTCGATGATCCACGGCCTCACCGTGCCCGGCGCGATCGAGGTCGCGCAGCGCGGCAAGGGCTACACCAAGGGTCTGTTCGAGTGGATCCGCAAGGCACCGTGGGGCAATCCGGTTTTCTCCGGCATGTTCATCTCGCTGCTCGGCTTCGGTTTCCTCGGGGGAATCTCCGGCGTGATGATGGGCACCGAGCAGCTGAACATGCTGATCCACAACACCATCTACGTGCCGGGCCATTTCCACGCCACGGTCGTGCTCGGCACCACACTCGCGTTCATGTCACTCACCTATTTCCTCGTGCCGACGCTGTTCACTCGCGAACTCATCCTGCCGGGCCTGGCGAAGTGGCAGCCGTATCTGTTCGGCCTCGGCATGGGCGTGTTCACGCTCGCGATGATGGGCGCCGGCACGCTGGGCGTACCGCGCCGCCATTGGGACATCACGTTCGCCGGCGCCGCGCTGCCCTACGAATTCCCGGGCACGGCGTGGTTGATGCTGGCGATCGTCGGCGTGTCGGGCCTGGTCGCGATCGTGGGCGGCATCGCGTACATCGTGATCACCGTCGGCTCGCTGCTGTTCGGCAAGCGACTCGACGCCGGCGCCTACAGCGACCGCGGCACGGTCCTGCGTGCGCCGGTTGCCGCGGCGATCACGGGTCATGGCTCCGCCGGCTTCGCGGCGCCGGGCACGTTCATCTTCGCGCTGGTATTTCTCGCCGCGTTCATCTTGTATTACTTCGTCAACTGGAAGTATCTGTCGACCGTCTGGGGACTCAGCTAGAGCGCCGGCCAGACGAGCGTGCAATGGCGACCAATACCGCTCCGATCGCGCGCCGGCGCAGCGCGTTTCCGCCGGCGCTGCGCCTGCTGTTCGGGCTGTTCAAGCTGCGCATCGGAATCGTGATCGCGGTCACGGCCCTTGCAGGCGCCGCGCTGCAGCCGGGCTCCGCGTTGACGCTTGCGCAAGGAGCCGTGCTCTTCTTCGGCACGCTGCTTGCAGCTGCCAGCGCCGGGGCGTTCAACCAGTACTACGAAGTCGACCTCGATGCGCGCATGCGGCGCACGCGCACACGTCCGTTCGTATCCGGTCGCCTGGTACGCCACGCGTATTGGGTGCCGATCATCGTTGCGATCGCA
>Ga0335084_10004511_pt1 | contig 13719 bp, 13 predicted proteins | sample Lox_Sample_44_FD_206721 | JGI IMG/M metagenome (GOLD analysis project Ga0335084, IMG submission 206721) | Soil microbial communities from Loxahatchee National Wildlife Refuge, Florida, United States - Lox_Sample_4.4 | ecosystem: Environmental > Terrestrial > Soil > Wetlands | place: USA... | reverse complement strand
CGCCGGCGCAGACTGGGTGCTGACCAACTGCAGCGAAATCTCGGTCGGAAGCAAACATCCAGAGCTCACGCTGGATCTCAATCCACCACGACCCACGTAGGGGCAGATGTCCTCATCTTGCCCAGTCAAGCGCAGCTCGACCGGTTCTGGCCCCGAAAATAGCGGAGCTCAGCTCCGCCGGACGGACGAAGGCGTCCGCCCCTACGTGGTCCGTGGCGCTTGCACAGCTGCCGGTGGGATAATGCCCGCAGAAACCTGACCAAGAGGAGATCTCCCATGATCGATCCCAAGCTCCCGCTCACCCGCCGCGAGTTTCTGGAAACCGCCGCCGGCGTTACCGTGGCCGGCGCTCTGCTGCCTCGCGTATGGGCCGCCGAAGTTAAAAACGGCATCCCCTACCGCACCCTGGGCAACACCCGCGAAAACGTATCCTGCATCGGCCTGGGCGGATACCACCTGGGCAGCCAGAAGGACGAGCAGGAAAGCATTCGCATCATCCGCACCGCGCTCGATGAAGGCATCAACTTCCTCGACAACTGCTGGGACTACAACGACGGCGCCAGTGAAATCCGCATGGGCAAGGCCCTGCGCGACGGATACCGCAAGAAATCTTTCCTGATGACCAAGATTGACGCCCGTACCAGCAAAGGGGCCACGCGCCAGATCGACGAGTCGTTGCGCCGCCTGCAGACCGACACCATCGACCTGCTGCAGTTCCACGAAGTGATTCGCGACACCGATCCCGATCTCATCTTTGCCCCGAAAGGCGGGATGGAGGCGGTTCTCGAGGCCAAAAAAAATGGCAAAGTCCGCTACATCGGTTTCACCGGACACAAAAGCCCCGACTTTCACCTGAAAATGCTGAACGCCGCCTTCGCCCGCAACTTCACGCTGAACACGGTACAGATGCCCCTCAACCTGATGGACGCCCACTACGAAAGCTTCGAAAAGAAAGTGCTCCCCGTGCTGGTGAAACACAACATCGGAGTGCTGGGCATGAAGCCCATGGGAGACGGCCTGATTCTCAAGAGCAAGGCGGCCGAGCCGGTCGAGTGCCTTCAGTATGCGCTCACGCTGCCCACCAGTGTGGTCATCACCGGCTGCGATTCGCTCCCCATCCTGCAACAGGCATTGAAAGTGGCGCGAAGCTTCAAGCCGCTGAGTGGTGAGCAGATCGCCGCGCTCCTCGCCCGAACGGCGCCGGTGGCCCAGAAAGGCGAGTGGGAGCTTTACAAGACGTCACACAATTTTGACGGGACGTACCAGAATCCGCAGTGGCTGGAATAAAGCGTTTACGGATATTTTTGTGAGAAGAGGATTTTCAGACATACACAGTGCGGTTCAGTAATTCCGCTTAAGGGGTCAGTTTTATGGCGATTTTTTCCTCAACCAGGGTGACTGCCTTGTTCTTGCATGCTGCCATAGCCAGCCTATGCGTCGGCGCGATTGCCCATGCTCAGTCCAACAGGAACGAACCAGCGCCAGGTGCATCCCCCAATACAGGTTCCGCCCTACCGGCTGAATACCAGCGCTGGCTCGATCAGGATGTACGCTGGATAATCAACCCGGAGGAGCTGGCAGCCTTCATTCGCATTTCTAACAATGAACAGCGCGACCGCTTTGTCGAACAATTCTGGTTACGACGCGACCCAACACCCGGCACCGCGGAGAACGAATACAAGGAGGAACATTACAATTGCAGCAGCCAATGAAACACTGAACCGCCCCTGGAGTGGAGAGCCAGGCAATGAAAGGGAGGCAAGGCGTGCAGCAAAGATTGTTCTGGTGCCGCTCGCCGCGCTGCGGGAGCATCACAACTTCTTGATCCCCTCCGCCATTAGCGCGGCCCGCCGCATCGCCGCGATCTCTTTCTGCAAGCGGTTGATCTCCTCTTCGCTTTCGCGCAGATAAGCCTCGTGCCTCTTCTGGAAGAGCGCCAGGTTGCGGCTGGCCGGGCGGGCAGCCGATGAGAGTGAGCTCAGGAATTCCACTCCGAAGCAGTAGCCGTCCCGGTTGCGGATCGTTCCTTTCACCCGGGAGTAGGGTGCCGGCAACTCGACCTCGATTGGATCCCCGGGCTGCAGATTGATTCCCGCATACAGGGCGAGGCCGCCCTTGCTGATTTCAGCCAGCCGTCCGGGCACGAAAACTTTGGATTCCCCGTCGCGCAGAATGACAAAGACCTGGAGGTCAACCTGCTTTCGTTTCCAGCGACGCGTATTGGGAGGGGAGGGCGCCATTCAGAGGGTGCGGTTGAGATGCCTACCCATGCATGTGTCCCAGTATGGAACGGGCCGACCAAGAGGAGGAGATTACGGAAGTGGCTGTACGACGCACCTCGCCTGTGGAAGGCTAAGCCTCGTCAGATGAAAGGCTTGGGGAAGTAACAATCTGCCGGCTCAGGGCGCGCCTCAAGGCTCGCGAGGACCTCAGGATTTCGGGGTGGAGCAGGGCTTTAGCCCTGCAATAACCGGCCTGGAGTGAGGGCTCAGCCCCGAGGGGTTGGCTTCGCCATCAAGGCGCCGCCCTAGTTGCTGAGCAGGAAACCGACGATTGACGACTGAAGACCGACGACTGTCTTTTCCTACCGAAACAGCAACCCGCTGAACTCCGCCAGATTCCGTCGCCATACCATCCACACATGTCCACCCGGGGTTTCAATCGGCGTATAGTGGACACCCTTCGAATCCAGCCACGCCCGCACCTCCCGGTTCAGTTCAATCAGGCGATCGTCGGTTCCGCAAGCGATCCAGAGCACGCGCAGTTTGTCATTGGCCTTGGCGTCGAGCCCGGGAAACTCCGCATCAAAGTCTTCCGTAATTCCACCTGAACTGAAGGCGCCTACCCAGGCAAATTTGTCCAGATTGTTCAGTCCAGTCAGCAGAGACTCCGCGCCGCCCATCGACAGGCCCGCAATCGCCCGCGAGTTGCGATCTTTGGATACCCGATAGGCCGCCTCCACCTGCGGCATGACTTCGGTGAACAGGGTCTGAATGAAGCGGTCGTAATTTTTCTTGCGCGGTTCAGTAGCGAAGGCCCGCGGACCCGCCACCACAATCTCGGGGGCGCCATAACCCAGCGGCATCACTACCACCATGGGCTTGGTCTTGCCTTGCGCGATCAGATTGTCGAGGATGACATTCGCCCGCCCCACTGCCGTCCACCCGCTGGCATCATCGCTGAACCCATGCAGCAGATACAGCACGGGATAGTTCTTCTTCGCCTTCGGATCGTAGGCTGGCGGCGTGTAAACGTAAAAGTCGCGCTCGTCGCCCACTACGCCGGACTTGTAGAAATGATGATGGACCAGTCCATGCGGCACGTCGCCGATCTCCCACGGCAGCGAGGCCGGCCCGGGCACGTGGACCTGGCTTTCGGTATGCAGCAGGTTCGGCTTCATCGACGGATTGGAGGGATCAATCAGACCCACGCCGTCGGCCACAAACGAGTAGCCGTAGAAATCCGGCGTTAGGGGCACGGTGGTCAAGCTCCAGACTCCCTGGTCGTCTTTCTGCATGGGCGCAGGCTTCGCGCCTTCCAGGTTCAACATAACTTCATGCGCGTTGGGATCTCGAAGGCGGAAGGTAACACTGTTGTCCGCGTGCACCTCGGGACTGGAGATGACCACAGGCGGCTGCGACGCAGCTGGAGCTGGTTGCACCTGCGACCATGCGACCGCGGCCGACAGCAAGAGTAGGAATGAAGCCGGGACCGTGCCTTTCATAAGACGTCCTTTTCGCGATGCGTTGTAAACCGCTGGGACGTGAGTATACAACTCATGAAGCTCTGACTCAGCCATGCTGTGCTTTCGGGGTTGGCCATTACTGCGGGTAAGTAGGAAAACTTTAGACATGAAGAAGCTTTTTCTTCGCGTCACCAAATGGCTAGGAACTATTCCGGTGGAAGCAGAATGCACGGCATGTGTGGGGCTGAAATTCCAGGCAAGGTCGACGAGCCATCGCCCGACCCCAGGAAGAATATCAAAAGGCTCTGCAGCGTGAGTTCGACCACCATGTCAAGACGGTTCACATGACGCCTGGCAGTTGAGTCGAAGCGCGCTGCGGTCTACTATGCTTCCGGGGAGGCGTGGCTGGAAACTGCTGCCAACCTGCCCCGCAGGCCAGGCGAAATCATGCGACCCCAACCATCGTGGAAAGGCCATAGGATGAATCACACCGTCAGCCGCCGTCACTTTCTCCAAGCCACCGCCGCCGTGAGCGCCGGACTTGCCTTGCCTAAGAACTTGCTCGCAGCCGGGAAAAAATCCGTGCTCATCTTCACCAAATCGTCGGGCTTTGAACACGAGGTGGTGAAGGTCACTCCCGGGCATCCCAGCATCCTGGAGCAGGCAGTCAGGACCCTCGGAGAGCAACATGGCTTCGAAGTCACCGCCACCAAGGATGGCCGTGTGTTTGATTCCGCCGATTTCAAGAAGCATGCCGCCTTGCTCTTCTTTACCACCGGCGATCTGACCACGGTCGGCACGGACGGGAATCCGCCCATGTCGCCGGCCGGCAAGCAAGCCCTGCTCGACGCCGTCCATGCCGGGCTGGGTTTTGTCGGAGTGCACGCCGCCAGCGACACTTTTCATACCGAGCCCGACCCGAAAGACAATTCCAATCGTTACATCGCCCACGGCGCAAAATCTGATCCCTATCTGCTTATGCTGGGCGGCGAGTTCATCACTCACGGCAGCACTCCGCGGCTGCAGGCCGCTAACCTCGTTGTGAAGGATGCGAAATTTCCCGGCCTCGAAGGCGTGACCTCGCCCGTCAGCCTTACTGACGAGTGGTATTCGCTCAAGGACTTTGCTCCGGATCTCCACGTGATTCTCGCAATCGATACCCAGGGCATGAAAGGCGAGCCCTACCAGCGCGCCCCCTACCCCGCCACCTGGGCGCGCATGCACGGCAAAGGACGCGTCTTCTACACGGCCATCGGTGACCGCCCGGAAAACTGGTCGAATACGTTTTTCCTGAATCTTCTCGGCGGCGGAATTCGCTGGTCCATCGGCGACGCCAAGGCACCGCTGGACAAAAATCTCGCTCAGGCCACGCCCGGCTATGCCGAGATTCCACCAAGACCGCCGGCTAAACCTTAGGCGTCGGGGAGATGCGCCCCGGTCAAAAGCATGTGACCAGCGAACCCAACCGAGTAAGGCCGACGTAGCGTTTTGATGACACTGGAATCTGATGGGCAGTGAGACCGGAGCACTCGATGAAGGGCAAGGTTGTACTCGTAACCGGGGCCAACGGCGGCCTGGGTACCTATGTGACGCAGGCTTTTCTCGATGCCGGCGCGACCGTCATTGGCACATCGAGAAAAATAAAGCAGTCTGATTTCAGCAGGTCCAACTTCACCGCTCTGGCAGCAGAGATTTCGACCCGGGAGGGCGCCAGGACCCTGGTAGATCAGGTTGTGGGACGTTTCGGAAAGCTCGATGTTTTGGCCCACACAGTCGGCGGCTTCGCGGGTGGCCAATCGGTAGCGGACACCGACGAAGCGGCTTTCCAGCGCATGTTTGATCTCAATCTCAATAGCCTATTTCACATTCTGCGGGCGGCGGTTCCACCTCTACGAAAGACGGACAACGGCCGCATCATTGCGATTGGAAGCCGGGCCGCGCTGGAGCCTGGCGCGGGCGTGGGCGCATACAGCGCCTCCAAGGCAGCCGTGGTCTCCCTGATCAGAACTGTGGCGCTGGAAAATAGAGATGCAGGACTGACCGCAAACGTGATCTTGCCCGGCACGATGGATACCCCAGCCAACCGGAAAGCGATTCCGAACGCCGACGTCAGCAAGTGGGTGCGGCCGGCCTCAGTCGCCAGTATGGTGGTCTGGCTCGCCGGCGAAGCTGGCAAGGATGTCAACGGATCTGTGATCCCCGTTTACGGCAAAGAGGCGTGAGACTCTTCTGAAAAGCAGGGGTAAGGGTGCTTTCTATAAGCACCGTCGATTGGATCGGCGCATCTCAAGGGCCTCAGGTTGCCTTGAAGGAGGTCGCATGGCAGGTTCCAAGAATTTCAAGAAGAAGAATCGCTGGGTATCCAAGGTCAAGACTGAGTCCACGCATCCGCCTCCTGGACTCTTTACAAAAAAAGCATCTGCGATAGCGCGGGCTCTGGCGTCTAAGAAAGTCTCTCCTAAGGGTCCGTCCTCGGGCATGCGGATGCTAACGTACTTCATCAACCGCGCGGGACGCGGCCTCAGCCCAAGTCGCCGCGCCGAACTGGAAAGAGCGAAATCATTGCTCTCAAGAAGGATTCATCGGAAAAATCGGTCCGCCAAACGAGAGGCTGCGTAGTGATATCGCGCACATCTGCAGAAATGCGCCGGCTCTGCGGTTCGTCCCACTCGAGTTCACTGTAAAAGAGTGAGAGGAAAATGGAGGGAGGGGAATCAAATGCCGAAGCGCGAGACTTTGGAACGAGCTCGAAAGGATGTACGCGCCAGGCAAGAATGGCAGGAGGTGGGAAAGTGGTAGAGAAAGAAAAGGAGGCAGCAGAGCTGCGCAACGCGCACTCACTGTCAGAGCGTGCATGCAGCTTAGGCAAATGATCGTCATCGTGACGAACCCAGTGCGCGTCACCCAAAGGCGGCAGTTCGCGAATGACGCGTTCCAGCAAGTCTTCAGAAAACAGATTGTCGAGAATTAAATGAGGGAACGGCGTTGCCGATGGATAGCGGAAACTGAGGGATTTGACGTCAGGAGGAATGCTAATCACGCCGGTCGCTTTGACTTCTCATGCTAGACTTCAAACGGCATCTTGCACACGCAATCTGGAATGCGGCACGGCTTTCTTCTATTTGAGAGGAGTGCCTGTTGGAGCGGGAAAGTCCGAACTACTGCGTTCGAAATCGCACGCCGACCCATTGCACAATGCCCCGTTCTGACTCCCGGCGGCTTCTCCGCAACATCGTTGTACCTGCCATTCGTCGTCATTTTATTCTTGTGGTTTTCCGCTCCCGCGGTAGCGCAAATTTCCCCCGGTGCTCTTTCGCGCCCCCACCAATCTCTCAACGGCACAACTAACTGCACCGCCTGCCATAATAATACGACACACATCTCCTCCGCGTAGCAGCCAAAACCGCACCGAGACCTGAGGTCATTGTGCTGTCGCCGAAGGAAACTCGGTTTGCCCCGCCCAGTGCGGCGTCATGCTTCGCTGTGGTCAACCCCATTGACGATGTACTCGGCCACACGGTCGGTAAGCCGTTTTATCTCTGATCCCGAACAACCAATCGTCCCACATGAATGGTTCAGCGCAGGGAAGCCCCTACGAGTGAGGTATTCCGCAATCCTCTCCTTCCAAATTCGGTCACGCGCATCAGGGGCAAGGTGCGGAGGACAGAAATACGAAAGGATGAACATCAGACCCGCAGCAAGTTTGGACAAGAAATAGCACCAATACGGGAATTTGTCGTCCAGCTTGTAGATGAAGTCACGAACTTCTGGCAACTCGTTGAGTTCTCTGGCGTCCTCGTCGTAGCCGTGTACGCATATGTCCACTCTTTCGCAGAAACGAAGGGCAGCGCCCGGATCGAGCAGCTTCGAGAGGACCGACAGGGGGAAGGTTGGGACAACATAACCCAACCCGAGGGAAGGGGCTCTGCTTCAGTCACAGAGGTTCAATGCAGCTGAGGAGGTTTTATTGCCGCATGGCTAGAAACGAAACAGAACAAGTTCGGCAGCTGCAACGAACCCTATATCGCACAGCCAAGCAGTCAAAAGCTGTGAAGTTCTACAGTCTGTACGACAAGGTGTGGCGCAGCGACGTTCTCCGGGAGGCATGGAAACAGCTGAAAGCCAATCGGGGCACGCCGGGCGTGGATAGCGAAACCATTGAAGGCATTGTGTCGCGTGGGGAAGAAGAGGGGATGCTCAGTCGATTGCAGGAACAACTGCGTGCCAAGAGCTATCGTTTTCAGCCGGTGCGAAGGGTGGATATCCCAAAACCTAAGGGAGGCACTCGGCCACTGGGGATCGCGACGGTTCAGGATCGAACGGCGGGCAAGAGTAAGCTTCCCCATAGCATGATTCAGCGATGGAACCGGAAGGGGTTGATCGCATATCCCACGCGGAAATCGATTCGACGCTTCCGGGATCGAGTGCGGATGCTCACGCGACGCAGTGCTCCGCGGAAGACCGCGCAACTGATCAAGGAGCTGAATCCGACCCTGCGGGGATGGGCCGAGTACTACAAACGAGCCCACGTTCGAACCCTCTTCCACAAACTCGACGGCTGGATCGTGCGCCGCATTTGGTCGCACCGATTCTGCCGATGGCGGAGCCGGGGTTGGATCGAGCTGCCCAAGGTGAAGCTGTATGAAGAGTTTGGCTTGGTGAACCTCATCTCTCTGATATCTTCCCTCGGTTCTCACTTTGGTTCACGAGCGTCTTCGTGAAAGCTGTATGCCGGAAATCGGCCCGTACAGTTTGAGCGGCGGACGGAGGCTAGCGCGACAGCGCGCCTCCTCCGACCCGACTGACCCCGTACAACCGCAGGGCTTGCTCAGTTTCAGAAACTGATCGGCGGCGTCGCTACTAAGAAGATGCAGCTGCTGAGATGGAACAACCTAAACCTAAACCTGACCCCAGGGGCACACCACCAGACAAGCATCTTCTATGGTGAGAGGGCTGGATGTCGCGGAAATCCCCCGCCTTCCGGTCGAGGGAAAAGTATTTTTCTTGACATCCCCTTTTATAGAACAGGCGATTTCACCAGCACCCCTGGCCTCGGCCTCACTCTCGTCGAGCCATTTGCCCAAACTCGTCTTCAAGACGGCAATATGGACAGTGAGCGAGCGGCACGTCCCTGACGGGATGGGCAGAAGTGGCGACGCCGAACGACAGTTCTGATTCAATCGTCCCACCCAGCCTATGCCGTCTTCGCCAGCCTGAGATCTTCTGGTCCCCGCACGGCGTAATGCTGCTCGGGAACTGGGAAGCCGGCATGCGCAAACGTATCGCGGATCAGCCGGTTCGTGTCGAAGTACACTTGCCAGTAGTGCGCGTTGTTGCAGTACGGGCGAACTGCGAGCACCGCGCCTGAAAGGTTGAACGTCAGGATCTCCACATCGGGTGCAGGCTCTGCCATCACGTTCGGCACCTGCGCCAACAGCGGTTTCAGCAGCGCAGTCGCCGCCTGCGGGTCCACACCGTGCCCCAGTTGTGCCGTTAGGTCAACACGTCGGTAGGGGTTGGCCGAGAAGTTCTGGATCGTGTCGCCAAAAATCTTCCCGTTGCCGATGATGGTCTTGACGTTGTCGGGCGTATTGACGGTCGTAGCAAACAGGCCGATTTCCTCGACCGTGCCGTTCACTCCGGCGGCGGTAACGAAGTCCCCAACCTTGAACGGCTGTAGGATCACCAAAAACACGCCGCCGGCAAAGTTCGATAACAGTCCCGACCACGCCATGCCAACGGCGATGCCCGCCGCTGCAATCAGCGCCGCGAAGCTGGTGGTCTCGACCCCGAAGAATCCGAGGATTGCCACGACCAGCACGACATTCAGGAGCGCCGCCACGGCCGAGTGGATGTAGCGGCCCAGAGTGGGATCGATCTGCTGCTTCGTCAGAGCACTCCCGATCAGTCGAAGCGCAAGACCGATCAGCCACCGGCCAACAATCCAGATGGCAATCGCACCCAGAATTTTCAGACCGACAGTTGTCAGCATGGTGGTTACGGTTTGCATCATGGTACTGAGATTGACGTTCATACATTCTCCTTCTCTAGGGCAGACTGAAATTCATCCGCCATCGGCATCGGCATTCGGAACCCTTTCCAGGCTTCTCCGCGCGTCCTCAATCCGCCCCTCGCCGCTGCTTGAATTCCTGAGCCAGCGCCAAAGTCTTCGACTGCTCGAGCGGTGGCAGTTCGTAGAACAGGATATGGGGCAGGTGATTGTGGCGAAGGTATTTGGTGAGGGCCTGCTGGACGAACTGAGAATCGTCGGCGAACGGTTCGGAGAAGGTGGGAGACGGGAGCATCGGGATATTACTCTCACCATCGGTAGCAGCCCGGGAACTATCACTATTGACAGGGACTCTCTTATATCGAAACGCAGACGCAGTCTAGTGACTAAGGCGAACAGGGAATTTCGGGTTCTTCGAAAGCACCGTTTTCCGCGCAGTGCGCTTTCCGGGTAGACTCTTCGCCCGTTGTTCTCGACTCTCTTCTAGGGCGATCCTTCACTTTCCGACAACTGGCAATTCTTGCAGTATGAACCTGAACGACAGCTGTCTAGCTACTTCGCGGTGCAAAAGTGATCACGGTTGAGCAGTAATTTTGCGGTTGCAGAGTCTCCGGTGCGTGCTAAAAAGTGCTTTCCGTGGATTTCACTCCAGGAGGGAAGCGTGATCCAGTTGCGGCATCAACAGCGGAGTTTGTGGGAGGGTTTATTCGCCGAGGAAGTGCAGCTTGAAAGACGGAATGCGGTCAGCCCTCGCCCAGCGTTCAACCGTTTTCTTGCCTAGCCCAAGCACGTCGGCGACTTCGTCAATACTGAGGGCGTGGTCAAAAGCTGCGAACCGGCTCGCGATGCCCAGCATCTTCTTTGGTGAAGGAAGCGTTTCTGTCGTGGTCGTTTCAGTCGTGTTCATTGCGACACCCCCTCAAACACCGAGTTCATTTTTTCGCGGACATGATCGTGACCGGCAGGCTTCAGATATCGCATCGTGCTTTCCATGTCGCTGTGACCGAGATACGACTGCACCGTCTTCAGATCGACCTGCTTCCACAACGCCCATGTCGCGAACGTCGCACGAAATTTGTGGAGCCAGAACGTCTCAGGATTGAGCTTCGCCCGCTTCGCGACAGCTTTGCAGCAGTCGAGAAAATCCATCTTCGGTCTGCACCCGGACGTAGCGAAGACCAAATTGCAATTGCCGTGTCCGGGCTTCAGTCTTTTCAGGCTGGCGATCAGCGACTCAGGGACGGGGATCGTCCGCTCTTTGTAAGCCTTCGGTGTCCAGTTGCGATCAGGTTTGTGCGAGACGCGGACGGTGCACTTCGCGAAGTTTATGTCGCTCCAGTACGTGTACATGACTTCCTGCTCACGCATGCCGGTCATCAGAAAGAACTCGAACCACAACCGTTCATTCGGCTCGCAGGCGTCTAGAAATTTCGAGATTTCTTCTCGCTCGTAAACTTCCGGTGATTCCTCAGTGAACCGGGGCCAGTCAGTCTTGCCGACCAGCCCTCGCACACCCTGTAGTTTTAGGAACGCCATCATGCTTTCGAATTTGTTGTAGACGCTCCGGGGCGACTGATCTTTCTCGTCGCGGAGGAAAGCCGAAAATCTCAACATGTCCTTCCGGTCGATATCCTCGACGAACTGCTTGCGGCAGGACTCGGCGAAGTAGTTGAGTGCGGTCGAATACGCGGAGTACGTCTTTGGCTTCTTTGAGAGCTTTACGTCTTCGAGATAGGACGCGATGGCTGCCGCGAGAGAGTGCTTGGTCTGCCCGCCGATCATGACAGGGGCGTCCAGAATTTCCAGCCCGGCCTTGACCGCGTTCAGTTCAGCCTGTTTGGAGAGCCGGGCCGACTGGGCATCAGCAGCATTTTTGCCGACACTGATGCGGACTCGTTTCTCGCCCTCGCGGTAGTCGATGTAGTAGGAGCCCTCAGGATGCCGCTCTTCTGTGCCGTCCACCATGACCACATCCGGGCGGATGCGACCGTTGGCGGCTTCGACGACCGGGCAGTACCGCAGCCCGCCGTTGACCATGACCCGCTTCGTTAGATTGACCAGCCTCATAAATCCCCCTCGACCAGCAGGGGGAATCGCTGATCTGTGTATCGGTCTAAGGGATCATTTCAGCGGAGTCAAGTCAAAACTCCCTATTGGCGTGGCTTTCAGAAATTATGGCGGAGAGGGAGGGATTCGAACCCCCGATACGGTTTCCCGTATTCCAGTTTTCAAGACTGGCGCCATCAACCACTCGGCCACCTCTCCAACTACTACTACAGTTTTACTACAGTGCGGCGGTATGACCTCGACGGAATCAAATTTCCCTCTTGTTCTCAAGTGATTACAAATCTGCGCCCGAGGCCTTCACCAGTTTTCAAGACCGGAGCCTCAACCACTCGGCCACCTCTCCGCAGCTACAGTTTTACTACAATCGGGAATACTTTCAGGGTGGTCCCGGCAGGGATTTGGGGAATGTGCGCGTAGCCAGCGCGAGAGAAACAAGCTTACTGAGGCGGAGGAGGCGGAGAACCTGACATCTTGGAGGCTATATCCTCATCAGCTTTTTGGTGCAGTTCTCGAAGCTTGGCAAACTCCCTTTGTGCCGCGGCTGGGTTTCCCTCGGCCTGGTACAGCCGTCCCAGCCGAAGGTGGGCGTCGGGTTGGGCCGGATCCAGCTTCTCAGCCTGGAGGAGGGTGGCAATCGCCTCCTGATGGTGGTTCTGTTGGGCCAGAATGGCTCCCGAATCAAGATAGGCGATGCGAATATCATTTCTCAGCTGGATCGCCTTCTGGAGCAGGACCAGGGACTTCTCAGGATCGCCCCGCTTCATCTCTACGTCGCCCAAATAGGCCAACGCCTGTGCGTGACCGGGATCTGTGGTCAGCTCGCGTTCAAATTCCGCCTTTGCCTCGTCGTATTGCCGCAGCCTCCAGTGCAGGTAGCCCAGGCCAAAGTGCACGCTGGGTTCCTGGGGGGCCACCTTCGCCGCCGCCTCAAACTCGGCAATCGCCTCGTGGGTCCTTTGCAGACCGTCGAGCGCCTGCCCCAGTAGCATATGGGTCGCCGCCGAGTCCGGGTTCTGCTGCAGGAGCTGGCGGAACTGTTCCTGGGCGCAAGGATATTTCTTGGCCCGCAAACAGCTTTGGGCCAGAACCTTGTGCAGCTCCGCATTGGCGGGGTCTAGCCTGGCCACGGGCTCGAGATACTTCACAGCTTCCGCAAATCGACTGGCGCCGTAATAGCTAAGGCCAAGCAGAGTGCGCGTCTGTTGGCTGCCAGGATCCTGAACCAGCGCGGCCCGCAGTGGAGGAATTGCACCTTGAAACTGTCCCTGCTTGTACTCCGCCAGCCCCAGATTCAACTGGATGCCGGGTAACCTGGGATTTAGAGCGATGGCTCTGCGGTAGGCTGCTGCGGCCTCTCTATACCTGGTCTCCCTGGCCAGGACAACGCCCAGGCTGGCAAAGGCGCCGGCGTCCTGAGGATTATGTTGGGCAACTCCCCGCCACGCCTCTGCCGCCTCCGCCAGCTTGCCCTGTTGCTCCAGCGCCATGGCTCGCGCGGGACTGGCTGTCTGGGCACTGGCGAGGGCCGACCACAGCAGGGCGGCAAGAATCACCAATGATTTCCTGCTTTTCGAAGCCGAAACTCCTCTACCCATAACTTGCCCGCATCGAATTCCCTGGATCACGATTTCAGAATAGCCACTCCGGGTTGGCCAGGCAACGGCTTCGCCCTGCCGCTACCTTTTCGAGAATCGAGGTCCATCAGATGGCCTCCTGGCCCGGCAATCGGCATAGGGGGACGGGTCGCCCCGCCTCCCCTGCCACACCACCGGACATGCGGGTCCGCATCCGGCGGTTCGGCGGATTAAGCGGACCGCACGATCATGGGCGGAAGTCCGAGCTGGGCAAAGTAAGCATTCGGCAAAGCGATGGACAGGGCGGGCGAGTTGGCGAGGCGCCACGGGCCGTGGGGACTCCCAGCGGTTGGCGCCGCCAGGTCTTTGCCCACTCCCCGTTT
>Ga0335084_10004509_pt1 | contig 13721 bp, 16 predicted proteins | sample Lox_Sample_44_FD_206721 | JGI IMG/M metagenome (GOLD analysis project Ga0335084, IMG submission 206721) | Soil microbial communities from Loxahatchee National Wildlife Refuge, Florida, United States - Lox_Sample_4.4 | ecosystem: Environmental > Terrestrial > Soil > Wetlands | place: USA... | reverse complement strand
TGTGCGGGCGGCGATGCGCGAGCTGGCCGATCGGCGCGCGATCGCCGCGCGCCGGCTTGCCGGCGCGGCGAAATTCGTCTCAGAATGGCGCCGCGCGGGTTACGCTCACTTGACCGACAAGGATGGATGAAGCGATCTACGAGCGGTTCGACACCAGCGACGGCTTCCAGGCCGCCGTCGAGCGGCTGCTCGGCCAGCCGGGGCGCGAGCTGCGCATCTTCGATCCCGACGGCGCGGCGCTGCGCCTGAACGACGCGGCGCGCATCGAGAGCCTGGAGCGCTTTCTCCTCGCCAGCCGCACGCGCCGCATCTACCTCGTGCTGCACGATACCGAGCCCTTCACGCGCCGCTTTCCGCGCATGCTCGCCCTGCTCGGCCGCTACTCGCACGCCATCCAGATCAACCGCACGCACGAGGAGATCCGCAACCTGCAGGACTCGTTCCTCGTGCTCGACTCGGTGCACTACGTGCGCCGGCCGGTGGCGGCGTTCTTCCGCGGCGCGATGGGCCTCGGCGACGAGAACGAAGGCCTCGCCATGCGCGGCCGCTTCATGGAGATCTGGGCCGCTTCCTTCCCCGCGGTCTCCAGCACGACCGTCGGTCTCTAGGCTTCTCTCCAGCCGAAGCCCTCGTCCTGCGTGGCGAGGCCGATCCAGTCTTCGGCGCAGCCCATCGCGCGCGCGAGCGCGGCGCGCGCGAGCTCCGGGCGGTTGTTCTGCTGCGACAGGTGCGCGGCGATGACGTGGCGCAGCTTGGAGCGCTCGAGCGCGCCGAGCAGGCGCTCCGAGTCGCGGTTGTCGAGGTGGCCGAAGGGCCCGCCGATGCGCTCCTTGAGCCATCTCGGATACGCGCCGCTCCACAGCAGGTCGCGGTCGTAGTTGCACTCGAGCACCAGCGCGTCGAGCCCCGACAGAGTCTCCAGCACGTGCTGCGTCGAGGTGCCGAGGTCGGTCAGCACGCCGAGCTTCGCCGCGCCGTCGGAGACGACGAACTGCACCGGCTCGCGCGCGTCGTGCGGCACCGTGAACGGCGTGACCGAGACGGCGTCGACCGCGAACGCCTCGCGGCCGCGGATCACCTGCACGCGCACGCCCTCGACCACCTTGCCCTCGGCCTGCAGCGCGGCGAGCGTGCCGTGCGTGAGACAAACGCGCGTCGAGTGCGCGGCGGCGAAGTCGAACACGCCGCAGGCATGGTCGCCGTGCTCGTGGGTGACGAGGATCGCCGTCACCGCCGCGGGCCGCAGGCCGAGCCGCTCCAGGCGGCGCTCGGTGTCGCGCAGGTTGAGGCCGCAGTCGATCATCACCAGCGTGTCGCGCGTGCCGGCGACGAGGCAGTTGCCGCCGCTGCCGCTGGCGAGCGAGGCGAAGCGCAGCAAGCTACTTGAGCTGCTCGAGGAGCAGCGACAGGATGCGCCGCCCGGTGCCCGAGCTGTCGGCCGCGCCGTCCTTGTTGAGGATGTTGATCTCGCTCGCGCTGTCGGTGGCGGCGGCCTTGATCTGCACGCGGTACTGCTCGGGCTTCACCTTGCTGCTCGACTCGAACAGGCGCGTGAAGAAGCCGCGCTCGGCGTCCTTCTTCTGCATGTCGCCTTCGGGATCGGCGTAGCGCACGAAGTACAGCCCCTTCGCCCGGTCGCGGTCCTCGACGGTGAAGCCGACGCGGTCGAGCGCGAGGCCGACGCGGCGCCAGGTGCGGTCGAACGGCTCCTTCACTTCGAGCAGCTCGCCCTGCGTGCCCTTCTTCAGCACCGCGCGCGCCTCGGGGACGCCGGTGGTGGTCATCGCGCGCGCGCGCTCGTCCTGCGCGCCGAGGCGCACCATCAGGCGGCGCAGGAACTCCGCCTCGAGCTCGGGGTCGGAAGGCCGCGGCTGCCAGGCGGTGTCGCCGGGCGTGTTGTTCGACGGGTCGCGCATGGTGTTGTAGACCTCGACCATGCCGCGGTGGCTGATGTACACCTCGGTCTCCTTGCCGTCGGCGCCGCGGTCGAGCCGCGTGCGGTACTTGTCGCGCTCGGAGGTCGCGTAGACCTGGTCGAGGAGCGAGCCGAGGATGCCGCGCACGCCGCCCTGCGGGATGTTGGCGCGGTTCTCCGCCCAGTCGGTCTCCATCACGCCCGCCTCGGGCACTTCGAGGCGGATGAGGAAGCCGTTCTCCTGCCAGAAGTCCTTGATGATCGGCCAGAGCTTCTCGGGCGGTTCCTGCACCACCAGCCAGCGCTGCGTGCCGGCGCGCTCGATGTGCATGCGCTCGAACTCGGGCAGCACGGTCGCGGCGCCGGGCCGCGCTTCCTTGCGCTCCTGCTGGTAGCCGGAGAAGGTCGCGGTCGACTTGCCGCTCTCGGGCACGACGTAGCGGTTGTCCTTCGCCACCGAGGTGAGGTCGGGCGGCACCTCGAGCGTGGGCAGCGTGGCGGTCGCCTTGTAGTCGACCTTGCCCTTGAGCGATTCCTCGGTGATGCCGCAGGCCGCCACGGCGAGGGCCGCGGCGAGAACGAACCCTTTCCTCAACCGCGGCCTTCCACGACGCGCAGGCCGGCGAGCGAGATGCCGGCCTCGTGCAGCGCCTCGCGCAGCGGCTGGTGGCAGCGCTCGGACACCGGCACCATCGGCAGGCGCAGGCCGTACTCGATCAGGCCCATCTCGGCCATCGCCCACTTCACCGGGCTCGGGCTGGTCTCGATGAACAGCCGCTGGTGCAGCGGCAGCAGGCGGTTGTTCAGCTCGCGCGCCTTCTTCACGTCGCCGACCAGCGCCGCGGCGCACATCTGGTGCATCAGCTTCGGCGCGACGTTCGCGGTCACCGAGATGACGCCGTGCCCGCCGCACAGGATGAGCGGCAGCGCGGTGGCGTCCTCGCCGCTGTAGATGGCGAAGTTGCGCGGCGCGCGGCGGATGAGGTCGGTGCCGCGCTCGAGGTTGGCGGTCGCGTCCTTGATGCCGATGATGCCCGGCACCTGCGCGAGGCGCAGCACGGTGTCGTTCTGCAGGTCGGCGACGGTGCGGCCCGGCACGTTGTACAGGATCAGCGGCAGCTCGACCGCTTCGGCGATCTTGCGGAAGTGCTGGTACTGCCCTTCCTGCGTCGGCTTGTTGTAGTAGGGAACGACCGAGAGCTGCGCGGTGGCGCCGTGCTTCTTCGCCGACTCGGCGAGCTCGATCGCTTCGGCGGTCGAGTTCGCGCCGGTGCCGGCGATGACCGGGATGCGGCCGCGCGCGTGCTCGACGGCGATGCGGATCAGCTCCTTGTGCTCGTCGAAGCCGACGGTGGGCGACTCGCCGGTGGTGCCGACGACGACGATGCCGTCGGTGCCCTCGGCGACGTGCCAGTCGATCAGCTTGCGGAAGCGCGGCAGGTCGAGGCTGCCGTCCTTCAGCATCGGCGTGACGATGGCGACCAGGCTGCCTGTGATCATGTGGCGCTCCCGTTCATGGCGCGATTCTAGCGCCTCCGGGCGTTCCGCGGACCGCGCAGAGGCGCTGGATCGCCGCGGGCTTCGGCTTTTCCACCACGCCTTGCTCGAACGCAACAACACCCAGCGCGCCGAACGCTTCGAGCAGCTCGCCCGGGCGCAGCAGGAACGCCGGGTTCGACGGCCGGCCGAATCTTTCGTTGCCGATCATGAACGTTTCGTAGATCAGGACGCCCGACTCGAGCAGGCTCTCCTGCAAATGGTTGAACAGCGGCCGGTGCAGGTAATTGGTGACGACCACCGCGCCAAAGCGTTGACCGGCGAACGGCCACGGGGTTCCGTTCTCGAGATCCGCCTGCACGCACTTCACGCCGGGAATGGCGAGCGGCTCGCGGTCGACCGCGATGACTTGCAGGTTCCTGCCGGCAAAGTAGCGCGCGTGCCGGCCGCCGCCGGCGGCGACGTCGAGCACCGGGCCGCGCGGCACGAGCGGCGCCCAGCGCACGACCCATTCAGACGGCGATTCTGGCGCCATGCTCGGCGAGCAGCTGCCTGAGGATCGAGCGGTGGCAGCGACTTTCGTCCGCGCAGTAACAACCGACCGAGAAATCCACGTGACGGGACAGGGTGGCGAGCAGCGCAATCAGGCGCTCGCGCCCCGAGGCCTTCATCTCGCGCCGGTAAGCGCGTTCGAACTTCGCCCAGCGCGCGCCGGTCCAGGCCGCGGACTGCGCCCAGCTCACCACTTTCGCCGAAGGAGAAAGATCCGGCAGCCACAGGTCGTGGAAGCCGAGGCGCGCATAGTCCCGCTTCTTCACGCCGCGCGGCGGGCGGCGCACGGCGCCGATGCGAAGCTTCTCGCGCTTCGCGCGCTTGCTGCCCAGGCGGACGATGGTGATCGCCAGGCGCTCCTTCAGGAACAAAGGAAGTCGACGAACTCGATCAGCATGCCCGGCCTGAGGTAGGCGGCGAAGGCGACGCCGGTCGCAAGCACGACGAGCGCCGCGACCGCCGCGCGCAGCGCGAGCTGCTGCCGCCGCGTCATGCCGCCTGCGCCGCGCGCCGCTCGGCGAGCGGCTTCTCGTTCACCGGCAGGTTGACCAGCGCGGCGAAGATGCCCAGGCCGATCGAGGCGAGGAAGGCGCCCGAGTAGGAGCCGGTGTGGTCGTACAGGTAGCCGGCGAGCCACACGCCGACGAAGCTGCCGATCTGGTGGCCGAAGAAGACGATCGAGGCGAGCATCGCCGCGTAGCGCATGCCGAAGATCTGCCCGACCAGGCCGTTGGTGAGCGGCACCGTGCCGAGCCAGAGCAGGCCGATGCCGCAGGCGAAGAAGTACAGGGTGAACGGCGTCAGCGGGAAGAAGACCAGCAGCGAGATGAGCGCCGCGCGCACGATGTAGATCGTCGACAGCAGGTACTTCTTGCTGAAGCGGCCGCCGAAATAGCCCGCCGCCAGCGTGCCGACGATGTTGAACAGGCCGATCAGCGCGAGCGCGGTCATGCCGTGCTCGGGCCGCAGGCCCGCGTCGGTGACGAACGCCGGCAGGTGGACCGTCAGCATCGCGATGTGGAAGCCGCAGACGAAGTAGCCCCAGAACAGCAGGTGGAAGCCCTTCTCCGCCATTGCCTCGCGCAGCGCCTGCCCCAGCGACTGCGTGCTCTGCACGCCGCCGCCGGGCTTGCCGGCGAGCGCGGCGGTAAGCGGCAGGATCAGCGCGGCGATGCCCGCGAGGACGAGCAGCGCGTGGTGCCAGTCGAGCGTGGCGATCAGCACTTGCGTGAGCGGCAGCAGCGCGAACTGCCCGAACGAGCCCGCCGCCGTGGCGACGCCCATGTAGAGGCTGCGCTTTTCCGGCGCGACGGTGCGACCGATGATCGCGAGGATGATGCCGAACGAGGTGCCGCCGAGCGCGCTGCCGAGGAGCAGCGCGCAGTTCAGGTGCATGAGGAGCGGCGTTGCGATGGTGGCCAACCCGATCAAGCCGAGGATGTAGCAGATCGCGCCGCCGGCGATGACGCGGCCCGGGCCGTAGCGGTCGGCGAAGCCGCCGGCCACCGCGCCGAGCGCGCCCCACATCAGGTTCTGCAGCGCGATCGAGAGGGAGAAGACTTCCCTGCCCCAGCCGTACTCCATCGCCATCGGCCGCAGGAACAGGCCGAAGCCGGCGCGGATGCCGAACGAGATGGTCATGATCAGGCAGCCGCAGACGAGGATCACGAGCGGCGTGCGCCAGGTGCGTGCGTTCATGCCGCTAGTCTAGCTTCTCCACCTGCGGCAGGTTGCAGGCGAGGATGCTCTTTCGCAGGACTTCGATCGCCTCCGGGCGCGGGAAGCTGCGCCGCCACGCGAGCGCGACGCGCCGCACCGGCGGCTTGGCGAAAGGCAGGATGCGGATCAGGTCGCTCGACAGGCCGGGCGTCACCGACGTCGACGGCAGAACCGTGACGCCCACGCCGCTCGCCACCATCTGGCGGATGGTCTCGAGCGAGCCGCCCTCGACCGTGCGCGCGAGCGGGTTGCGGTCCTTCGCGCGCACCGCGTGGCAGATCTCCAGCACCTGGTCGCGGAAGCAGTGTCCCTCGCCGAGCAGCAGCAGGCTCTCCCGGGTCAGCTCCTCGGAGGTGATGCGCTTGCGGCCTACCCACGGGTGGCCTTTCGGTACCGCGACGAGGAAAGGCTCATCGTAGACCGCGCGCGTCACCACGCCCGGCTCCTCGAACGGCAGCGCGATCAGGATCACGTCCACCTCGCCGTTCTTCAGCGACTCGGCGAGGCGGTGGGTGAAGTTCTCCTGGATGAGCAGCGGCATCTCCGGCGCGGCCTTGCGCAGGATCGGGATGAGCTTCGGCAGCAGGTACGGCCCGATCGTGTAGATGGCGCCGAGGCGCAGCGGCCCGGCGAGCGGGTCGCGTCCCGCCGCGGCAAGCTCGCGGATGCGCGCCGACTCCTCGAGGACGCGCTGCGCCTGCGCGACGATCTTCTGCCCCGCCGGGGTGACCGAGACCTCGCCCGGGCCGCGCTCGAAGAGCGCCACGCCGAGCTCCTCCTCCAGCTTCTTCACCGCCACCGACAGCGTCGGCTGCGAGACGAAGCACGCCTCGGCCGCGCGGCCGAAATGGCGCTCGCGCGCCACCGCCACGACGTAGCGCAGCTCGGTGAGCGTCATCGCCCGCGGCTGACGAGGTAGACCGGGACGCCGGCGAGCATGATCACCAGGCCCGCGGCGACAGCGAAGCCGAACTTCGGGCCGTAGTCGGGATTGCGGACATAGTCGACGCTCGAATAGAGCATGAAGACGCACATCAGGCTGAAAGCGGCCGGGATCACCGGGTACCACGGCACCTGGAATCCTTCCGCGCGCGGCTCGCGGCGGCGGAAGATGAACAGGCTCAGGCTCACCAGCAGCATGAAGCTCCAGAAGACCGGCGAGGTGTAGGCCACCATGGCGTTGAAGCCGTCGGGGGTGCCAGCGGCGGCGGCCACCAGACCGAGGGTCAGCGCGCCCTGCAGCAGCAGCGCGTTGGCGGGCGTGCTGCCGCTCGCGCGCCACTCGCCGAGCCGGCCGAGCAGCGGGAAGTCGCGGCCGAGCGCGTAGGTGGTGCGCGCGCCGGTGAAGATCGCCGCGTTCATCGTGGTCGCCACCGAAATGCACACGAGCAACGCGAGCAGCACCGCGCCTCGGTCGCCGGCAACGACGCGCATCACGTCCGCCGCCACCGCCTTCGACTCCTTGACGCCGCCGTGGCCGAGCACCGCGAGGTAGGCGAGGTTCACGAGCAGGTAGAGCGCGGTGACGATGACCACGCCCCAGACCAGGATGCGGATCATGTTGCGGCGCGCGTCCTGGACTTCGCCCGCGAGGTAGGCCGCCTCGTTCCAGCCGCTGTAGGCGAGCAGCACGAAGATCATCGCGAAGCCGAACGCCGGCAGAGAATCGGCGCCGCCCGCGGCCGGCCTGGCCGAGCCGCCCTTCAGCAGCGCGGCGATCGAGAACACCACCATGCCGGTGATCAGCACCGCCTCCATCGCCTTCTGCAGCGTCTTCGACTGCGTCGTGCCGGCGAGGTTGAGCGCGGTCAGCACCACGACGCCGAGGGCCGCCCAGATCGCGGAGCTGCGCGCGCCGAAGGAGTAGATCTCCGACGCATAGTCGCCGAAGACGAAAGCCACCGCCGCGATCGCGCCGGTCTGGACGACGGTCATGCGCGACCAGGCGAAGAGGAAGGCGACCCCGCGTCCCCAGCCGCGCATGAGGTAGACGTACTCCCCGCCGGTGTCGGCATGGCGCGCCGCGAGCTCGGCGTACACCAGCGCGCCGCACAGGGACACGATGCCGCCGAGCAGCCAGGCGAAGAGGAACATCGCGGTCCCCGAAGTCGCACCGGCGACCGTCGATGGCGCCTTGAAGATCAGCGCGCCGATGATCATGCCGGCGGTCAGAAAGATGCCGTCGGTCGCCGACAGCAGCGGCGCCGGCAGCGCGCTCAGCGGCTTCGCGTCGCGTTCCACGGATAGGTTCTCAGCTCGCTGCCGTCGGAAACCGTGACTTCGCCGGCGATGCGCTCGCCATCGATATGGCCGACGAAGAAGTGGTGCCAGGCGTGATTCCCCACCAGCCCGGTGATCACGAGCTTGATCTCGTCGCCGCGCAGCCGGCTCGCGCGGACCAGCAGGTCGCGTCCCTGCGTCCTCGCCTCGACTTCCAGCATCTGGTATCGCTGCCGGATGCGCCAGCTCCAGCGCCCGCCGTGCCGCGGCAGGTCGCCGCTCCAGGCGCCGGCCGCGTCGGCTGGCACGATCCACAGCTCGACTTTCGACAGACCGCCGATGCCGACCGCCTTCTCGGGCGTGCGCATCTCCAGCTTCTCGTCGGCCGGCCAGTCGCCGATGCTGCCGTCGTGCGAGACGATGCGCGTGCCGGGCTTGAGCTTGAGCAGGCGCGGTAGCAGCTTGGCGTTGAAATCCGGCAGCAGGTACATCGTCACGACGCTCGCCGGCGAGAGGTCCGTCTCGAAGATGTCGCGCGTCTCGAAGCGGGCCCGCGCCGAGACGCCAGCTTTGCTCGCGTTCTCGGTGGCGGCCTTGACCAGGCTCGGATCCAGGTCGACGCCGAGCCCGCGCGCGCCCCGTTTCGCCGCCTCGATGACGATGCGCCCGTCGCCGGAGCCGAGATCGATCACGAAATCACCCGGCTTGACGTCCGCCATCCGCAGCATGCGGTCGACGATTTCCATCGGCGTGACGACGAAAGGCACCGTGCCGTCGTCCCAGGCCCACGAGGGACTCTGCGCGTTCGCCGGCAAGGCGCCGGCGAGCAGAACTAGGCAAGCTGCGGTCGGCAGGTTCAAGGAAATAGCCAAGGGGTAGAATCGCGCCCCGCGCCCCGGTAGCTCAGTGGATAGAGCAGCCCCCTCCTAAGGGGCAGGTCGCACGTTCGATTCGTGTCCGGGGTGCCAAGCGACCCCGAAGTGTAATGGCAGTCAGGGGCAGAAAAGTGCGGCCGCCGTCCGCTCTTCCCCATCGACCGTCCATCGCTCCTAAGTACCGGTTTCGCGGCACTTTTCGGCATTGGAAGTATTGCCTTTGCGTCCACCCGGCAACGGGCGTACAGTCGCGATCCATGAAATTCACAAAAACAACTACAGCCGCGATCTTCTCCCTTGGCCTGCTCGCCGGCGGTTGCTCGACCGTGGAGTTCAAGCAGCTCGGCAGCGAGCCGTTGCGGAATGCGCAGGGCCATGTGATCGGCCAGAAGGAAGCGCTGTGCGACTGCGCGAATGGCGAGCGCGTTACCCGCATCGCCCTGTATACGCCGCGCGTCGACGAGAACGGCACCGTTGTCGGTTACGAGGAACACGTCAGAGGCGGCACCGTGCTGCTCGACCTGCACGGCCGCCGGTTCGGCGCCCGCTGGGTTGACCTGCGCAGCCGCTCGAACAATCCGAACAACAAGGGCCTGACGATCATCGTTCACTCGCGGCCGGCCGACCGTGCGACCTTGGCGGAAGGTCCGTTGGTCGACGAGCTGATCCAGCGCGCCCGGGTCAACTAGCCTGGCGGCTCGCGGCAAGGTTTTTCCCAAGCTGGTGGTGGTCGGCGCAGTCCTGCTGGGCGCCTGCGCGAGCGTCGCGCTTCGATGAGAAAGGTCGAGTCGTCGCGTACGAAGAGCCCGCGCCGCGCGGCACCGTCTTGCGCAATGTCGACGGACGGAGAATCGGCATCCGCTACAGCGACCTGCGCAGCCGAGGCACGAATCCCGGCGGCGAGGGACTCAGCATCATCGTCAACCCCTAGGAATCGGTCGACGCCGGCGCACCGTCTATCCGGTGCGCCTTGCTGAAACTCGCGACCCAACGGCGGTCGATCCAGTCCTTCAGCTTCCAGGCCCATCGCCCCTCGGCCGTAAAGGTCCCGCGCTCCGCGATCGCGTAGCGCGCTCCACAGCTGACCAGGAGCAGCGCCTTGCGCTGCGGCTCGTAGGGCAGCGGCGGCTCGGGCTTGAGAAGCCGCCGGAGGTTCTGCGCCAGGATTTCGCCGTGGCGCACCGCATAGACTCCGGACCTTGGATGCGGTGCCGACTGCAATGTCGCGCAGTCGCCCACGGCGAACACCTCCGGATGAGAAGTGCTCTGCAACGTGTCCTGCACGAGGACGAAGCCGCTTTCGTCGGTTGCGAGCCCGGATTGGCTCAGCCAGGGAAGCGCCACCGCTCCCGTCGCAAGCAAGACGGCGCTGAACTCCTGGCGTGAAGCGCCGGCGACGACCGATGGGCCCTCTTCAATGGCGGAAACCGCCATCCCTGGACGAAAGTCGACCGTCGCCCGACGCAGCGCCCGCGCCACGCGCTGCCCGAGCGGCGGCGAAAGCGTCGGCGTGCCGGCGTAGAGGGTGACTGCTGCGCCGCGGTGCGCGAGCGCCATGGCGAGCTCGCTGCCGGCCGCGCCGGCCCCGACGATGGCGACGCGATCCACTACCGCGGTTCGCAGCCCGGCGATGAAGGTCTCGAACGGCTTGACCGGCAGCGCGCGCCCGGCGCCCGGAAGCGACACGTCGCACAGCGACCCGGCGTTGATCGAGAGCAGGTCGTACTCGAGGCTGCTGCCGTCGGCGAGGCGCACTCTGCGTCCCGCCAGGTCCAGCGCTGCGACGCGGCCTTGGGCGAGCTCTACGAAGCTGCGACGGCAGAGCTCGGCGACGTCGATCTGCGCCTCGTCCAGCGCGTAATGGCCCGCGATCAGCCCGGGCAGCATGCCGGAGTAGATCTGGCCCGCCTGCGGCGTGACCAGGACCAGGCGCGCGCCGTAGAGCGGCTGCTCGACGAAGCTGCGCAACGCCACGAGATGCGCGTGGCCGGCGCCGACCAGGACGATGCGCTTCACGGCTGCCGCTCCCGGCGAGTCACGCCGGCTTGAGCTTCGCCTCTTCGCGCTTGCGGAGCTCCTTGCGTTGCACCTTGCCGGTGGTGGTCATCGGAAGCGCGTCGATGAATTCGATCTCGCGCGGATACTCGTAAGGCGCGAGGCGCCCGCGTACGTGCTCCTGGATCTCGCCGATCAGTCTCTCGTTTGCGGAAAATCCCGCTTGCAGCACGATGAAGGCCTTGACGATCGCGCCGCGCGTCGCATCGGGCTTGCCGATCACCGCCGCGTTCGCCACCGCCGGGTGCTTCACCAGGCAGCTCTCGATCTCGGCCGGCCCGATGCGGTAGCCGGCGCTCTTGATCACGTCGTCGGAGCGGCCCTGGTACCAGAGGTAGCCCTCCTCGTCCATGCGCCCCTGGTCGCCGGTCGTGCCCCAGTCGCCGATGAACTTGTCGCGCGTCGCCTGCGGATTCTTCCAGTACTCGAGGAAGAACACCGGATCGGGCTGATCGCGAAACGAGCGGTCGATGGCGATCTCGCCGAGCTCTCCCCGCTTCACTTCCCTTCCCTGCTCGTCGATCACGGCCACGCGGTGCCCCGGATACGCGCGACCGATCGAGCCTGGCTTCACCGGCCAGGCCGCCTGGCAGTTGCCCACGACGTAGTTGATCTCGGTCTGGCCGAACATCTCGTTGATCGTCACGCCGAGCTGCTCGCGCGCCCACTCGATCACGGTCACCCCGACGGATTCCCCGGCGCTCATGATCGAGCGCAAGTCGAGCCGATAGCGGTGTTTCGGCTCCGGAATCGCCTTCATCATGAGCTTCAAGGCGGTCGGGAAGAGGAACGAGTTGCGGATGCCGTACTTCTCGAGCAGGTCGTACGCCCTCTCGGCGTCGAAGCGGCCGCGGTAGCCGAGGATCGGCAGGCCGAACGCCCAGGTCGGCAGCAGCGCGTCGAACAGGCCTCCCGCCCAGGCCCAGTCGGCCGGCGACCAGAAGACGTCGCCCGGCTGCGGGAAGAAATCGTGCGAGTGCACGAAGCCGCTCAGATTGCCGATCAGCAGCCGGTGCGCTTCGAGCGCGCCCTTGGGAGCGCCGGTCGTGCCGCTCGTGTAGATGATCACCGCCGGATCGTCGGCGGCGGTGTCGACGGCTTTCAAGGTGGATGCCGCGCGGGAAAGAAGGTCGTTCCAGTCGTGAACCGCGCTTTCCCTCGCGCCCGCGACACCGATGACGTGCTTGAGCGTCGCGAGCCTGGGCTTCACCGCCCACAGGTTGCCGATGGTGGCCGGCTCGACGATCGCCACGCTCGCCTCGGCGTGGTTGATGCGGTATTCGAGCGCGTCGGGACCGAAGAGGTGAGACAGCGGCAGGGCGATGGCGCCCATCTGGAACACCGCCATGTAGGCGATCGCCGTCTCGGGGCGCTGCGGCAGGACGATCGCGACGCGGTCGCCGCGCCGCACGCCGAGCGCCGCGAGCGCGTTCGACAGCCGGTTCGCCGCCACCTGGATGTCCCAGAACGACCAGGCCGAGGTCGCGCCCGATTCGTCCTCCCAGTAGAGCGCGAAGCGGCCGCGATCCGCCGCCCACTGCCCGCAGCAGGCGTGCGCGATGTTGTAGCGCTGCGGCACATTCCAGCGGAAGCTGCGGTAGAGCTCGGCGTACTGGTCTGACACGGGGTCCGGCACGGGAAAATCCAGTTTACCATCCGCAAATCCCATGACTGCCCCGCCGCCGCGCATCGCCGCCGTCCTGTTCGACGCCTACGGCACGCTGTTCGACGTGCATTCGGTGGTGCAGCGCTGCGACGGCTTCTGGCCCGGCAAAGGCGCGCCGCTTTCGCAGCTCTGGCGCACCAAGCAGCTCGAGTACACCTGGCAGCGCAGCCTGATGCGGCGCTACGTCCCTTTTTCCACCGTGACCCGCGAAGCGCTCGCCTATGCCTGCGAGGCGCTCGGCCTCGAGCTGAGCGTGCCGCAGATGGAGGCGCTGATGAGCGAATACCTCGCGCTGCGCTGCTACCCCGACGTCGCCGGCGTCCTCGAGCGGCTGCAGGGCCGCAAGACGGCGATCCTGTCGAACGGCTCGCCCGACATGCTGGATCCGCTCGTGCGGCATTCCGGCCTGAAGCTCGACGCGACGCTGAGCGTCGACGAGCGGAAGATCTTCAAGCCCGCGCCCGAGGTTTACCAGCTCGCGGTGGAGCGCCTGGGCGTGCGCAAGGAGGCCATCGGCTTCGTTTCCTCGAACGGCTGGGACGCGCTCGGCGCGAAGTCCTTCGGTTTCACCGTCTGGTGGATCAATCGTCTCGGCGCGCCGGTCGACCGCCTCGGCTTCCAGCCCGACGCCGTGCTGAAGAGCCTGGGAGAGCTGCCTGAGGTTCTGCGCTAACTGCGCCGCGCCGGTGGTGAAGCGCGTGCCGCCCGGCGACACGCTCGCGCGCTGGGTGTGCGACCAGTGCGGCGAGATCCACTACCAGAATCCGCGCATGGTGGTCGGCACCGTGCCCGAGCACGAGGGCCGCATCCTTCTCTGCCGCCGCGCGATCGAGCCGCGCTACGGCTACTGGACCCTGCCCGCGGGCTTCCTGGAGAACGACGAGACCGTCGCGCAGGGCGCTTATCGCGAAACGCTGGAGGAAGCCGGCGCGCAGGTCGAGCTCGGCGAGCCGTTCAGCATGATCTCGGTGCCATACGTGCACCAGGTGCATTTCTTCTACCGCGCCCGCCTGCTCGCGCTCGATTTCAAGCCCGGCGAGGAAACGATCGAGGTGGCGCTGTTCGAGGAAGCGCGCATTCCCTGGAAGGACATCGCCTTCCGCACCGTTGGACGGACGCTGAAGCTCTGGTTCGCCGACCGCGCGCGGCAGACCTTCGCTTTCCACGCCGAGGACCTGCCGCCAGCGTGAGGCGTCGACAGGGTATGCTCTGCGCGTGGAGC
>Ga0335084_10004507_pt1 | contig 13722 bp, 11 predicted proteins | sample Lox_Sample_44_FD_206721 | JGI IMG/M metagenome (GOLD analysis project Ga0335084, IMG submission 206721) | Soil microbial communities from Loxahatchee National Wildlife Refuge, Florida, United States - Lox_Sample_4.4 | ecosystem: Environmental > Terrestrial > Soil > Wetlands | place: USA... | reverse complement strand
GCGGGATCGTCCAGAGGTCCTCCTTGTTGTAGAAGACCTGCGGGTCCTGCATGTGATAGGTGCCGTACATCTTCGCCTGAATGCTGAAGAGGTCCTCCGGATAACGCACGTGGGCCCGGAGATCCGGCGGCATCTTGTCGATGGGCGTGAACAGGTCGGGGAAGGCGCGCGCCCACGTGCGGACCAGCGGGTCCTTCGGGTCGGCGATGTAGAAGACGACCGTGCCGTCGAAGGCGTCGACCGTGGCCTTGACGGAGTTGCGGATGTAGTTGAGGCCCCGCTCGGGCTGGGCGTAGGGGTAGCGGCCCGTTGACGTGTAGGCGTCGACGATCCACACAAGCCGCCCGTCGGCGGTGACGACAAGGTACGGGTCGCGGTCGAAGCGGAGGAACGGCGCCGCCTGTTGCACGCGCTCCGCCACGCGCCGGTACATCATCACCCGGCTGTCGCCGGTGAGATCGTCGGAGAGCACGAAGGTCTTCTGACCGAACCGGATCGCGAAGATCAGCTTCCGCAACAAGCCGTCCACGGGAATGCCGCCGCGCCCCGAGTAGCGGGAGTAGACGTTCTGATCGCCCGAGGGGTAGTCGAGCTCCTGGGACTTCGTTCGGACGACGACGTATTCGTTGCTCAACTCGCCGTAGTAGATTTCCGGCCGCGTGATCTTCGGAAATCCGCCCGACGCATTCGGCGGGATGTCCTTGACCCAGAGATCTGGCAGCCCTTCCGGCGTGATCCGGTTGACGGGCCCGGCCACGAGGCCGAAGCCGTGCGTGTAGGTCAGCTGCTCGTTGATCCAGCCCTTGCTCGGGAGGTGCTGGGAGGACATTTCGCGCGCCGAGAGCATGATCTGCCGGTACTCGCCGTTGACCGTGTACCGGTCCACGTCGACATCTGCGAATCTGTAATACGGCCGGATCTCCTGGAGCTGGGCGAAGCTCTTGAGCAGCGGCCCGTGGTCCCAAAGGCGGATGTTCTTGATCGTGATGCTGTTGCGCTCGAGCGCCGCGGACGTCAGCCGGTCCTCGGCAGGGAAGTCCTGCACCTTGACCGCCTCGAGGCCGTATGCCTGCCGCGTCATGCGGATGTTGTGCTCGATGTAGGGCCGCTCGGCGACGAGCTCGTTCGGCGTGACCTGGAAGCGCTGGAGAAGCGAGGGCCAGACCCCCAGGCCGCCAGCCCACACGACGCCAAGGACCACGAGACCCGCGACCAGAAACCCCCACCCTGGCCGGCCGATCTGGAGCACGCACGCCGCCGCGCACAGCACTGCCAGCACCATGAGCACGTGTAGCGCGGGCAGTGTCGCGTGCACGTCGGTGTACGACGCGCCGAAGACCACGCCCCGCGGCGAGTAGAGGAGCTCGTATTTGTCGAGCCAGAAACCCAGTGCCCGCAGGAGCAGCAGCACCGCGCCGAGGCCAAGGAGATGCGTTCGAGCGCCCGCCGCCAGCCTCGGCCCCTGCGCCGTGAGCACCAGGCTCCGCAGGAGGACGTAGGTCGCCACGCTCAGCAGCAGCGTACCGATGACGAGCGTCATCGCCCCGCCGTACAGGAAGCGCCAGAGCGGCAGCTTGAAAACATAGAAGGAGAGGTCCTGGCCGAACAGCGGGTCCGAGACATCGAAGAGCGTGGCATTGACGTAGCCCAGCACCATCTCCCAGGAGGCGCCGGCGCGAAGTCCCGAGAGCACGGCGATCACCGCAATGACGGGCAGCAGCAGCCGCCGGATCAACGGCTCGAGCACGGCACGGCCGGGCAGCCCGAGCTGGTCGTCGAGTTCCCAGAGGACGTCCGGCGCGGCCGTGCGTGCGGCGAGCCAGAGGTTGCCGTACATGAAGAGGAAGACGGCGCCGCCGGCTCCGATGAGGAGCCAGCCGCGGAGGGACAGGACGGTCGTGAAGACCTGGGTAAAGCCGACCTCGCGGTACCAGAGCCAGTCGGTGTACAGGGGCACAGCCTGGCCGAGCCCGGCCAGAAAGATGAACGCGAGGAGCAGCCAGAAGCCCAGGCGGGGAGAGCGCTGTCCGTTCGCCACGGAGAACCTCCGGCCCCGGGCTCACCTTCGCCGGGGGCGTTCCGGCCGAATTCGCCCGGAGCGGTTAGGTGCCGCCGGTCCAGGAGGAGCGGTACCCCTCTCCCGGCCTCCTCAGCCCGTCACAGATACGCCCCGCGCCCGTCCTTCCTGGGGCCGCGGGGCCCGGTCGCGAATGCTCTCGACGGCCCGCGTTCAGATGCCTGCGTCGTCGCGCAGGTCTTTGACGCGGTTCGTATGCTCCCAGGTGAACTCCGGCTCGCTTCGGCCGAAGTGTCCGTACGCGGCCGTCTTCCGGTAGATGGGCCTGCGCAGGTCGAGGTACTTGATGATGCCCGCCGGCGTGAGATCGAAGTGCCGGCGGATCATCTGCTCGAGCTTGAGGTTCGGCACCTTCCCCGTGCCGAACGTCTCCACCATGATGGAGACCGGCTCTGCAACGCCGATCGCGTATGCCACCTGCACCTGGGCCCGCTCGGCGAGTCCGGCCGCCACGATGTTCTTGGCAACGTGCCGAGCCATGTAGCAGGCCGACCGGTCCACTTTCGTCGGATCCTTGCCCGAAAATGCGCCGCCGCCGTGTGGGCAGGAGCCGCCGTACGTGTCCACGATGATCTTGCGCCCCGTCAACCCCGTGTCGCCCATGGGACCGCCGGTGACGAAACGCCCCGTCGGGTTGATGTGGTACGTGATCCGCTTCGGGTCGAGCAGATGCGCCGGAACGGTCGGGATCACGACGTGCTCGACCAGGTCGTGCCGGATCTTCTCCAGGGTCACGTCGGGGCTGTGCTGGGTCGAGAGGACCACGGTCTCGACAGACATCGGCTTGCCGTCGACATAGCGCACCGACACCTGGCTCTTGCCGTCGGGTCGGAGGTAGTCGAGCGCCCCGCTCCTCCGCACCGCCGTCAGGCGCTGCACCAGCTTGTGCGCGAGCATGATGGGGAGCGGCATCAACTCCTCGGTCTCCGTGCACGCGTAGCCGAACATCAGGCCCTGGTCTCCGGCCCCCAGCTTGTCCACTCCCATGGCGATATCGCCCGACTGCTCATCGATGGCCGTGATAACCGCGCAGGTTTCATAGTCGAAACCGTACTTGGCGCGGGTGTACCCGACCGTCTTGATGGTCTCGCGGGCGATCCGCGGAATGTCCACGTAACAGGAGGTGGTGATCTCTCCCGCCACCACGACGAGCCCGGTGGTCAGGAGCGTCTCGCACGCCACGCGCCCCGTCGGATCCTGTGCCAGGATGGCGTCCAGGACGGCGTCGGAGATCTGGTCCGCGATCTTGTCCGGGTGCCCCTCGGTCACCGACTCCGAAGTGAACAGGTACTCCTCACGGGCCATTGTCTTCCTCCATGGATTGTGCTCGCAACCTGGCGGATGCGGCGCGCGCCGTCGCCGCCCGCGCCTTGGGGAGAGTAGCATGGGCGCTGACACGCCTCAAGGGAAATACCCGCACGGCGCGTCCCTGGGAGCGATCTCCGCCGAGGAAGCACGCTCCACCGAGCACTGCGCTCAGGCTGACCGCGGGATCGAGCGCGGGACGATGCGGAGCTCGCACTGCCAGGAGCTCCCGGACGGCAGCGCCAGCGGCCAACTGACAAGAACGGCCGCGCCCTGATAGATCCGCTCGAATCCGGCCTCGGAGAGGGATACCGTCTCGATCGGGGCCCAGCCCGCGCCGCCCGCTCCGCTCCACGCGATCTCGACCTCGCAGCCGATCCACTCGTCGACCAGGACGAGACCCGTCTCGCGATCGAGCCTCCCGCGCGAGCCCAGGGAGGGCGAACCCGGAAGCCGGTAGTACCGCCCGGGGGCGTCGCCAGCCGTGAGCGCGAGGTTCAGCTGGACGGCCCACGTGCCGTCGAACGCTTCGTCCCCGCGCCAGGCGAGCCTGTAGCTGGCGCGGAGCCCGGCGCCATCCGCTCCGATTCGTATCCGCTTCTCGACGGCGAGCGGCAGGCCGTCGAGGTCCGTCGGGCCGAGCGCGAGTTCGACCTCGCCGCACCGGTCGACGATCCCGCCCGGCATTGGTCTCTCGCCCATCGTTGCCAGCGCCGACGCCCATGGGGAGAGCGGATCGGGAACGGCTCCCGGACCGAAGACTCCGTCGAGAAGCGACGCTCGCCGGAACAGGTCGTAATCGAGCAGATCTGCCAAGCCCTCTTCCTTGGACCGAGGCGCGCCGTGTATCGTCGTCACCTCGCCCGCGCTCGCCGCCGCGGCGCTTTCCTTGACGCGCCCGTGATACATCTCGCGACGTCTCGTGAACACCCCTGCTATATCGAGATCGCGCGGGCGGAAGGCGAGCTCCGTCACCGTGCCGCCCGCCTCCGGGCGAAGCGTCACGCAGAGCTCCCGTGTGCGCACCCTGACCTCGGCGCAACCGTCGCCGTCCACGTCGTCGCGCGCCCAGATGAGCTCTTTCGCGCCCACCGCATCGTCGAGCTGCCGCTCCGCGGCCAGAAGGGCGCTTCCGACCTCGCGCCGAAGATGCGGCAAGTAGCAGCCGCCGAAGACGCCGTGCCAGTACGCGTCATTGCTCTGGCCGCGCCACAGGTCTTCCCGTGCGGTGGCGAGCCGCGGGTCGTCCGGGCGCCGCGCCAACGCGTCGTGGAGCCGCTCAGAGAGGCGCAGCATCCGGCGGTACGCGTCGCCGGTCTCCTGATACTTCACGAGAAAATTGCGCCAGAAGCCGCCCCGGAGGAGCCTGGCCAGACGCTCCCCGTCCGGCATCGTCAGGAGCCGCCGGCGCGCCTCTTCGAGTTCCTCGCCGCGAGGGGCGGGCAGCGCCCATTCGCCCATCTCGGTGTAGGAGGCCGTGGGCAGGTACACGCGTCCGGCGGCCGGCACCGCTTCGAGACAGGCCGAGAAGGTGGCGAGCGTGATGCCCGGTGGTCGTAGACGAGGCGGTGGGTGCCAGGCCACACGCCGAACTTCTCGCCGTCGTCAAAGAGCGTCACGGCTCCCGAATCCCGCCGCCCGGCGAGATACCGGATGGTCTCCGCCGGCTCGGCGAAGGGCACGAGGTAGCGGAGCTGCTGGCTTATGGGAAAGACGGCGAGCGTCGCCCCCTGCTCCTCCGTCAGATAGTAGCTTCCGAGGGACTCCGGCTCCAAGCCGGCCAGGGCGAAGTGCGAGTCGTCCAGGATCACGAACTCGACGCCAGCCCGCGTGAGGGCCTTGGGCATGTGCGGCTCCCAGACCCTCTCAGCCAGCCACATGCCGCGCGGTCTCACACCGAAGTTCGCTCGCAAGAACTCGCTGAGGGCCTGGATCTGCCCCACCTTGTCCGCGTCCGGCAGCATGGACAGGATGGGCTCGTAGAAACCGCCCGTCAGCAGCTCGACGCGGCGATCGGCGGCGAGACGGCCAATGAGATCGAACGTCGGGCGCGCGCGCTCGCGGAGGAAGGCCAGGAGGCCTCCCGAGCAGTGGACCGTCAGGACGACTCCGGGGACGGCGCTCGCGGCTTCGAGGAACGGGCGGTATGCCGACCGCACAGCGTCCAGGATTACCGAGTCGAAATTCCCGGCGGGCTGGTGGTTGTGGATCCCGAAGAGGAAGCGGAGGCCCTCACTCACGGTCGATGTCCCGGTGCCGCACCACCGGCGCCAGGCCCGCGCCCTCGAGGGAGCGCCGAAGCAGCTCCACGAGGGTCACCGAGCGGTGGCGGCCGCCGGTGCACCCCAGGGCGACCGTCAGGTACGCCTTGCCCTCCCGACGGTACAGCGGCAAGAGGAAGCGCAGGAGATCTTCGACCTTCGCCAGCAGCTGGCGGCTCTCTTCGAAGGACATCACGAACTCTTCCACCGGGGCGTCGCGGCCGTCGAGGCGCTTGAGTCCTTCGACGAAGTGCGGGTTCGGCAGGAAGCGGACGTCGAAAACGAGGTCGGCGTCGTAGGGCGCCCCGTGCTTGAAGCCGAAGGACATGAGCGAGACTGTCATCGCTTCGCGCGGCCTCTGGGGTCCGTATCCCTCGACCAGGCGCTCCTTGAGCTGGTGGACCGAAAGGCCCGTGGTGTCGATGATCTGGTCGGCGCTCTCGCGCAGGTTGGCGAGCGCGCGACGCTCGGCGCGGATGCCTTCGAGCACGCTGCCGTCGCCGGCGAGTGGGTGGCGGCGGCGCGTCTCCTGGTAGCGCCGCACGAGGGTCTCCTCGGCCGCCTCGAGAAACAGCACCTCGGGCTTGTACCCCTGGACGCGGAGTTCGGCGAGCGTCTCCATCAGGTGTGCGAGATACTCGCCCTCCCGGATGTCGACTCCGAGGGCGATCAGGCGCATGTCGCGGCTCGAATGCGCGCAGAGCTCCGCGAAGGTCGGGATCAGAGTCGTCGGCAGGTTGTCCACGCAGAAGTAGCCGAGGTCCTCGAGGCACTTGATCGCGAAGCTCCGGCCCGCGCCCGACATGCCCGTGATGATCACGAACCGCAGCGTCGAGGCGGCCGCGCGCTCGGGTGGGCTCACTACGGTCACCGTTTTTTGGGCGCCAGCCGCCGCTGATGGGAGGGCATGATGCCGAGCTCCTCCCGGTACTTGGCGACGGTCCGTCGCGCGATGTTCAAGCCATTGCCCCGGAGCACCTGGGCGACCTCCTGGTCGGAGAGCGGTTTGCCCTGGTCCTCCGCGGCGATGAGGTCGCGGATCTGTTTCTTGATCGAGACGGAGGACACCATTTCGCCGCTGTCCGAGGCGATCCCGCTATGGAAAAAATATTTGAGCTCGAAGAGTCCCTGCGGCGTCTCGACGTACTTGTTCGTGGTGACGCGGCTGATGGTGGACTCGTGCATGCCGATGTCCTCACCCACGTCGCGCAGCGCCAGTGGCCGCAGGTGGGCGACGCCCCTGTCGAGAAAGTCGCGCTGGAACTTGACGAGGCTCTGCGTCACCTTGCGGAGCGTCCGCTGGCGCTGCTCGACGCTCTTGATGAGCCACACGGCGGAACGGAGCTTCTGTTCCACGTACTGCTTGGCGTCGCCGTCCGAGCGCCGCAGGAGCGAGCGGTACAGCGCGTTGACCCGGAGACGCGGGATACCCTCCTCGTTGAGCACGACGACGTAGTCCTCGCCCACCTTGTGGATCGACACGTCCGGGGCGATGTAGCGCTGGTCGGAGACTGCAAAGCGACGGCCGGGTTTGGGTTCGAGCGCCTGGATCTCCTCGACCGACTCCATCACCCGGTCGAGGGGCAGCTTGAGCGCCCGCGCGATTTCCGTGTAGCGCCGCCGCTCAAGGTCCTCGAAGTGCTTTTCGATGATTTCGACGGACACGGGGTCGGGCTCGGCGTCGACCGTCAGCTGGAGGAGCAGGCATTCGCTCACGCTGCGCGCCCCGACGCCTGTGGGGTCGAACCCCTGCACCAACCGGAGGGCCTGCTCGACCTCCTGGACGGTGGCGCCCATGCCCAGCGCGATCTCGTCGACCGCCGCCCGGAGGTAACCGTCGTCGTCGATGTTGCCGATGATGGCTTCGCCGATGGCGACGGTCCGCGGATCGTCGGTCGCCCAGCGCAGCTGCTCGTTGAGGTGCTCGTCGAGAGAGGTGCCCGTGCGCCCGAGGTTCTCGAACGGAAGATCCTCCCGCTCCTCCATGGACACCGGCGTGCGCTCGTCGGGCTCGTCGAAGACGGCCTGTGTCAGGTCGAAGGGCAGATCGTCGGCCCGCTCGCCATCCACCGAGCTGGTTTCCTTGGACACGGGCTCGACCGGCGCGGGTGCCGCCTCCATCTCCGGCGCTCCGGGCTCGGTAGGCGCCTGGGCGTCCGCGTCCACGTCCTGCGTATCCTCCGGTAGCTCCTCCAGGAGCGGATTCTCCTCGAGCTCTTTGCGCACGACCTGCTCGAGCTCGAGGGCGGAAAGCTGGAGCAGCTGAATCGCCTGCTGGAGGAGCGGGGTCATCACGACCCGCTGGGTCTGGCGAAGGGACAGGCGCATGGATCAGACGGTGTCGGCGGGAAGCATCAGAGCGAGAATTTCTCGCCGAGGTAGATCTCGCGTGCTCTGGGATTGTTTGCCAGCTCGCTCGCAGTGCCCGAGGCCAGAATCTTGCCGTCGTGCAGGATATACGCGCGGTCCGTGATCGCCAGCGTTTCTCGGACGTTGTGGTCCGTGATCAGGACTCCGATGCCGCGCTCCTTGAGCCGGCCGACGATCTCCTGGATGTCACCGATGGCGATCGGATCGACCCCGGTGAACGGCTCATCGAGGAGCAGGTAGCGAGGATTCGTGACTAGCGCGCGCGTGATCTCGAGACGCCGACGCTCCCCGCCGGAGAGGGTGTAGGCCTTGTGGCGAGCCAACCGGGTCAGGTCCAACTCGGCCAAGAGAACCTGGAGCCGCGCCTGGCGCTCGTCATGGGAAAGGTCGAGGGTCTCCAGGATGGCCAGGAGGTTCTCTTCGACGGTCAGTTTGCGGAACACGGACGATTCCTGGGGCAGGTACCCCATTCCCAGGCGGCAGCGCTTGTACATCGGCAGGTCTGTCACTTCGCGTCCCTCGAGATAGATCCGGCCGCCGTCGGACCTGAGCAGCCCAACGATCATGTAGAAGGAGGTCGTCTTGCCGGCACCGTTGGGTCCGAGGAGCCCTACGACCTCGCCCCGCTGGATGTCGAGGCTGACCCGGTCCACGACAAGCCGGTTCCTGAACCTCTTCCTCAACCCCTGGGCTATCAGGCCTTCCATATCAGGGGCATATGGGCCCTTCCGGGCCCATTTTGATTTCGGTCTTCGGATGTTCCTGGGAGAAGACGGCCTTGACGCGCTCCTGCTTGCCCCCTTCGACGAGACTCCGGTCCTCTGCGATATAGATGGTGATCCGCTCGCCCGTGACTATGTCGCTGCCCTTCCACGCCCTCGCGTTGCCGATGAGCACCACACGCTGCTCGGCGTCATAGTACTCGGCACGCGCGGCGGTTCCCATCCGGCAGTCGCGCGTGATGATCCGCACGTTGCCGGTAGATACCACGCGCTCGATGCGGTCCGTCTTGGAGTCCGTGTAGACTTCCATCCGGTCTGCGTACTGCACCGAATTGTTCTGCTTGGCCACCACGTTGCCCTTGAAGACGGAGAGCCCTTCCTTTTGCATGCTCTCGAGGCTGTCGGAGTCGACGACCACCGGCCCGCTCTTGCCGTCGGCGCGTGCCGCCGGGGGCGCGGTCACCGCAGGGCCCGGCGCCGCTGGGCGCGGCTTCGCCCCTCCCTGCTGGGCCGCGCCTGGTCCCGCCGGCACGACGATGACCATGAGGGCCACTGCGAGCGTGGACGCCGCAATGGTCGCTCTCACGATTTCCCCTTCTTCACGGGAGGCGGAGCCGCTGTCGCCTTGGCCCCGCCGAAGGTCGCCGTGACGCGGCCGTGGACGAGCGTCATCTCTTCGGAGGGCCGCGCTTCGAGTCCGCTGCCTGTCACGACGCCACCGCTCCTGTATATCGTGACCGGCTGGTCCGTCCACGCCCTTCCGTCAGCGTTGTTCCAACGCAGCACCGTCGTTTCCACGCGAAGCCCTTCGCTGGACACCAGGACGACCTTGCCTCGCAGCTCGACATCCTTTGTGTCCTGAACGAGGTCGCCTTCCTCACTCGTCACCTTCCACTTCCGCCCGGGCTCTTCGACGCCGATCATCACCTTCCGGAGAAAGGTCTTCCCGGTCCCAGGAAAGGACTCGGCCTGTTCGGCGTCGAGGCTCCAGCGATACCGCCCGCCCTTGGCGTCCTCCTGGATGTGGATCTCCCGGATCTCCTGGTCGGCGTTCGAGGTCACGGTTTCGTGTCGCGGGACCGTGGCGCGGTGTCCTCTCACGGTCAGGACACCGATCACGACTGTCACGAAGAGGATGAGGCCCAACGCAATTCCGGTGGCTAGGCGATCCATATGCAATTTTGGTACCACGGTAGCACACCACTACGGGCCAGGCAAACAAGAAAGCCATGCAGCGTCGCGATTTGAGACCTACCCGCGGGGCGGCCACGCCTTGCGGGACCGGAGCAAGAACTCGACTGCCTCTCGCACGGCTCCGTGCCCGCCGGCCGAACGCGAGACCCAACCCGAGGCCCGCCGAACCTCGGGAACCGCGTCCGCCGGGGCCATGGCCAACCCAACCTGCCGCATAAGGGGCAGATCCACCAAGTCGTCGCCCATGACCGCGGTCTCGGCCGCCGTCACGCCGAGCCGCGCCAGGAGGCCGCGCAAGAGGGTCTCCTTGTCGGCGACACCTTGGTGCACCTCGACGACACCCAGTTCGCTCATCCGCCGGGTCACCGCGGCCGAGGCCCGCCCGGAGACGACGGCGACCTCGACGCCCGCGCGCCGAACTGCCTGTACGGCGAGACCGTCCCGTACGTGAAAGCGCTTTGTCTCTTCGCCCGAGGCGCCGTAGACGAGCACGCCGTCGGTCAGCACACCGTCCACGTCGAGCACCAGCAGACGGATCCGGGAGGCCTTGGACTGCGTCTTCGTCTTCACACGATCTTGGCGCGAAGGATATCGTGGATGTGGATCACGCCAGCCGGGCGACCGGTTTCGTCCGTGATGACGAGGCTCGTCATCACCCCCTCCATGAGCGCCAGCGCCCGGGCAGCCAGCTCGTCCGCACCGATCCCCTTCGGGCTAGCCGTCATGCAATCCGCCGCCCGCCTGTCGAGAAGCGCCCCCTGCACCAGCTGCTGGCGCCTCAGGTCGCCGTCGGTGATGATCCCGACCAGGCGCCCCGCTCCGTCCACCACGGTCGTCATGCCGAGCCGCTTTGCGCTCATCTCCTGGATCGCTTCCTTCATCGTCGCGGTCTCTCTCACCACCGGAAGGGCATCGCCCGTGTGCATGAGGTCCCGCACCCGGAAGAGCGACTGCCAGCCGAGCGCTCCCCTCGGGTGAAGCGCGGCGTAGTCCTCGGGGCTCAGCCCGCGCAGGTCGAGGAGCGCCATGGCGAGCGCGTCGCCCATGGCGAGCGCCGCCGTCGTGCTCGAAGTCGGCGCGAGATTCATCGGGCAGGCTTCCTCCGCGACGCCAACGTCCAAGACCACGTCCGCCTGCCGTGCAAGCGCCGAAGCCGGGCTTCCCGTGAGGAGGATGAGCGGCACGCCGAGCCGCTTGATGGCCGGCAGCACGGCCAAGACCTCGTCGGTTTCACCCGAGTTGGACAGAGCCAGGATCAGGTCGTCCCGCGCCACCATGCCGATGTCGCCGTGGACGCCCTCTGCCGGGTGGAGAAAATACGCCGGCGTTCCCGTGCTGGCCAGCGTGGAGGCGATCTTCCTCCCGATCAGCCCCGACTTGCCCATCCCCGTCACGATCACCCGGCCGCGGCAGCCGTGCATCAACTCGACCGCGCGCACGAAGCGATCGTCGAGGCGGCTTCTCAAGCCTCCGATGCTCTCAGCCTCGAGGCGTAAAACCCTGTCGGCCATGGCGAGCAGCCGCTTTCTGTCCATCAGCGCGCACGCCCTCCGAGGCCGGATACGATGGCGAGAGCCGACACGATGGCCCCGATTTCCTCGAGCAGCCGCGGCAGGTCATCGAGACGGAGCATGTTCGGACCATCCGAGAGCGGGCTGCCGTCCGGCATCGTCCGGTCCGGATCCTCGTGGATCTCCATGAAGAGGGCCTCCACGCCGACCGCGACGGCGGCCCGCGCGAGCGCCTGAACGTATTGCCGCTCGCCGCCGGAGCGATCCCCCGCTCCACCAGGGAGCTGAACCGAGTGCGTCGCATCGAAGATCACCGGGTACCCGAAGCTGCGCATGATCGGAAGCCCGCGGAAGTCCACGACCAGATTGTTGTAGCCGAAAGAGGCGCCCCGCTCCGTGAGCATGATCGCCTCATTGCCCGTGGATCGGATCTTTTCCACGACATTACCCATGTCCCGCGGGGCCAGGAACTGCCCCTTCTTCACGTTCACCGGCTTGCGCGTACCGCCGCACGCGAGCAGCAGGTCCGTCTGCCGGCAGAGGAAGGCCGGTACCTGGAGCACGTCGAGCACTTCAGCCGCCGGACCGACTTCAGAGATGTCGTGGACGTCCGACAGCACGGGCAGGCCCATGACCTCTTTGACCCGCCCAAGTATCCTCAGGCCCTCCTTGAGCCCCGGCCCACGATAGGAGTGGACCGACGATCGGTTGGCCTTGTCGTACGAGGACTTATAGATGAACGGCACCTTGGCGTCGCCCGTGATGCGCCGGAGCCGCTCGGCCATCGTCAGGGCGTGGCGCTCGTCCTCGATGGCGCACGGGCCGCCGATGAGGACCAGCGGCGCACTGCCGCCGATGACAATGCCGGGAGCCACCTGCACCGGCCGCGGGCGCGGCAGATCCGTCATGACGCGGCCTGGTGGTCCATGGCGGCGCGAATGAAGGCCGCGAACAGCGGGTGCGGCGCCCACGGCTTGGAGCGGAACTCGGGGTGGAACTGCCCCGCGACGAACCACGGATGGTCGGGCAGCTCGACGATTTCGACCAGCTGCTTCTCGGCCCAGATTCCGGAGATGCGGAGCCCGCCCGCCTGGAGCGCGGCAAGGTAGTCGTTGTTGACCTCGTAGCGGTGGCGGTGGCGCTCCTGGATCGCTCGCTGTCCGTAGGCCCTCCCAGCCGCCGAGCCTTCCGAGAGCAACACCGGGTAGAGCCCGAGGCGCATCGTGCCGCCCTTGTCCGTGATACTGCGCTGCTCAGGCAGGAGGTCGATGACATTGTGCGCGGGCCTGGGATCGAACTCGGTCGAATTGGCGCCCTCGAGACCGCACACGTGCCGCGCGTATTCGATCACGGCACACTGCATGCCGAGGCAGATCCCGAAGTACGGCACCCCGAGCTCGCGCGCGTGGCGGATCGCCTGGATCTTGCCCTCGATGCCGCGATCCCCGAAGCCCCCCGGCACCAGGATGCCGTCGAGCCCCTCGACGTGGCCGGCCAGCCCCTCGCGCTCCAGGCGCTCGGCGTCGACCCACGCCACGTCCACCGCCACCTCGTGGGCGATCCCCCCGTGGGCCAAGGCTTCGTACAAGCTCTTGTACGAGTCCTTCACCTCTATGTACTTGCCGACGATCCCGATGCGCACGCGGCCGCGTGGAGCTTTGACGCGGCGGACGATTTCCTCCCAGCGCGAGAGATCCGCGGGCCTTTGCGGAAGGCCGAGGAGCCTGCAGACGCTCTCGTCGAGGCCCTGCTCGTGAAAGGCCAACGGCACCTCGTAGATCGTGTCCACATCGCGCGCGGCGACAACGGCCTCCTCTTCGACATCGCAGAAGAGCGCGATCTTTGATTTGATAGCGGGGGTGAGCAGATGCTCCTTGTCGGTCCGGCACAGCAGCACGTCGGGCTGGATCCCGATTGCCCGCAGCTCCTTGACCGAGTGCTGCGTCGCCTTGGTCTTGAGCTCGCCTGCCGCCTGGATGAAGGGCACGAGCGTCAGGTGGACGTAGATGACGTTGTCCTTGCCGACGTCCTTCTTGAACTGCCGGACCGCTTCGAGGAACGGCAACCCTTCGATGTCGCCGACTGTGCCGCCGATTTCGACGATGAGCACGTCGACGCCGGCGGCGACCTTGCGTATCGAGGCCTTGATCTGGTCGGTGATGTGCGGGATGACCTGCACGGTGCGGCCCAGGTAGTCCCCGCGCCGCTCCTTCTCAATCACCGTGCCGTACACCTTGCCTGTGGTGATGTTGTTGTCGCGCGTCGTTTGGGCGGAGGTAAAG
>Ga0335084_10004506_pt1 | contig 13722 bp, 9 predicted proteins | sample Lox_Sample_44_FD_206721 | JGI IMG/M metagenome (GOLD analysis project Ga0335084, IMG submission 206721) | Soil microbial communities from Loxahatchee National Wildlife Refuge, Florida, United States - Lox_Sample_4.4 | ecosystem: Environmental > Terrestrial > Soil > Wetlands | place: USA: Florida... | reverse complement strand
TCGCCCCGTGGGCGGGGGACGATCCTGCTCCGAGCGCGTCGGGCCGCCGGTGCAACCGTAGCTTACGTGGCTGTAACTGGACTCGAACTCGCCCCTGGCCCTAGAGTCCTCGGGTCCTGCGACTATAGGTTCCGCACATCGGACGGACGAAACAGGATCGCTTGGCCTGAAGAGGCCGGAAGGTAGTCTCATGGACGCCGAACGCACGCGTCTCGAGGAGGCCCGACAGGGGCGGGCCCACTGGAAGAAGTGGGGGCCTTACCTGAGCGAGCGGCAGTGGGGCACCGTCCGCGAGGACTACAGCGACAGCGGCAACGCGTGGGACTACTTCAGCCACGATCAGGCCCGTTCCCGGGCCTACCGGTGGGGCGAGGAGGGCTTGGCCGGGACCTCCGACGACAAGACAGCGCCTCTGCTTCGCGCTCGCGCTCTGGAACGGAAAGGACACGCCGACCCACTCCTACATGAAGTACCTGTACAAGTGCCCCTAAGCGGCGTTCCCCTATGCGGAGCTGGTGGAGAGGAACCGGCAGCGCACCCGGCGGGAGCTGGAGTACGAGCTCCTCGACACGGGGGTGTTCGACGGTGACCGATACTTCGACGTCTTCGTGGAATACTCCAAGGGCGGCACGGACGACATCCTCGTGCAGATCGTCGCCGCGAATCGCGGACCGGAGGGGGCCGACCGGTCGACCGGTGCGTCTCGCCCGCGGAGGCCGATCGGCTAGAATGCTGCGCGCACTCGCGCGCCGATCGAACTGCAGGCTGGGAGGTGATCCATGACCGCCGAACGCACGCGTCTCGAAGAGGCCCGCCAGGGCAAGGCCCACTGGAAGAAGTGGGGGCCCTACCTCAGCGAGCGTCAGTGGGGCACCGTCCGCGAGGACTACAGCGACGGCGGCGACGCGTGGAACTTCTTCTCCCACGACCAGGCCCGGTCGCGGGCCTACCGGTGGGGAGAGGACGGCCTCGCCGGGGTTTCCGACGACGAGCAGCGGATCTGCTTCGCGCTGGCGCTCTGGAACGGGAAGGACCCGATTCTCAAGGAGCGCCTCTTCGGCCTCACCAACAGCGAGAGCAACCACGGCGAGGACGTCAAGGAGTACTACTTCTACCTCGACTCGACGCCCACCCATTCGTACATGAAGTACCTCTACAAGTACCCGCAGGCGGCCTACCCGTACGAGGACATCGTGAGGACGAACGGCGGCCGGAGCCGGCGGGAGCCGGAGTACGAGCTCCTCGACACCGGGGTCTTCGATCAGGACCGCTACTTCGACGTGTTCGTCGAGTACGCCAAGGCCGCACCGGAGGACCTGCTCGTCCAGGTGACCGTGCACAACCGGGGCCCTGAACCCGCCACGCTCCACGTCCTCCCGACGGTGTGGTTCCGCAACACGTGGTCGTGGGGCGGCGACGCGCCCCGGCCGTCACTCCGTCAGGCAGCGCTGGACGGCTCGGCCGTGGCCCTGTCACACCCCGACCTCGGGGAGCGCTTCCTCCACGCCGACGGGAAGGCGACGCTCCTCTTCACCGAGAACGAGACGAACAACGAGCGCCTCTTCGGTGTCCCCAGCCGGACGCCGTACGTCAAGGACGCCTTCGACCGCTACCTCGTCCACGGCCAGACGGACGCGGTGAACCCGAAGGGGGCGGGGACGAAGGCCGCGGCCCACTACACGCTGACGGTCGGGGCGGGGAAGTCCCAGACCCTGCGCCTGCGCCTCCGGGACGTGGCGCCGAAGAAAGAGGGCGCTCCGTTCGCGGACTTCGACGAGGTGATGCGGGCACGGAGGCGCGAGGCGGACGAGTTCTACGCCACCGTCATCCCGGCCACGCTGAACGAGGACGCCGCCAACGTCATGCGCCAGGCCCTCGCCGGCATGCTGTGGACGAAGCAGTTCTACAACTACGACGTCGACAGCTGGCTCGGCGAGCACGGCGCGGATCCGTTCAAGCCCCGCCGCGCCGCCCCCCGCAACGCGCAGTGGCACCACATGACGAACGCCGACGTCATCTCCATGCCCGACAAGTGGGAGTACCCCTGGTACGCGGCGTGGGACCTGGCGTTCCACGTCCTGGCCCTGACCCTCGTCGACGAGGACTTCGGCCGCGAGCAGCTCGATCTGATGCTCCGCGACCGCTACCTGCACCCGAACGGGCAGATCCCGGCCTACGAGTGGAACTTCGGCGACGTGAACCCGCCCGTCCACGCGTGGTCGACGATCTTCACCTACCGCCTGGAGAAGGCGCGGGGGAAGGCCGACATCGAATGGCTCGAGCGCTCCTTCCAGAAGCTCCTCCTGAACTTCACGTGGTGGGTGAACCGGAAGGACCGCACCGGTCGGAACGCCTTCGAGGGAGGATTCCTCGGGCTCGACAACATCGGCGTCTTCGACCGCAGCGCGCCGCTGCCGACCGGCGGCTACCTGGAGCAGGCCGACGGCACGGCGTGGATGGCGATCTTCAGCCAGAACATGCTCGAGATCGCCGTGCAGCTCACGCTCGCCAAGCCCGCCTACGCGGAGATGGCCGTGAAGTTCGTCCAGCACTTCCTGTGGATCGCGTCGGCGATGGCCAATGCCGGCGAGGGCACCGGGATGTGGGACGAGGAGGACGGCTTCTTCTACGACGTCCTGCGCCTGCCCGACGGAGGCTCCCGGCGCCTGAAGGTCCGGTCGATGGTCGGGCTTCTGCCTCTGTGCGCTGCCACGGTCTTCGAGGGCGAGCTGCTCGCGAAGTACCCCGAGGTGGGCCAGCGGCTGCGCACGTTCCTGCTGGCGAGGCCGGAGTTGCGCTCCGCCATCCACGACCCGGTGCAGACGGGCAAGGCCGGCCGTCGCCTCGCCTCGGTGCTGAACGAGTCTCGGCTCCGCCGGGTGCTCGAGAAGATGCTCGACGAGGGCGAGTTCTTCGGGCCCTGCGGCATCCGCTCGCTCTCCCGGTACCACGTCGATCACCCCTACGTCCTCCACGTGGGAGGCCAGGAGTACCGGGTGGACTACCTGCCCGGGGAGTCGGACTCCGGCATGTTCGGAGGCAACTCCAACTGGCGGGGCCCGGTCTGGATGCCGGTGAACGGCTTGATCGTCCGCGCGCTGCTGCAGTACTACGCATACTACGGGGACGACTTCAAGGTCGAGTGCCCGACCGGCTCGGGCCGTCAGATGACCCTCTACCAGGTGGCCGAGGAGATCTCGCGCCGGCTGGCCGGCATCTTCCTTCGGGACGCGAAGGGGAGGCGGCCGGTCTACGGCGACATCCGGAAGTTCCAGGAAGATCGGCACTGGCGCGACCTCATCCTGTTCTACGAGTACTTCCACGGGGACAGCGGGCTGGGGATCGGCGCCAGCCACCAGACCGGCTGGACCGGGATCGTCGCCCGGGCGATGCACCTGTTCGCGACCACGACACCCGAGCAGGCCCTCGAGCTCGGCAAGGCCGCCGCGGTGGCCGAGGTGGCGCCGGGGTCTTCCGGCCGGGGCGGAACCCGCCGGAAGCAATGACCGGTCGCACGTCTCACGCGAGGCTGAACCGGGCCCTGGGCGCGGTCGGCACGCCCCTCCTCTACGCCGCGGGCGCGGTCGTCCTCGGCCTGTCCGTGCCGCGCCTCGAGGCCCGTTTCCTCCCCGGCCTCAGCGCCCCGGTCAGCGCCGGCGCCGCGATCGCGCTCCTCTCGGCCATCGCCTCCGGGATGCTGCCCCTCACCGGCCTCGTCTTCTCGCTGGCCTTCGTGATGGTGCAGTTCAGCGCCACCGCCTACTCGCCCCGGCTCGTCGCGTGGCTGGCCGGCTCGTCGATCATGACCCACTCGCTCGGCGTCTTCACCGCGACCTTTCTCTACGCGCTGGCCGCTCTCGCCTGGATCGATCGCGGGGGAAGCGGGGAGGTCCCGCTCCTGACCGTGTGGGTCGCCATCCTGCTGACGCTGGTGAGCGTCGTCTTCTTCGTGCTGCTCGTGGAGAAGCTGGCGATGCTCCAGATCTCGCGGGTGCTCGCGTACGCGGGCGACCACGGGAGGACGGTCATCGAGCGGGACTACGCCCCCCTCGTGGAGGGCGTGCCGGAGGCGAGCCCGGCGGGACGGGGTGACGAGCCGCCCCCCGTCACCCAGGTCGTGGCCCACCGCGGGGGACTCGCGGTCATCCAGGCGATCGACGTGCCGGGCCTCGTCGGGCTGGCCGTGCGCCAGGGGGCCGTCTTCGCGATGGCGAGCGCCGTCGGCGACACCGTCGCGGACGGCACGCCGCTGCTGCGCGTCCACGGCGGGCGGCCGGTCGCCGAGCGCAAGCTGCGACGGCTCGTCCGCCTCGGGACCGAGCGCACGTTCGAGCAGGACCCCAAGTACGCGATCCGGCTCCTCGTCGACATCGCGATCAAGGCCCTCTCGCCGGCCATCAACGACCCGACCACCGCGGTGCAGGCCCTCGACCAGATGGAGGACCTCCTGCTCCGCCTGGCCCGCCGGAACCTCTCCGCCGGACGGTCCTTCGACCGCCAGGGGAACCTCCGGCTCGTGTACCCGGTCCCGAGCTGGGAGGACTTCCTCGTCCTCGGGTTCGACGAGATCCGTTACTGCGGCGCGACCTCCATCCAGGTCATGCGCCGCATGCGGGCGCTGCTGCGGGACCTCATGGAGCACGTCCCGGCCGAACGGCGGCCCGCCCTGCAAAGGTACCTGGAGCGCGTCGACAACGGCATCCGCCGGGCGTTCGAGGACGAGGACGACCGCAAGGACGCCTTCGAGGAGGACCGGCAGGGGCTGGGGCTCTCGCGGGAGCGGCGGCAGGGATGAGCACCGGAGGCTGGCGGCGGTGGCTGACGCCCGCCCTCGCCGGCCTGACCCTGCTCGTGCTGGCCCTGTCCGTCCCGGGCTCGCTGCGCCAGGCCTGGGCGCGCGGCGGGTTCTACGTCTTCACCCGTGACTTCCTCGAGGACATCCCGAAGCGCCTGACGGGGCCGGGCCGGCTCCGCTTCCTCCTGCAGCCGGCGACGGCCATCGTCCTCGGCCTGGCGGCAGGGCGGAGGGACAGCCGGGCCGGGCGTCCGCCCTACCTCCACTCGATGATCTTCGGGGGTGAGGACCGCGGGACGCTCATGCGCACCGCCCTGGGCGACATCGCCACCCTGCTGCTCATGGGCATCCTCATCGACAGCGTGTGCCAGTGGCTGATCCTCGGCTCGTCCTACCCGGGCGCGGCGCTCGTGGTCGGTCCGGTGCTGATCTGCGCCCCCTACGCGGCGGCGCGAGCCCTGGCCAACCGCTTCACCGCCGCCGGGGGAGCACGTCGCGCCGGCTAGCTCAGTGCCTCGGCGCGTCGCCACCCGTGCGCAGGAGGGACGCGATGCTCGGGCTGGCGGCGAGACGGACGGCGAGGACACGGAGGTCCTCGTCGTCGTCCGGGGGAGGAAAGAGGCCGATCTCCGGCCGCGTGGACCGGCCCCGAGGCGCGAGTGGGAGACGAACGGAGCGGCTCGCGATGTCGTAGCTGCCGAAGAGCACCCGGAGGCTCGAGCCGTCGAGCTCCTGCTTCAGCGCATAGGCGGACAGGCAGGCGTTCAGGGCCACCGAGGTCTCGACGAGCGCCGCGCGGTAGCCGGGCCGGGCGGCCACCCGCGTGCCGTGGGCCGCCTCGAGGGCCAGGCTCGCGCTGCGCACGGCGACGAGGATCGCGTCCACGATCGAGCGCAGCGGGTAGTTGGCGGCGAGGGGGAGGTAGTTCCTCGGCCGGAGGAACGCGTCGACCGCCGCCGTGACCGCCCCGCACTGCGAGTGGCCGAGGACCACGATCAGGCGGAGGCTCGGGAAGCTCGCGGCGGCGTAGCGCAGGCTGCCGAGACTCCCGCTGCCCACGCCGTTCCCGGCTACCCGGACCACGAAGAGGTCGTTCGACCGCTGCTGGAAGATCATCTCCACCGGCGCCCGGGCGTCGGAGCAGCCGAGGACGGCGGCGTAGGGCCGCTGGACGGGCACGATGCCCCTCTCCGCCCCGTACCCGACGGCGCCCGGGTCGAGCGGGATGACGCGGGGGACGTGCGGCCCGCGGGGGTCGAGGAGCTGGGCGAACTGCCGGTTGCCGCGGAGCAGCCTCTCGGCCGCCTCCTTCGGCGTGCGCGGCGCACGCGCCGTGCCGCCCCGGGCGCGTCCGAAGCGGAAGACGACTTCGATCGTCCGTGAGGATTTTCTCTTGCGGGCCACGCCTCTCTCCTGGAGAATCTCGCCGGCCGATCGTACCCCGGCCGGGCCTTCCTCCGGGAACGTCCGGCACGACCCGCTCTCGAGGTGAACATGCGCGAGCCCCGCTACCCGTCCCTCTACCAGGTCAACACGCGTGTCTACCTGACCGAGCTCTCGCAGACACTGGGCCGGCCGGCCACGCTCGACGACGTCCCGGACGAGGAGATCGAGCGCTGGGCGAGGCTCGGCTTCGACTGGGTCTGGCTCCTCAGCGTGTGGCGCACCGGTAAGGCCGGGCAGCAGATCTCGCGGGGCAACGCCGAGTGGCGGCGGGAGTTCGAGGAGACGCTCCCGGACCTCCGCGAGGAGGACATCGCCGGCTCGGGCTTCGCGATCACGGGGTACACCGTGCACCCGGGCCTCGGAGGCGACGCGGCGCTCGCCCGCCTGCGCGAGAGGCTCCGGGCCCAGGGCCTGCGGCTGATGCTCGACTTCGTCCCCAATCACACGGCGCTCGATCACCCCTGGGTGGAGGCGCACCCGGAGTACTACGTTCCCGGGACCGAGCTGGATCTCGCGCAGGCACCCGCGAACTACACCTGGGCCCGGAGGAAGGGGGGCGACCTCGTCCTCGCCCACGGGCGGGACCCCTACTTCCCCGGCTGGCCGGACACCCTCCAGCTCGACTACGCCAACCCCGCCACGCAGGAGGCGATGGCCGGCGAGCTCCTGAGGATCGCGGGGCAGTGCGACGGCGTGCGCTGCGACATGGCGATGCTCGTCCTGCCGGAGGTCTTCGAGCGGACCTGGGGACGCCCGGCCCGACCCTTCTGGCCGGACGCCGTGCGGCGCGTGCGCGAGAAGGTCCCGGGCTTCCTCTTCGTGGCCGAGGTCTACTGGGACCTCGAGTGGACGCTCCAGCAGCAAGGCTTCGACTACGCCTACGACAAGCGGCTCTACGACCGGCTGCGCGAGGGCCACGCCCGGCCGGTCCGCGAGCACTTCCACGCCGGGCTCGACTACCAGGACAAGCTGGCCCGTTTCCTCGAGAACCACGACGAGGCGCGCGCGGCGGCGACGTTCTCTCCGGCGACGCACCGGGCGGCGGCGGCCCTGACGTTCCTCTCGCCCGGCCTGCGCTTCTTCCACGCCGGCCAGCTGGAGGGCCGGAGGAAGAGGATCTCTCCCCACCTCGTCCGGGGGCCCGTCGAGCCCCTCGACCGGGACCTCGCAATCTTCTACGACCGGCTCCTCGCCGTGCTCCGCCAGCCGGTCGTCCGCGACGGCCGCTGGCAGCTCCTGGAGTGCGCGCCGGCCTGGGAGGGTAACGGCTCCTGGGACGGCTTCGTGGCCTTCGCCTGGGACGGACGGGACGGGGGACGGCTGGTCGTGACCGTGAACCTCGCGCCCCACCAGGGCCAGTGCTACGTGCGCCTGCCGTTCACGGACCTCGCCGGCCACCAGTGGCGGCTCGAGGACCAGGTCGGCTCGGCCACCTACGACCGAGGCGGCCACGACCTGGAGGCTCGCGGTCTGTACCTGGACTCGGCGCCGTGGGAGGCCTCGGTCGTCTCCCTGAAGCCGATCGCGTGATCGGTCGCCAGACCGTCCGCATGGGTGACCCGCAGCCGGGGGGGCGACCTGACGGGCCGAATCCCTTTCGCTAGACTCAGCGCCACGCGAGGAGCCGCCCCATGACCTGGTTCGTCACGTCGCTCCGCGAGAACCCCGAGCTGGCCATCTTCCTGACCCTCGCGATCGGCTTCCTGATCGGGCGGATCCGGGTCGCTGGCTTCAGCCTCGGCAACGTCGTCGGGACGCTCCTGGCCGGCGTTCTCGTCGGCCAGCTCGAAGTGAAGATCGACCCGCTCGTGAAGGTGGTCTTCTTCGACCTCTTCCTCTTCGCCACCGGCTACAAGGTCGGCCCGCAGTTCTTCCGGGGGCTCAAGAAGAATGCGGCGTCCCAGGCCCTCCTGACGGCGGTCCTGTGCGTCGTGAGCCTGGCCACGACCATCGCGGCCGCGAAGCTCATGGGCTACGACTGCGGCACCGCGGCCGGGCTGCTGGCCGGGGCCTTCACCGAGTCCACGGTCATCGGCACCGCCGGAAACACCATCGCCCGGCTGGCCCTGCCGGAGGCCGAGAAGACCCGCCTGCTGAACAACATCCCCGTGGCGTACGCGGTCTCCTACCTCGTGGGCACGAGCTTCGTGGTCTGGTTCCTCTCCAGCCTGGCTCCGCGGCTGCTGCGCGTCGATCTCAAGGAGGAAAGCCGCAAGCTCGAGGCCGAAGGGGCAGTGGGCTCGAAGTCGGAGAGCGGGACGCGGTCGGCCTACCGCGAGTGGGACGTGCGGGCGTTCCGCGTCCCCGAGGCGTGGGGCGGGAACAGCGTCGCGGCCGTCGAGGGGTCATTCGCCCCCGCCCGCGTGTTCGTGCAGCGGATCCGCCGCGGCCCCGCGATCCTCGAGGCCGCCCCCGACACGGTCCTCCAGCCGGGCGACGTCGCGGTCGTCGGGGCACGGCGACAGGTGCTGCTGGCCGGCGGGACGCCGTTCGGCGAGGAAGCCGAGGACCGGGAGCTGCTCGACTTCCCGATGGCGACGGTCGACGTGGTCGTCACCCGGAAGGACGTGGCCGAGCGGCCGCTGGCCGATATCGCCGGGGAGCACGGACGGGGAATCGTCCTCCAGAAGCTCGTCCGTGGGGGGGAGGAGATCCCGTTCGCGCCGGGGACCCTCGTGAACCGCGGCGATCTCCTCCGCCTCGCCGGCGCCGAGCGCGACGTGGAGCGGGCGGGGCAGGCGCTCGGGTACGTGGAGCGGCCGTCGAGCGCGACCGACGTCGTCTTCGTGGGCCTCGGCATCCTGGTCGGCGGCCTCCTGGGCGCGCTCACCCTCAGGGTCGGCGACCTTCCCCTGAGCCTCACCGCCAGCGGGGGAGCGCTCGTCATGGGGCTCGTCTTCGGCTGGCTGCGCTCGGTGCGCCCCACCTTCGGACGCATCCCGGAGCCGGCCCTCTGGGTCTTCGACACGATCGGCCTCGCGGTCTTCATCGGCTGCGTGGGCCTCGGCGCGGGCCCGAGCTTCGTCGCCGGCCTGCGCACGACCGGCACCAGCCTGGTGGTCGTGGGGCTCCTCGTCGCGCTGACGCCCCACCTCTCGGCGGTCCTCTTCGGGCGCTACGTCCTCAAGATGAACCCCGTCCTCCTACTCGGCGCGTGCTCGGGGGCGGGGACGGCCACCGCCGCCCTGCGGGCGGTGCAGGACGAGGCGGCGAGCAAGCTCCCCGTGCTCGGCTACACTGTGCCCTACGCCATCGGTAACATCCTGCTGACCGCCTGGGGCCCGGTCATCGTCATGCTGACGCGCTGAAGCGAGAGGAGAACCATGGACCGACGCTGGCTCGCGTTCGGCGCCTGTGTGCTGGCCGGGCTGACCAACGAGGTGAGCGGGGGAGCGCTGTCGCTCTCGCTCCGCCCCGCCGGGGCCGAGCTCCACGCCTCGACGGCGGCGATGCAGCTCGCGATGACCCTCAGCAAGCTGATGTTCGGCGCCTTCATGCTGCTCGGCGGCCTGCTCGGCGACAGCTACGGCCGCCGCCGGGTCCTCGTCTGGGGATGCGTCGGGATCGTGGCCGCGTCGGCGATGGCCGGCCTCTCGGTGTCGGTGGGGCTGCTCGCCGTGGCGCGGGGCCTGGACGGGATCGCGAACGCGGCGGTGGGCCCGCTCACCCTCGCCCTGGTGATGAGCCTGTTCCCGGCCGACCAGGCGTCGCGCGCCATCAGCCTGTTCCTGGGCCTGTCCGCGATGGGCATCGCCCTCGGGCCGCTCGTCGCGGGGGCCGTGATCCAGGCGTACGGCTGGCGTGCCGGCTTCGCCGCCCCGGCTCTCGTCGCCGCCCTGGGCGGCATCGGGGTGCGCGCCTTCGCCCCCGAGGTCCGCGCGGAGGCGGCGCGGAGGCTCGACGGCGTGGGGGCGCTGGGGGTGGCCGTCGCTCTCCTCGCCCTCGTGTTCGGCGTGGTCGGGGCGTCGAGCGTCGGCTGGAGCAACCCCCGCGTTCTCCAGTCGCTCGCGGTGGGGGCGGGAGCGCTCGTCGCGTTCGTCTGGTGGGAGCGCCGGGTCGCCGACCCCCTGCTCGACCTGGCCCTCTTCCGCAGCCGGCCCCTGAACGCGGCGCTCCTCAACGGAACGCTCATCGCTCTCGTGATGGGTGGGGCGATCCTCCCCCTCCTCTACTTCTTCCAGAACGTGCAGGGCCTGCCGGCCGTCCCCGCGCTCCTGCGGGTCGTGCCCCTGGTGGTGGCGGCCGCGGTTGCCTCGCCCTTCGTGGGCAGCCTCGTCGCCCGGCGCGGGCCGCGCCCGGCGATCCTCGGGGGCCTGGCGCTCATGGTGGCCGGGTGCGCGATCCTGTCGTTCCTGCGGCCGGAGACGCCCTACGGCCTGGTGCTGGCCGCTCTCGTCCTCCTTGGCTTCGGCAACATCGCAGTCGTGACCCCCGTGACCGAGATCGTGCTCGGGGCAGTGCCGCCGGAGCGCGCGGGCAGCGCCGCCGCGCTCAACAACGCGGCGATGCAGGTCGGGGGCGCCCTCGGGGCGGCGACGCTGACGTCGGTCTTCCTCGACGCTGCCCGCTCCGACTACGCGGCCCGGCTTGCATCGACCGGGCTCAGCTTCGACCGGATCCGGGAGATCACCCGGGCCTGGCGGCAGGCGGTCGGCGAGTCGGCGAGCACGGGCGCGAAGGTGCTGCCCGAGGGCATGGAGCGCCTCTTCGAGGAGTCCTTCCGCCAGGCCTTCACCGTCGGCGTGGCCCGCGTCTTCGCGGCGGCGGCGGTCGTCGCCCTGGTGTGCATGATGCTCGCGTGGTTCGGCGTGCGCCCGCTGGCCGCCGGGCCCGGTCAGGGCCGCACGTAGGAGGGGCCGCGGCCCGATCGCGTGACGGCAGGCCGCTGCAGGTATAGTCCCCGCGTGGGCCGGACCATGGTCGGCCGCCGGTCGAGAGCCGCCGCCATCGGAAGCGGGCGCCGCCATGGCTGAAGACCTGCACCCGAGCCCCGATGGCGCGCCCGCTCCCGGCGTGCCTGGTGCGCGTGGCCCGAAGCGGATCCCCTTCCGGCGAGGGCTGCCGCAGCCCACGCTCGAGTACCGGTCTGCGGTGGGGAGGTGGCTCGCGCGCGGGGAGCCGGTCGACGAGCGCGCCGGCCCGGAGGCCCCGGCCCACCCCTGGTGGAAGGTGATCTGGCTGACCGGGGTCGACTACTTCTCGACCCTCGGCTACCAGCCGGGCATCGCGCTCCTCGCCGCGGGCGCCCTGGCGCCGATCGCCACCGCCGTCCTCGTCCTCGTCACGCTGCTCGGCGCGCTGCCGGTCTACGTGCAGGTCGCGGGTCGCAGCTACGCCGGGCAGGGCTCGATCGCCATGCTCGAGAACCTGCTCGCCGGCTGGAAGGGCAAGGTGCTCGTGCTGGTCCTCCTCGGCTTCGCGATGACCGACTTCGTCATCACGATGACGCTCTCCGCGGCCGACGCCTCCAAGCACGCCATCGAGAACCCGTTCCTCCAGGGAGTCCTCGGCGAGCGCCAGGTGCTGGTCACGCTCGCGATCCTGGCCGTGCTCGCGGTGGTGTTCCTCAAGGGCTTCATGGAGGCGATCGGCCTCGCCGCCGCGGCCGCCGTGCCGTACCTCGCGCTGAACCTGGTCGTCCTCGGGCGCGGCGCCTGGGAGGTGCTCACCCACCCTGCTCTCCTCGCCGGCTGGCGCTCGGCGCTCGCCGCGAAGGGCGACTTCTCGCTGCTGATGGCGGGGGCGCTGCTCGTCTTCCCGAAGCTCGCCCTGGGCCTGAGCGGGTTCGAGACCGGCGTGTCCGTCATGCCGCTCATCGACGGGGGGCGGGCGGACGAGGGGCACAACCCGCGCACGGACGCGGCGCCGAGGGGACGCGTCGCCAACACCCGGAAGCTCCTCCTGACCGCGGCCGTGGTCATGAGCGGGATGCTGATCCTGTCGAGCTTCGTCACCACCCTGCTCGTCGCCCCCGCGGACTACCGGGAGGGAGGCCCGGCCAGCGGGCGGGCGATCGCCTTCCTCGCCCACCGGTACCTCGGCCGCGCCTTCGGCACGGTGTACGACCTCTCGACGATCCTCATCCTGGGCCTGGCCGGCGCGTCGGCCATGGCCGGCCTCCTTCACCTGATCCCCCGCTACCTGCCCCGCTTCGGCATGGCTCCCCGCTGGGCCTCGCTCTCCCGGCCGCTGGTGCTGGTCCTCTTCGCGATCGACGTGGTGGTCACACTGGTCTTCCGCGCGAACGTCGAGGCGCAGAGCGGCGCCTACGCCACGGGCGTGCTGGTGCTCATCCTGTCCGCCTCCTTCGCGGCCACGCTCGCGCTCTGGCGCGAGCGCCGACGGGGGATGGCCTTCTATGCCGGGATCCTCTGCCTCGTCTTCGCTTACACCCTCGCCGACAACTGCGTGGGCCGCCCGGACGGCCTGATCATCGGCACCATCTTCACGCTCCTCCTGATGCTGGCGAGCGGCGTCAGCCGCTCCCTGCGCTCGGTGGAGTTCCGGATCACGCAGGGATACTTCACGGACGTGGAGAGCTGGCGCATGGGGCCGGAGCTGCAGGGCAAGAAGGTTCACCTCGTACCGGTCGTGAGCTCGTCGGCCGAGGCCCGCCGCAAGAAGAGAGCGGAGATCCTCCGGCACTACAGGATCCGGGAGCCCCTTCTGTTCGCGCACGTGAACCTGCTCGACAACCGCAGCGAGTTCCAGGCCCCGCTGGAGGTCACCCTGCGGAAGGAGGGCGACGACTACGTCGCGGAGGTGTACGGAGCGCTGGCCATCGCCAACACGATCGCCTACATCAGCGAGGCCATCGACCCCATCTCGATCTTCGTCGGCCTCACCCGGCGGGGCCTGACGGGCCAGGCCGTCCGCTACCTGCTTTTCGGCGAGGGCGAAACGGGCCTCATGATCTACACCATCCTCCTGCGCTATTGGGACTGGACGCCGGAGGAGGACGTGCGGCCGCTCATCTTCCTGATGAGCGACTGAGCGCCCGGCGGGACCACACCACCGGCCGGCGACCCTTGCCTTCCACGGTTGGGACGTGAGAGGGTACGAGTGGCCCTCGGCTCGCGGGAGGCGACTCATGAGCACGTGGAAGGCCGTCGCCGGGACCGGGCTCGCGGCTGCCGTCCTGGTGTTGGCGGGCGCTCGCGCCGGCGCGATGCGCATCGGCGCCGAGACGCAGGGCGGGGGGCTCTCGCCCGCCTACCTCGACCAGCTGCTCGCGCCGGTGGCGCTCCATCCCGACCAGCTGCTCGCCCAGATCCTGCTCTGCTCCGGCAACTCGTCGAAGGTGGGTGAGCTCGCCGCCTGGCTGAAGCAGATGTCCTCGCTCAAGGGCAGCGCGCTCCTGCTGGCGGCGGAGAAGGCGGGTTTCGTGCCCAGCTTCGTGGCGCTGGCGCCGTTCCCCCAGGTCGTCGAGCTGATGGCCGGAAACCTGAAGTGGACCTCGCAGCTCGGAGGGGCGTTCGCGG
>Ga0335084_10004505_pt1 | contig 13724 bp, 13 predicted proteins | sample Lox_Sample_44_FD_206721 | JGI IMG/M metagenome (GOLD analysis project Ga0335084, IMG submission 206721) | Soil microbial communities from Loxahatchee National Wildlife Refuge, Florida, United States - Lox_Sample_4.4 | ecosystem: Environmental > Terrestrial > Soil > Wetlands | place: USA... | reverse complement strand
GGACACATTCGACGCTCTGGCGGTAAAGTCAGCCGGGGATGAGCGGGCTGACAGGGACAGACGGCTCGCCATAATGAAAGACAGCACTACAGGTGCGATCGGAGTTGTTTCCATAGTGCTTGTCATTCTTTTGAAATTCGTTTTTATGCGCGAACTCCTCATAAAGGCATCAGTTGATGCTGCCTCTTCTTTTCTGTTCCTCATGCCGGTATTTTCGAAGTGGGTGATGGTCCCTTCCCTGTATATCGGAACATCCGTGCGGCAGGATGGACTTGGAAAGGCTTTTATGGATTCGGTCACGCTGCGCACAGTTGCGTATTCATCGCTCTCCCTGCTCCTGTTTTGCGCTATGACTGCTTCGCTGTATCTCTATAAGGTATTCGGCGCAGCCACTCTCTCACTCTTCTTTTCTCTCTATGCCACATTCGCTGTCTTTAGTTTCATCACAGTGCGGTTTTGCACGAAACGGTTCGGAGGACTCACAGGGGATATGTTCGGCGCCGTCAACGAGATATCGGAAATACTTTTTTTGTTCGTTACAGTGCTATGGTTACCACGCTCTATTTAGTCAGGCACGGTGAGACAGAGGGAAGTGCGGTCAAACGCTACCTCGGGAGCATTAACGTCCCTCTTTCGGAAAGAGGAGTGCACCAGGTGAGAGAAGTATCCGCGTTTATCAGGGAGGATCTGAAGACCTTGGGTGCTTCGCAGCATTCGAGCTATTTAAAGGAGGTTCATCACGCTCCTCATACCGATAAGGAATCCGGACTGAAGGAAGGAACACTTCAGGCAGTGTATTCTTCAGATCTCAGCAGGGCAATGAAGAGCGGACAGATAGTCGCCGAGCCTTATGCATTACCGGTCGTTGTCGTTCCGGAACTCAGGGAGAGAAGCTTCGGAATATGGGAGGGAATGACCTTTTCGGAAATAAAGGAAACATACGCTTCTGAATTTGAAGCATGGGCCGGTAACCCGCTGAAATACAGCCCCCCCGGGGGAGAGAGCACGATAGATGTGCACGGGAGGGTCATCCGGGCATTGGACATGATTTTAAGTAACCACAGGGGAGACAGGATCGCCATTGTTGCACATGGCGGAGTGAACAGGGTCATTCTCTGCCACCTCCTCGGAATCCCCCTGGAGAATATCTTCAGGATTGAACAGAATCACGGAGCCGTGAATATTGTGGAATTCTGGGAGAAATATCCGGTCTTGAAACTGATGAACGGAGTGATGCATGGGTAATGTGTTCAATGTCGCGCCGATGAAGGTGCCGCAGATTGCCCACACAGGAAAAAGACTTTGCAAAGGTTATGCACGACTGTCATTGACAGTCCCATGCAGGCAAGCAAGGGGAATCCCGTGAGAACCGGGAACTGCCCCGCAACTGTTAGGGGAACGAACGCCGCAACGCCACTGTCCTGATATATGGGACGGGAAGGCCGGCAAATAGGTCGCATCCAGCCGCGTAGTGCCTGGGTGCTGTTTTGCCCTGAGTCAGGAAACCTTCGCTGCCTGAAGACACACTACCCTTCGAGGGAAGAGGAGGTCTGTAATGAGAGAGGACGCAAGGAGGGGGTCTGCAGCAGGCAGCAGACCTGGCATCAAAGGCATGCTTAATTGGGGCGCAGGAGGAAAATCGACAAGGGTGCGGTGGGCTATCTTTCTGTCGATACTCATGATTTCATCCGTGGACAATCTGTGGGCGGATGAAAAAATCAAGGTGGGAGAGGTAGTGGTCACTGCTTCGAGGCTTGAAGAGTCGGTGCAGGAGACGACAAGCGAGGTCACTGTCCTGAAGGCCGAAGATATCAAGAAAATGAACGTAGTCCTGGTTCCTGATGTGCTGAGAAAGGTTCCGGATCTGAGTGTCGTACAGACCGGAGGTGACGGAAGGCTCACGCAGGTTTTCTTGCGAGGCGGGAACCCCAATGAGACGCTCGTCATGGTGGACGGGATCAAGGTGAACAGCAGCTCCACCGGGGGCTTTGATTTCTCGAAGGTCTCTATTGATGACATCGAGCGGATAGAGATTGTCAAGGGCTCGCAAAGCACAATGTACGGCTCAGAGGCCATGGCAGGAGTGATCAATATCATCACAAAAAAGGGTGAGGGAAAGCCGAGGATTGCCGCGTCCTTTGAAGCAGGATCATACGGTACCTATTCACCCTCTCTCAGCATTTCCGGGAGCGAAGGGATCTTCAGTTACCGGGCGACCGGGTTATATTATTACACCCAGGGCATATCGGCTGCAAAGGACGGTACCGAGACAGACACCTATAAGAATGGCTATATGTCGTGGAATTTCGGGGTCAAACCCTCAGCAAATTCGGAGATCGAGATCTTCGGGAATTACTCCTATGACCGTACCGGTCTCGACGACTTTGACTTCGTGAGCGGCAGGGCCATTGATTCTTTGACCTTTGTGCAGCACGGCTATCACTACCTTGCTGCGGCGAGGGGCAAACTCTATCTTTTCGACAAGTGGGAGCAGGTATTGACCGTCTCAGCGTTCGGTGATTTACTGAAATTCAGTGACCCTGCAGTGCAATTTAATAATGCCAATGTGTTCGACAAGAGACAGAGTGTGGACTGGCAGAACAACCTCCATCTCACAGAGGCCCTGACGCTTACTGCCGGCCTTGCATACCAACACGAAAGCACGGACAATGCCGGCAATTTTGACGAGGGCCTCGATGATAAGGCGGCATACCTGAACGCCAGACTGAAGCTCTTCAAAGACAGTCTTATCCTCAACGCCGGGCTGAGGTATGACGACTACAGTACTGTAGGAAGCCATACCACCTACAGGGTCGGTGCGGCCTATACGAACAAGGAAGTTGACGCAACGGTCAGGGCAAGCTATGCGACCGGCTTCAGGGTGCCATCGCTGAATGACCTCTTTTTTCCCTTTTACGGAAATCCCTCGCTCGAGCCGGAACAATCAAAGTCCTTTGAAGTAGGAGTCTTCAAGCCCCTCTTTCAGGGAAAACTGCAACTCGGCGTCAGTTATTTCAACACTGACTACACAAATCTGATACAGGCAGACCCCCTCACCTTCACTGCGGTCAATATCGCAAACGCCTCCGTCGAAGGGGTGGAGGCAACTGCCTCGTTCCAGGCAACGGATGCGCTCTCCCTGAAGGCCGGGTATACCTATCTGGACGCGAAGGACACAGACACTGATTTGCCGCTGAACTGGAGGCCGACTAATAAGGTTGTCGCCGGCATTGTGTACTCCACCCCTCTCTTTTCCTTTCTTGCAGATTATATTTATACAGGCGGAAGGTACAACTCTTCCCGCGACGCGGCAATAGGAAAAAAACTTCCTCCTTATTGGCTCGTGAATCTGAGCGGGACATATAACGTATCAAAAAACCTTTCTGTTTTTGCGCGGATTGTGAACCTCTTTGATGCCGATTATGAGGAAGTCTTCAGCTACGGAACAAAGGGGACATCGTTTTATGGAGGGATGAGAGCAACATTCTAGGGAAGATGACCATACGAAAAAACATCGCATTTTCAGTGCTGTTCCATTCGCTCTGCTTTCTTGTGGCAGCGTTGTCCGCGCGCCACATCGTGTCAGGAGAAAGGATATTCTTCGTGGAGCTGAAGGATAACCCTGGTGTGGAGCAGCATCCGAATAAGGGGGACGACCAAAAGAAAGTTCAGAATACCCGCACCGGGAAAATCATGCAAAATGAGAGACCGGTAGTTCCGGTCAGGGACCAGGAAAAGGACCAGAAAAGTGACATAAAAAACGTACCCAAGGACTACAATCCTGAACCACCTATGAACCAGCCTGTCCGTGAGAACGCGGAGGAAGTGTCTGGCTCTCGGCAGGAGAAATCCGGGAAAGCGGGCTATGGTTCCGCAGAAACTTATTCTGCTCTCCCTGCAGCCTCATCTGGCGAGACCGCTTCCGGGAGCACTGCCGGCGTGACTATGCTAGAGATGCAATCCGGGGGCGGGGGAGGGAGTGCTCAGAGCGTTATTGGTCAGATTAAGGCCTCTATCGAGAGGGCAAAGATATATCCTGTGCTCGCAAGGAAGAGAAGACAGGAGGGCACGGTGATTGCGGAATTCTCCATTAACGCAAAGGGGCTTCCCCAAGATATTCAAATAATAAAGAGTTCCGGGTTCTCTCTCCTGGATTCAGCGACCAGGGATACCATACTCAAGGCATCACCTTTTCCGGTCATAAGGGGTACGATAGAAGTGCCCCTCACCTTTATCCTGAAGGCAGAGTGAACCAATAATATTGGCATGTACAGGATGAGTATGGGTTACAATAGACAGAAGAGAGATACCCTGAATTAATGGAGAGGAAAGCGATGCGCAGAGGATACATACAGGTATACACCGGCAATGGAAAGGGCAAGACCACCGCAGCCCTTGGGCTCGCCTTGCGTGCAGCCGGTGCAGGGCTCAAGGTCTTCATTGTCCAGTTCATAAAGAAGCGGAGATGCAGCGAACATGCCTCACTGGCGCGATTCCGGGACTCCATAACCGTGCAGCAGTTCGGAAAGGGCTGCATCCTGAAGAGAAAGGCAAAGCCCTCTGACCGGAAAGCGGCCCACTCCGGTCTCGGTGAGGTTACAAAGGCGATTGCATCCGGAGACTACGATCTTGTGATCCTGGATGAAGCAAACGTTGCGGTCCATCTACACCTCATTACCGCGGAAGATCTCCTCAATCTTATGGCCGACAAACCCAAGAGTATGGAATTGGTAATTACAGGCAGATACGCGGATGAAGGGGTGATGGCTGCGGCTGACCTGGTGACTGAGATGAGGGAGATCAAGCACTACCGGAAAAAAGGGGTGAAGGCAAGAACGGGCATCGAGTATTAGCGGTGGCAGAGATTTTCGTAATAGGAATCGGCTACAGACCTTTCGACAAGCGGGAAAAGGAGATCGTCCTTAGCGCTGAGTGGATCCTCGCCTCTCAGAGGCTCCTCGATATCTTCGCCCGCTATGAAGAGTTCGGAGCAGTGAGGGACAGGATAAAGATCATCAACAATGTGGATGAAACCATTGACTTCATACGCTCACACCTCTCCGCCGCTTCCCTCCGGGGAAACACGTTGAGAAACGTCGTGCTCCTCGCCTCGGGTGATCCCCTCTTCTTCGGCATCGGGAAGAGGGCCATTGAAGAGTTCGGCAAGGAGAATGTCGAGATACTCCCCGACCTTTCCAGTATCCAGGTGGCATTTGCCAGGATAAAGGAGTCCTGGGACGGCGCGCTCCTCATCAGTTTCCATGGAGGGCCTGATCCCAAGAAGAGGAGAAAGCTTGAGTACGGATTGGGTGATATCCCTTCCCTCGTCGCCCGGTATACGAAGCTTGCCATTCTCACGGACAGGGAATACAGCCCCCAAAAAATCGCCGGGGAATTGTTACACACCGGGGTCGCGGGCCATGACAAATCAGCGATTACCATGTATATATGCGAAAAGCTCGGCTATCCGGACGAAAAGATTACCTGCGGAACTCCAGAGGGAATTTCCCGGATGGATTTTAATGATCCAAATGTGGTCATCATTATTGCGTGACAATGACTCTATTCAGGAGGTGCACATGCTGGAAGTGATCAGACAGAGAAGGAGCGTGAGATCCTATCTTAAAAAAGATATCGAAGAGGAGAAACTGGGGGAGGTCCTGAAGGCCGCCATGTTTTCTCCCACTGCGAGGAACCTCAGACCCTGGGAATTTGTCATAGTCACTGACAGCGAAACAAAACAGCAGCTTTCCCAGGCAACGCCTTATGCATCCTTTGCCAAGGATGCCCCCCTTGTGCTCGTGATCTGCTACGATGCCACCAGGGCAAGGCGCTTTAAGGAGGACTGTTCCCTGTGTGCGGAGAACATCTATCTTGAGGCAACACACCAGGGGCTCGGCACCTGCTTTATCCAGATTGCTGAGGGCACTGAAGCGGATATGGGCGATCCCGAGGATTTTGTAAAAAGAGTACTAGGAATTCCCGGACACTACCGTGTGCAGTGCCTCATGCCTGTGGGATATCCTGCGCAACAGCCCCCGCCGCACAAGGACGGGGAGTATGAAGAGCACAGGGTCCATTTCGAGAAGTTCTGAATGAAGCTCAGGATAGGGCATCTCTCCACCTTTTACCATACCGCAATTATCCTCATGGCAGAAGACATGCTTACAAAGACCCTCGGTATGGACGCGGAATGGAGGCTCTTTGGTACAGGCCCTGCAATTGTGGATGCCTTCAAGAAAAAAGAGCTCGACCTCGCCTACATTGGGCTGCCCCCTGCAGTAATCGGAATCTCCAAAGGTGTGGGAATCGTCTGTGTCGCAGGAGGACATATGGAGGGCACGGTCATTGCCGGAACAAAGGAGTTCGCAGGGTTTCCTGAGCAGGAGGACTTACGACAGATCCTCGGCCAGTTCAGGGGAAGAAAAATAGGGGTCCCTGGCAAAGGCTCAATCCATGATGTCATTCTGTCGGAGTGTCTTGAGCGATACGGACTCGCGCAAGAGATAACGGTGATCAACTTTCCATGGGCAGACATGGTGACCGAGGCAGTCGTCAGTGGGGAGGTCTCTGCTGCGGTGGGAACCCCTGCGCTTGCGGTGGCCATCAGACGTTTTGCTCATGGGAAAATCCTCTACCCCCCTTCACAATTGTGGCCCAACAACCCAAGTTACGGAATAATGGTGGACAGGGATTTTCTTGAAAGAGAAAAGAAGACGGTGGAGAGATTCCTCATGATGCATGAAGATGCCACCTCTCTTATAAGGAACAAGCCACGCCTCGCTGCGCGGATTATCTCTGAAGTCGTGGGATTCATTGATGAGGTGTTTGTTCTCGAAACCTTAAAGGTATCTCCAAAATACTGCGCCCAGATCACCGCCAGATTCATTGCTTCCACCATGGCATTTGTAAAAATATTGAAGAAGCTGGGGTACATCGAAAGAGAGGTCACTTCTAATGAGATTTTTGAGACTTCCCTCATCAACTCCATTCACCCAGAAAAAGATCACTACGAAGACGGAATCAGTAACACTGTCTCCTAACCAGTACGTATATCTGCCCAATCGAGGCCTACGCTCGGCAGTTGCTTCCCCATTGCCACTCTTTTCCCTGTTTCATCTGTGGTATAGTACAAAGAAAAAGCATCCAAGGAAGGAATGATGTCAGAAAAAGAGCGCCCTTTGCCCACCCCCCCCACCACACCCTTTGGAAAGAAAAGGCCTTTTGAAGAGAAGGATGAAAATGCCCCCCTGATGGCTGACCGCCTGGCCGCGGCCATGGCAGAAGGAAGGCTGGATGAATTCATGAAGAACGAACTTCCTGATAATGAACAGGCCAGGACCCTTGCCATGATGATGATGGGGATGAGCGGGATGATGCCCCCTCAAGGACTCCCCTCTGTGCAGAAGAATGAGCCTCAGGGAGAATCCGTGAACCCTCCTTCAAAGCCTCCTGATGAGGTGGTAAAGGCAGCAAAGGAAGGGGACGTGAAAGGGCTCATGGAGATCCTCCAGAGGGAGCATAAGAAGAGGTCAGCCGATACCCGGGCCACAGAGGAAAGCGTTCCATCAGAAAATATAGAAGAGACCTCGCCTGCCATCGGCAAGGTGGAGAAAGAGACTTTGGACCAGCTTATGGACATTGCTTCAAGAAACAACCTCTCCATGGATTGGATAATTCTGAGGGCTCTCAGACTCTATGTAGAGGAGTACCACAAGACCGGCCGCCTGTAAGAATTTTGTGCGGATCGACAAGCCCCTCTCCGCGAAATACACCGACAAGGCAAGAGTTTTCAAAAGGCGAAACTGTCTCAAGGTTGCATCCAGGACTATTCGTTGCCGGATTAGAGGAGAAGCGAGGACTTCTCTTGGAACTAAACACCCAGCAAAACGATTGCTTATATTTGCTACAGCAGTAAATCCAAAAAATGATGGCTATCTTTTATTATCATAAATTAGACAAAAAAGCCTGTTGTGATAAAAGACAACATAGAAGAAGTCTTTTCTGCATCGTATCTAGAAAGAAAGCAATAACGATCACCGTTAACAATCAACGTTTCGGATGCAATCTCCTTCTATACTCCAACAGCTCATGCCAAGTGATTAATACGCAAGAGGAGGTACCTCTATCTCTCCGAAGGTGACTTTGTGGAAGTTACATCCACATTTGCTGCATGGGGTCCTTTGGGATCAAGTAAAATGCAGACATATGCCCCGTTACCAGAAATGGCCCGTGCCCTATGGTGAGTGCCAGCAGGTATGTAGACGGCAGCAGGGGATTTAATGCGGTTTTCTTTTCCGTCAAGAATAATTTCATATTCAAGTACGTCCTTTGGTGCAATGATCAAGCCTATTTCATCAAACTCCGGGTGGCAATGTTTTTTGACGTATGGATCTGGCGTGGTATCAAGGTCTTTTATTATGTGCACTGCAACGTGGAAGGGAGCGTTCTCAAGAATTTCCTGATTCATCAGCAGGAATCTTTCAAAAAAACCTTTCTTGCTACTCAAGTGGGCCCCGAGAACCGTCGCATCAACGTCCTGGGGTATTCCGGACAGTATTTTCGGTCCTGTCATTTTCTTCTTCATCGTCTTATCCTCTCCGTTACTATATTTTGCGATGTCTTAGACTTGAGATATCATTTTCATAATGATCAGAATATGAGTTCTGTCTTCACTTTTCCACAAACGTCCGGCAGCAGCGAAATGGATTTGCGAAGTGCCGAATCGATCTTTTCTGCAAGATATCTGACATGAGGTTTGTTCATCATGGTATTATGACAACCCGGAACCGTATCTACGTCAAGAGCACCGCAAATGTTTTCCCAGTTTTTGTGCGAACTTGCTGTGAATAACCCCTGCGCCTTGGCCCTGTAGAATACGACACGTCCCGGATAGGGCTCAGGCCTATAATGTTTTAACCAACTCCTCACCGCCAGTATTCTATTCTGCGTTTCTTTGTCATACGACCGGAAGTTCTCACTTCTTGCCAGCCGGACATAATAACTCATCCAGTACGGAAGAAAATAGTACAGCCAGTATGGAAGATTTTTCAAAAAAAGGGGGGAAACTACTTTTCCCGACCGCGGCAATTGACTTTCCGATGAAGACGGGAAGATCGTATCAATCATCGCCAAAAAAGGCACATTACAATTCAGCTCACCGAATCTCCGTGCCATCTCAAGGGCCATGATGCCGCCTGATGAGTATCCGATCAGGGAATAAGGACCGACCGGAAAGGATTTCCTGATCTGATCGACACAGTAAGTCGCAGCGTCATTGATGGGTTTCTCTAAATCCTTTTCGGACATTTCCACGGCGTATACAATCTGATCTCGATCCAGGTATTTTAAAAGTTCGGAATAATAAAGCGAATTACCCAATATATTAGGAATGACAAACAACGGTGGCCCCGAACCCTTCATTTTAATAGGAATTATGCATGATCCCTGTTCGGGTTTTGGAGTTTCGGTAATGAGAGCGGCAAGTTGCTTGATAGTCGGCCATTCATAAATCGCAGACGGGGACAGCCGCTTCCCGTATTCTTTTTCGATCCAGCAAAACAGATCGATCGCCGCAAGAGAATCTCCACCCAGGTCAAAGAAATTGTCGTTCACCCTTATGTGTTTCATTCTCAAGAGATGACACCAGACTTCTGTGAGTTTTTGCTCAACAGGGTCCTCCGGAACCATGCAGATACCTTCCTGTCTCATCTCCTCTGGTTGAACAGCTCTTAGGGCATTCCGGTCCAGTTTTCCATTCGGGGTCATCGGCAGGGATTCCAGAAAAACAAACGTAGAAGGGATCATATAATCCGGAAGAAGTTTATTCAGGTAAGCCCTGAGTGATGTCGCCAGGATGTGTTCTCCCTGATTTAGAACTACATATGCTGTTAGATATTTTTTTTCCGTCGAATCGCCATGTCCCACAACAGCGGCATCTCTAATAATCGGATGCGTCTGTAGGGCAAGCTCAATCTCCGGGATTTCAACTCGATAACCCCTGATCTTCACCAAAGAATCCTTCCGTCCAAGGTGTTCGAGCATTCCATCCGGGCGTATGCGTCCTAAATCGCCCGTACAGTATGTGCGAAGCCTTTGCTCATCTGAATCCGCTTTGAATGCAACGTCTGTCAGTTCTGGACTTTGCCAGTAACCAGGACTGAGATATCGGCTCTTAATGAGTATTTCGCCGACCCCGTCTCCACAGACGAGATTGCCCTGATTATCGCGCAACAATATCTCCATGTCTTCAGTAGGATATCCCGCGGGAACCCTCCCCTCATTAAATTCAGAATCATGATCTGCAAAGTACTGAGCAAACGGGCCTGCCTCGGTACACGCCAGACTGTTCACAAGAATGCTGTTCCCTGAGAAGTGTTTCCTGAAAAGTTCAACATCTCTCAGACTGACATGTTCACCACCCAGGGTAACCACTCTGACTCCCGCAAACAATGTGCCTTCTTCGAGATAAGATGTGATATGGCGAAACAGTGTGGGAACAGAGTGATACACAGTTATACGTTCTCTTATGAGCCATTCAGTCAGCTGCTGTATGCCCTCTTCCTTGATATTGCACGGGTATAGGGAAGCGCCGTTGAGCAATGCGGCATATATGTCCAGATGGCCTGCACCGACATCGAAGGAAGGCAGGAGCGACAGGCGGTCTGAAGCGGTAATGCCTATCTTATTTGTATAACTGTATACCTGATGTAAAATATTTCGATGCGTTTGCAGCACGCCCTTTGGCTGTCCCATTGATCCCGAGGTGTAGAGAATGCACGCACACGAATCAGGCCGAACGGAATTGTGAGGATCTTCATCAGACACCGTGCTGCCTATCTCATCTATATTCATGATACGAATTGTGCTTCCCGCAAGAGCGCGAGCCTGTTCGATCGTCTGATTGTGCGTGACGATGAGGTTTGCCCGGGCGTCTTCTATCATCGAGCGTATCCGTATGGAGGGATTTGACGCAACTATGGGAACACATACCTTTCCTGACTTTAATACGCCGATCATCGCACACACTGCTGCGGCATCATGTCCGAAGAGCAACGCTACCTGATCCGTTCCGGCACTGCAGCTTGCAGAAATAGCTCGAGAAACCCTGTTTGCCCTTCTATTGAGATCCTCGTATGTCCATTCCACGTCTTTGGTCTTGACGGCAACGCCGTTTCCGTATTTGGTCACTTGCTTTTCGAATCTCTGATGAATTGTCTGTTCAGTCTCGTGTGGCAAAAATCCGGCACATGAGAAGCGGAAACGGGCTCGTCTGTCTTCAAATAAAGGCTGATCTATATTCTCACATCTATTGTCACGTGTCATATCTTACATAGTAATAGTACAAGTGTAACAATCATTTCCTTCTGTCACAGAATTCTAGGATGCTTCCCCATGAGTATCAATAACGTTCTTTCTGACATCTGCGCTCACAAACAACGCATCAGCATATCTCAGCTGACCGTTGTTCGCCCTCTGCACATAATAAATATCAAACAGCGTATATCCGTATCGGGCAAGAAAATCCCATATATCGTTAAGAAGCGGTTGGTTCTCGTAATGGGGTACAAACATGATTTCCGTGTATATTATAGGCATCTGATTCTTTTCAAGCGCCATTTGAGCGCCTTTCAATGCCGAGAGTTCTCCTCCCTGAATATCCATTTTGAGAATATGAATCGCACCCACATGATGAGTGTCCACAAATCCATCGATTGATGTTGCAGTTACCTGAATTGATGCTTTTGTCTCTCCTTTCCCCGGCAAATACCTCCTGGAACTTGTTGTTGCGGGGAGCAGTGAATTCGTCGCATCAATTTCATTGATATAGAGGGTTCGCTGCCCGGGTTGATCGGCAACTGCCAAGGGAATAATTCTTGTTTTAGGATCATCAAGAAAGTTCTTGTTCAGAGATGCCAGCGAATCCGGGAATGGCTCGAAACAATATACCAAAGCATCCGGAAACCTCGCTCGATACTGTTTGATTGTTTCTCCTCTGTGGCCACCCAAATCAAAAATAACTGGCTTGCTTATACCCAAACCCTCAAGCAACATTTTCTGTGCATCGAAGGGGTTATCAGGAAAAGGAGACGTCCTCCGGTACACTTCGAGCCCCATGAGCCGGAATATTGATTTCACAAAAGATTTGAGCATCTTTCAAGTCCCATCTCCAATATTATAATATAAACTGATGACGAGAGATGCTGACTTTTATGCATTCTATTTGGTTTTCCTTTCAATATCGAATTCCTGCCGTGCTAAAAAAGATTATAAATTACTCCTCTCCAAGAAGTTGTATCACGACTAAAATGACAAGTCGAAAAATGTTCCCCTAATTTTGGCTATCCTGGGCTATCACAGGCTGGGGGCAATACGACGCCGGGTTATACTTCCTATTCCTGTTTATCGGGCACAACGCCCTATACAGGCGCAGACACCACATATCTGCATATGGGACTGACCAATAGGACGACGCATTACCACCGTTTCTGTGCGATAGACAAAGCGGGGAATATGTCTTCAGGGGCAACAGCGAGTGCGAAGCTTCAATAAGCTGCTCATGGTCCAATATGAAAGACAGGGTGTGCCTCCCCACCAATCCTCCCGCGTTACCAGGGCTCTTCCAAGGCCCCATCATCCTATCATGTCTCAGGGAGGCAGGGAACACACTGTACTCAGGGTTCTTCGACCCAGGAAGGACTACGTTCTCCTGCCTTACCGATCTTTCTCTATTTATAGCACATCTGTCGGTAGGAGGAAGGACCTGACCCTCGTGATCCAGTGGAAAAATGTGCGTCCCTTCTGCTATACTACAGTTTCTAAACATCTAATATGTGAGGGTTGAATATGGGTTTGATGAAAAGTGTCATGAATTTCTTTTCTCTTAAAGAGGAGCCGCAGCCGGCGCAGGACCTGGGAAGGAATGAGGCGTGCTGGTGCGGAAGCGGCAGAAAATACAAGAATTGCCATCTCCGCGAGGATGAAAAGAGGCTGAAGAACTACGCGGCAAACTGCGTGAATGGCTGAAGCACCCGCTGAGCTGAGTTCAGCTCACAGGCGTTTCATTACAAAGGCCTTATAAAGGATTACCTCTCAGAAAACCCTGCACCCGCTCCTTGATCGCAAGGTGGCGCAGGGCAATGTTCGGCACATCCCTGTTTCCGGGAACGGCCAGCACATGAATGAACCTCATGCGGTCATGCGGACTCTTGAGCGTATCCACCAAATCTTTTTTTCTGCTCACTTTGTGCGTGTCTTTTATACCAAATCCCCTTGCCAGGAATTCCAGGTCCACACACATACCGGTGAGTGTGGGCTGGTCACCCGTTGATCCGTATGAGCTATTATCAATGGCAAGAATCGTAAGATTTTTTGGCTCACAAGATGCCGCAGTGGCAAGTGTTCCGGGGTTCATAAGGATGCTCCCGTCGCCGTCAATCACCACAACCTCCTTATCCGAGGTGAGCGCAATGCCAAGCCCTATGGGCGTTGCCATGCCCATGCTCCCCAGCATATAAAAATTGGAGGGTTGGTCTTTTATGAAATACAGTTCCTTTGACGGGATCCCCAGATTACAAACCACAACCTTTGAATCAAGATACGGCGCAATACTATTCAGTATCTCAAAACGGGTAAGTCGGGGAGAAGATATCCGTTGCATAATACCCCCCTCATAATCAGCTCCTGCTTCTCTTTTATGACTCCTCTTTTCCGGCTTCTCACGT
>Ga0335084_10004504_pt1 | contig 13725 bp, 9 predicted proteins | sample Lox_Sample_44_FD_206721 | JGI IMG/M metagenome (GOLD analysis project Ga0335084, IMG submission 206721) | Soil microbial communities from Loxahatchee National Wildlife Refuge, Florida, United States - Lox_Sample_4.4 | ecosystem: Environmental > Terrestrial > Soil > Wetlands | place: USA: Florida... | reverse complement strand
CCGTGCTCCTGCAGGTACTTGGCGGCGAAAAAGCTCGGCCGGTGCCACTGGGCCGAAAGGCCCACGACGGCAATGGTGCGGGTGGTCTTGAGGATGCGCCGGACTTTTTCGCTGTCGTCCATGGAGCGGGCGCGGCACGTATGATCGAACCATGGATTCTACCTTGATGCGCATGACCGCTTTGCTGGCGCAGGTGCTGCTCGCCGCGGTCCCCCTGGCAGCCCGGGCGTACAACCACACCGACACCGTCGCGCCCATCTCGCCGGGCAAGCTCGCCGTGGCCTGCTCCAACATCGAGCAGGACGCCTCGCGCATCGCGCCCGGCGCCTCGGCTTCGGACTACTGGGAGGGCCGGGACGGGCACTACATCAGCGACCTGCTCGTGAATCCCCAGGCCGCGGTGCAGTTCCAGGCCCAGGTGCCCGACCAACGCGATCTCTACGTAGGACATGCGGGCGGCACGATCCCGTACGTCGCGATCATCTGCTATCCCACCTCGCCCACGAACACGGATCCGGACTATGCGCTGCCCCAGACGGGCGACGTGATCCCGCACATGGCGCTGCCGGGCGCCGCGCCGAACATCGTCTCGGCGGCGGAGTATTGGGTCACCATGCGGCCGGACCTTCCCCCGCCGCCCGTGCGGGCCGGCCCGCAATCGCTGCCCCTCATCGTCTACTCTCACGGCCTCACCGGCAGCCCCATCAGCTCCGGCTACGTGGAAGTGATGGTGCAGCTCGCGGCACAAGGCTTCATGGTGGCGGGCATCTTCCACGGCGACCCGCGCTTTTCCCGCGTGCGCATCGAGGACCTCTCCGACTTCTTCTACCTGCTCACGAACTTCGATCGCGTGGTCGAGCTGATGATGGTGCGCCCGCTCTCGCTCAAGCAGATGCTGGACCTCGTGCTCGCCAACCCGGGCTATGCCGCCGGCATCGACACCTCGCGCATCGGCGGCTTCGGCGCGAGCATGGGCGGGGCCGCGATGACGTGGCTCGCGGGCGCAAGGGCCACGACCACGCTCGGCGGCCACTGCGACGAGCCCGTGCACGATCCGCGCATCCGCGCCTTCATGGGTTACGTGCCGTGGGGCGGCTATTCGTTCCTCAATGCCTATTGCGACAACCAGAGCGGCGCGGCCTTCGTGAACAAGCCTTACCTGGCGATCTCGGGCACGGCGGATACGACGGCGCCGCTCACGCAGATGAAGCAGGCCGTCAACAACTTCACCAACACGCGCTACATGGTGGAGTGGCAGGACGGCAAGCACGAGCTGCGCCCCGAGGACGTAGGCGACCTCTTCACCTGGATGGTCACGTACTTCAACGCCTACCTCGACGTGCAGGCCGATCCGGGCGCGTTCGGCCGGCTCGTGAAGATGAACACCGTGGTCGGCGGGCGCGCGGACACGGTGACGGTCGATGTCCACGTGCCCTTCCCCAACGCGGGCAGCGAAGTCACGGTGCAGGAGCTCTACAACCCGGTGATCAACCACTTCTACGTGACGGCCGACGCGTTCCAGGCGAACCAGATGCTGAACGATCCCTATTCCTCCTGGGAAGCCACGGGCCAGGGATTCAAGGCGTGGGTCATGCCCGCGGCGGACACACCCGCTTCCGTGCTGCCGGTATGCCGCTTCTATGCATACGGCCGCACCGCGAGCCCCGTTTCCACTTTCTACAGCGCCTTCGCGAACGACTGCACGATGCTCGCGGCGCCGAACTCGGGCTGGCACTACGGGGGAACCGCGTTCTACGTGCAGCCGGTGGACGTGAACCTGCGCTGCCCCGACGGCTACATCGGCGTGAACCGCGCCTACAACAACGGCGCGCCGCGCCTGGATTCGAACCATCGCTACAGCACGAGCGACTCCACCATGCACGAAATGGAGCGCGAAGGCTGGACGTACGAGGCGACGGTGATGTGCTCGCGGCGCTAGGCCTTCCTAGCGCCCCCCCACGGGCAGCGTGAGGACGGGGCCGGGCCCGGGCTTGCCGGCGAGCTCGAGGCGAGAGACCTCCAGCAGGAGCGAGAAGGTGGACTTCGTGTCCTGGTCGGTCTCGTCGATGTAGAACCAGTAGCCGCGATAGCGGATCGCCACCTGCGCGTTGGCGGGCCGCTCGTTGCCGGCCGCCCAGCGAACGTGGAAGAGCCCGCGCATCGTCCGCGGCCAGTCGTACGTGCCGCCCGCTTCCCCCCGCGTCATCGTGAGGATCCCGCGCTCGGCGTGCTCCGGCGGGATCTCGATGCCATGCGAGACATAGTAGAGGGCCTGCAGCAGCGAGCGCGTCTCCAGGTCGAGGGACGTGACCCCGTCGCTGGGGCGTAGCGACGGGAAGGGGTTGAGCGCTTCCTGCGTGATGTCGTACCGGGTATGGCCCGGCTTGAGCCCGAAGACCTTGGTGAATACATTCATGTCGGGCGAGTATCCGGCCGCGGGGTCGACCAGGAGCACCGGCACCGTGCTCTTCTTCACGAGCGACCACGACTCGCCCTTCTCGTCCATGCGGTACTCGAAGCCGCTCTTGGCCGCCTCGAGCACGTCGCGCGCCGTGACGCTCGAGGCGGGCAGCGGGCCGGCGAGAGTCTCGGTGCGCTCGTCGAGGGCGAAGACGATCTGGCCGCGCTCCTGCAGCGATTGCATCGCCGCGATCCCCTGCAAGAAGTCGTCGACGTCGGGCGGGTTGCGCGGTGTCGGGCCGCTCGCGGTCTGCGCGTTGGACACCCAGTTGAGGTTCTCGAGGTAGAGGCGGAAGACGGTGGCGATCGGCCAGGTGGTCTTCGCGAGGTAGATGATCCCGTCGAGCGTCATCGGCGTGAAGAGCTTGCGCGTGAACTCCTGGTCGTCGAGCGGCGTGAGGCTCATCGTCGGCCGGTCGGCGGCGCCGACGGCGGCCTGGGGCAGGACGGCGGCGAAGCTCTTGTTCACGTCGGCGCCCGATGCGGCGAAGAATGGCGTGATGCCCGCCGACTGCGTGCGCTCGAACTGCGCCGCGATGGCCGAGACCTGCAGGCTGCTCGGCGTGTCGCCGTAACGAAGGCGCACGATGTTGAGCAGCAGCTGCTCCTCGCTGGTCACCTTGACCACCTCGTTGTACTGCAGGCGCGTCTCCTGCAACGCCTGCGGGCCCACCGACGAGCAACTGCAGAGCGCCGCGCAAGCGGCGGCGGCTATCAGCGCGACGGCTCGGTTCCACGGCCGTGACATGGGGCCTCCCCTTTTTCGGGGGATTGTACTTCGGCCATGTGACAGACAGAACCCGGCCGCTTCAACCCCACCGCGCTCAAGCCGGCTTCTTCCGAAGCGTATCCGACGGCAACTCGCCGAAGCAGCCCTTGTAGGCCCGCGAGAATTCCCCGAAGTGCCAGAAGCCCCAACGGAGGGCTTCGGCCGAGACGGTCGTCGTTCCCTGTGTCCCTTTCAGGAGCGCTTCGCGCACCCGGTGCAGCCTCACCCGTGTGAGATAGGCCACGGGCGTCATCCCCATGATCTCCTTGAAGGCATTCTCGAGGGCTCGCTCGCTCGCCGCTGCGACCCGGCAGAGGTCGCTCACGCCGACGTGATCGCCGGTCTGCGCGAGGAGATAGTCCTCGGCCTTCTTCACGATCACGCTGTGCGCTTGACGCGTGCGTTCGTTGCGGGTCGGCTCGTAGTCCTCGGCACCGCCAAGGATCGACAGGAGGCCTTCCAACAACTCCACCCGCGCCACGGTCCGCTCGCGGGGGCCGTCGTTGAACAGTGCAGGATTGCGTGCCGCAGCGTCCACCAAGCGCTTGCCCCACTGGAATAGACCGCGAACCTTTTCCGGATCGAGGTGCAACTGTTCCACACCCATCGGGAGGCGAAACTCGGCGAGGCGCTGACGGGCGGCGAGATGCTGGCGGATGTCTTCCGGCGCGAGAAGGAACGTGATGCTCTCCCAGCTGGGATCGACGACGAACACGGCTTCATTTTGCGGCTCGGCGAACAACATCAGCCCTGGACGAACTGGCACTCCATTGACTGACCCTTGGGCGCGCGGGCCGAACACCACATAGGCGACCAGGCCCGGATGGACGCTCGTGCGCGTCCGCACGCGAAGGTTGCTGGAATGGAACACGACCGCGGCGGCATCGAGGCGAACGATCACGCGCCTCGCCCGAAGCGCAATGGACTGGAGCTGGACCGCTTCCTGGTCGAGCAGCTCGATGCCGGCATTGACGGCGGTGGGCTCGGTGATCTCGACCACGGTGACCGCGGGCGGATCGCTGGCGACTGCGGCGACGCTCATCGTTGTTCTCGCGATCTGCGGATTTCCGATAGACGACTCGATGGCCCGCACGGAGACTGTGTTGCGCCGTCTTTCGATCGAGCCGGCATGAGTCGTACCACTCTGGCGTCGAGCCTATCAGCCGTATCCGGTTGGGGACTTGACTTGCCGCAAAGACGCCGAAAGGCCACCTGGGACGTTGCTTTGAAACTGCAGCAAGTGAGCGAGAGCTGTTTCGCGGTCCTGAACGAGAGGAACCGCCTGTGCGACGCGAACTCCGGGCTCATCAACCTCGGCGGCGGCGTGGTGATCGATACGCAGTCGGACCTGCCGCACGCACGCCGGATGATCGAGCTGTTCGGCAAGGTTTGGCCGGGCATGCCCAAGCGTGTGGTCAACACGCACGAAGACGGCGACCACGTATGGGGGAACCAGCTCTTCGAAGGTGCCGAGATCATCGCGCATCGGACTGTGAAGGAGCTCATGCCCCGCGTGGCCGATCCGAAGGAGAGCCAGCAACTGCTGGAGGGCGCCGGTCGCCTTCTCTCGCGAGTGCTCCTCAAGGCCTTTCACCCCGGCGAGCTCGCCGTCGCCCGGCAGTTGCGGGAGGACTACGATTTCGACGGCATCGAGCTCGCGCTTCCGACGACCGTGTTCGAGGAGCGGCACGTGCTGGATCTCGACGGCACGGAAGTTCACCTCATCCACGTCGGGCCCTGCCACCGGGTCGGCGACACGCTCGTTCACGTGCCCGGGGAAAGGGTCGTATTCGCCGGCGACGTGATCTTCCGCGAATGCACCCCCGTCGGCTGGAACGGCTCCTACGAAAAATGGCTCGAGACCCTCGACCTGATCATCTGGCTCGACCCGGATGTCATCGTCCCCGGACACGGGCCGGTGTGCGGGATCGAGGGGGCCATGGAGATGAAGGCCTACCTCGAGTACGTGCGCGAGGAATCGACGCGCTGCTTCGGGCAGGGACTGAGCGCCCTGGAGGCGTCCAAGAAGATCGGTTTGGGGCCGTACGCCAGTTGGCGCGGCCCGGCGCGCCTGTACATGAACGTTGAGCGGGCCTACCGGGAGTTCCGCCATGAGGCGAAGGACGTGCCCTGGGACCAACGGAAGACCTTCGACGCGATCTATGCCGTGGCGAAAGCCCGGGGGATCGAGGTCGAGTTCTGATCGATGCAGGAATACCACGTATGAAAGCGAACGAATGAAGAATCCATCCGCCACCCTCATCGCCAGCCTCGCCGCCGGGCTCATCACGGTGGCTCTCCCCGTCGAAGCGCAACAGGCGAAGAAACCCAACATCGTGATGATCGTCGCGGACGACATGGGATTCGCCGACCTCGGCTCGTATGGCGGCGAGATCAAGACGCCCAACATGGACGCGCTCGCCACGGACGGCGTCCGGTTCACGAACTTCTACACGCACGCGAGCTGCTCGCCCACGCGGTCCATGCTGCTGACCGGTGTCGATACGCACCTCAACGGCCTGGGCAACATGGACGAGTGGACGGCCCCCAATCAATGGGGCGTGGACGGCTACGAGGGCTACCTCAACGACCGCGTCGCCACGCTGCCCCAGCTCCTCAAGGGTGCGGGCTACCACACGTACATGGTCGGCAAGTGGCACCTGGGCAAGCAGCCCACGCAGATCCCGGCCGCACGGGGATTCGAGCGCGACTTCACCCTGCTCGACGGGGCGGCGAGCTACTGGGACATGACGAACTTCACGGCGGCCGCACCGAAGACGGTCTTCACCGAGGACGGGCGCTACCTCACGCGGCTTCCCGAGAACTACTACGCGACGCAGACCTACACCGACAAGCTGATCGGGTTCATCGACGCCAACCATGGCGACGGCAAGCCCTTCTTCGCCTACGTCGCGCACCAGGCGCCGCACGATCCGTACCACCTGCCGAAGGAATGGCGCAATCGCCACGTCGGCGAATACGACAAGGGCTGGGATGCGGTGCGGCAGGAACGGCTGAAGAAGCAGATCGAGCTCGGCATCACGCCGGCGGGCACGAAGCTCTCCGAGCGCATGTGGTTCATCCCCGATCCGATCGTGCTCGCCCCGGCGAGCCGGGCGCTCCTCGGCAAGAAGATGGAGCTGTACGCCGGCATGGTCGAGAACATGGACTATCACGTCGGCCGTCTCGTCGACCACCTGAAGGCGATCGGCGAGTACGAGAACACGATCTTCATCGTTTTCGGCGACAACGGGGCCGAGGGCACCGACCTGTTCAAGATGATCGCGGGGACGCCCGGCTCCCGCGACTACCTCTGGGCCGCGGCCCATTGGTCGCAGACCAACCCCAATGCATGGGGCGATCCGGGCTCGTACGTCGGATATGGCCCGATGTGGGCGCAAGTATCGATGACGCCCTTCAGCCAGTACAAGGGCTGGCTTGCCGAAGGCGGCATCCGCAATGCGCTCATCGTGAGCGGCCCGGTCGTCAAGCGGCCCAAGGGAAGCATCAATCACGGGCTCATGAACGTCGCCGACTTCATGCCGACGCTGCTCGAGGTCGCGGGCACGAGCTATCCGAAGACGATGGCCGGCCGGGAATTGCCCCCGCTGATCGGCAAGTCCTGGGTGCCGATGCTCGCGGGACGCACGGACTCGATTCGGACCGACCAGGACTACATGGCGTGGGAGCTCTTCGGCAACCGCGCGGTCCGGCAGGGCGACTGGAAGATCCGCTGGGAATTCAAGCCGTACGGAAAGGGCGACTGGGAGCTCTTCAATGTCGCGGCCGATCCGGCGGAGCGAAACGACCTCGCCGCGGAGCGCCCGGACAAGCTCAAGTCGATGCTCGCCCTCTGGGACGACTACGTCCGGGCGAACCACGTGATCCTTCCCAGCCGCTCCACGTTCGAGACGCTCGTGGACGTGCTCCCGATGCGCGTCCCGGACGATCCGGGCTATCCGCCGCTGCTCTACAAGCGGCAGTTCGTTCCCCCCAAGGAAATGCTGGCCGATCCGAAACCCTGATCGCCGCCGACGCACGAATCAACAGAGAAGAACGGGAATCCCATGAAAAGCGAAAGAACCGAAATGAAAAGATCGTCAGCGTGGCGTTTGCTTGCCGCGGCCGTGGTGGCCGCGGGCGCGCTGATTCCGCCACAGGCGCTGGCCCAGGTCCCGGGCCGCTTCTACTGGAAGGGCCTCACGGACGCGAACGGCGTGCCGCTCATCTTCAACTCGCTCACCGGCAACTCGAACCCCTTCGATCCTTCCCACCAGGTGACTCCCGGCGCGAGCTTCGATGCCACCCTGGCGATGATGGGCTACGCGCACACATACGCCATCGGTGACCGCTCCGCGATGGGCGCGATCATCCTGCCCATGGGACGAATCTCGGGCGACGTGACCACCCCCGGCGGCCGCACCGCCAACCAGTCGGCCAGCGGCTTCGGCGATCCCATGCTCGAATTCGACGTGAACGTCATCGGCCCCAAGGCGCAGCGCAACATCCCCGATGTCCTTCGCTACGAGCCGGGCTTCTCCGTGGACCTGCTCGCCGACCTCGCGCTTCCGATCGGCGAGTACGACAACACCAAGACCCTGAACATCGGCCAGCACCGTTGGTATGGCCGCATCGGCGCGCCCGTGGTCTGGCAAGTCGGCTCGTGGGTTCCGGGCCGGCGTACGACGATCGAGTTCCTTCCCGCGGTGTGGCTCTTCGGGGACAACACGGACTTCGTGGGCCAGAGGCTCAAGACCGATCCCCTGTTCCAGCTGGATGCGCACCTCACGCGCGACTTCACCGAGACCTTCTGGGGAGCGATCGACGCCTCCTGGTACAACGGCGGCAAGGCGAGCATCGACGGGGTCGAAGGCAAGAAGCTCAACAACGTCGGCTGGGGGCTCACGCTCGGCTACAAGATCAACGACAACATGAACCTCACCGTCGGGTACAAGTCGACCGTGCACGACAGCGCGCCCGGGGACCTGAAGATGGACGGATTCATGATCTCGCTCGTGTACGGGTGGCACCCGCTCATCGAGGGCATGAAACGGCTCCACAACGAGTAGGGGGGGTGGGCCCGGCTGGATTCGAACCAGCGACCAAGGGATTATGAGTCCCCTGCTCTAACCACCTGAGCTACAGGCCCACGATTTCGTACAATGTGCGGATGAGCGACTTCGACTTCACCAAGCCGCAGCAGCCGCAGCCCGCCTCCCCCGACGGCTTCGACTTCACCAAGCCGCCGACCGAGGGCTCGTCGGCGCCTTCCAAGCCGGCAAGCAGCCAATTCTACAATCCGGCCGTCGCGAAGAAGCTCTTCACCTCCGCCGGCAAGGAAGAGCAGTTCGCGGCCGGGCAGGTGATCTTCGAGGAAGCGGACAAGGCCACCAAGGGCGGCGTGTTCTCGCTGAAGTCGGCAAGCCGCATGTACTACATCGCCGAAGGCACGGTGGGGCTCACGATCGGGCCGCGCTCGCTGGATGCCATCAAGGCGGGCGAGATCGTGGGCGAGATGGCGGTGATCAGCGAGCGGCCGCGCAGCGCCACCGCCACGGCGAAGACGGCCGTCAGGGCCTACGGCCTCACGGCGAGCGAGCTGCAGTCCGCGCTCGCCCAGACGCCCGAGTTCGCCCTCATGCTGATGAGCGTGATGTTCGACCGCATCCGGTTCGTCGTCGCGCGCCTTACCGCGCGCAAGGTGCCCATCCCGCCGCGCGAGGCGCCGGTGTTCGATCCGCTGCTGCTCGAGCAATTCGAGGCCGCGCTCGCGCGTCCCAACCTCATCAAGTACCAGCCGGGCCAGTGGATCATGCGCGTGGGCCAGGCGGGCATCTACATGTACGTGCTCAAGACCGGACAGGTCGCCATCGGCATCCGCGACAAGCTGGTGGAAGTGGTCAATCCCGGCGGCACGTTCGGCGAGATGGCGCTCGTGGACCAGTCGCCGCGCGTGGCCGATGCGCAGGCGCACATCTACAGCGAGCTCCTGGCGGTGGACCGCCCCTCGCTCCTCGCGGCGGTGAAATCGCAGCCCGCGTTCGCGATGGCGATGCTCAAGGCCGTGGTCGAGCGGCTGCGGTACATGAACTCGCTGCTGGGCTAGCTTCGCCATGTCGCGGCGCGGGGCCTTCGGCCTGCTGGTCGCCCTCGCCCTCGCCGCGCTCCTGCTGGCGCTCCTCTGGACGAGCACGCCCCTGCAGCAATACGCGAGGCGCGAGGAAGCCCACGCGCTCGCGCGCGCGTTCGCGGGCTCCTGGTGGGCTCCGCTCGCGGTGGTGCTCGCCTATACGCCCGCGAGCTTCGTGATGTTCCCGCGCTGGATCATCACGATGACCGCGGTGCTCGCCTTCGGTCCCGCCCTCGGCTTCGCATGCGGATGCGGCGGGATCCTCCTCGCCGCCATGGCGAGCTACATCCCGGGCAGGATTTCCCCGGGCGGCTGGCTGCGAGGCGTCGCCGGACCCAGGCTCTCCCGCCTCCTCGCCTTCGTCGACCAGCACGGCGTGCTCGCGGTAGTCCTCGTGAGGCTCTTCCCGGTGGCGCCCTTCCCGCTCGTGAATTTCGTGCTGGGGTCGATCCGCGTGCGCTTCGCCCCTTTTCTCGCCGGCACGTTCGTCGGCATGCTGCCGGGAATGACCGCGGCGACGCTCCTTTCCGAGCAGCTCGCGGCCGCGCTGGAGGACCCGGGCCGGGTGAACCCCTGGATCGTGGCGGGCGTCGTGCTGGGCCTGGCGGCCCTTGCCTGGATCGGGCGCCGCCTGGCGCAGCGGCGCGCGCGCTAAGGAACGCTCAGCTTTCGCCTTCGAGGAACGAGCGCAGCTTCTCCGAGCGCGACGGATGGCGCAGCTTCCTCAGCGCCTTCGCCTCGATCTGGCGGATGCGCTCGCGCGTCACGTCGAACTGCTTGCCGACTTCCTCGAGCGTGTGGTCGGTGTTCATCTCGATGCCGAAACGCATGCGCAGCACCTTCGCCTCGCGCGGCGTGAGGGAATCGAGCACGTCCTTGGTGGCCTCGCGAAGCGACGCGTAGAGCGCCGAATCCGAAGGCGCGAGCCCGGCCTGGTCCTCGATGAAATCGCCCAGGTGCGAATCGTCGTCGTCGCCGATCGGCGTCTCCATGGAGATGGGCTCCTTGGAGATCTTGAGGATCTTGCGGATCTTCTCTTCGGGCATCTCCATCTTCACGGCGAGCGTGGCCGGATCGGGCTCCTGGCCCGTCTCCTGCAGGATCTGCCGCGAGATGCGGTTCATCTTGTTGATCGTCTCGATCATGTGCACCGGGATGCGGATGGTGCGCGCCTGGTCGGCGATCGAGCGCGTGATGGCCTGGCGGATCCACCACGTGGCGTAGGTCGAGAACTTGTAGCCGCGGCGGTATTCGAACTTGTCCACCGCCTTCATGAGGCCGATGTTGCCTTCCTGGATGAGATCCAGGAACTGCAGGCCGCGGTTGGTGTACTTCTTCGCGATCGAGATCACGAGGCGCAGGTTGGCCTCGATCATCTCGCGCTTGGCGCGGCGGGCCTTGGCTTCGCCCGTGGACATCTGGCGGGCGATCTCCTTCAGGTCCTTGATCGGGATCCCGACTTCCTTCTGCAGGCTGATCAGCGCTTCCTGCTGCTCGACCACCGCGGGCTTGAAGCGGTCGAGCGCCTTGGCGTACACCTTGCCCGAGGCGATCTCCTCGTTCACCCACTTGAGGTTGGTCTCGTTGCCGGGGAACACCTTGATGAAGTGGGCGCGCGGCATGTTCGCGTTCTTGGTCGCGAGCTCCATGATCTCGCGCTCGTGGCGGCGCACGCGCTCGACCAGCGCGCGCAGCCCGTTGCAGAGGTACTCCACCTGCTTGGCGGTGAAGCGGATCGCCAGCAGCTCGTTGGAGATGTCCTCCTGCAGGTCCTTGTACGCGCGCGAGCGGTAGCCCTTCTCCGAGAGGATCTTCTTCATCCGCTTGTACAGGCGGCGGATCTTGTTGAAGTGGGCGAGCGCGTTCTGCTTGAGCTCCTCCAAGTCGGCGCTGGCGACCGCTTCGTCCTCGGCCTCCTGCTCCTCGGCGTCGAGCTCCTCGAGCTCTTCCTCCTCGGTGAGCTCTTCCTCGACCACCTCCTCGTCATCCGAATCCACGAGCCCGTCCACGAGCTCGTCGATGCGCATCTCGTCCTTCTCGATCAGCTCCGACAGGCGCAGGATCTCCTCGATCGTCGTCGGGCACGACGAGATCGCCTGGATCATGTGCTTGAGGCCGTCCTCGATGCGCTTGGCGATCTCGATCTCGCCCTCGCGCGTGAGCAGCTCCACCGAGCCCATCTCGCGCATGTACATGCGCACCGGGTCCGTGGTGCGGCCGAATTCGGCGTCGATGGTGGTGGAGAGCGCCTCCTCGGCTTCCTCGACCACGTCCTCGTCGGCGACGGGCGGCGGGGCCTCGGCCATGAGCAGCTGCTCGGCGTCCGGGGCCTCGTCGTACACCGCGATGCCCATGTCGGCCAGCATCGTGACGACGCCCTCGATCTGCTCGGCGTCGGTCATGTCGTCGGGCAGGTGGTCGTTGATCTCGGCGTACGTGAGGTAGCCGCGGTCCTTGCCGAGGACGATGAGGTTCTTGAGCCTCTTCTTCTGGGCCTCGACTTCGGCGATCTTGAGCTCGGCGGACTGGTGTTGCTTGCTGGGGTTCTTCACAGAAGTGGCTGCTCCGGCCGGCGGGGAACCGGCAATTGTATCAAAAATTTGACCTTTCTTCTGCCGCCGGATTCCCCGATTTTGCGGCGGACAGGCGGGACAAGAGGCGGTCGAATTCGGCGTGCTGCTCGGGGGTGGCCGTGCCCGCCTGCACCAGCCCCATGAGCTCGGTGCGGCGGCGGTCGAGCGTCTCGGTGCGGATCCTCTCCACCACCCCGCGTAATTCAGCCTCGAGATCGAAATCGGGGCTATCGGCCTGATTTAAAAGGGGGTCGCCCAGGGCATTTGCGATAGCGTCCTGATACTCGGTTCCTTCGAAGTATGCACTCACTTGACCGAGCGTCAAGCCCGGATTCTGGTGCAAATGCGCTACCACGGCACGCGCCGCGGCCGCCTCGGGGCCGTTGCCCACCAGGACATCCTCCGGAACCTGCGCGGCGAGCTCCACACGGTGGAGAACAAGGGCCAGCACGCGGGATTCCGCCCGGGGCGGCCCCTTGCGCACGGGGCGGGACGGGACCGCAGCCGGGCGGCGTTCCGGGGCGCGGGGCGCGGCGGGAACGAGCGCCTCGATCTCCTCGGGCGAAAGGCGGGCGAGCTCCGCCAGGCGCTTGCGCAGCATCGCGCCCAGCGCGGGCGCCTCGATCTGCGCGATGAGGGGCTTCGCGTGGGCGACGAAGCTCGCGCGCCCTTCCGCGGTCGCCATATCCACCTGCGTGGCGAGCTCCGCGAACAGGAATTGCGAGAGCGGCTTCGCCTGGCCCACGGCCTCCAGGAATGCTTTCTTGCCAAGGCGGCGCACGTACGTGTCCGGGTCGTCCTCGGCGGGCAGGAAGAGGAAGCTCACCACCTTGCCGTCGGCGAGCACGGGCAGCGACACCTCGAGCGCGCGCCACGCGGCCTTGCGGCCGGCCGCGTCGCCGTCGAAGCAGAACACCACGTTGTCGGCCATGCGCAGGAGCTTGCCCACGTGGATCGGCGTGGTCGCGGTCCCGAGCGTGGCCACCGCGTTCTCCACGCCGTGCTGGGCGAGCGCCACCACGTCCATGTAGCCCTCCACCACGATCACCTGGTTCGCGTCGCGGATGGCCCGGCGCGCCTGGTAGAGGCCGTAGAGCTCGCGCCCCTTCTCGAAGAGCGGCGTCTCGGGGGAGTTCATGTACTTGGGCTCGCCCTCGCCGATCACGCGCCCGCCGAAGCCGATCACGTTGCCGCGCGCATCGAGGATCGGGAACATCACGCGGTGCCGGAAGCGGTCGTAGCGGCGCGACTTGCGCTCGCCCTCGGGCTCGCTGTCGATCACCAGGCCCGTGTCCTTGAGGCTCGCCGTGGCGTAGTCGGGGAAGACCGCCTCGAGGTTCTGCCAGCCCTCCGGCGCATAGCCCAGCCCGTAGCGCGCCGCGATCTCGCCCGACACGCCGCGGCCCTTGAGGTAGTCGATCGCGGCCCTGGATTTCTTGAGCTGCGCGCGGTAGTAGCCGAGGGCTTCCATCATCCGTGCGTTGAGCGCGGGCGCTTCCGCCGCGCCCGGCCTGGGCGGTCCCGAGCGCGTCTCCGGCACCGGCATCCCCACCGTCTCGGCGAGCGCGCGGATCGCCTCGGGGTACGCGAGGCCCTGGTACTCCATGAGGAACCCGATCGCGTTGCCGTGCGCCCCGCAGCCGAAGCAGTGATAGAACTGCTTGCTCGGGCTCACGGTGAAGGACGGCGTCTTCTCGGTGTGGAACGGGCAGCACGCCGAATAGTTGGCGCCCGCCTTCTTGAGCTTCACATGCCGGTCCACCACGTCGACGATATCGACGCGCCCCAGAAGG
>Ga0335084_10004502_pt1 | contig 13732 bp, 9 predicted proteins | sample Lox_Sample_44_FD_206721 | JGI IMG/M metagenome (GOLD analysis project Ga0335084, IMG submission 206721) | Soil microbial communities from Loxahatchee National Wildlife Refuge, Florida, United States - Lox_Sample_4.4 | ecosystem: Environmental > Terrestrial > Soil > Wetlands | place: USA: Florida... | reverse complement strand
TGGACGGGGGCGCTGAACCTCGGCCGCTCCTGCGCCTCGGGCCCGCCGTGCCAGGCCACCACCACCGGGGCGCGGGCACCCGGCCGGAGTCCCGGCGGCCGGTAGAGGAAGGCCGGCACGGACACGCCTCCGGTCGACGGGTAGCGGACCAGCTCGGGGGCCACGAAGTGCGAGGCGTCCATCCCCCCGACCTCGCTGCGGGTCCAGCGCAGCGGCTTGCCGCTCTTCACCGCCACCTGCCACACGTCGCTCGGCGAGGTAGGGGTGTCGATGGCGAAGGTCAGCACGTCCGAGGTCCGGGTCGGAAAGCGCATCTCGCCGATCACCCCCGGAGGGACGGAGATCGCGGTGCGCTTGGCGAGGCCCGGCTTCAGCAGATAGAGCTTGCTGTAGCCGTCCTCGTTGGTGGCGAAGGCCACCGTCCCGTCCCGGGCCACCGCCAGCGCCTCCACGTCCCAGCGGAGGTCCGCGGTCAGCGGCGTCCACCGCGCGTCGGGCCGGGCGGCATCCACCCGGAAGAGCTGGGCGACGTCGGTGCCCCGGTCGGTGACCAGGTAGATCGACCTTCCGTCGCCAGAGTAGGCCGCGTGCCGCACCGAGGCCTCCCCCGCCTGCGCCGGATCCGGCGTCACCCGCGTCCGCTGCCGGGTGCCCAGGTCGAGGACCCAGAGGTCGGCGTCGTCGATGGCCCGCCGTTGCTGCACGAGCAGGCGCTCGCCGTCCGGGGAGAAGTCGATCGGAACCCAGGTCCCCGTCTCCTCGGTCACCCGCCGCGCCGTGCTCGGGCTGGCCACGTCCGCCAGGTAGACGTCGGTGTCGGAGCCGTTGCGCCCGGTGCCGGAGTACGCCAGACGCCGGCCGTCGCGGGACACGGTGAAGGTCTCGTGCCGGCTCTTCCCGTCGGTGAGGATCTGCCGTTGTCCGCTGCGGACGTCGAGCCGGTACAGCTGGAAGTACTCGCCTCCTCCGGTGTCCTGGAGGAAGAACACCACCCGCGGGTCACCGGGAAGCCAGCGGGCCTTCGCCACCGGTTCCTTGCCGAAGGTGAGCTGCTCCCGCATCCCCAGCGGCGCGGTGATCCGATGTATCTGGTTCACCGAGCCGAACCGGGTGAGGATCAGCAGCGCCTTCCCGTCCTCCCCGGGGTCGGCCAGGAGCGCCGAGCGGGCCTCGTTGTAGGGCGCGAGCCAGGCGTCGAAGTCCGCCGGCACCTGAGGCACCCCGCTCACCAGGACCCGGGGCAGTCCGGGAGCGGGCTCGACGGCGATCGAGGAGAGACGGGGCGCCCCGGCATCGGCCCGGGCCGGCGCGGCGGATTGCGGCTGGGCGAGCAGGAGCAGGACGGTCGCGGCGGGTAGGATCATGTGGTCGGCGGCTTTCCCAGAGCAGGGGCGCGCGCGCAAGCGCTCCCCAGCGGCCCCGGGCGCCAATCCTTGCCGCACGGCTTTGCTGCCTGCTACCGTCGAGCCGTCCGGACGAGGGCGCGGCGGCGCGAACTGACGCGGAATCCCTCAGAAAACCCGGGTCGATTCCTCGGCCGAAGGGGACATCTCACGCCCATGGGCACGCAACTGGTGATGTATGACGAGGAGTACAATCGCATCAACGCCGTCTGCGATCGCCTGACCAAGGACGCCAACGCCAAGGTCGTCTTCATCGTCGACAAGAACGGACAGCTGATCTCCGCCTCCGGCCAGACCCAGAACATCGACACCACCTCGCTGGCCTCGCTCACCGCCGGCAACGTCGCGGCCATGGGCGGGCTGGCGAAGCTGATCGGGGAGAACGAGTTCCCCAACCAGATCCACGAGGGAGCGCGCGAGTCGCTCTACATGACCATCGTCGGGAGCCGGGTGGTGCTGGTCGTCATCTTCGACACCCGCACCTCGCTGGGGCTGGTGCGGCTGCGGGTGAAGAAGGCCTCCGACGAGCTCGGGAAGATCTTCGAGGCGCTGGTGAAGAAGACCGCAGAGCCCGGAGGGATGGCGTCGCCCTTCGCCGAGATCTCCGACGACGACATCGACAACCTCTTCAGCGAGTGACAGACCCCCAGGTCAGGAAATGTCCTTCATCAATTACTCATCCCGCGAGATCAACTGCAAGATCGTCTATTACGGACCCGGTCTGTGCGGGAAGACGACCAACCTCCAGTACATCTACAACAAGACCAACCCCGAGACGAAGGGCAAGCTGATCAGCCTCAGCACCGAGACCGACCGCACCCTCTTCTTCGACTTCCTCCCGCTGTCGCTCGGCGAGATCCGCGGGTTCAAGACCCGGTTCCACCTCTATACCGTGCCCGGGCAGGTCTTCTACGACGCCAGCCGGAAGCTGATCCTCAAGGGGGTGGACGGCGTGGTCTTCGTCGCCGACAGCCAGGTGGAGCGCATGGAGGCGAACATGGAGTCGTTCGAGAACCTCCGCACCAACCTCGGCGAGCAGGGCTACGACCTCAACCGCATCCCCAACGTGGTGCAGTACAACAAGCGAGACCTCCCCAACGCGGTGGCGGTGGAGGAGCTCCGGGCCTCGCTCAATCCCAAGTCCGTCCCCGAGTTCCAGGCCGTCGCCCCCACCGGGGTAGGAGTCTTCGACACATTGAAGGCCGTGGCCAAGCTCGTCCTCACCGAGCTGAAAAAGGGCGGGTAGGCAGGAACGGCTTCGGACCGTTGGACAAGGGGGTCGTCCGGCGCGTCCGTGGTATGTAAAGACACAGGTTTTTCCGCCGCCGGGAGCCGTCCTTGCGCCTAGGTCAGCCCGCACTTCTCGCCGTCCTCACAGTGCTCGCCAGCGTCACGGTCCGCGCCCAGTCCAGCGAGCCGCTCCCCGCGCTGCCCGACTCCCGCGCCGATCCCGCGGCGGGGGCCGGGGAGATGGCTCCGATGCGCACCGGGGACAAGTCGCTCCAGGCCACCCCCCCGCCGGCCACGGCCCCGGCGAGGCCCGGACCCACCGCCGCGCCCCCTCCCCCGGCAAAGGCCAGCCCCTCGGACGCTTCGCTCCCCCCGGTCACCTCGGACGAGGCGTTCCAGACGCGGGTGAAGACGCTGGAGGAGCAGGTGGTGGACCTCAAGGAGAAGATCTACCGCACCAAGGCGCGGCTGCTGCTCCTGCAAGAGACGGTGCTCGGCGGTGACCTGTCGTCCGGCGCCCGGGCGGTGCTGGTGCACAAGAACGACATGGGCGGCAGCTTCGCCCTCGAGTCGGTCGCCTACGCGCTCGACGGCGCGCCCATCCTCACCCGCACCGACAAGGACGGGGACCTCTCCAAGCGGCCGGAGTTCGAGATCTTCAACGGGCGCATCGTGCCCGGCCAGCACCAGGTCGCGGTGCGGCTGGTCTACCGGGGCAGGGGCTTCGGCGTCTTCAGCTACCTCGAGGGCTACAAGTTCACCGTCAGCTCCAGCTACACCTTCACCTCCGAGCCGGGGAAGGTCACCACGGTCAAGGTGGTGGGCTACGAGAAGGGCGGCATCACCACCGAGCTGAAGGACCGTCCGGCGGTCCGCTACGACGTCGAGGTCAACCGAGAGGTGGCGCCCAAGCCCACCTCCGCGCAGGCGGAGCAAAAGGAGACGAAGTGAACCCCACCAGGGCCGCGGCGCTCCCCGCGCTGCTCCTCGTGGTGACGCCTGCCCTCGCCGGCGACGTCCGGGTGTCGTCGTCCACCGCCGCCAAGCTGGACCAGGTGGCGGCCCAGCTCCGCAACGCCACCGAGAACCTGGGGGTGGTCGAGACGCAGTACCTGGCCCGGGCGGACCCCTCGAACGAGGTGGTGCTGGAGCGGCGCTTCTCCGACGGAGAGATCCAGTACCTCCTCCAGGACTGGCCCACCGCCTCGGTGCTCTTCTACGACCTGCTGGCGGACAAGGCCTTCGACCGGAACTCCCGGCGCCCCGACGCGCTCTGGTACCTGGCCGACGCGCTCTACCAGCAGCAGAGCTACGGCAGCTCCCGGCTCTACCTGCGCGAGCTGCTCCAGCAGGACACCCCGCGCTACCGCGAGGCGCTGAGCCGCTACCTGGACGTCGGCTCGAAGCTGAACGACTGGGGCGACCTCGAGCCGTACCTGGCGAGGGCCCGCGGCCCGGACGGGCAGCTCCCGGCCGACATCGCCTACGTCCACGCCAAGTGGCTGGCCCGGAGGACCGACCTGCCGGCCGCCGAGCGGCAACGCCGGGCCGCCGAGGCCTTCACCCCGCTCACCGGGGAGGGCAACCGCTTCCGCCTGCCGAGCCTCTACTTCCTCGGGGTCCTCCGGGTGCAGGCCCAGGACTACGAAGGCGCCATGGCCCGCTTCGGCGAGGTGGCGAAGAGCAAGCCCGCCGACGAGCGCGAGCTGCGCATCGTCGAGCTGGCGCACCTGGGAATGGCCAGGCTCCTGATCGAGACCGGCCACCTGCCCGAGGCGGTCGACGAGTACCAGGCCATCAGCCAGGAGTCGCCGGCGTTCCCCGAGGCGCTCTACGAGATGGCCTGGGCCAAGGTGCGCTCCGAGGACTGGGCCGGCGCCCGCAACGCGACCGACATCCTTCTCCTCGTCGCCCCCGACTCGCCGCTCGCCCCCGAGGCGCAGATCCTCCAGGGACACCTGCTGCTCAAGCTCAAGAAGTACAAGGAGGCCACCGAGACCTACAACGGGGTGATCAGCACCTACGCCCCGGTGCGCGACGAGATCGACCGGATGCTCGCGGTGCAGAAGGATCCCATCGCCTACTTCGACAACCTGCTTGCCCGGAACGAGAAGGCCCTGGACGTGAACACCCTCCTCCCTCCGCTGGCGCTGAAGTGGGCCAGCGCCCAGGAGGACGTGGGCCAGGCGCTGCGGGTGGTGGGCGCGCTCGAGGGCGGGAAGAAGGGCGTCACCGACAGCCGGGCCATCGCCGAGCGCATCCTCAAGGCCCTGGACGAGCGCGGCGCGGAGGCCTTCCCCTCCCTTCAAGAAGGCACCACCCGCGCCGAGGCGGTGGCCAACGGGCTGGCCTCCGCCGAGGCCACGCTCGACTCCGCCGAGGTCGAGGCGCTGGACCCGGTGCTCACCCACGAGGAGCGGCTGGAGCTGGGCCGCATCCAGGCCAACCTCGCCAGCGGCCGCGCCCGGCTCGGGGCGCTGCCTGCCACCCCCGCGGAGGTCACCGCCCGCCGCACCAGGATGCAGGGGCGGATGGACGCCATGGACCGCGAGGCGTTCCGGCTGGGCACCGAGCTGCAGAGCATGACCGCGATGCTGGTCGCCACGCAGAAGTGGGTGGCGGACACCCGCAACCAGAGACGCGACGGGCCGGAGGACGAGAAGCAGTTCACCGAGCGGCTGATGTCCGAGCAGCGCTCGCTCCAGGCGCTGGAGCAGGAGGTCTCCAGGCTCCGCGGCGAGCTGGTCGCCCAGCGTGGGCTGGTGGACACCACCATCAGCGGCGAGGAGGGCATCCGCCAGGAGATGGCGCAGGCCAGCTCGTCGATGCGCGGCATCCTCTCCGGGGTGGAGCCGCGGGTGAGCGGCGAGGGCACGCAGTTCCTCGCCCGCACCCGCGATCTGCGCACCCAGATCGGCGCCCTCCAGCAGCGGACCGCCACCGCGCAGTCGGGGCTCCGGGAGCGCGTCCGGCTGAAGGGCGAGGAGATCCGCGAGAAGGTGGTGGCCGAGTCGAAGCTGCTCGAGGGCTACGGCAGGGACGTGGGCAACGTCTCCGGTGACGCCCAGCAGCTGGTGGGCCGCATGGCCTACGACAGCTTCCGCCGGGTGAGGCGGCAGTTCTACGATCTCGTCCTCAAGGCCGACGTGGGAGTGGTGGACAGCGCCTTCACCCGGAAGCAGACCCAGACCACCTCCATCCAGAAGGTCGCCTCGCAGAAGGAGGAGGAGCTGCGGGCGCTGGACGAGGACTTCCGGCCGGTGCTCAAGGACGTGGACTGATGCTGGGCCACCTCCTCATCGCCCTGGCGCTCGCGGCGAGCCCGGCATCCACCAGCACCAAGGCCAAGGGCAAGCCCAAGCCCCCGGCGGGCAAGAAGGCTCCGCCCCCGGCCAAGCCCGCGCCTGCTCCGGCCGACGCGGCGGCAGCCACCGCCACGCCGGAGAAGCAGGACGTGCAGCCCGCCCAGAAGCCCAGCCTGAGCCTGGCGGGGACGGGGCGCACCCCCGAGGAGCAGAAGCAGCTGGACGAGCTTCAAGACATGCTCCGCTCGTACGAGGACGAGTCGCGCGACTTCAAGCGCGACGTGCAGCTGCTGGTGGAGAAGAAGTACGAGGAGAAGCGCAGCGACCTCGCCGCCAGCTACGAGAAGGCCATCCGCGACCTGGAGGTGAACGAGCGGAAGGACCGGCTCGACGCCATCGCCCAGTTCGAGGAGTTCCTGCAGCGCTACCCGGACGAACCCCGCTACACCCCGGACGTCATGTTCCGGCTGGCCGAGCTCTACTACGAGCGCAGCGCGGACGATCACGCGGTGGCGATGCGCGCTTACGAGGAGCAGCTGAAGCGGGTGGACCCCTCCAGCAACACCCCGCCTCCGCCCGAGCCGGCGGTGGATTTCCGCCAGTCGATCGGCCTCTACCGGCAGCTGCTGGAGCGCTTCCCCAGGTTCAAGTTCAACGACGCCACCACCTACCTGCTCGGCTACTGCCTGGAGAAGCAGAACGACTTCGAGGGCGCACAGCAGGCGTACCGCGACGTCATCGAGGACTACCCGAAGAGCAAGTTCGTCACCGAGGCCTGGGTCCGCATCGGCGAGTACTACTTCGACGACTACGACGACCCGGAGGCGCTCCCCCGGGCCGCGGTTGCGTACGAGAACGCGATCAAGGACACCCAGAGCCCGCTCTACGACAAGTCGCTCTACAAGCTGGGGTGGACCTACTACCGCCAGGACCGCTTCGAGCCCGCGGTGCAGCGCTTCCTCCAGCTGGTCGACCACTACGACAAGACCGGGGTGAAGAAGGACGGCAAGGCCACCGGCGACCTCCGCGGCGAGGCCGTGCAGTACACGGCGATCAGCTTCGCCGACGAGAAGTGGGGGTCGGTGGAGAAGGCCAAGGCCACCTTCGCCAGGATGGGCGGCCGGCCATACGAGGCCGAGGTCTACCGGCGGATGGGCGACGTCTACTTCGACCAGACGCGCCACACCGACGCCATCGCCGCCTACCGGCTGGCGCTGCAGAGGGACCCACTGGCCGACGACGCGCCCAAGCTCCAGCAGAAGATCGTCCAGGCCTACGAGCGTGACCGGAAGCTGAACGAGGCCTTCGCCGAGTCCGAGGCCCTGGCCAACGCCTACGCCCCGGGCACGCCCTGGTACGAGAAGCACAAGAACGACCCCGAGGTCCTCGCCGCCACCCAGGAGATGGCGGAGAAGAACCTCTACGGCAGCGCGGTGTACCACCACCAGCAGGCGCTGGCGCTCAAGCAGCAGGGGAAGCTCGAGACGGCGAGGAAGATGTTCGAGTCCGCGGCCAAGGGCTACGAGGGGTATCTGGCCCGCTTCCCCCGGAGCAAGGCGGCGTACGAGGTGCAGTTCTTCGCCGCCGAGTGCCAGTACAACTCGCTGCAGTTCGCCAAGGCGGCGAAGAACTACGACGCCATCCGCGACACCGGCGCGGACGACAAGTACCGGAAGGACGCGGCCTACGGCGCGGTGCTCGCCTGGAGCAAGCTGGTCGAGCAGCTGCAAGAGCAGAAGAAGCTGGCGAAGTACCCGGTGCTGCGGAGCAAGGACCGGCCCGAGGGCGACAAGCCGCAGGGCATCCCGCTCTCAGCGGAGGAGCAGTCGCTGATCGCCGCCACCGACGCCTTCGTGCAGCTGTCACCGACCGACGAGCGGGCGCCCGGGGTGGCCTACAAGGCCGCCGAGCTGCTGTACGCCCACAACCAGTTCCCGGACGCCAGGGCCCGGTTCGAGAACATCATCAAGAGCTACCCCAGGAGCGAGGTCAGCAAGTACGCCACCAACCTCACGGTGGAGACCTTCCTCATCGACAAGGACTGGCGGAGCGTGGAGGAGGTCTCGGCCCGGCTGGCCCAGAACACCGACGTCATCGACCCCAAGAGCGAGCTGTACAAGGACCTGGTCAAGTTCAAGCTCGCCGGCCGGTTCAAGCTCGCCGACGAGCTGATGGCCCAGGGCGCCTGGGACGAGGCGGCGAAGAAGTACATCCAGCTGGTGGACGAGGAGCCGAAGCACGAGTTCGCCGACAAGGCGCTGAACAACGCCGCGGTCTGCTACGAGAAGGACCACCGCTTCGAGAGCGCGCTCAAGCTCTACGAGCGCATCTTCAAGGAGTACCCGAGGAGCAAGCTGGCCGACGCCGCTCTCTTCCGGGTCGCGGTGAACCAGGAGAACTCCTACGACTTCGACCGCGCGGTCGGCAGCTACGAGCGGCTGGTGAAGGAGTACCCGGCGAGCAAGGACCGCGAGGCCGCGCTGTACAACGCCGCCCGCCTGCTCGAGGGCCAGCAGAAGTACCCGCAGGCCGCCGCGGCGTACGCCCGCTACGCCGACATGTTCCCCAGGGCCGAGGACGCGCCGAAGAACCAGTACCGCGCGGCGCTGGTCTACGAGAAGCAGGGCGACACCCGGAACGAGGTCAAGGCGCTGAACGAATTCGTCCGCCGGTTCGGCGGCAAGGCCAACCAGGGCGAGCTGGTGGTCGAGGCGCACAAGAAGCTCGGCGACGCCTACGCGAAGTCCGGCAGCCCCAAGGATGCCCGCCGGTCCTGGGAGACCGCGGCCCGGGAGTTCGATCGGAGGGGCCTCAAGGCCGACGCCGCGCTCCAGGGCGCCGACGCCGCCGCCGAGGCCCGCTTCATGGTGGCCGAGCAGGAGCTCCGAGATTTCGACAAGCTGAAGATCGGCGGCCGGGGCAAGGCCCTGGAGCAGAGCTTCACCCTCAAGCGCGCCGGGGTGAAGAAGGTGCAGGCCAGCTACGCCGAGGTCTTCAAGTACAAGCGGCTGGAGTGGACCCTGGCGGCGCTCTACCGCCAGGGCTACGTGCTGGAGCGCTTCGGGGCGACCATCAACGAGACCCCGGTGCCTCCGGACGTCAAGCGGCTGGGCGACGAGGCGGTGGCCGCCTACCAGGACCTCCTCCAGCAGCAGACCGCGGCGCTGGAGGACAAGGCGGTGGAGAGCTACGCCGCGACGCTGGAGCAGGCACGGAAGAACCGCATCAGCAACGAGTGGACCAAGAAGACCCTCGAGGCGCTCAACCGGTACCGGCCCAAGGAGTACCCGGTGCTGAAAGATCCAAAGCCGGCCATCGCCGTTGATGTCACATGGCCCGATGGTCTGGTCAGCACCAAGGCGGCGCCGAAGCCGGGAGCCACCACTCCGGCCAAGCCCGGGGCCCCCGCAGCTCCGGTCGCCGGGGGTGGGTCGTGAGGGGCCTGCTCCTTGTGCTGCTCGCCGCGGTCGGGGTCGCCGCCTGCGGCCATGCACCGGTGGCCGCGCCTCCGCCCCGGCCGCTCACCACCTCCACCGCCGTCACCCCCGAGGTCCAGGAAGGCGCGGCGAGAGGCCAGGGCGGCCCGCTCGACGCCGACACCCAGGCGGCCATCGAGCGCGGCATCGCCCAGGGCCGCGGCGGCGACCTCGACGGCGCGCGCCGGACCTTCCAGGACGTCGTCCAGCGGAACCCCAACGCCGGCACCGCCTGGGTGAACCTGGGCGTCCTCGCCGAACGGAAGGGAGACCTGAAGGAGGCCGAGGCGAGCTACCGGCGGGCGGCGCAGACCACCCCCGACCCCCCCGAGTCGTGGGACTTCCTGGCCCGGCTCCTGGTCCGCACCAAGCGGGCGAGCGAGGCCGAGGCCCTGCTCCGCGGACGGGTCCAGGAGGCGCCCACGGCGCTCGGCGCTCGCAACGCGCTCACCTGGGTGCTGCTGGAGACCGGCCGGCTCCCGGAGGCCGAGGCCGAGGCGAAGAAGGTCCTCAAGGCCGAGGAGCAGAACGTCCGGGCGATGCAGCTGCTCGCCCAGGGGTACTACCGGCAGGGGAAGTACGAGCTGTGCCGGCTGGTGCTGGAGAACGCCCGCGCCGTGGATCCCAAGGACCCGGTGACCCACAACGCGCTGGGCACCGTGCTCCTGAAGCTCAAGCAGCGGACCGCGGCGCTCGAGTCGTTCAAGACCGCCGCCTCGCTCCGGCCGGACTTCGCCGAGGCGCACAGCAACTTCGGGGCAATGCTGGTGGAGAGCGGCGACTACGACGGCGCGGTGAAGGAGCTCGAGCTGGCGGTCAGCGCGGCGCCCCAGCTGCTGCCGGCGCGGATGAACCTCGGCAACGCCTACCGGGGCAAGCTCGAGCTGGCGAAGGCCAGGGAGGAGTACGAGAAGGTTGTCGCTGCCGACCCCACCCTGGCCGACACCTACTACAACCTCGCCATCCTCCACCTGGACTCCGACGTTCCGGGGATGGACACCATCGACCGCTACCACAAGGCCATCGCCTACTTCACCACCTACAAGGAGAAGGGCGGGTCGGACGACCGGGTCGAGCAGTACCTCAAGGACGCGGCGAAGGGCATCGACCGGGAGCAGCGCCGCCGCGAGCGGGAGAAGAAGGACCAGCTGCGCAAGGCCGAGAAGGAGGCCGAGGCGAAGAAGCAGGCCGAGGCCGCGGCGAAGGCCCCGGCTGCGGCGGCCGAGGCGCCCAAGGCCGCGGAGGCGCCCACCGCCCCCGCCCAGCCGCAACCACAAACGAGCAAGAAGAAGAGCTCTCGCGGTAAGCTGAAGACCCCGTGACACGCCCCGTCCTCCCAGCGCTCGTGGCCTGCGCGGCGCTCGCCGTGGCCGCCCCTGCCCGCGCGCAGCCGGACGCCTCGGCCGCGCAGAAGGAGGCCGATCGCGCCGCGGCGACGGCCAGGCAGGCCCGGGCGGACGTGCGCGCGGCCGCAGCGAGCAAGCCGGCGGCGCGCTCGGCTGGCAAGAAGGTCATCAAGCTCGACACCCTCACCGTCGAGGGCCGCATCCAGAAACCGGAAGCGTTCTACGTGCTTCCCCGCTCCAGCCTGAACTTCGACGAGCTGCAGAAGTCCGAGAGCTTCGTGCCGAAGATCGAGAAGAGCGCGCAGAAGGATCCGTTCTAGCCCGTGAGAGCACCTGCCCGGCCCATGTCCAAGCCTGCCTCGAGCAGCGCCAAGATCCTCCGCGTGGGGGTGATCCGCGACGGGAAGATCATCGAGGAGCGCCAGATCCGTCACCCGGGCGCGGTCACCGTCGGGCAGGACGGGACGAACACCTTCGTCATCCCGGCCAGCGAGCTGCCCGCCACCTTCCCGGTGTTCGAGCACAGGGCCGGGCAGTACACGTTGCTCTTCACCGACCGGATGAACGGCCGGGTGAGGAACAAGGCCGGCGACCTCGACTTCGCGGGCCTGAAGAGCAAGGGCCTGGTGCAGCGGCGGGGCAGCGTCTGGGCACTGCCGCTCGACGAGTCCGCGAGGGGCAAGATCTCGCTTGGCGAGGTGACGCTGCTCTTCCAGTTCGTCAGCCCGCCCCCGGAGCCGGCGCGCATCGAGCTGCCGGCCGAGGTGCGAGGGACGGTGTGGCGGAGCATCGACCACCTGTTCTTCGGAATCCTCGCCGCCTCGCTCTTCCTCCACTTCGCCGGGGCGGCGTGCATCATTCTCAGCCCCAAGCCGCCCGACAACGACCTGGCGCTGGACGAGCTGCCGGACCGCTTCGCAAGGGTGCTGCTGCCCCCGAAGCCGCCCGAGCCCGAGCAGCCCAAGGCGTCGGAGCAGACCGCGCAGGTCGAGGACAAGAAGGACGTCAAGAAGGACGTGAAGAAGAAGGACCTCCCCGCCGACGCCACCGCACGCAAGGCGGTGCTCCAGCAGAAGGTGGCCGGCAAGGGCCTGCTGAAGATCCTGGGCTCGGCCGGCGGAAGCGGAGCGCTGTCCGACGTGCTCGGCAGCGGCACCGGCTCGGGAGACGTGGCCGCGGCGCTCGCCGGCGCCCGCGGGGTGAGCATCGCCACCGCCGACTCGGTGGGAGCCCGCGCCGGGGGCGGCGCCGGGCGCACCGCGGGGATCGGCGACGTCGGCACCTCGGGCGGCGGCAAGGTCGCCCTGGCCGGCAAGGGCGACGTGAAGGTCTCGGGACGGGTGTCGGCAGCGTCTCCGGAGGTGGACTCCGCGGACGTGGACCGGGCGGCGCTGTCCCGGTACATCCGCGACCGCCTCGGCGCCATCCGCGGTTGCTACGAGCGCGAGCTGAAGCGCAATCCCAGCCTCAAGGGCAAGGTGGTGGTGCGGTTCAACATCACCCCCGCGGGCCGGGCCGGCGACATCCGGATCGAGGAGAACACCCTGGGGAGCGCCGAGGTCGGCGCCTGCATCCAGGGCCTGATGCGGAGCTGGATCTTCCCCTTCAAGCCGCCCGACGAGGTCCCGGTGCAGTACCCGTTCCTCTTCACCTCGGCCGGGTAGCGGATGGCCCGCGGATGTACGCACGGACGGTTTGACACCCCCCGCCAGGGCTCCCTACGCTCGAACAGGATGCGACCGTCCGTCCGCCTGCCGCTTGTGGCCGCCCTGCTCCTGCTCGGGGGCGGAACGTCTCGCGCGCAGGGCCCGACCAAGCCGACGACTCCCACCCCCACCCTGGAGCGGGCGGCGGACATCCCGGACCCCGAGAAGCTCACCCGATCCACCTCCGCGGTCAGCCGCATGCGCTCGGTGCTGAGCGAGGTGCTCGGCCGGCTCGAGGAGGCACGGGCGACCAAGGACGTGGTGAAGCTCAACTGCGTCAACGAGAAGCTGACCCAGGTGAAGGGGCTGCTGCGCATCTCCGAGCAGTCCGACGTCGCCCTCCAGGAGGCGGTCTCGAAGAAGGACTCGGTGGCCGCCGAGCACGAGTACTCGAAGGTGTCCATCGCCAGGACGAAGGTGGACCAGCTGCGGAACGAGGCCGAGCAGTGCATCGGACAGCTCGCGTTCCGCACTGACGAAAACCTGACGGTGGAGGTGGAAGTTCCCAGCGGGTTGCCAACAGAGGACCCGACGAACCCGACGCCCCCGCCCCCGCCGACGAACCGTCCGCCGCCGGCGAGCCCGATTCTCTAGTCGGGGGGCGTGCACCCCGAAGCGGCGACCTCGGCCGCCTGGCCACCCCCCGAATCCTGGAGCGGGCGCGCGCTTGCATGCTATGACGCACGACAGCTTCCGTCCGGATTGGAGAGCACTCTGTACCTGGGAGGACCGGAGCGGTTGAGACGCATGTCGCCGCACGCCCCCCGCGTTCTTCTGCTTGGCGCGCTCGTCGCGGCCGTGTCGGTGCGCGCGCAGACCACCAGCGTCTCCAGCGCTCTGGGTGACAACAACGGCATTCGCTTCGGGCCGGGGCGGCTGCACCCGTACTTCGACCTCGAGGGCCGGTACGACTCGGCGGCGGTCTACGTCCCCGTCGATCCCAACAACCCGGCCGGCGCCTACGAGCTGAAGGGCGACATCCTGATGCACTTCCGGCCCGGCTTCCGGCTGGACGTTCCGGGAACGGATGTCACGTTCGGGCTGAACGGCTACTACGACTACGTCTGGTACACGGGCCTGATCAGCGACACCAGCGCCCCGTCCCGCAGCGAGGCCGGGGCGGACATGCACGCGGAGATCAACCGCGAGGGCGCCGTGGAGCTGGACGTGGCGGACACCTTCTCCCGGAGCGACCGGCCGCGGGACATCGGCCTCGGGGTGGCGGTCATCTCGCTCTATAACCAGCTGCGGCTGACCGCGCCCATC
>Ga0335084_10004501_pt1 | contig 13735 bp, 14 predicted proteins | sample Lox_Sample_44_FD_206721 | JGI IMG/M metagenome (GOLD analysis project Ga0335084, IMG submission 206721) | Soil microbial communities from Loxahatchee National Wildlife Refuge, Florida, United States - Lox_Sample_4.4 | ecosystem: Environmental > Terrestrial > Soil > Wetlands | place: USA... | reverse complement strand
CGGGTGCCGGAGCGAGTGGACTCAAAGACGAGATGGCGGCCATCGGGGGCCCAGCCGGGGCGTTCGTTGCGGCCCTGATCGCGGGTGATTTCGCGGATCTGGCGAGAGGCGACATCCATGATGTAGATGTCATAGTTGCCGGAAGGACGACGCCAGGAGAAGGCAAGGAGTTGGCCATTGGGAGCCCAGGCGGGATCGATGACGTAACCCATGTCTGGAAGATCGAGCTTCTGCGAGTTGGTGCCGTCGGAATTCATGAGATAGAGCTGGGGTGTGCCACCGCGATCGCTGACAAAGGCGATGAGTTCACCGGTTTTGGGATTCCAGGCGGGAGAAGTGTCCGCGCCGCGTGAGTTGAGCGTAATGCGTTTGGGGCGATTGCCGGAAGCATCGGTCACGTAGAGTGCGGGATCACCACCCTGCATAGAAGAAGAGAACATGACCTGGGAGCCGTCGGGGGACCAGGTGGGGGAGTTGTTCGTGCCGCGGAAACGGGCGAAGGAGACGAGTTTGCCGGCATCGAAGGAATACATGCAGATCTGCGCGCTGACGACGCCGCTGACGGGCTGAAAACAGGTGAACGCGATGCGTGAGGAGTCGGGAGACCAATGAGGTGTGAGGGAGACGGTGCCGAGCGAAGTGAGCTTGCGCTGATTGGCGCCGTCGTAGTCCATGACCCAGAGTTCCTTGGCGCCAACGCCGCCGCGGATGAAAGCAATTTGCGTAGAGGCGATGCTGGGAAGCCCCCCGGAGAGTTTGGAAATGATTTCGTCGGCGAACTGGTGGGCGAACTTGCGAACCTGGGCATCGGTAGGAGTGCCACGATAGACCTTGCCGACGATGGCCTGGTTGGAAGGATTCACGACGTCGAACATCCAGGCGAAGATGGCGACTTCAGCGGAAGTTTCGGTGAGATTGCCGAAGGCGATGAAATTGGCGTTGACGGGCCCTTGGGACCAGTCAAGCATGCGCAACTCGCCGGGCTGGGAGGGGGTGGTTTGCGGGTAGAAGCTGGGAGAAGCGAGGTCAACGACGCCGGAGAAGGCAAGGTCGTCGCGGACGACGTTGGTGAAAAGAGCGGAGTGAGATTTGGCCTGGTCGGCTTTGGCGACGAAGTCGGAGACGGCGATGCGGGGTTTTTGCTGGCCCATGCCGGTGCCGGTTCGGAACCACTCCTGGGCGAGGGAGGAGGAGGGGAGCAGGAAAGAAGCCAGGAAGCAAAAGGAGAGCGTGGCGGCAAATCTCTTTAGCAAGCGAGCCTCCGAATCGGGCGATGGTCGAGCGGAAAGCCGGGGAAATTCAGAATAGCAGAGGACGGAGAGGGAGCGAGTGAAAGAGAGTGCCTGATAGAACACAAAGACAGATTGGATGAGCGCATCGTGATGGGAGGAGCGGCGAGGGGAGGCCGCACGGGAGAGGGGCAAAGGATCATCGTGAGGGAGTCCCCGGGGGGAGGAAGTCAAAGGTGACGTCGACGTAAGTGCCGGAGTAATCGGCGGGGAGAGCGGGGAAATGCTCAATGCTGAGGAGCGCGCGCTGCGCGGAGTTATCGAAGGAAGAATTGCCACTGGATTGTGTAATGCGGATGTTCTTGATGCTGCCGTCGCGATTGATGGTGAAAGTAGCGACGGCGTGGGCGCGATTGCGAGCGGAGGGATCGATGGTGCTTTGCAGCCAGTTCTGGGAGATAGCGCGGCGGACAGCTTCGATGTACCAGGGATAGCGGCCGGCAAAGTCGCCGCCGCCCTGACCGCTAGCGGCGATGCCGCCGCTGTTGAGAGGGCCAGGGGAGGTGGCGTAGCCGGAAGGAAGATTCAATTGTCCACCGCCTTTGCCAAAGGGGACGGCGTTTTCCGGGACCGGAGTCTTCTTTTCGAATACCTTAGATTTGTTGGTGGGAGGGAGGGGTTTTTCCTTCTTGAACTCTGGAATCTTGGTGGCATCGGGCTTGAAGTCAGGCGCCGGCTTCTCGTTTTTGTAGAGGCCGGTGGTGGGGTCGACTGCCTCGCTTTCCGTGGGAATGTTGGGCCGAGGCATAGGGATACCGGCGGAAGAGACGAGATTGACGGAAACGCTGGAGTCACCGCCGCCACCAACACCGCCCCAGGTGCCGGCGCGCTGGATCCAAACGGAGAGCAACATGGCTGCAGTGAGAACAATGTGCAGGATGATAGACCAAGTGAAAAAGCGCTTGAAGGAGAGGTCGTCGATGGTGAAGAAGGTGCCGTTCATGGCTACTGGGTGCGATTACGATCGGTAATGGGTTGGGTAACGATACTGATGTTGGAGACGCCGGACTGGCGGAGTTCATCGATGACGGTGGCGAAAGAGCCGAAGGGCACGGCTTCGTCGGCGCGAAGAAAGACGGGGTCGCCGGGATGCTTCTGCTGGGCTTTGATTTTGGCGGGAAGTTGGTGAATGTTGATGGGGTCGCTGCCCAGGTAGACTTTCTGGTTCTTATCGATGGTGACGACGAGACGCTGTTCGGTAATTTCGCGAACGGTGCGAGTTTTGGGGACGTCGACTTCGATGCCGGACTGGAGGATGGGAGCGGTAATCATGAAAATGATGAGAAGGACGAGGACGACATCGATGAAGGGGACCATGTTGATGTCGGAGAGGGAAGTTTGGGTGGACTTGGTGAGTTGGGGCATGGTCGTTTGCCTCAAGAATCCGAGTTACAACTGGGAAAAAGTCTTTTCGATCTGGGCGGCGAACTCAACCGCGAAGGTATCGAAGCGCTGGGCAAGGTCACGAATATCCTGGAGGAAGTGGTTGTAGGCGATGAGCGCGGGGATGGCGGCGAAGAGGCCCGCGGCTGTGGTGACAAGGGCCTCAGCGATGCCGGGAGCGACAGCGCGAAGGCTGGCGGTGCCGGAAGTGCCGAGGCCAGAGAAGGCGTCGATGATGCCCCAAACGGTGCCGAAGAGGCCGATGAAGGGAGCGACGCCGGCGGTGGTGGCGAGCCAAGCCATGCCCTTTTCGACGCGGCGGATTTCGTCGGTTGCGGCCAGTTGCATGCTGACAGTGATGGCCTGAAGAGATTTGATTTTGGGATGAGGATTGTTGCCTTCGCCGGTGACCTGGGACTGAAGTTCCCGATAGCCCGCAGCGTAGACGTTGGCGAAGGGAGAGCCAGCGGAGATGACGCCCTGAGGATTGGCAACACCGCGTGTGGCGCGAAAGATCTTGAGGAACTGGTCCGACTGCCGACGGATGCGGCCAAAGATGCCGAGTTTTTGGAAGATGAGCGCCCAGGAGACGAGCGAGAAGAAGAGCAGGATGGCGAGAACGGCACGCGCTACCCAGCCGGTTTGTTGGAGAATTTCAAAGATGTTGCCGATGAAAACGGCAGATAGCAGAGAAATAATGTCAGTCCCTCATGAAAAACAGATTTTTGCTGACAAATTCAACGTAACACACGAGTTGGAGCGGGTCAAAAGGTATAGGATGCGAGTGTTCGAAGAAACGTTCGCCGCCGAATGAGGGGCGCGGCGAAAGGTGGGAGGGGAAATGAGATTCGCGAAGGCAGTGTTTTGGGTAGCGGGGGTATTTGGCCTGCTGGTGATCCCGCCGCTGTATTTTCTGTTCAACGCGATTGGGAAGATGGACCCGCCTGCGATCACGCATCCGGGGTTCTTTTACGGGTTTGTGGGATGCGCGCTGGCGTGGCAAATCGCGTTTGTGGTGATTGCGCAGGATCCGGTGCGATACCGGCCGATGATGATCCCGTCGATGGTAGAAAAGTTCACGTATGGACCGATGATCGGGATTCTGGTGATGCAAGGAAGAACGAATCCCCGGGACCTGGTGTTCGCGACGATCGACACCGTTTTGGGGATACTGTTTGTGGTGGCGTGGGTGAAGACGAAAGGGAACGGGGCGAGGATATAGGTTTTGAGGCTTTAGCCGCGCGGGTGAGGAGGAAGTCAATGCGAGCGATGCGAGTTTTGATGGCGGTAGCGCTTATGGTCTGGGGCGGGAGAATGGCGGAAGCGCAGAGCGCGCAGACTCAAGAAAGCGCAGGGAAGAAGTATGAAGCGACGATTGAGTCGCTGAATAAGCATCCGTTACCGGACTGGTATGCCGACGCGAAGCTGGGAATCTTTATTCACTGGGGCTTGTATTCGGTGCCGGGGTGGGCGGTGCTGACGCCGGAAGGAACGAAACTGACGGAGCAGGAATACTTGAAGAGAAATCCGTATGCGGAATGGTATCTGAACACGTTGAGAATCAAGGGATCACCAACGGAGGCGTACCACAAGGAACACTACGGGGCGGGCTACGATTACTACAACTTCGCAGAAGTGTTTAACAAAGAAACGCAGAAGTGGAAGCCGGAAGAATGGGCACGCGTATTCAAGATAGCCGGGGCGCGGTACGTGGTGCTGACATCGAAGCACCATGAGGGTTTCACGTTGTGGCCGACGGAGACACCGAGTCCGTATCTGGCGAAGGGGCGACAGAGCGCTTCGCGGGACCTAGTCGGGGAATTAACGAAGGCGGTGCGGGCCGAAGGGTTAAAGATGGGGTTGTACTACTCGGGAGGCTACGACTGGAGTTTCGTGCCAGGGCCGATCACGGACTGGAAGATGGCGAAGAGCGTGGAACCGCAGACAGCGGAATATGGGAAGTACGCAGACGCGCACATGCGAGAACTGATCCGAAAGTATCAACCGTCGGTGCTGTGGAACGACATCAACTATCCGAAGTCAGGACATCCACTGGAGATCATGGCGGAGTATTACAACGCGATTCCGGATGGAGTGATCGATGACCGGTTCGGGGTGGAACATGCGGATTTCACATCGCCGGAGTACGAGACGCTGACGGACATCAACGAGAAGAAGTGGGAGGAGTGCCGAGGGCTGGGGAGGTCGTTCGGATACAACCGGGCGGAGGGCGAGAAGGAGACGATTGCGAAAGACGCACTGATCTATTTGCTGGTGGATATTGTAAGCAAGAACGGAAACCTGCTGCTGGATATGGGTCCTGAAGCAGATGGAACGATTCCGGCAGTGCAGATGGACCGGCTGGAAGCGTTGGGAGCGTGGCTGAAGGTCAACGGAGAAGCGATTTACGGGACGAGGCCATGGGAGCGGGCAGAAGGCGAGACAGGCGAGAACATGAAGGTGCGGTTCACAAAGAAGGGATCGACGGTGTACGCGGTGATTCTGGGAGAGCCGAAGGCAAAGACGCTGGTGCTGAGGAGTTTTGAGGCGAAGGCCGGAGCGAAGGCGTCGATGGTGGGGGTGGACGGAGAGTTGAAGTGGAAGCAGGTGCAGCAGAATGTGGAAGTGGACATGCCTGGCGGCGTGTTGCCGAGCAAATATGCAGTGGCAGTGAAGCTGGAAGGGATGGAGTGAGGCGAATCTCTGGATGGCTGAAAGCTGCGACCGGCCATAAAGAGGAAAATGATCGTGCGATGAATGCGGTAACGACCGCCGAAGCAGAAAGTCGTTATGGCGGCCTGTTGGAGCAAGTACGTCAGAAGACACTCTTCCGAACGAGGGTGGGTGGCCCTCAAACGAATTGGTCTGGCAGGCGAAAAGGATGTGAAACGGACAAACGGGGGCTCCGGTGACGCAAAAGGGCGTGTGGTAAAGTAGGACTATGGGGAAGGCGTTTGATATTGGGCTGGAAAGGCTCGCGGGAGCGGGTGTCGATCGCGGTGTTAGCGTACCTTCGGGCGGCACCAAGTCTGGTGCGGTGCGCGAACTTCCCGTGCGAGCCCAGCCCGGGCACCTTGCCAATAACATCACAAGCGCACAGCCAGGAATGGCCGTGCCACAGAATGACCGGACGTTCTACCTGGAGACCTTCGGCTGCCAGATGAACGAGCACGACTCAGAGAAAGTGGCCGGGGTGCTACTGGCGAGGGGATACCGACAGGTTGAAACGGTGGATGCGGCGAAAGTGGTGCTCTACAACACGTGCTCGATCCGAGAGAAGGCGGCGCAGAAGGTGTTTTCGAGGCTGGGAGAATGGCGGCCCGAGCTGGTGAGAGAGAGGGAAGAGGAACTTAGCGGGATAAAGGCGTCTATACAGGAAAAGGACGGCGGAAAGATTATAGGAGTGTTAGGGTGCGTGGCGCAGCAGGAGGGAGAGAGAATTTTCTCGCGGGCGCCATGGGTGAGCCTGATTTGCGGTAGCGCAAGTTACCGGAAGCTCCCGGAGCTTATACAGGAGCTGGAGCGCGGGAACCGGCGAGTGACGGGACTCGATACGGATACGGACGAGACGTTTGAGACGGAGATCACGCGCAGGGACAATCCGTGGCGTGCGTACCTGACGATCATCGAAGGGTGCGACAAAGCGTGCTCGTACTGCGTGGTGCCGTTTACGAGGGGACCGGAGCGAAGCCGGACGAGCGAGTCGATTTTGGCCGAGGTGCGGCAGCTGGCGGACGCGGGCTACACGGAAGTGCAGCTGCTCGGGCAGACGGTGAATTCCTACGCGGACCCAAGCGGGCGCAAAATGCGATTTTCCGAGTTACTGGTGGCGGTAGCGGAAGTGGAGGGGATCCGGCGGGTGAGGTTCACGACGTCCCATCCGAGAGATTTTGGGAAGGACATTGTGGAGGCGATCGAGGCGGTGCCGGGAATCTGCGAGCACGTGCATCTGCCGGTGCAAAGCGGATCGACGCGCGTGCTGAAAGCCATGGCGCGGACGTACACGCGGGCCGAGTATCTGGAAAAGATTGCGATGATGCACGAGGCAAAGCGGCCGATTGCGATCACAACGGATCTAATTGTGGGATTCCCTGGCGAGACCGAGAAGGAATTCGAGGAGACGCTATCTTTGCTCGATGCCGTGCAGTATGACGGCGCGTTTGCCTTCAAGTACTCGCCAAGGCCGAATACGCCGTCGCTGAAAATGGAGGATGCGATTCCGGAAGAGGAGAAGTCGAGGCGGCTGGCGATTCTGATGGAGAAGCAGCGGGAAATCCAGAGAGCGCGGAATTTGAAGCTGGTGGGAGAGACGGTCGAGGTGATGGTGGAGGGAAAATCGAAGAAAGAACACCAGTGGAGCGGTCATACGTCATCTAACAAGGTGATGAATTTCACTTCCCAGCGGGAAGAAAGTCTGGGAGACTACGTGCGAGTCAAGGTGACAGCGGCGACGCCGAACAGTTTGCTGGGAGAGGCTGTGACGGGCGCGCAGCCGAGACGGGACAATTGAGATCGATCCTTCGCTTCGGTCGGGACAACACGATCCGGTGATTGGCAAGGAAGCAGTCGGCAGGGGACGGAAGGAGGCGCGATGGAAGTCGAAATGAAGATACGCGGCCTGATGATGGACCCAGTTACGCAGATGCCGATTGTGGTGTTAAAAGATGTGCAAGGGCAAGCGGTGCTGCCAATCTGGGTGGGAGCTTACGAAGCGAACGCAATAGCCCTGGAAATCGAGAAGGTTCAGACGCCGCGCCCGATGACCCATGACCTGTTGAAGAATGTGCTGCAGGGGCTGGAAGTATCGGTGCAAAAGATCGTGGTGAACGACTTGAGGGATGACACGTTCTATGCGCTGATCTGGGTGGAGCGAGAAGGGGAATTGATGAGCATTGACTCGCGGCCGAGCGATGCGTTGGCCCTGGCGCTGCGGATGGATTGCCCGATATTTGTGGATGAAACGGTGCTGAAGAACTCGAAGGTGAGCTCGGCGCTGACGGAGCGGACGTCAAACGATCAGCTGAGGAATTACCTGGAGGGATTGAGCGAGGACGACCTGGGCCGATACAAGATGTAGAGGTAGAAATAGAAACAAGAATATGAAGATTGGAACGGCGCGGATTGTGGTCCGCGCCGTTTTTGCGTTCAGCGAGCGTGAAGGTTGCTACGTGCCGGAAGCAGACCGGCGAAGGAAGAACTTGGCCCCGAGCCAGGATTGCGGAAGGGCAAGTACGATGAGCGCAATGGAATACCAATGAGGGCCAAGATTCTTATTCCAGGTGAAAACGGCACCGGCGGTGCCCAGGGCGATGCCAATACAACCACCGATGATGGCATGAAGCATCGGGCGGCTGGGGGCAAAGCGGGCGGTGATGTAGCTGCCGAGTATGCCGTAGATGAAACGGTAGAAGGTGGCGAGAAAGAGCGGTTTGTCGGGCGTGTATTCGCCGACCGGCGGGAAGACGCCAAGCTTGTGGAAGACCACGTCCGTGGCGATGGAAAGAATCACGACAACGAGGAAGCCGGCAAAGATGGCCCAGACGCTTTGACCGAGATGGCGAGGCTGGGCAGTCGGCACAGATGTGGCAGCCATAGAGAACTCCTGGAGTGGAATCGGTGAGGAAAAGGGTGCGGGTATGGTAAGCGAGGCGGGGCTGAAAGCGAAGGGGAAAAAGTGCGAGCGTGCGGGCAGGGCTACCGAAGGCGGCGGGACGCGCGGCGCCAAAAGTAGAGCAAGAGAATGCCGATGAGGATGAGCGAAAGACTGAGTCCGACCCAGAGACCGAGCGCTCCCCAGTGGCGGCGGAAACAGAGCCATGTGCCGAGGGGAAGACCGAGCAACCAATACGCGGAGAAATGACACAGCATGGGAGTGCGCGTATCTCCCGTGCCGCGAAGAGCGCCCGTGGCAACAGTCTGGATTCCATCGAAGAGTTGGAAGGCGGCGCCCGCGGCGAGGAGGGTGATGGCGCTGCGGATGACGGTTTCGTCGGAAGTGTAGAAGCGGGCGATGAGACGAGGAAAGACGAGAAGGATTACGCTCATGGCCGCCATGAAGGAGGCGCCGAGGACGATGGAGGTGTTGCCAGCGTTGCGAGCATCGACGGGAGAGCGCCGGCCGATGGCTTGACCAACACGAACGGCGGTGGCGGAGGCGAGGCCAAGGGGCACCATGTAAGTCAAGGCGACAGTGTTGAGGGCGATTTGGTGACCGGCCTGGGCAATGGCGCCGAGGCGCGCGATGAGAGTAGCGACCGCGGCAAAGACGGTGACTTCTGCGGTGAGCTGAATTGCGGCAGGGAAGCCGAGAGTGATGAGCTGACGGATGCGAGCGAGGTCGGGCTGAACGGGCGTCTTGAGCAGGTCGGTCTTATGCCGGAAATCGTACCAGACGAGATAGACGACGAGGACAAGAGCGAGGTACGCACGAGAAATGCAGGTGGCAATGCCGGAACCGGTGACGCCGTAGGCGGGGAGTCCCCACTTGCCGTGGATCAGGAGGTAGTTGCCGAGAAGGTTGATGAGATTCGCAGTGACGAGAGCGAAGGCAATGGGGCGGACCATGTCCATGCCCTGAAGCGTGCGCCGGACGGCGAAGAAGAGACACAGCGGGAGCATGCCGAGGGACAGAGTGCGCATGTAGGGGGTGGCGAGGGCAGCGACGGAGTGAGTGACGCCGATGGCCTCGAAGTAACGCGGGAGGATCCAGACAGGGACGGCGAGGAACGGGGAGATCGCGAAACTGAGATAGATCCCGTTGATGAGGGAACGGTGGCAGTCTTCACGCCGGCCAGCGCCGAAAGCCTGAGAGACGAGGGTATCGAGGCCGATGAGGATGCCTTCGGCGAAGAGAGCGAAGACGATGAAGAGGCTCGAAGAAATGCTGATGGCGCCGATGGCTTCAGCGGAGTACGGAAGGCGGCCGACCATCATGGTGTCGACAATGGCCATGGACATCCAGCCGATCTCGGCGAGGATGAGGGGAAGGGCGAGGCGGAGGGTGGGGCGGAGTTCGCGACGGAAGCTCAGGAAGAAGGACATGGGATGAGGTGATGGCGAACGAACCTTCCGCAGCCAAGCACGCAAAGAGGTAAGGATAACGCAGGGGCAGGAGGGGTGGATAGACGATTACGGTGGGAGTGAGGAACGGTATGACTGATTGGGACCATAGGGCGCGGAGGCTATTGACCGGGTTGGAGGGGGAACGTAAGTTGACAGGTAGGGCAGTAAGTGAGGAGTGTGCACGGAGGCAGGACCGTGAGTGTTTCGAGCGAAGTGAACTACGCATTCAAAATGTTGCAATACATGAGAGCGGGAGCGCGCGTCAATTCGCGCGTGCGCGTGGTATTGGAGTGGAATGAAGCGGGAAGCACGCACACAGTAGAGGGCTATACGGTGGACATCAGCCCGAAAGGGTGCCTGGCGATTGCGCCGCAAGGATTCGCGGTGGGGCAGAAGTTGAAGCTGAAGAATACGATTAACGAAAAGGTGGCGGACGCGACATTGATCTGGCGCGGACACGAAGGAAGAACGGGATGGGAACTGGGGCTGGAGCTGGCGCACCCGGCGGCGGACTTTTGGGGCGTCGAGTTTTAGAAAAACATTTGATTGAGTCAATGCCAGCGGCGCGACAGTGATCGCGCCGTTTGCATTTTAGGCGCAGAGTGCGCGAGAGCAAGTGGGTAATGGTGGCAGGAAAGGGGCGTTCGAGAGAACGCAAAGTGCGCATATGTCGCAGGGCGTGTTGCATGGGGGCGTGAAGAATTGTTAAGAGGCACCGGGTCAAGGATTTGCCGCGAATGCCGGGGCCCGGTGAAGAGCCCGGTTTGGCTCCGAGAGTGCAATAAATAGCGAAATCGCTGTGCCGTAGAAATGCGGCAGGAGTGTGGAATGAAAACAATCGTACGAAGCGGGACGATGCTGGCGGCGATGTTGTTGCTAATTGCCGGAATGGCGAAAGCGGACAACATCCATCTGTGCCCGGCAAGGAGCGGGTGCAGTGCCAACGGCGTCATCCCATTGGCTGGAGGAGCGACGACTGCGTATTTGGGAGGAAATCCCAATCGGCAGGAGTTGTTCCTGGCCATTCTGACACCAGTGACTGGAAGTTCCGGGAACTGGAACAACAACCGGGTCAGCATGTGGTCTGTGCTGGGCAATTCCGTTGCGGGAGGCGCGAGCTTTCCGACGTTAAGCAGTGCGATCAGCCAAGAGCTGTTTGGCACTGGACTGCACGCAGGCAGCTTCAACGTGAAGCAACTGGATCTCGGTACGCTGTGGACTACCAACGGGCAACTCGTCAAACTGCCGGCATCGCCGGCGGGCGCGATCGTCGTGGCATTCACGAAGGATTCGCGGGGGCGGGTGACGTGGGTAACGCCTTGGAGTTCGAGCCTGGTGCGAACGCCAGAGCCGACGAGCTTGCTGCTGCTGGGAGCAGGCCTCGTCGGATTACTGGGCACGGTAGGGCTGCGACGGGGCAAGGCATAGGCCAAGCGGAAAACTAGGGTAACGGCTCTCGCCGCGAGACGGGTCGCGGCGGGATTTTTTTTGGTCGCAGAGCCATGGGAGTGGGGGTGTCCAAAGGCCTGTTGCGGCAGGAGATTTCCACCGAGGGCGAAGGAAAACCGCAAAATTCGCTTGCGCCTGGCCAGTAATGGACCTTAGAGTGGGCATATGCCACCGGGCCTGGCTGCCGGGATAATCACTGAAAAATTGGAAGAGGTGTCAGTGCCGGACGGCGGACGGGTGTAGGCAAAAGGCGAGGCCAAGAAGGGTGCCGAGGTTGCCGCAGTCCAAAGGGGAAGGCGAGCGTACGGCGGTGGAGGCGGGACGTAGATGACGGCGATCATCACGGTGGCGAATCAGAAAGGCGGCGTCGGCAAGACGACGACCGCGATCAATTTGTCGGCGGCGATAGCAGGAAAGGGAAGGCGGACGCTGCTGATCGATTTGGACCCGCAGGCGAACTCGACGATCGCGTTTTTCGAGATGGGGGAAGTAAAGGAATCAATGTTTGAGGTGCTCGGTGACGCGCGGGCGCCGATGACAAATGTGGTGAAGGCAAGCAAGGATCCGATGCTGAGCGTGGGGCCGGGGCGGCTGGCGCTGGCAAAGCTGGAGACGGTGCTGAGCGGGCAATTTGACGCGCCGTACCGGTTAAAGGATGCGATGGCGCCGATCCTGAAGGATTTTGACTACGTGGTGATCGATACGCCGCCATCGCTGGGGATTTTGACCGTGAACGCGCTGGTGGCGTCTACGCACTTATTGGTTCCGATCCAAGCGGCCTATTTCGCGATCGAAGGAACGGACGATTTGCTGGAGACGTATGAGCGAATCCGGCAACGCCCGAACCCGCAATTGAAGATGCTGGGCGTGGTGATCACGCTGTTCGACAAGCGGACGAACATCTCGAAGGATACGCACGGGCAAATCCGGTCGGTCTTCGGGGAAGTGCTGTTCAAGACAAAGATCAGCAAGAACGTACGGCTGGAAGAGAGCCCGGCGTACAAGGAAACGATCTTCACATTTGCGCCCAAATCTCCGGGCGCGGTGGAGTACAAAAAACTGGCAGCGGAGGTAGTACAACGTGTCGAAGAGAGTCGGGTTGCCCGTCACGCTGAAGATGCGGCATGACGCGCACTACGTAGAATCGCTGACAAGTTATAGCGGAGCGGCGGTAGGGCGGATGATTGCGGTAGAGCGCATCCGGCCGAACCCGGACCAGCCCCGAAAGGCGCTGGGAGACTTGCGGGAACTCACGGAGTCGATCCGCGAAAAAGGAGTGCTGGAGCCGCTGCTGGTGCGGTTCATGCCGCGCGAAGACTGCTACTACATCATCTCGGGCGAGCGGCGGTATCACGCTTCGCGTGCGGCGGGACTGCGCGAAGTGCCGTGCATCGAGAAGATGGCGGACGACGCGGAGACGCTGGAAATCGCGCTGATCGAGAACATCCAACGGAAAGACCTGACGCCGTTTGAAGAAGCGGACGGACTGCAGAGACTGGCGGAGCAGTTCGACTACACGCACGACGACGTAGCGAAGAAGATCGGGCGGGCGCGGAGTTCGGTGACGGAGACGCTGTCGTTGCGATTGATTCCGGAAGCGCTGCGGAAGAAGTGCATCGACGCCGGGATCCTGTCAAAGTCATTGTTGCTGCAGATTGCGAAGCAGCCGACCGAGAAAAAGATGGCGGAGATGGTGGCGAAGATCCTGTCGGGTGGGCTGACACGAGACCAAGCAAGGAAGGATCGGGAAAGTGATCGGCCGGGGCCGCAGAAACCACAGCCGTTCATCTTCCAGTACGAACCAGAGAACGAGGCCTTCCGGTTCCGCCTTCAGTTCAAGCGCAGCCATGTGTCGAGGGATGAGCTAATCCGGACGCTGCGGGAGATCCTGTCGCAACTGGAAGGGAATGAGGCTGATTCTACGGCGGCGTAGAAGAAGGTGCGGGCTGAAGAGTTGAGAGACGGCGCGGCGCGGGCTGCGCCGTTTTTGTTTGCGAATGACAATAGAGAGGACAGCAATGCGTGCCGCGCCTACGGCATTCTGAAACCGAATCGCCAGTGCATGGGCCGCAGTGGCGTGACAAAATGGGAACATGATGGAACTGAGCCGGGTACAGATGGAAACACTGGAGCGGTTATTTGGGGCAGGGTTCCGGCCAATTGCGATTCCGCCTTATGAGAATGCGTTGTGCGTGCACCGAGGCGAATGCGTGGCGGTGCTGGCCCCCGTGGACAACGGAGGATTGCGACTACTGGCGCCGGCGACGTGGATGGTGGATGGAAATTTCAGTGTGAGATTGAAGAAACCTGGCGGGGACGTGTTTGTATGGAAGAAGACGGAGGTGGCGGCAACGGAAGAGAGAGTAAAGGAATTGGAGAAGTTTCGTGAAGAGTTGGAGGGGGTTCTGGAGACGGCGGGAAGGCAATGAAGACGACTCGCAGCGTTTGTTTTGGAATGAGTTCGCGTGGTGTGCTTCAGTAACGAAGAGGGCCCGGAAGAATCGAAGAAGATATGACGACAAACTACGATGTGATTTGCATTGGCGCGGGGC
>Ga0335084_10004500_pt1 | contig 13735 bp, 14 predicted proteins | sample Lox_Sample_44_FD_206721 | JGI IMG/M metagenome (GOLD analysis project Ga0335084, IMG submission 206721) | Soil microbial communities from Loxahatchee National Wildlife Refuge, Florida, United States - Lox_Sample_4.4 | ecosystem: Environmental > Terrestrial > Soil > Wetlands | place: USA... | reverse complement strand
CCTGAGGGCTATCACACAGAGCTGACCTCCGATCTGCGGACGACCGAAGGTCAGCTGGATGTTTGGCTGTTGCAGGGCTCTGAGCGCTTTGCCGGCGATGCCGAAATCAGCAATGTGCTGATCAAAGCTGCGCGAGAAAAGGACACGCGACGTTGTTTGCTGCTGTTGGGCGCAATTCTCGACACACCGGGTCTGTCGGATCGACTGCTTGAGGCCTTGCGTCCGGAATTGACGGCAGGCAATCACAAGCACGCTGCTCGCTGAGGAAGGGAGGCGAATCCGATGACGTCATCAGGTTTCACCTGGGCAGATTTCTATCTGATCTGTTTTGCGGTGGGTTTCTGCTTCAGCTTGATTTCGTTTGTGTTCGGGAGCCCCCACTTTGGACGCCTGCACCTGCCGCACTTTCATGGACATGTCGTGCCGCACGCCGGCGCTGGCCACGGCGTGGCCGGGCACGGGCCGGGGCCGCAGACGCCCGCTGGTCACGCACCGGCACCAGGAACCCACGTGCCGACGTCGCACTATGTCGCTCGAGTCGGGCTCTCGTTGCTGAATCCTCCGACCGTCGCCGCATTCCTGACATGGTTTGGGGGAACGGGATTTCTGCTTTCGCGTTACTCGGCATTGCGAGTAGGACTGGAACTGACGGTCGCCATAGTTGTGGGGATGATTGGCGGCGCGATTATCTTCGTCTTTCTTAGCCGGGTACTGATGTCGCAGGAGGGGAACATGGATCCCGCTGACTACGACATGATCGGTGTACTGGGACGGCTTTGCGTTTCCATACGCGAGGGCGGCACTGGCGAAATGATTTACTCGCAGGGCGGTACCCGGCGCGTCTGCGGTGCACGCAGTGAAGACGGCAGCTCGATTCCCAAGGGAACTGAAGTGGTCGTCACGCGCTACGAGCGGGGCCTTGCCTATGTTCGCTTGTGGAGCGAAATGTCGGGAGAAGAAGACGAACCCGCAGCCGAGAAGTCCGCGGGTGTCTGATCGAAGTGAGGTTGTGAAATGAATTGCGAATGATTTTGGTTTGTACTTTCAGCCGGCTCGCTCCGAGTTGGTGAGCCGCTTCCCCCGGTAGTCCGTGACTCAGTCGAACGCAGTCCTGAACTGAATTGGCAAGAGGAGGCGTCTATGTTTGAGATGTCACCAATGATGGAGATTTGGATCATTATCGGCCTCAGCATCCTGGCGGTGATGCTGCTGATGGGAACGCTCGCCCGGCTCTATCGCAAGGCTGGGCCGCATGAGGCCCTGATCGTTTACGGGTTAGGTGGAACGCGTGTCGTAAAGGGTCACGGAACGCTTGTGATGCCGATGTTTCAGGTTTGCCGCGGCCTATCGCTCGAACTGATGTCGTTCGACGTGGCGCCGCAGCAGGACCTCTATACGAAACAAGGCGTCGCCGTAACGGTTGAAGCGGTGGCGCAGATCAAGGTCAAATCGGACGATGAATCCATTCGTACCGCATCTGAGCAATTTCTGACCAAGACGGACCAGGAGCGAGAAGGCCTGATCCGGCTCGTGATGGAAGGTCATCTGCGCGGCATTATCGGCCAGCTCACGGTGGAAGAAATCGTGAAGCAGCCGGAGATGGTGTCCGATCGCATGCGCGGCACGTGCGCCGATGACATGAACAAGATGGGATTGGAAGTCATCTCGTTCACCATCAAGGAAGTGCGCGACAAGAATGAGTACATCACGAACATGGGTCGGCCCGACGTGGCCCGCATCAAGCGCGACGCCGATGTTGCGGCAGCAGAAGCGGACCGTGATACCGCGATCAAGCGCGCACTGGCGCAGCGGGAATCCGCTATTGCAAAAGCGCAGGCGGACCAGGAAAGGGTCGCGGCCGAAACCGCATCGATGGCCAAGCAGGCCGAAGCGCAACGCGACCTGGAAGTGAAGAAGGCGCAGTACCTGGAAGTCACCAAGCGCCAGCAGGCTCAGGCCGACAAGGCGTATGACATCCAGACCAACATCATGCAGCAGCAGGTTATCGCTGAGCAGGTGAAGGTGATGCAGATCGAGAAAGAGCAGCAGGTAAAGGTGCAGGAAGCTGAAATCAACCGCCGCGAGAAGGAATTGATCGCAACGGTGCTCAAGCAGGCTGAGATAGAGCGTCAGCGAATTCAGACGCTCGCCGAAGCTGAGAAACAGCGCCTGATGGCCGAAGCCGAAGGACATGCTGCTGCCATTCGTCAGCAGGGCGAGGCTGAAGCCGAGATCATCTTCAAGAAGGGCGAAGCCGAAGCCAAAGCGATGAACGTTAAGGCCGAAGCTTTCCAGGAGTACAACCAGGCAGCGGTCGTCGACAAATTGCTCACGGGGTTGCCTGAAGTAGTGAAGGCGTTAGCCGCTCCGTTGGCGAACGTCGACAAGATCACCGTGGTCTCTACCGGCAACGGAGACTCTGCCGGGTTGAACAAGATCACCGGCGATCTAACGAAAATGGCCGCGCAGGTGCCGGCGCTGTTCGAGACGCTCTCGGGCATGCAGATGGGCGACCTGCTCGGGAAGGTCCGGCAGATCGGTGACAAGGCTCCCAAGCCTCCGTTGCCGAAATCCTAGCGAGGGGTAGCCGGGGAAGCTCGTGTGGGGACGGCCGACCGGGGCCGTCCCACCGAGCCTAGGGTTGCAGGAGGCAGCCGGATTTGGTTTGGAGTGAAGGAATCAAACATGACCACGAAAGCAAGATTCGCGGGGCTCGGCATTGCGTTGGGAGCAGCTCTCGGCGCAGTCGCCGGAGTCATTACAGGGAACATGGGTGTTTGGCTCGCCGCCGGTGTTGCGATCGGCGTCGCTGTCGGAATGGGCTTGCGTCGCAAGACGGAAGATTGCGCGGAGTGTGGCCCGATCCACCGCGCTGATGAAACGAAGTGAAGTGGAGGAATAAATGTTGGCTAACAGGAATTTTGGGATAGCAATCGTCCTGGCCTTAGTAATCGGTACAGCGGCTGGATTTTCGCATCTTTTTTCTCACATCTCTCCGGGAATCGCAGGGATGGTGATTGGAGTCGCAATCGGAACCGTGGCAGCGCGGGGCACACTCTCGCATAAGCCAAGAAGAACGAAAGTAAATTGAGCTGGCCGCTCATTGCTCACAGCTCATAGCTCGCAATTGAAAGCTGGAAAGGAGTTCACCATGGCACTACTGGAGCGTGTTGCAACGTTGGTTCGGGCAAATCTTAACGATCTTATCGACAAGGCAGAAGAGCCGGAGAAGATGATCAAGCAGGTGATCCTCGACATGCAGAACCAGCTTCTGCAGGTCAAGACGCAGGTCGCGATCGCGATTGCGGACCAGCACCTGCTCGAAAAGAAGCAAAAGGAAAATGAAGAGAAGGTGGCCGAGTGGATGCGCAAAGCTGAACTCGCCGTCGACAAGAAAGAAGACGACCTGGCGCGCGCCTCGCTGCTGCGCGTGGAGAGCTATCGCGAGCTCAGCCAGAACTTTACCCAGCAGGTCGCCGATCAAAAAGCGCAAGTCGAGAACCTGAAGACGGCCTTGCGTCAGCTAGAACAGAAACTGACGGAAGCGCAGGCGAAGGCCGATGTTCTGATCGCGCAGCATCGCCGCGCCCGCGCGGTAGGAAAAGCCAGCGATGCCCGCATGGCCTCCGGCGACGGTTCGAAAGCCGCAGCGTTCGACCGTATGAAGCGCAAAGTTGCGCACTCGGAAGCTATGAGCCAGGCCAAGTCTGAAATCGCCGCTGACAACATCGAAGACCGACTGGCGGCCCTTGAAAAGGAAGACCGTATCGAGCAACTGCTGGCGGATTTGAAAGCGAAACGGGGAGCCTAACGCGATTGGCGCTAGGCTGTCTTGGTCCAATTTGCACGTGTCTTGAATATGCCGAGAATTGAGGAAGAAGTGTGAAGGGGCCCTGTTCCCCGGGACATCCATTGACGCCCGCACCTGCATCTCTCTATTCTCGTAGTGACCCCAAATCAAGGACGGTACATGACCAAGTTTGCCCTGGTGGCTCTTCTGGCTCTCGAACTCCTGCTATCCGGTTGCGGAGCCACCAATAATACAAGCACTAACAACGACACCTCGGCCACGGGCAGTTGGGAAGCCCAGTTGACGGGTGGCACAGACCAGGCGAGCCTGCTGAACTTCGTCAGTACGTTTTCGGTCACCAACAGCGGTCCTCTCGACGTGACAGGCTTCGCATTTTTCAACGCAGGATCGTGCTTTCTGACCGGTACGGATGCCGAGTCAGTTTCCGGCAACGCCACCCTTGTCACCAGCTCGACAAGCGCTGTCACCGGTACGCTGAGCATGACCATTGCCTCTAATACCAATGGAAGCGTCCTGACGCTTACCGGAGATCTTACCGGTACTTCAAGCGGCACTTCGACTACGGCGGGCACCCTCAGCAACGGAGTGGTTGTGGGAAGTTGGTCTCTAACTCCAGGCACCAATACGACCGGCTGCAATGCAGGCGCAGGAGATTTCGTGATGTGTCAGGGCAAGGCTACCTGCAGTACCACCGCATCTGCTGCGGCTAAGAAATTCTGATTCCCTCCAGTCTTCCTTCCGATTGCCCGGCTGCTATACAGTGGAGGCCATGAAGCGCTCCATCCGAGAGATCGCCGAGGCCCTGCAAGTCCGCCTGATCGGGGATGGCAATCTCGAAGTCAGCGGCGTGGCCAGTCTGCAGTCAGCTTGTGCGAACGATCTCGTATTTGTAGAAGACGAGAAACATATTCCTGAAGCACTGCAGTCGCGCGCCGGAGCCATCATCGCGGGGGAATTTGCTACGAGCTCGGGAAGCGACCGGCCGCTGCTCATCAGTGATCATCCCAAGCTGGTGTTTGCCCGCGCTGCGCAAATGTTGCGACAAGGCCCGGCGTTCGATAACTCAGTCTCTCCAAGTTCCCATCCAACAGCCGTAATCCACCCGTCGGTGGTGCTCGGCTCAGGCGTTTGCGTCGAAGCGCATGCTGTTCTGGACGAGGGCGTCACGGTCGGCGAGGGGACCCGGATCGGTGCCAGCTGCGCCATCGCTGCTGGGGTCAGCATCGGCCGCAATTGCGAGGTCTATCCCAACGTCACGATTTATCCCGGCACTACGGTCGGCGACCGCGTCATCGTTCATGCGGGAGCGGTTCTTGGAAGCGACGGATTCGGCTACGTCCGCGATCGCAAGACCGGACATTACGAAAAATTCCCCCAGGTCGGCCGATTAGTCATCGAAGATGATGTGGAAATCGGAGCCAATGCGACGATCGATCGCGGAGCGCTGGATGAAACCCGGATCAACCGAGGCGCCAAGATCGACAACCTGGTGCACGTCGGGCACAACTGCAAGATCGGCGAGGACGTTGTTATCGCTGCACAGACTGGGCTCTCCGGCAGCATCACGATTGAGAATGGCGCTGTGCTCGGTGGCCAGGTCGGCATCGGCGAGCATGCCACTATCGGTGAAGGAGTGATGCTCGGCGGGCAGGGCGGAGTTCTTCCCAACAAGGTTCTGCGTGGGAAGGGCGTCGCGTTCTGGGGAACTCCCGCTCAACCCTTACGCGAATATCTGAAGCAACTGGCAACACTGGCGCGCCTCGCGAAAAGGGACTAAGCATGGCATTAGTAGTAATCGGCGGGCACTCGCGAAGCGTCGGTAAGACCAGCGTTGTCGCTGGACTGATCTCGGCACTGCCGGAATTCGAATGGGTCGCGGCGAAGATCACACAGTATGGCCACGGAGTCTGTTCTGCAAACGGCGAAGCCTGCGATTGCGCCACCGGAGATCACTCATGGGCGATCTCTGAGGAGCATGACAGATCGGGCGAGTCCGACACGTCCCGCTTCCTGTTAGCGGGTGCTGCGCGAGTGTTCTGGGTGCGCACCGAACAGGGACGCCTAGCGGAATTGATGCCGAGTTTGCGTCAACGACTCGAGGGCGCACGCAGTATCATCGTCGAATCGAATAGCGTTTTGAAATATTTGCGTCCTGATCTGTATCTCACCGTTTTGGATCCGGCGACCGCTGACTTCAAAACTTCTGCCCGGGAATTTCTAGACCGGGCCGATGCAGTAATACTTCACGAGGCCAATGGCAATCCAGCCTGGCAATCGGTCTCGCTGAAGCCGGTGGCAAGTTGTCCAATCTTCAAAATTACGCCGCCACACTATGTGACTCCCGAGCTGGTCGAGTTCGTACGAGCGACTTTGACCGGAGCGTTGAACCAGGTGAGAACTGGCAACTGAGAACTGGCAACGGTCTTTTGCTATTCTTCCCACGTGCGCCAAATCCACCCCACTGCCTGGCTTCTGGTGATCGTTTCGGCGCTGCTCCAGGTCGTGATCTTTCCCTTGCCCGGTGTCTACATTCTTTCCTGGTTTGCACTGACGCCTCTCCTCGTAGCTCTGCTTCGCACTCAGACTGCTGGCGCACTCGAAGTTTCCGCAGGCGCTCGATTTCGACCCGCCAAGCTGCGACAAGGGTTTCTTCTTGCGTATGTCTGCGGCATTGTCTTTTACGCGGGCACTTGCTACTGGATCTACGACACCATGCGCCAGTATGGCGGCCTCAGCGCGTTCATGGCTCTGCTGGTTCTTTTCCTGTTCTGCTGTTACCTCGGGCTCTATCACGGTCTGTTCGGATTATTGGTTGCGATGTTGACGCGAGCACAAGACCATCGTCGAGCGCTGATTCTGACTCCATTCCTCTGGGTAGCAGTGGAGCTGGCTCGCACTCGAATTACCGGATTCCCCTGGAATCTGCTGGGCATCGCGCAGGTCGACAACGTCGCTTTGTGCCGCATTGCAAGTTGGACGGGTGTTTACGGAATCAGCTTCGAGATCGTTTTGGTCAACGTCGCGTTGGCTGCTGCATTCCTGGTTCCGCGCCCGCGACGCGGCATGATGCTCGCGGCTGCGTTGGCGGCGGCGGCCGTTTTGCAGGCTGGCCGATTGGTTGAAGCCCCACCTGCGCATGCCGAGCATAGTGCACTTCTGGTGCAGCAGAACATACCTGTTTCCGCCGATTGGACACCCATCTACTTTCGGCAGACGCTGGACTCCCTCACGAGCCTTACAGCGAAGTCCGTCGACAACGCGTCGGGTACCAAGCCGGATCTGATTGTCTGGCCCGAATCTCCCGCACCCTTCTTTACGAATGATGTTCACTTTCGTGAGCAGATGAGCCAGATGGCTCGTACGACAAGCGCCTGGCTGATCGTGGGATCGATCGGTAGCAATGCCTCGCATCCAAATGCCGAAGGAGAGCTCTTCAATTCCGCGGCGTTGATCAGTCCATCCGGGGATTGGATTTCCCGTTACGACAAAGTTCATCTTGTTCCGTTCGGAGAGTACCTGCCGTTCCCGAGCCTGTTCTCATTCGCGGGAGGACTGACAAAGGAAGTCGGGCAGTTCGATCGAGGCACATCGCGCGATCCGCTGAGCACCGCATCCGCTAAAGTCGGTGTTTTCATCTGTTACGAATCCATCTTCCCCGACGACGTCCGCGAGTTCGCCAGCAACGGCGCTCAGCTATTCGTCAACATTTCGAACGACGGGTGGTACGGCGACAGCGGCGCCTACGCACAGCATCTGAATCAAACCCGCATGCGTGCCATCGAGAATAGTCGTTGGCTGCTGAGTGCGACCGACACAGGGGTGACTGCATCCATTGATCCCTGGGGCCGCGTCGTGGCGCGTCTCGAGCGAAAGGAACGCGCCGCAGTCGTCGCCCCCTATGCTCCCGCCAGCGTTACCACCTTCTACACACGTCACGGTGATTGGTTCGCGTTTGCCTGTGCGATAATTTCGATGGCAGCGCTCGTGGAGCGCTTCATCTATCACCGCAAGAAGGTTGACACCTCCGCATGAATCAAGAGTTCGAACAGGAATACGAGAAGCTGAGCAAAAAGTCCCACGATCTCCGGGAGTATCTTTGACGCGGACAAGGTTCGTCCGCAGCTAGCCGAAATCGAGAAGCAGGCCGCCGACCCGAATCTGTGGTCGAATCCGCAGCGCTCGCAGCAGGTGATGCGTGAGAAGAAGCGCCTGGAGCACGTTCTCGCCACCGATGCCGACCTGGCCCGCCGCGCCGATGATATCGCCGCGTACTTCGACCTGGGCAAAGAGGGCGAAAATGTCGACGCCGATCTTAGTCGCGAGATTACCTCTCTTCGGGATCTGATCGACAAGCTCGAGACCGAAACTCTGCTGTCGGGAGAGAACGATCCGCGCAATGCGATCATGACGATTCATCCGGGTGCCGGCGGAACCGAGTCCCAGGATTGGGCCGACATGCTTCTGCGCATGTACTTGAGATGGGCGGAGCGGCAAGGGTTTGAAACTATTCTTTATGACTATCAGCCGGGCGAAGAAGCGGGACTAAAGTCCGCAACATTTGCCGTCAATGGCGAATACGCGTTTGGTCTTCTGCAAAGTGAGATTGGCGTACATCGCCTGGTGCGCATCTCCCCATTCGATCAGGCCAAGCGTCGTCATACTTCGTTCGCGAGCGTCTTCGTATCTCCGGAAATCGACGACAGCATTGAGATCGTGATCAAACCGGAAGACATTCGTGTCGATACGTACAGGTCGAGCGGCAAAGGCGGGCAGCACGTGAATACCACGGACTCCGCTGTGCGCATTACTCACATTCCGACAGGACTGGTCGCCAACTGCCAGAACGAACGCTCGCAGCACAAGAACCGCGAGCGTGCCATGAGCATGCTGCGTTCGAAGCTCTACGAATTTGAGATGGAGAAGAAGCGCGCTGCCACGAAGAAGATTGAAGACTCCAAGCTCGACATCGACTTCGGATCGCAAATTCGTTCTTATGTGCTGCAACCGTACCGCATGGTCAAGGATCACCGGACGAAGACCGAAATTGGGGACGTCGATCGAGTTCTCGACGGAGACTTGCAACTCCTTATCCGCGCCTACCTGCTTGCGCGCCGTGGAGAGAAGCAATGATTTGTTTGCGGTCCGGCTTTGTCGTTCTGAGAGCCCACAATGGGTACTGCGCAAAGGACCGATGTAACTTGCAAAAATTGCCCCGGCTCTTATGCTGGAAGAAGCAGCAATGAGCAGGCAATCCCGTTCCCGAAAAGCAGCCATCAAACTCGGACCACGATTCCTCCGGGCCTTTCAATTCGCCGCTGAGAAGCACAAGGGCCAGACACGGAAAGCGTCTTCCATCCCCTACATCGCCCATCTCATCGGCGTAGCTTCTCTAGTTCTCGAAGCCGGAGGCGACGAAGACCTCGCCATCGCCGCTCTGCTGCACGACGTGGTGGAAGACTGCGGCGGCGCCCCAATGCTTAAGGAAGTGCGGCGCAGGTTTGGGAAACGAGTTGCGGATATCGTTGACGGCTGCACGGATGCTTACGAAACTCCGAAGCCTCCATGGCGCGAGCGCAAAGAAAGTTACATCGAGCGCCTGAAGTCCGAAAGCCCCGACACGCGCCTTGTTTCGGCCGCGGACAAGCTCAACAACATCCGCTCCATCATCAGTGACTATCGTACTGTCGGCGAATCCCTCTGGTCACGGTTTAACGGCAAGCGCGAGGGTACTCTTTGGTACTATCGAACTTTGCGGGATGAATTTCTGCGTTCGAGGCCGAATCGGGTTACCAGTGCATTCGACTTGGCGGTCAAGGAACTCGAAGAACTGACTGCAAAGAGATGAGCGATCAGTAGACTGCACGTAGGGAATCTGGAGGTTGCTCGCAGGCTCATACCTTCTGCCAGTGCTCATCGCTCATAGCTAGACTTATGCGCATGATTGATCAAATCCGCGCTTCCAAACTGCCCTCCAACATGATGCAGTTTGCTGCTCGCGGTGCTCTTCAGGTCCCGCCTGCAGAGAATATTGAAATTCTCGTTCATCTCGCGGTTCACAACAAAGTGTTCGGGGAACTCGCCCGGATGACCCTTGCCGGTTGGGACGAGAAGGCATCCGTCACCGCCGCAGGAGATCCGCAGACTTCGCGAGAGGTACTTGACTATTTCGTGTCTCTCGACAATTTAAGGCCCAGGCTTCTACCAGCGCTGCTCGAGAACCCCTCTGTTGCGGAAGCTCAGTTAGCGAAGCTGGCGAGAGGGGCCATGCGCGACATCGTTGACGTGATCATGAAGAGCAAGCGCGCTCTCTCGTTGCCGGGCGTTGTAAGTGCGTTAAAGTCCAGCCCATATCTCACCAAGGAAGAAGCGGAGCATCTCCGCAATGGTGGGCGCCCGACTGAACCTGCCAGCCCGCAATCCCATGCGAGTGCGCCCGCTCCAGTTGAAGCTGTAGAGAAACCCGCGGCGGAAGTTCTTCCAGCACCTCAGGCCGTCGAAGCTTCCGACGAATCTGTGGCTTCCACTCCCCAAGAGGAAGAGGCTGTCTCTACCTACATGAAGGAGCACGAAGCCGCAATCGCGGCTGAGGGTGAGAAGCCGTTCCAGGCGACCGGGGGCGTTGTCGACTTGCTGGGGGCTAATTACTTTCCGGTGGTCGACTCTGTGGAGATTGCTGAACCTGCGGCACCCGCCGATTCGGCCGCTGCTGAAAAGCCTAAGCTTGTGCCCAAGAAACCCGATGGGCCACCGAAACGCGAAAACGCTCTGCAGAAGATCAATCGCCTTGACGTGAAGGGCCGCATTCAATTGGCTTTAAAGGGCAACAAGGAAGAACGATCCCTACTCATCCGCGACGGGACGAAGGTCGTCGCGCTCGCTGTGCTCGAAGCTCCCAAGCTCTCCGATGGTGAAGTCGAAAAATTCGCCAGCCAGAAGAATGTTCTCGAGGCGGTACTGCGCCAGATACCGCTCAAACGCCGCTTCATGAAGAATTACATCGTGGTGCGCAATCTGGTGGCGAACCCGCGTACGCCGCTCGACCTCGGCCTTGGCCTGATGAAGAATCTTCTCATCCAGGACCTTAAGAATATTTCGAGCAACAAGGAAGTCTCCGAAACGATTCGCAAGCTCGCATTGAAGATGTACAAGCAAAAACTCGACGAAGCGAACAAGAAATAAGTTGGGAGCAACTCTTGTCGTTGCCTGCACAATCAGATCCCATCGCCGAACTCCTTCAGCGATCAAAGAACATTGCAGTCGTTGGTCTCTCTAATAATCCGCTCAGGCCCAGCCACGGCGTCTCCGCTTACATGCAGAGTCACGGATACAACATCATTCCCGTGAATCCAAACATTGGAGAATGCCTGGGAGTAAGAGCGTATCGATCGTTGCTTGAGGTTCCGGAGAAAATCGACATCGTTAATATCTTCCGGCGCTCGGAGTTTGTCGAAGCTATCGTCGATCAGGCGATCGAATTAAAGATTCCCGCTGTGTGGATGCAGGAAGACGTCATCAACGAGAAAGCAGCAGACAAGGCGCGCAAAGCAGGAGTCTTTGTGGTGATGGACCGGTGCATTCTGAAAGAACACCGTGCTCGCTTCTGATGATCTCAGAAGGTGAATCCTTCGTAGTCGTGTCCTCAGCGGGTGGATGGTTTCAAATCGACTGGTTAGATGGTACTCACAAATACCGCGCTAGCGTCGTCACGCACGCCTGAACTATTCGCGAACGTCCGAACTTCATCTACCAGGCTCACCGCCGAAGTCCCGGACTTCACGGCATGTTGGGCGAGGCGGCTTGCGCCAAAATCATCGCCATTTTCGTTTTCAGCCTCAGTGATCCCGTCACTGTAAAAGATCAGTTTCGATCCGTCTGATAACGCGATCGTGGTCTCGGAATAATCTCCGCATCCCAGGCCCAGAGGCAATCCGCGTTCGACCTCAAGAAAATGCTCGCCATGCTGGTCGATGAACAACGGCCGCAAGTGTCCAGCGTTCGCGAACACCACGGTGCGTGCCACGGGATCGAGCACAGCGTACACGAGGGTTACGAATTTTCCGGCAGGGAAGTCGTCGACCAGGAGCTCGTTGAGCCGGGTGAGCACTTCACCGGGCGTGCAGCAGGCTTCCGCGAGAGAGCGCAACATGCCACGTGTGGCCGACATCAGCAACGCAGCAGCAGTGCCCTTTCCCGACACATCGGCGAGAACAATCCCCCAACGCCCGTCCGGGAACGGAATAAAGTCGTACCAATCTCCGCCTACCGCACGGGCCGGCACGCTCAGTCCTGAGATCGCGAATCCCGGGATATACGGCGAACTCTTCGGCAATAACGCCTGCTGGATCGCGCGTGCTTCCTGCGCATCGCGATCCATCGCTGCCCGCTCGGCGCGCTCCAGCTTGAATCGCCGGGCATTCTGAATCGCGATTGCCATGTGATCGCAGAGAGCCTGCATGATTCTGAGCCTGGGCTTCGGGAAGCCATCCACTTCCGGATGCGATGCTGTAAATACTCCGACCAGCCGGTCGCCAACGCACAGAGGAATTGCGACTTCCGAAAGTGTTTGATCTCCGCAGCGGATGTAATACTTGTCCTGGCGAACATCGGGGGCGTAATGCAACCGGACAGTCGCGGCGACATGGCCAACCATCCCGTCCTGTCCGATTCGCAAGCGTTGTCCCTTGCCGTGCATTTTGCAGCCGCGCACTGAGGCAAGCACCATCTCACGGCGCTGCTCATCATGCAGGAAAACGTGGGCTTCCACACAGCCGAACCACTGCGTGGTTTCGTTCACAATGCTTTCTATCAGCTGATCAAGATCGAGGATGGATGTGATCGTTTGCGCCGTCTTCTGGACACGCTGCAATTCTTTCGCAACATCGCCCGGCGCAGCCGGAATGGGTTGCAGCGTGAACTCGTTGCCAGCGAGACTGGGTAGTGCAGCCATGCAAACCTGTCCTTGAGGGAAGGCGGACCACGGGATTAACTTCTTTAAAGATGTCTCTGGTTGGCCCTACGATTCTTTCTTTTGTACATCAGACTGGGTTTGTTTGGCATGCAATCGCTGGCGCTTGATCTCTTCCAGTCGCTCCCGAATGCGCTTTTCGATGCCTTCGCTTGTCGGCTGATAGTACGCGCGTCCGCGCAAATTCTCCGGCAGGCACTCCATATCGGCTACTTTGGATTCAAGCTCATGTGCGTACTGATATCCCTTCCCGTATCCGAGTCCCTTCATCAGCTTTGTCGGAGCATTGCGCAGATGCAGGGGCACGGACTCTGCCGCTGTGCTCTCGACGTCTTCCAGTACGGCTCCGTACGCGGTATAAAGTGCATTCGACTTTGGCGCAACCGACAAATAAACAACAGCCTGAGCGAGGGCCAGATTTCCCTCGGGCATGCCGATAAAATCCACAGCATCGCGTGCCGCCATGCATAGCGATAGCGCATTGGGATCGGCCAAGCCGATATCTTCCACTGCCATCCGCACTACACGGCGCGCGACATATAAAGGATCCTCGCCAGCCTCCAGCATGCGTCCCAGCCAATACAGTGCTGCATCCGGGTCGCTGTTGCGCACAGATTTGTGCAGCGCCGAAATCAGGTTGTAATGTTCTTCGCCGGTCTTGTCGTAGAGCAGAATTCGTTTCTGCAAGGCATCGCGGACGATCTCATCGGTAATCTCATTCTTCGTGGGCTTTGCCAGCCCCGCAGCAACTTCGAGCACGTTGTACGCACTTCGCGCATCCCCGCTGGTATAGCTCGCGATTTTCTTCAACGCTTCGTCGGAAGCGGTGACCTGCATGCTACCCAACCCACGCTCGGGATCCTCCAGAGAGCGCCGCAGTAGAAAGACAATCTGGTCTTCCGTGAGCGGCTGCAACACATAAACCCGGCACCGGGAGAGCAACGCCGAATTGATCTCGA
>Ga0335084_10004499_pt1 | contig 13737 bp, 14 predicted proteins | sample Lox_Sample_44_FD_206721 | JGI IMG/M metagenome (GOLD analysis project Ga0335084, IMG submission 206721) | Soil microbial communities from Loxahatchee National Wildlife Refuge, Florida, United States - Lox_Sample_4.4 | ecosystem: Environmental > Terrestrial > Soil > Wetlands | place: USA... | reverse complement strand
TCGGCGCTGACGTTGCGAGGTATCCAGATGCGCAGGCCGTCGATCTGGGAGTTGATCGAAGACATGGGCCGCATCGCCACGCCGACACTGATTATTTCCGGCGATGACGACGACCCCTGCCTCGAGCCATCACTGCTGTTGAAGCGCACCATCCCGGGTTCAGGACTGGTCGTACTGCCGCGTGTTGGTCATGCGATCAACCTGGAGGAGCCGGACCGCTTCAATCGCGCGCTGGCCGATTTTCTGCATACGGTGGAGTGCGGGCGCTGGTGAGATCAAGCGCACAGTTAGACCGCAAGATTCCGACATTCCTGTTCAGTATCGTGATAGATCCCGCGCCCGGGTTGGGGTCTCATGGGCCTACGCCTCTGCAGAAGCGCGCGGTGTCCTGATACCTCGTCGGAGTCTGGTAAAGTTGAGTGATTACGCTCTTCGCGCGCGAGGGTGCGTCAATCTAAATTTGGAAGGAGTGTAACGATGCAATACCGTCTGCTCGGCCGCACCGGCCTGTTCGTCTCGGAGATCTGCCTGGGCACCATGACCTATGGCGGCAAAGGCCGCTGGGAAGTGGTCGGACGGCTGGGCCTGCCCGAGGCGCAGGCACAGATCAAGGCCGCGTTCGATGCCGGGGTCAACTTCATCGATACCGCGGACGTCTACTCGGAAGGCGAATCGGAAACGATCGTGGGGCAGGCGCTCGCCAAGCTCGGCTTGCCGCGTGAAGATCTGGTGATCGCCACCAAGGTGCGAGTGCGCATGGGCCCGACACCCAATCGTGTCGGGTTGACACGCGTGCACATCATGAACGAGATCGACGCGAGCCTGCGCCGGCTGCAGCTAGATCATGTCGATCTCTATCAAATCCACGGCGTCGATCAGGTGACGCCCATGGAAGAAACGTTGCGCGCGCTGGAAGATCTAGTGCGCTCCGGCAAGGTCCGCTACATCGGTGTATCGAACCACGCGGCGTGGCAGATCGCGAAGGCGATCGGCATTTCCGACCGGCATGACTGGAATCGCTTCGAGAGCGTCCAGGCGTACTACTCGATTGCCGGGCGCGAGCTCGAACGCGAGATCGTGCCGGTCGCCCTCGATCAGGGCTTGAGCATTCTGGTGTGGAGCCCGCTTGCCGGTGGACTGCTGAGCGGCAAGTTCAAGGAAGACAGCTCCGGACCTGAGGGCGCTCGCCGTACGACATTCGACTTCCCACCGATCGACCGCCCGCGCGCCTTTCGCATCGTCGAAGCGATGCGTCCGGTCGCCGCTCAACACGGCGTGTCAGTCGCGCGGGTTGCGCTCGCCTGGGTGCTCCGACAGCCCGGGATCACCAGCGTGATCATCGGCGCCAAGAGCCAGGAGCAGCTCGCTGATAATCTCGCAGCCGCGCAGCTGCAACTTTCCATGGACGAGCTCGCGGCCCTGAACGAAGTCAGCAAGCTGCCGCGCGAGTACCCCGGTTGGATGTTCGAGCGGCAGTTGGCAGATCGCCTGCCGACTTGACTTGAGCGGCGCCCTTTCGCCGGCGGTGGTTTCGCAATTCGATGGCGCTTTCCTTGCTTTGTCGCGTAAGCCGCGCCGGAAGCGAGTTGCGAGATCACCATGGATCAAAACACGTCCACGCCATTGCCTTGCCCGAGCTGCTCGGAGCCGATGTATTCGCTCGAGCTCCGGCGCCGTGCGGTCGGCAAGCTCGCCGTCGATCTGTGCTTCGGCTGCTGCCTGATCTGGTTCGATCAGGGGGAGAGCGCGCAGCTGGCGCCGGCAGCGGTGATCGAGCTGTTTCGGGAAATTCAGGCACGGCGCGACGCCGGACGCTCGCGCGTGTCGACGAGCCTGTCCTGCCCGCGCTGTACGCAGGACCTCACGCTGACCCATGACATCTGCAAGTCGGGGCCGATCCAGTATTTTCGCTGCCCGGAAGACGGCGGGCGTCTCACGCCTTTCTTTCAGTTCCTGCGCGAGAAACAGTTTCTGCGTGCGCTGACACCCGCGGAGCTGCATCAGGTCCGGGTGAAGATCAAGCAGCTGCAATGCTCAAACTGCGGCGCGCCCATCGATCTGGAGCACTCTACGAGTTGCCCGTACTGTGGCTCACCCGTCGCCATGCTCGATGCCGACGCCGTGAAAGACGCGATGCAGATGTGGGTGGCACAAGATACGCGCGAACGCGCTGCCGAAGCGCAAGCAGCGAATTGGCTGCAGACGATATCCGAGACGTCACCGCCGCAGCGCAACGACTCCGCACCGCGCAACACACTGGATCTGGATTCGATCGCCGGCATGGCAGCGGGGACCGACCTCGTGCAGGCCTGCATCGCCGCGCTCGGCGACGTGCTGACGCTCAGGGGATAGGCCCGTCGGACGGGCAAGCGGTCGCGACTTTTCGGCTCAACCCCAGCAGCCGACGGCGCAGCGCAGGAGATGATCGAACTCGTAGTCTTCAGGTGAAATCAGCCGGACAGGCCTGCTGACGGCCCCGGGTTTGCTCGACGGTGAAGGATGGGGATGCGCCACGACTCTCACGCTGGGCGTGGCGTGAGTCTGCACATCGGCAGCGCACACGGGCACACATGCAAAGAGGCACAACCAGACGTAGCGCATCGATGTTTCCTCCGTACGGCGCGCACTCGCAGAAGCACCCGCGAACGAAGGCGGCCATCAGACCTTTATCGGCACGCACGGTCGGAACTTGATCCCAAGAATGATCGCGCAAAAAACGAGGGAGCCTGGTGATCAAGGTGAAAAATATACGATGACGCCCCAGGTTGCGCGGCAGACAGGCGATCACGATTGGAGACGCGTGACCGTGCTCAGGGAATATAGCTGGCGTGCGGAAGCATGGAAACCATCGAACATCGCACCCTGGACTCGCGTCGATCTGCACGGCCGGCTGCGTCTCGTGCCTGAGCCGAAACGTCCACTCCCGGCGTCAGCAACTCACATGTAGTCGCGCGATTGGCGACTGCGAAGAAGCGTTCCGGGGCAAGCTCCAGCAGCAGCTTCTGTGCAAGCATCAGGTCGGGGATGGGAATCGGAGTTGGGCTCACACCGCAATAGCACTCGCCGGTCACGACTTGCACCACGTTGAACGTCGCACGCGGCAGAATGCGAAACGTGCCACGCCCGGCCACCTCTACCTGGAAAAACCCCTGCGCCTCCCACTGGGCGTACTGATCGCGGCTCAGCATCCGCAAGAGCAGCGCTCGCGCCCGCCGGTCGGCGGCAGGGTCGTGCTGGAGCGGCGGTGACGCGGACACCTCGCGATCGCACGAAGCCGTGCGATGACGAGGCGTCGTCCAGCGAGCTACTGCCTCCGCCAGGCGCCGATACAGCCTGCCGGGGAGCCACCCCATGATGCAATCATCCCCCGACCAACCGCGGCACGACGATGGTCTCGTCCTCGAGCGCGGAAAAGTCGGTCACCCTCTCATCGGGCTTCCCATCGCCCCGATTCACTTTGAACGCAATTGAGCCGCCGCTGAGCAGTCTTACAAATAAGGCCTCGGCTTCGGCCCGGGCAGCAGCTGTGTCCTGCGTACCATCGAAGGCGATGACTCGATCGCCGGACGAGTCAAGAACGCGAATGATCTTCATGACGCCTCCCTGTGCGGTTAACCAGACTATCCTCTTTAAATTATAGTTCTTGCGGCGCATAAACCAAGTGAGGCATTTGCGCTTGCTGGTGAGAAATTGTGCTTCCGGGAGGCGCTTCACTTTTAATGCTGTCCTCGCGCCAGGCTTGTCATATACTTACATGGCAAGGTAGAGCCCGACATCGACAACCATTACAGGGAGAGAGGCCTGCTATGGACGTCAAGCTAACCCGGCGCCAGTTCTTCAGAGTTTGCGCGTCCGGCATGGGCGGCTCCAGCGTGGCGGCTTTGGGCTTTGCGCCCACCGCAGCTCTGGCTGAAGTCCGTGAATTCAAGTTGCTCCGCACCACGGAAACCCGCAACACCTGCCCGTACTGTTCGGTGGGCTGCGGCATCATCATGTACAGCCTCGGCGACAAGGCGAAGAACGTCACCGCCGAGATCATGCATATCGAGGGCGACGCGGATCATCCCGTCAACCGGGGCACGCTCTGTCCAAAGGGTGCCGGGCTTCTCGATTTCGTGAACAGCGAAAGCCGGCTCAAGCATCCTGAGTACCGTGCGCCCGGGTCGAACGAATGGAAGCGCATCTCCTGGGAGGAAGCGTTCGATCGCATCGCCCGGCACATGAAAGACGATCGCGATAAGAACTTCGAGGCGAAGAACAAGGACGGCGTGACGGTCAATCGCTGGCTGTCCACCGGGTTCCTGGCCGCCTCGGCGTCCTCCAACGAAACTGGATACCTCACCCACAAGGTCGTACGCAGCCTCGGCATACTCGGCTTCGACAATCAGGCGCGTGTCTGACACGGACCTACGGTGGCAAGTCTTGCCCCTACGTTCGGTCGAGGCGCGATGACCAACAACTGGGTTGACATCAAGAATGCCAACTTGGTCCTCATCATGGGCGGCAACGCCGCAGAAGCGCACCCGTGCGGCTTCAAGTGGGTAACCGAAGCCAAGGCTCACAACAAAGCCAAGCTGGTGGTGGTCGATCCGCGCTTCACTCGCTCGGCCGCGGTGGCGGATTACTACGCGCCGATTCGTGCCGGCAGCGACATCGCCTTCCTGGGCGGTGTGATCAACTACCTGCTCACCCACGACAAGATCCAGCACGAATACGTCAAGGCCTACACCGATGCAAGCTTCATCGTGCGCGAGGACTTCGAGTTCAAGGATGGACTCTTCTCTGGCTACGACCCCAAGGTCAAGAAGTACGACCGCTCGACCTGGATGTACACGATCGGCAAGGACGGCTATGTAAGTGTCGATGCGACGCTGCAACATCCGCGTTGCGTCTTCAATCTGCTGAAGGCGCACTACTCGCGCTACACCCCCGAGATGGTAAGCCGGATTACGGGCACGCCGCAGGCTCAGTTCCTGAAGATCTGCGAGATGATCGCGGAGACCTCCGCGCCCGACCGGGTGATGACCATTCTCTACGCCCTGGGCTGGACCCAGCATTCGCAGGGCACGCAGATGATTCGCTGCGCTGCGATGATGCAAACCCTCCTGGGTAACGTGGGGATGCCGGGCGGTGGCATGAACGCGTTGCGCGGCCACTCCAACATCCAGGGGCTGACCGACCTGGGGCTGCTCACCAATCTGCTGCCGGGCTATCTCACGCTGCCAAGCGAAAAGGAAGCCGACTACAACGCCTATATCGCCACGCGCACCGTCAAGCCGTTGCGCCCCAACCAGCTGAGCTACTGGCAGAACTATCCCAAGTTCCACGTCAGTTTGATGAAAGCCTGGTTCGGCAATGCAGCGACGAAGGACAACAACTGGTGCTACGACTGGCTGCCGAAGCTCGACAAGCAGCACGATGTGCTGCAGGTGTTCGAGGACATGTCTCAGGGCAAGATGAGCGGTTACATCTGTCAGGGCTTCAACCCGATTGCCGCGTTCCCAAACAAGCACAAGCTCGTGGACGCGCTGTCGAAGCTCAAGTATCTCGTCATCATCGATCCGCTCGCCACCGAGACGTCGGAGTTCTGGCGGAATTTCGGCCCGTACAACGATGTCGATCCGTCCAAGATCCAAACCGAAGTTTTCCGACTGCCCTCTACGTGCTTCGCCGAGGAGGACGGGTCGCTGGTGAACAGCGGCCGCTGGCTGCAATGGCACTGGAAAGGCGCCGAGCCGCCCGGCCAAGGCAAGGCCGACACCGAGATCATGGGCACGCTGTTCGTAAAAATCCGGGAACTGTACAAGAAGGATGGCGGCGCGTTTCCCGATCCGATCGTAAACCTGAACTGGGCGTATTTGATCCCCGGAGCGCCTTCGCCGGACGAGCTGGCCAAGGAGTTCAACGGCAAGGCGTTGGCCGATGTGATCGATCCCAAGGATCCCAAGAAGCAGACGGTGCTGGTCAAAGCGGGAGATCAACTCGACGGCTTTGCTCAACTCCAGGATGACGGCACGACAGCATGCGGTTGCTGGATCTTCAGCGGCGCCTGGACCAGCAAGGGCAACATGATGGCGCGACGCGACAACTCCGACCCGAGCGGCCTCGGCAGCACGCTGGGCTGGGCGTTCGCCTGGCCTGCCAACCGGCGGATCTTGTATAACCGCGCCGCCTGCGACCCCGCGGGCAAACCATGGGATGCCAAGCGCAGGGTGATCAGCTGGAACGGCCAGAAATGGGCCGGTGTCGATGTGCCCGACTTCAAAGTCGACTCGCCCCCCGATGAAGGCATGGGGCCGTTCATCATGAACCCGGAAGGGGTGGCCCGTTTGTTCGCGGTGGACAAGTTGGTCGAGGGTCCTTTCCCGGAGCACTACGAGCCGATCGAGTCGCCGTTGGACCGCAATCCGCTGCACCCCGACAATCCGCTCGCACGAACCAATCCCGGCTGCCGAATTTTCCAGGACGATCGCAGCCAGATGGGTGACGCGAAGGATTTCCCGTTCGTTGCGACCACCTACCGGTTGACCGAACACTTCCACTACTGGACCAAGCACGCGCGTATCAACGCGGTGCTGCAGCCGCAGCAGTTCGTGGAAATCGGCGAGCAGCTGGCGCAGGACAAAGGCATCAAGCACGGTGACAATGTCAGGGTGCGCTCCAAGCGCGGTGAGATCACGGCCGTCGCGGTCGTGACGAAGCGGTTGCGGGCCATCGATGTGGACGGTAAGAAGGTGCACACGATCGGCATTCCCATCCACTGGGGCTTCAAGGGACTGGCCAAGCCCGGCTTCATCGCGAACACGCTGACACCCTTCGTCGGCGATGCCAACTCCAATACGCCGGAGTTCAAGGCATTCCTGGTCAACGTCGAGAAAGCCTAACCGGGAGACGCACATGCCACTGCAATCCCTGGACATCGAGCGCCGCTCCGCCACCACGACGCCGCCGCCAAGTCAGCGTCAGACCGTCGAGGTCGCCAAGCTGATCGACATCAGCAAGTGCATCGGCTGCAAAGCGTGCCAGAGCGCCTGCATGGAATGGAACGACCTGCGCGACAGCATCGGCACCAACACCGGCACCTACGACAATCCGCGCGACCTCACCGAGAACTCCTGGACGGTCATGAAGTTCTTCGAAGTCGAGCCGGACGGCAAGCTGGAGTGGCTGATTCGCAAGGACGGCTGCATGCACTGCGCCGATCCCGGATGTTTGAAGGCCTGTCCTTCGCCCGGCGCGATCGTGCAGTACGCCAACGGCATCGTCGATTTCCACGAAGAGAACTGCATCGGCTGCGGCTACTGCATCACCGGCTGCCCGTTCAACGTCCCGCGCATCTCCAAGAAGGACGGCAAGGCCTACAAGTGCACGCTGTGCTCGGACCGCGTGTCGGTCGGACTGGAGCCGGCCTGCATCAAGACCTGCCCCACCGGCGCGCTGGTGTTCGGGACCAAAGATGACATGATCGATCATGCCGAGGAGCGCATCGCCGATCTCAAGGAGCGCGGCTATCAGCAGGCCGGCCTGTACGATCCCCCCGGTGTGGACGGCACGCATGTGATGTACGTGCTGCAACACGCCGACAAGCCAGAGCTCTATGGTTTGCCGAAAGATCCGCACATCAGCCCGTGGGTGAGCGTATGGAAGCGCGTCACCAAGCCGCTGGCGCTGGCCTCGCTCGGTCTCGCGGGGCTGGTGGCCTTCTTCCATTACGTCAAGGTCGGTCCCAACGAAGTCGACGAAGGCGAAGAAGACGAGAAGGAGCACGTATGAGGAAGCGCGATGTGATCCGGCGCTACGACGATGCGGAGCGCATCAATCACTGGATCGTAGCCATCACCTTCATCCTGCTGGCACTTTCCGGGCTGGCGCTGTTTCATCCCTCCATGTTCTTCCTCACCAACCTGTTTGGCGGCGGGACCTGGACGCGCATCCTGCATCCTTTCATCGGTCTGGTGATGTTCATCGCCTTCCTCGCGTTGGCGCTACGCGTATGGCGGGCGAACCTGCTCGACAAGAACGACGAGCAGTGGCTTAAGCAGATCCGCGACGTAGCCGCCAACCGCGAGGACAAGCTGCCGGAAGTCGGCAAGTACAACGCCGGACAGAAGGTGCTGTTCTGGGTGCAGGCGGTGTGCCTGATTCTGCTGCTGCTGACTGGTATCGTGATCTGGCAACCCTACTTCACCCCGGCGTTCAACATCACTGTGATCCGCATCGCAGTCGTGCTGCACGCGTTCAGCGCCTTCATTCTGATTCTCGGCATCATCATCCACATCTACGCCGGCATCTGGGTGAAGGGCAGCATTCGCGCCATGACGCGCGGCTGGGTCACCCGCGCCTGGGCCCGAAAGCATCACCCTGCGTGGTATCGGGAGGTGGCCCGCGGTGAGGGAATGCGGGAACGCTGATGAATAGCTGGTGAAACGTGGAAGGGTGAAATGGGGAGAGCGCGACGCCCCATCTCACTTCACTCTTCACGCCTTCACCCTTCACGCCTTCACCCTTCACGCCTATACATGTCCGAGATCATTCGCGACGGATCCCTTGCCGGACAGATCCCTGCAATCCCCGCCTTTCGTCCGGCATCACCCTATGTGTTCGCGGAGCGCGCCGAGCGGCTTGCGGAGCTTGCCGCTGGCCATCCACTAGAAGGGTATCTGCGGTTTGCCGCTTCGTTGTCCGCAGCGCAGCAGAAGCTGCTCGCTTCGCTTCCGGAGCTCGCCGTCCCCGACGAGACCGCGCTCGCCCACTGTCTCGAGCACGGGCTGCCGCCGCTCTCCGTGGACGGTCATCGTCGCGACCCGCTCTGGCGTGACGCACTTGCGCGTCTGATCGATTTACTGGATCGCGCTGCTCTTCCCGCTGTAGGCGCCGCCGTGATTGAGGGTGTGCTCGCTTTGTCGCCGGAGATACTGGAAGCCGCGGCCGCGCATCTCCTTGCCGGCGCCTATGCCGACGTCGATCCCGCAGAAGCCCCATTCATCGCCGCAGCGCTGCAAGCCTACTGGGTGAAGATGGGGCTGCAACTCTCAGCAGCGGCGATGGGGACGCCCGCGCAAATCGGTGTATGTCCCGTTTGCGGCTCGCACCCGGTGGCGAGCGTGGTGCGTATCGGCGGAGCGCAACAGGGTCTGCGCTATCTGGTCTGCTCCCTCTGCTGTTCCGAGTGGCATATGGTGCGGGTGAAGTGCTCTGCTTGCGCGTCGACCAAGGGGATTTCCTATCTCGCTGTCGAAGGCGCAGGCGATGCAATCAAGGCCGAGTGCTGCGGCCAGTGCAAGACGTATTTGAAGATTTTCTATCTGGAGAAGAACACCGGCCTCGTGCCCACCTCCGATGATCTCGCCTCGCTGACTTTGGACATGCTGGTGGACGAGGCAGGTTACCACCGCCTGGGGCCGAACCTGCTGTTCGCGCCGGGGCGCTCTGCCCCGTAGGCGCGCTCCCGCGACCCTGCGGCTGTCGTTTGCGGCCTTCCGGCGATGTAGAATCGAAGCTGGTTTTCTGATTCGAGCCGACTGCCTTTGAACAAGCCGCTATCGGGCTCTCTCCTAGCTCCGCGCGAAGGCGCCGCTGCGCTGCCGTCGGTCGATCGCATTTTGTGCCTTGCGTTCGTTCCGGCTCTAACGGAACGCTATGGACCCGCGTCGATCAACGAGGCCGTGCGCGCCCTTCTGGCGGACAAGCGGCAAGCGATCGTCGCGGGCGCTGCGCCGCAGGTGGCCTGGCCACCCGGCGAGCAGTGGATCGAGACCGAGCTACGCAGACGGCTGGAGGCCGCGAACACCCCTCACCTGCGCCGCGTGTTGAACCTTACTGGGGTCGTACTGCATACCAACCTCGGCCGTGCACCAATGCCTGACGAAGCCGTAGAGGCGGTCTCGCAAGCGATGCGCTCACCGGTCAACGTCGAGCTCGATTTGGCATCGGGCGATCGCGGCGATCGAGATCTGCTTGTAGAAGGATGGCTGCGCGAGCTCACGGGCGCGCAAGCCGCGACGGTAGTCAATAACAATGCCGCCGCAGTGCTGCTCGCGCTCAATACGCTGGCACTCAGGAAAGAGGTGATCGTCTCGCGCGGCGAGCTGATCGAAATCGGCGGCGCGTTCCGCATGCCCGACATCATGGCTCGTGCGGGCGTCAAGCTGGTGGAGGTGGGAACAACCAACCGCACGCACCTGCACGACTACGAGCAAGCGGTTGGCCGCAACACTGCACTGATCGCAAAGGTCCACACCAGCAACTACTCTATTCAAGGCTTCACCGCGCGGGTCGCAGAAGCGGAGCTCGCTTCGATTGCGCACCGGCACGCTATCCCGCTGATGGTAGATCTGGGCAGCGGTTCGCTGGTGGATCTCACGCAGTACGGCCTGCCGAGAGAGCCGACTGTGCGCGAATCAATCGAAGCCGGCGCCGATGTCGTAACCTTCAGCGCAGACAAGCTGCTCGGCGGCCCTCAGGCCGGCGTCATCGTAGGTCGGTTGGAGCTCATCGCGCGGCTGCGCAAAAATCCATTGAAGCGCGCGCTGCGTGTGGACAAGATGACTCTGGCTGCTCTCGAGGCGGTGCTGCTGCTCTATCGCAATCCGCAAAAGCTCGCGCAACGCCTCACCACTTTGCGTTTGTTGACCCGTTCGCAAAGTGAGATCGAAGCACTGGGACGCCAGCTTCTCGCGTCGGTACAAACTGCGCTGGCCGGGCGGGCCTGCGTGGAGCTGCGTACCTGTCAGAGCGAGATCGGCAGCGGATCGTTTCCGGTCGAGCGGCTGCCCAGCGCAGCGCTGGTCATCTCTCCAGCTACCAAGGGCCGCGGTTCGGGTACGGCTCTGAAGAGGCTCGCGAAGCAATTCCGCAGTCTCGCCATCCCGGTCCTGGGCCGCGTTGGCGAAGGCGCGCTGTGGCTCGACCTGCGTTGTCTGGAAAATGCAGACGAGTTCGTCGCGCAGCTCTGCGACTTGGAACGCGATGCGGGCAGCGCATCTGACTCGTAGCTCGCCCTAGTGATCGTCGGAACGGCAGGTCACATCGACCATGGCAAAACCGCTCTGGTGAAAGCGCTCACCGGCGTCGACGCGGATCGTCTGCCGGAAGAGAAAGCGCGCGGCATCACAATCGACCTGGGCTACGCGTACACGCCTTTGCCCGATGGAGAGATCCTCGGTTTCATCGACGTTCCGGGCCACGAGAAGCTCGTGCGCAACATGCTCGCCGGCGCCACCGGCATCGACTACGTGTTGCTCGTAGTCGCAGCCGACGATGGACCGATGCCGCAAACCCGGGAGCATCTGCAGATCCTGGAGCTGCTCGGCTTGAGCCACGGTGCGGTTGCACTCACGAAGATCGATAGGGTGAGTCCGGCCCGTGTCGTACAGTCCGAAGCCGAAGTACGAGCGCTGCTTTCCGGGACGGCACTGGCCGGATCACCGGTTTTCAGATTGTCCAGCGTGACCGGCGAAGGCGTTGCCGCGTTGAAGGCGTTTCTGGAAAGCGAGGCGGCCCGCCTGGCGCCTCGCCCCAGCGCGGGACATTTTCGTCTTGCCATCGACCGGTGTTTCACGCTCCCAGGTGCCGGGACTGTCGTCACCGGAACGGTTTTCTCCGGAGCCGTATCGGTGGGTGATGCACTCGTCCTTTCTCCGCCCGGTCTCAAGGTGCGCGTGCGTTCCCTGCATGCGCAGAATCAACCTGCAGAGCATGGCACGGCCGGTCAGCGCTGTGCCCTCAACCTCGTGGGCGAGGGGTTCGACAAAAGCAAAGTGCAGCGCGGCTACTGGGTGCTTGCTCCACCGATACATGCCCCCAGCCAGCGCATCGATGTCCAGCTCAACGTACTGGCTGCGGAAGACCAGCCGCTCGTGCATTGGACCCCGGTGCATTTTCATCTTGCCGCTGTGGAAGCGATGGGGCGAGTAGCGTTGCTGGAAGGGGCGCGTCTTAATCCAGGCGAGACAGGGCTCGCTGAAATCGTGCTCGATCGGCCTATCGGCGCCTTGCGCGGCGATCGCTTCGTGATCCGTGACCAGTCGGCGCTGCGCAGTGTCGGTGGGGGCATGGTGCTCGACCCCTTTCCGCCTTCGCGCGGACGGCGGGCTCCCGCCCGGCTTGAGCTGCTGCGCAGTTGCGCTACAGCGCAGCCAGCGAAAGCCTTGGAAGTGGCGCTCCAGCACAGCAGGCTCGGCGTCGATCTCGAGCGTTTCGCGCTCAACTGGAATCTCACCGAGCCTGAGATCGCGTTGTTGCCCACAGGCGAGTATCACCTCGTGCATGAGGCGGGTGGTCGCCGGATCTTTTCGCGCACCACATGGTCCGCGCTACAGAATATGGCGTGCAAGGCATTGGCGGATGAGCACGCGCGCACGCCGGACATGGCCGGCGTAGGACGCGAGCGGCTGTGCCGCCTCGCGTTCCCAGGATTGGCGCGCGCCGCGTATGACGAACTGATAACTGGCCTGCTGGAAACAGGGCAGATCGCGCAGACCGGTGCGTGGCTGCATACGCCTGAGCACCATGTTCAGCTCACCGCCGGCGACCTCGGACTCTGGCAGAAGGTCGAGCCGCTGCTCGAGCAGCATGCATTCCATCCTCCACGCGTGCGCGACCTCAGCCAGGTGCTGCATACCGACGAGAACACGATGCGACAGCTGCTCATCCGTGTGGCACGCATTGGAAAAGTCTACCCTGTAGCGCACGATCATTACTTCACGCAGCGAACCGTAATGCGGCTGGCGCAAATTGCATGCGATACCGCGGCGGAGCATGGCAGCGTTAATGCCGCCGACTTTCGCGATCGGATCGGAACCGGCCGGAAGCTGGCGATCCAGATCCTGGAGTTTTTCGACCACATCGGATTCACTCGACGCGCCGGCGACCGTCACCTGCTGCGCCAACCTGATCTATTCAGCGCGCAGTCGCGTGCTGCTGAGCCCAGCTGCTGACCTGCATCTGCCCAAAAGCGTCACGCTTCAGCACCGCGCACGTTATGATTGTTGGATTTTCACACGTATCCAGTCCCAGGAAGAGTAGCGACGATCATGTCTTTCAGAGCAGGAGTACCACATGGAGCGGCGCAGCCAATCCATAGCCACCAAAGAGATGCTGCTCGCCATCGGCGATCGTTACGAGGACGAGATCGCAGCGGACCGCGCTGCTAGCGACGGCGCACTACGGCGTCGCATTACGTTCGGGTTAGATAGTCTGCAGCGCCGAGTGTAGCCAGGAACACCAGCCACGCGAACCCCGCGCCCGCTACCAGACGCACGAGCCCCGAACCGCGGCTCAGATGCATGAACACCCACGCCACGAGCAGCGCCTTCGCCGCCGCGATCGCGAAGTTGATCCACGCGTTGAGCGCGCCAAGCCGGATGTACGCGCTGGCGCAAGTCAACGCTAGATCAATCCCTCGACGTACTCCTTCCGATACTCGATGCCCTTGATTGCGAGGAAGCCGAGGCCGAGAGCTGCGGTCGCCAGCAGCAGCCGGCAGCTTAGATCCCGTTTACCGGTCTTGAGCGCTTGCAGCGCGGCCGCGATCGTGTAGCTGCTGGTCAGAAGCACCGCCGTGTTCAACGTTCCGAGCGCGATGTCGGTGTGGCGGCTCGCGGCGGCGAACGCGGCGCCGAAGTTGAAACGGCTCACCGCATATCCGGCGAATAGCGCGCCGAAGAACATGACTTCGCTCGCAAGGAACACCCATATGCCGAGCTCGGAGGACTGCCGGCGCCGCTCGGCGTCGGG
>Ga0335084_10004497_pt1 | contig 13739 bp, 13 predicted proteins | sample Lox_Sample_44_FD_206721 | JGI IMG/M metagenome (GOLD analysis project Ga0335084, IMG submission 206721) | Soil microbial communities from Loxahatchee National Wildlife Refuge, Florida, United States - Lox_Sample_4.4 | ecosystem: Environmental > Terrestrial > Soil > Wetlands | place: USA... | reverse complement strand
GGTCGATTCGATCGGCACCCAGCCCCGGTCCACGACGATCGCTGCTCCGTCCGGCAGGACCAGCGGCGTCAGGACGTGGTCGCCCGCCTCGCCGGTGGAAGCGTTGCGTCCGTACAGGAGGACCTCGTGCGCCGGGTCGTAGCGGCCGGTGATCGACGCCCGGCGGAACCGGAGCGTCGTCGGATCGGGCGTCGAGGCCAGCAGGGTGGTGAGCGGCGCCGGCGGCAGACCCTCAGCGGCCGCGATGCCGCGGTTCGCCTGCTTGCGCCCGTGGAGGCGGTCGAGCTGCCAGAGCCCGAGCCGGATGCACACGGCGGCAACGACGAACGCGGCGATCGTGAGCACGATCTTCGACGTGCGCGGTCGGGCCACGCGACCGAGCATATCGACGCAGGTCGTAGACCTCGGCGGGTGTCTGGTCTCGGCCGTTCGCTCTATTGACGATGATCCCTCGGTGGCTCAAGTTGGAGGCGCCGCAAGGCCGATGTTCCAAGGAGAGGAATGGGCTCGGTTGGGTCGCTCGCCGGAGGACGGGCGTCCCGCTCACGGCCGGGCTCGGACATAGGGGGTGACGACAGGTGACGGATCTCTACGTGCGTCTGCGCGCGTGGTTCGTGGCCTTCCGGGACGCCGACGAGGGTGCGACCGCGGTCGAGTACGCGCTGATGCTCGCGCTGATCTTCATGGTCGTGTTCGCCGCGGTCGGGTTCCTGGGCCACGCGACCAACAACGTGTATAGCTCGATGGGGCACTCCTTCCCGCCGTAGCGGGTCGTTGCAACACCCCTTCGGCGGTGACACGCTCCCTCCTGCATCCGTTGGAAGGGAGCGTTCGATGCTTGCCCAGACGTATTCGACCTCGACGAGTAGTGGCTCTTCAGGCCTGCTCTTCCTGTGGTTCGTCGTCGCCTATGTCCTGTACGCGTTGGCGTACTTCGGCATCTTCAAGAAGGCCGACAAACCGACGTGGGCTGCCTTCATCCCGATCTACAACGTCATCGTGCTGTTGGAGGTCGTCGGGCGGCCCATCTGGTGGATCATCCTGTTCCTGATCCCGCTCGTGAACATCGTCATCTTCATCATCGTGATGAACGACCTGTCGAAGAGCTTCGGCCACGGCGCCGGCTTCACGGTCGGCCTCATCTTCCTGAGTTGGATCTTCATGATGATCCTCGGCTTCGGCTCCTCCCGGTACGGGGGTCCGGCGGCGGGACAGCCGGCGATGACCTCGCCGCCACCGCCGCCACCGCCCGTCGCCGGCTGAGCGGCGGCGCACGGACCGCCATCGGCTAGGCTGGCCGGCCGATGGAGGCGACGCCGAGGCTCTTGGATCTGCAGTCGCTCGATCTCTCGATCGACCGGCTGCGCGCCCGCGAGCGGGCCCTCGAGGGCGGGGACGAGGTGGCGGCCGTGCGCCGGGAGGCCGACGCGGCCGAGCGGGCGCTCGGTGAGCTCCGGTTGTCGATCGACGCGATGGAGCGTGACGCGGCGAAGCTCGAACACGAGATCGATTCGCTCACGCAGAAGTCCGCGGATGAGGAGAGCCGGCTGTACGGCGGCGCGGTCGCGAACGCGAAGGAGCTGGACGCGATCCGGCACGAGGTCGACAACCTCAAGAAGCGCCGCTCCGACCGGGAGGACGAGCTGCTCGTCCTGATGGAGCAGCGGGAGGCGCTCGAACGCCGCGCGAAGGAGGCCGAGACCGTGGCGACCGACCTCCGGACGAAGGTGGAGATCGCCGGGGGGGACGCCGCCGAAGAGCTCGGCACGATCGCGCGGGAGCTGGAAGCCGGGACGGGATCCCGCGGGAGCCTCGCGGCTTCGATCGATCCGGAGCTCCTCGAGCTGTACGAGGATCTGCGCCGTCAGAAGAAGGGCGTGGGCGCCGTGGCGCTCGTCGACGGCGTATGCCAAGGCTGCCACGAGAAGCTGTCGGCGGTCGAGCTCGACCACGTGAAACACGCGGGCGGCGTCCCGCGCTGCGAGCACTGCCGGCGGATCCTCGTCCTGTGAGCTCGATCATCGTGTGGACCGACGGGGCGGCACGCGGCAACCCCGGCCCGGCCGGCGCCGGGGCGCAGCTCACGACGCCGGAGGGCGAGGTGGTGGGGGAGATCGCCGAGGGGCTCGGGGAGACGACGAACAACGTGGCGGAGTACACGGCCGCGATCCGCGGTCTCGAGCGAGCCGCGGAGCTCGGCGCGACCGACGTCGTGCTCCGGTCGGACAGTCAGCTCCTGATCAATCAGCTGAGCGGTCGCTACCGCGTCAAGAGCGAGCACCTGATCCCGCTGTACCGGCGTCTCCGCGCCTTGGCCCGGGGCTTCGAGCGCATCCGCTTCGAGCACGTGCCCCGCGAGCGGAACACGGAGGCCGACCGGTTGGCGAACGAGGGTGTCGACGCCTGGCTGGCGGGCGGCGCCGGCGGCTAAGCGGTACCGTTCGGAGCGGAGGAGCCGGCCGGGCGGCCGCGGCCCGCCGCGCGCGGGTCGAGGAAAGTCCGGACTCCGAAGGGCAGGACGCTGGCGAGAGCCAGGCGGGGGCGACCTCGCGAAGGGGCAACAGAGAACAGACCGCCGCCCGCGGCGACGCGGTGCGGCAAGGGTGAAACGGTGGGGTAAGAGCCCACCAGCGCGGCGGGCGACCGCCGCGGCTCGGCAACCCCCGTCCGGAGCAAGGCGAGCAGGGAGCGTTCGAGGGCGGCCCGCCCGAGCTCCCGGGTAGCCGCACGGCGCGGGCGAACCGCGACGCGGCGGGGCCTTGGCCCCGCCGAGAGAGATGGCCGCCGCCGGGGCTTCGGCCCCGCGCACAGGATCCGGCTTACAGGCTGGCTCCTCCACCACCACCTCGTCGGGTAGCGTGCCGCGATGCCCACCCTACCGTCGCCCGCGGACCTCGATGCGGCCCGAGGCCGTCGGGTCCGTGACGTGCTGGGTCCGGATCTCGACGTCGTGTTCTGCGGGATCAATCCCGGCCTGTACTCGGCGGCCGTCGGGCATCATTTCGCGCGACCCGGCAACCGGTTCTGGAAAGCCCTGGAAGGCGGCGGGTTCACGCGTCGCCTGTGGTCGCCCGAGGAGGACGGCGATCTGCCGTCGATCGGCCTCGGCATCACGAACCTCGTCGGGCGGGCGACGGCGCGGGCGGCCGAACTCGACCGCGCGGAGCTCCGCGCCGGCGCCGCGCGCCTGCGACGCCTGGCCCGGCGGAACGGACCACGCTGCGTCGCGATCCTCGGCATCGACGCGTATCGGACCGCGTTCGACGATCCGCGTGCGGCGATCGGCCGCCAGGAGGCCGGTCTCGAGAACGGGCTGCTCTGGGTCTTGCCGAACCCGAGCGGACTGAACGCGCACTTCCAGCTCCCGCAGCTCTCGTCGGCCTTCGCCGAGCTGAGACGGGCGATCGCGATGCGCTAGGGTCCCTCGGATGGACGAACCGACACGCGATGCGCTGCGCGCGATCCCGATCTTCGCTGGGCTCGACGACGACGCCCTGGCGTTGCTGGCCGATCGGACGACCGAGTTCGAGGCTCGAGCCGGACAGGTGCTCGTCGAGGTCGGGCAGCCGGGCTCGGGCGTGTTCGTGGTCGAGTCCGGGCAGGTCGAGGTGGATCTGCCCGGCGGGCGCGTCTCCCTGCTCGGCCCGGGGGCCCTCTTCGGAGAGCTGTCGTTGCTGACCGACCGGCCGCGATCGGCTCGCGTCCGCGCGAGGACCGACGTCCGATGCATCGCGCTGCAGCGCGCGGTGTTCGACGGGCTGCTCAAGGACCACCCGTCGATCGCGGTCGCGATGCTCCCCGTGCTGGCCGAGCGGCTGGCCGATCCGGGCTAGCGCCCGATCGGCGAGGCGGCCGAGACCCGACGGTTCTCGCGAGCCCGCCGTAGCTGTTCGCCCGCGTGATAGCTGGATCGGACGAGTGGCCCCGCCTCGACGCGCGCGAACCCCAGTTCCTCCTCGCCCAGCCGCGCGAGCGACGCGAACTCATCGGGATGCACCCACCGATCCACCGGGAGGTGGTACGGCGTCGGCTGGAGGTACTGGCCGATCGTGAGGATGTCGGCGCCCGCCTCGCGGATGTCGTGCATCGCCTCGGCGACCTCGTCCGCGCGCTCGCCCATGCCGAGGATCAGGTTCGACTTCGTGACCTGCTCCGCCCGGAAGCGTCCCGCGAACCGCAGCACGTCGAGGGAGCGGTCGTAGCCGAACGCCGGCCGGATCCGGTCGTGGAGCCGTCGGACGGTCTCGAGGTTGTGGGCGAACACGTCCGGATGGGCGTCGAGCACCGTTGCCAGATCGCCTTCGCCGCCCTTGAAGTCGGATGGGAGCACCTCGACCCCGATGTCGGGCACGGCGGTGCGGCATGCGTGGATCGCGGCAGCCCAGACCCGCGCGCCGCCGTCGGGCAGATCGTCGCGCGCGACGCCGGTGAGCACGACGTAGCGCAGTCCCATCGACCGGACCGTCTCCGCGATGCGCGCGGGCTCGTCCTCCTCGACCGGATCGGGTCGTGCCGTCATCACGTCGCAGAAGCCGCAGCGCCGCGTGCACTTCGCGCCGAGGATCAGGAACGTCGCCTCGCGCTGCTCCCAGCATTCGCCGATGTTCGGGCACATCGCCTCTTCGCACACGGTGTGCAGGGAGGCGTCCCGCATCAGCTCCTTCAGGGCCGCGTGGTTCGGGCCGCTCGCCAGACGAACCTTGAGCCACGGCGGTTTGCGGACGCCGGGCGTGTTCACGCCGGGACCGTTCGTGACGCCCACGATCGGCAGGTGGAGGCGGCGTCCCGCCGGGTTGTGGTCGCGTTCGGCCATCGAGGTCGAGTGTACGCTCGCCCGATGCCTCCGCTCGCCCGTCCGGTCGTCGCGATGGTCGTCCTGGCGTTGGCGGCGTCGGCCTGCCACACGGCGACGCCGCAGGAGGAGCGCGCGTCCTTGTGCGCCGACCTCGTCGCGCTCCGCGCGACGATCGCGTTCCTGCGGGACCCCGCTCCCGGGGCCCGGGTCGGCGAGGTCCGCGGCGACCTCGACAAGCTGGATCCGACCGTCACGAAGGCGCACACGTCCGACCTCGTCGACGACGCGATCGGCCAGCAGCTCTTCGACGCGCAGAAGGACTACCGGAGCCTCTTGAACGGCATCGGTGACGACGACCGGTTCTCGACCGTCGGGGCGGGCGGCCAGGGCGAGGATCTCTGGGGCGCCTACGAGGCGGTTAGCGAGCAGCTGGGGTGCGGCGAGAGCCTGGTCTCCGCGGGCTGAGCGCGCTTACCCGACGTCGGCGCGTTCGTACGCCTGGTCGCCGTCATCTAGCGGCGACGCGCCCTCGCGCGCCCCGAGCGACGGCGCGGGACCAGGCCTGCCCGGCAGGAAGACGTGGAAGGCGGCGCCGCCGCCGTCGCGATCGTCCGCCCACGCCCGCCCCCCATGGAGCTCCGCGAACCGTGCCACCAGCGACAACCCGATCCCGGTGCCGGGGGAGTGCGGCGAGGCCGTCGGCCCCTGCCGGAACGGCTCGAAGATCGCCTCGCGGATCTCGAGCGGCACGCCCGGACCGTCGTCTTCCACCGAGACGAGGACGCCGCCGTCGTGCGGCGTCACCTTGAGCCAGATCCGGCGGTCGGCCGCGGTGTGCCGGGCCGCGTTCATCAGGAGGTTCTCGATGATGCGCTCGACCTTCGCGGGGTCGATCGCGATCACGACCGGTTCCGCCTCCGCGACGACATCCCGTCCGGCCAGCATGTCGAGGCTCTCGACCGTGCGTCGCGCGAGCGCCCCCACGTCGGTCACCCGGTACTGGGGCTCGACGATCCCACGGTTGAGGCGGTCGATGTCGAGGAGGTCGCGGAGCAGGCGGTCGAGCTTCTTCGCGTTGGTCGCCAGGCGCTGGAGCAGGTCCGACCGGTCCACTTCGGCCATGTTCGGTCCGCGCTCGAGCGTGAGCGACAGCCCGAGGATCGACGTGAGTGGGCTGCGCAGCTCGTGGGAGACGGCGGCGAGGAACGTGTTCTTCATCTCGTCGAGCGCGCGGAGGCGTTCGGCGGCGTCGCGCTCGCGCTGTTCGCTCTCGCGGAGGGCCTGCTCGGCCAGCTTGCGCTCGGTGATGTCGAAGATCACGCCCTGGAGGTAGCTCGGGGTGCCGTCCTCGTCGTGCAGGAAGGTCGTTTCGTCGTGCACCCAGATCGTGCGGCCGTCGGGCGTGTGCATCCGGTACTCGGCGCTCCACGGGATCCCCGAACGGGCCGCGTGCAGGTAGGTCCGCTGGACCTCTTCCCGGTCGGCGGGATCCATCAACTTCAGCCAGAGCTCCGGGTCCTCCAGCCATTCGTCCGGGGTGACGCCGGCGATCGCGGTGATCTGCGGGCTGATGTACACGGAGGCCATCACGGGGTCGGCGCGGTCGAGGTAGATCGCCGCCGGCACGTGCTCGACGATGCCGCGGTAGCGCTCCTCGGCCTCACGCAGGCGGCTCTCGGCCGCCTTCATCTCGGTGATGTCGTACATCACGCCCTGGGAGTACAGGGCGTTGCCGTCATCGTCGCGGACGATGAACGCCTGATCGCGGACCCACATCCACCGGCCGTCTCGCTGGAGGAACCGGTACTCGACGTCGAACGGCTCGAACGTGGTGTTGTGGTGCTCGACCGCGCCCACCATCTGCTCTCGGTCCTCGGGATGCAGTCGCGAGCGCCACAGGTTCGTGGTGCCGCACCATTCCTCCGGCGTGTAGCCGAAGATCGCCTCCACCTGCGGGCTCACGTAGTTCGTCGTCCACGGCTCGTCGATCTCGTCGATGTACGTCACCGCGGGGATCGTCTCGATCAGGGACCGGTGCCGCGCCTGCGCCTCGGCGAGGCGGCGCGCCGACCGCTCGCGCTCGATCGCGGCGCCGAGGGTGTTCGCCGTGACCGTCAGCGCCTCGATCTCGGCGTCGTGCCAGATCCGGTCCTCCTCGCGATGGTCGAAGCCGATGTAGCCCCACCACGCATCGTTCGCGAACACCGGCACGGCGATCACCGACCGGATCGACGCGGCGTCGCGTTCGAGCACGGCGCGCTCCTGCTCGGGGAAGTCGCGGACGAGCCCGTGGACGACGCGGTGCGCCGACAACAGCTGCGTCCAGCGCGCGAAGCCGCCGCGCGCCCACGGGAAGTGACGGGTCACCGGGTCGTCGACCGACCCGGCACCGGTCGCGGACCACGCGTGGACCAGGGAGACGAGCAGCTCGCCGTCCTCGCTCTCCTCGTTCACGTAGACGTGGCAGCGGCTCGCGCGCGCCGATGCCCCCAGCCGGGCGAGCACGTCGCCGAGCGCGTCGGCCCATGCCGGCGAACGGAGGAACCGCTCGGCCGCGAACCCGGTCGCCTGCAAGATCGCATCGCGCCTGGCCAGAGCGTCCTCGGCCACCCGACGCTCGGTAACGTCCTGCAGCACGCCCTGCCAGATCGGCGTTCCACCCGGCCCCGCCACCAGCATGGCGTGGTCGTGCAGCCAGGCGACGTTGCCGTCGGCGGTCACGATCCGGTACTCGACGTCGAAGGGGTCGCCCGTGTCGTTCGTCCGCGCCGATTCCTCCAGGACGCGTCCTCGATCCTCCGGATGGAGCATCCGGACCCACAGATCCGGGTCGCGCAGGCGCTCCTCCGGGCTGTAGCCCGTCAGCCGTTCGTACTGTGGGCTCACGTACAGGGCCGTGCTCAGCTCGTCGACGGCGTCGGAGTAGACCGCGATCGGGAGTTGCTCGACGAGCAGCCGGTAGCGCTCCTCCGCCTCGCGCAGGCGCTCCTCCGCCAGCTTGCGTTCGGTGATGTCGTAGACGACGCCCTGCCAGTGCAGCGGCTCTCCGTTCTCGTCACGGAGCAGGACGGCCTCGTTGTGCACCCAGATCTCGCGGCCGTCTCGTGTGATCGACCGGTAGTCGACGCTCCACGCGTCGCCGCCTGCGTCGCCCAGGCCGAGCACCCAGGCGCGGTCGTCCGGATGGATCCGCTCCTCCCACATCTGTGGGTCGTCCATCCATTCGGCGACGGCGTAGCCGTATACCTGCTCGACCTGCGGGCTGATGTACACGTACCGTCCGGTCCCCGGCTCCTCGATGTACGTGATCGCGGGGAGTTGTTCGACGAGCGTGCGGTACCGGTCCTCGGCCTGGCCGAGCGCGAGCTCGGCGAGCCGGCGCTCCGTGACGTCGAGGAACACGCCCTCTGCGTAGAAGCGGTCGCCCCGCATGACAGACGCAGCCTGGTCATGGACCCACACGACGTGCCCGTCTCGATGGATCATCCGGTACTCCATGTCGAACGGCTTGCCGCGCTCCGCCGTGTCCTCCCAGGTGGCGATGACGGCGGCGCGATCCTCCGGGTGCAGGATCTGCTCCCAGATGGTGATGTCGCGCAGCCACTCGTCGGGCGAGTAGCCGGTCAACGTCGCGATCCCGGGGGCCACCCAGCGATCGCCGACCGCACGGTCGGGCGTGGAGTCGATCATGTACGCGACGACCGGCAGGTGCTCCAAGAGCGTCCGCCAACGCTCCTCCGCCTCGCGGAGCCGTTCCTCGGCCTCGGCCGCTCGCTCGTCGGCCTCGCGCTGGGCGGTGATGTCGTACATCACGCCGTGGGCCAGGTGCGGCTTGCCCTCCGCGTCGAAACCGCCGTAGTTCGCCTCGTCGTGGATCCATACGACGCGGCCGTCGGGCCGGACCACCCGGTACTCGACGACCATCGTGCGGCCGGTCTCGTCGCTCGCCTCGGAGATCTCCACGACCCGTTCCCGATCGTCGGGATGGATCATGTCGATCCACTCGTCGGCGTAGCGCTCGGGCGAGACGCCGAAGATCCGGTCCACCTGCGGGCTCACGTAGAGGTTGCGCCGCTCGCTCGGATCCCAGCTGTAGGAGACGGCCGGAGATTCCTCGATCAGCGCGCGCAGGCGAGCGTCGGTCTCCTCCCACATCCGCTGCTTCCGCTCGGCCTGGGAGGAGCGCCGGGCGGCGATGACGGCCACCCCGCAGAGCGACAGGACCGCGAGGCCCAAGACCTCGTCGAGGTGGTGCAGGGCTGCCACCTGCTGCTCGAAGCGGTCGAAGATGCCCAGGACGACGCCGAGCCCGAACAGCACGGCGACGACCAGCGCGACGATCAGGACGTCGCGCCGGCCTCTCGACCGCTCGCGAGGGTTGGGTCGTTCGGCTCCAGGCACGTCCCTGGAGTTATCGGGAGGCCGTTCTGGCCCCTGAACGGGGCCGCGGGATCGGCCACGAGACCGGGAGACAGGGGAGCGGAGACCCGCCGGCCTCAGAAGCGGGCCAGCTCGAGCATCCGCACGAACAGCTGATCGGGCTCCGGTTCCATGAAGGCGTGCTCGAGGGTCGCCGCGTAGGGCATCGCCGGGATGTCCGGACCGCCCACGCGGACGATCGGCGCGTCGAGATCGAACATCGCCTCCTCGGCGATCGTGGCCACGATCTCGGCGCCGGCCCCGTACGTCCGGTTGTCCTCGTAGACGACCATCGCTCGGGAGGTCTTCCGGACCGACGCGAGGATCGTGTCGGTGTCGAGCGGGGCCAGCGATCGGGCGTCCACGATCTCCACCTCGACGCCCTCGTCCTCCGACAACCGGTCGGCCGCCTCGAGGCACCGATGGAGGTCGTAGCCGTAGGTGACGACGGTCAGGTCGCGCCCCTCGCGCTTCACGTCCGCCGGACCGATGGGGACCGTGAACGGCTCGTCGGCGACGTCGCCCTTGATCAGCCGGTAGCACTTCTTGTGTTCGAGGAACAGGACCGGATCGGGGTCGCGGATCGCGGATCGGAGCATGCCGGCGGCGTCCGACGGCGTCGAGGGCATCACGACCTTGAGCCCCGGGATGTGGGCGTAGAACGCCTCGATCGACTGGGAGTGGTAAAGCGCTCCGTGGATGCCGCCCCCGCACGGTGCGCGGATCACCATCGGACATCCCCAATCCCCGTTCGTCCGGTACCGCATGCGCGCGGCCTCCGAGAGGATCTGATCGAAGGCCGGGTGGATGAAGTCCGCGAACTCGATCTCGGCGACGGGCCGCAGACCGCGCAGCGCCATCCCGATCGCCACCCCGACGATCCCGGATTCGGCCAGGGGCGTGTCGATCACCCTGCCCTCACCGAACTCGTCGAGGAAGCCGTCGGAGACCTTGAAGACGCCGCCGCGGGCGCCCACGTCCTCGCCGAGGAGGATCACGCGGTCGTCCGAGGCCATCTCGTCGTGCAGGGCGTCAGAGATCGCGGAGACGAGTGTCTTCTCGCTCACGCGTCGTCCTCGGCGAACACGTGCCGCCCCACGCTGGCGGGATCGGGATCCGCCGCGTCCCAGGCCCACGTGATCGCCGCGTCGACCTCCGCCTTGAGCTCGTCGTGCACCGCCTGGATCCGGTCGTGGTCGGTGAGGCCACGCGCGATCAGGTAGGCGACGAACCGATCGATCGGGTCCCGGTGGCGATGCTGCTCGACCTCGGCGCGGCTCCGGTACGACTTGTCGTCGTCGTCGGACGTGTGCGGGAGGTACCGGTAGGTCTTGCATTCGATGAGGGTCGGTCCGTCGCCGGCCCGCGCCCGGTCGTGGGCGTCCTTCATGGCCCGGTAGCACCCGAGCACGTCGCTGCCCTCGACCACCACGCCGGGCATCCCGTAGCCCACGGCCCGGCTCGCGACGTCCTTGACGGCCATCTGTTTGTCCTGGTGCACGCTGATCGCGTACTCGTTGTTCTCGCACACGAACACGACCGGCAGCCGGTGGATCGTGGCGAAGTTGAGCCCTTCGTGCCAGTCGCCCTCGCTCGTCGCGCCCTCGCCGAACCAGCACGCGACGACCCCATCCTCGCCCCGGTACTTCATCGCGTACGCGACGCCGGCGGCGTGGGGGACCTGCGTCGCGATCGGGGATGAGTGGCTCAGGATCGAGAGCCGTCGGGAGCTCCAGTGGTTGGGCATCTGCCGGCCTCCCGAGGACGGGTCGGCGGCCTTCGAGAACACGCCCAGGAAGACCTCCTCGGGCGTCATCCCCGCGACGAGGACGACGCCGAGATCGCGGTAGTAGGGCACCCAGACGTCGGTGCCCCGCCGCATCGGCCACGCCGTACCGATCTGACATCCCTCGTGACCGGAGACGGGGACCACGAAGGGCGCGCGGCCCATCCGGTTCTGGCGGAGCGCGGCTTCGTCGATCAGGCGTGCCAGCAGCATCAGCCGGTGCATCGAGAGGAGGTCGTCGACGGAGAGGCCGAGCGCCTCGTGGGTCGCATCGGTCATCTGTGTGGTCACGTCGTATCTCCTCGCAACCTTGCGCGAGTCTACACCGGCCGCGGAGCGCGGCCTCCGCCCGACGGTCGGCCTCGGCTCGTCAACCCATACCCCCTAGGGGTATAATGCGTGATAACCGTCGGAAGGGAGGGTCGGGATGATCGACCCGGTGTGCGGCATGGAGGTGACGCCGGACACGGCCGCGGCCGCGTGGGAGTACGAGGGAACGACGTACTACTTCTGCTCGGTGGGCTGCATGGCGCGGTTCCGAGAGGAACCCGGCGACTACCTGGATCTGGATCCGGGGCAGCGCTCGATGTGAGGGAACCCCACCGGGGTATCCGCGAGGAAGGGGACCGATGTACGGGTACGCGACGAAGAAGGACGACGTGCAGAAGCGCCTGCGCAGGATCGAGGGACAGGTGCGGGGCCTGCAGCGGATGGTGGACGAAGACACCTACTGCATCGACATCCTCACGCAGGTGAACTCGGTGATCGCGGCGCTCCGCGCCGTCGGGCTGGGCCTCCTCGACGACCACGTCCGCCACTGCGTGCGCGAGAGCATCGAGCAGGGCAAGGGCGACGAGAAGGTCGAAGAGCTCATGGCCGCGGTCTCGCGGTTCTCGAAGTAGGGCTCCGATGCCTGCCGGCACCGTCGATCGCGAGGTGGTCCTCGACATCGAGGGCATGACGTGCGCGTCGTGCGTGCAGAAGGTCGAACGCGCCCTGTCCGGTGTTGAGGGCGTCGACGCGGCGGCCGTGAACCTCGCCACCCGGACCGCGACGATCCGCGGCCGGGTCCGCGATGCCGGGCCGCTCGTCCACGCGGTCGAAGGTGTCGGCTACGGCGCGCACCCACACGCGGGCGACGGGTCGACCGAGGACGAGGTCGCCGCGTACCGTCGTCGGCTCGCCGCCGGGATCACGCTCACGATCCCTGTCCTGGTGCTCACGTTCGTCGCTCCCACCGGTCGGTGGAACGACGTCCTTTCCTGGGCGCTGACCACGGTGATCCTGTTGTACCCGGGGTGGCCCTTCTTCCGCGGCGCGGTGCGCGCGGCGCGGCACGGCTCGACGACGATGGACACCCTGATCGCGGTCGGGGCCTCGGCCGCCTACGCGCTCAGCGTTGCAGCGGTGCTGTCCGGCTCGCCGGATCGCTACTTCGATACCGCGGCGGTCATCGTGACGCTGGTCCTCGTCGGCAAGACGCTCGAGGCCCGCGCGCGGATGGCGGCCGGCGACGCCTCACGGGCGCTGCTCGAGCGCGGCGCGACCGAGGCCAGGATCGTGACGGACGACGGCGAGCGGACGATCCCGATCGACGAGCTTCGGCCGGGCATGCTGGTGGTGGTCCTGCCCGGCGAGAAGATCCCGGCCGACGGCGTGATCCGGGAGGGAGCCTCGTGGGTCGACCTGTCCCTGCTGACCGGGGAGTCGGTACCGGTCGACGTCGTGCCCGGCGACGACGTCGTCGGTGCCTCGATCAACGGACTCGGTCGCATCGTGGTCTTCGTCACGACCGTCGGGGCGAACACGCGCCTGTCGGGCATCGTCCGGCTGCTGGAGGCGGCGCAGGGCTCGAAGGCGCCCGTGCAACGGTTGGCAGACCGCATCTCCGCGGTGTTCGTGCCGGTCGTGCTCGCGGTCGCGGCGGCGACGTTCGTCGGCTGGATGGTCTTGACGGATGCGGCACCGAGCACGGCGCTGCTGCACGCGACCGCGGTGCTCGTGATCGCATGCCCGTGCGCGCTCGGGCTGGCGACCCCGGCCGCCGTGATGGCCGGGACCGGGCGCGCCGCCGAGATCGGGATCCTGTTCAAAGGCGGCGAGGTCTTCGAGCGCGTGCGGGGCGCCGACGTCGTGCTGTTGGATAAGACCGGCACGTTGACCGAGGGCGTGATGACGGTCGCCGCGGTCGTGCCGATCGACGACGTTGACGAGGACGACGTGCTCGTGCTGGCCGCCGCCGCCGAAACGGGATCGGAGCATCCGATCGCGCGCGCGGTCCTGGCGGCGGCGGCCGAACGCGGGCTGGCCGTGCCGGGCGCGGATCGGAGCGAGGTCCGGCCCGGCGCCGGGGCGGTCGCGCGTGTCGACGGAGCGGAGGTCGAGGTCGGACGGCCCGTCGCGCTGCCCGAGGGGCTCGCCGGGGCGGCCGACCGCCTGGCGCGCGACGGGCTCACGCCCTTCTCGGTGCGGCGCTCGGGCGCCGCGATCGGCCTGATCGCCGTCGCGGATCGTGTCCGTCCGGAGGCGGCCGGGGCTGTGGCACGACTCCGGGCCCTGGGGCTGGAGCCGGCGGTCGTGACCGGTGATCGCCGGGCCACGGCCGAGGCCGCGGCGGCCACCGCCGGCATCGACCGCGTCCTCGCGGAGGTCTTCCCCGAGGGCAAGGTCGAGGAGGTCCGGCGGCTCCAGGGTGGGGGGCGGTCGGTCGTGTTCGTCGGCGACGGCCTCAACGACGCG
>Ga0335084_10004496_pt1 | contig 13740 bp, 10 predicted proteins | sample Lox_Sample_44_FD_206721 | JGI IMG/M metagenome (GOLD analysis project Ga0335084, IMG submission 206721) | Soil microbial communities from Loxahatchee National Wildlife Refuge, Florida, United States - Lox_Sample_4.4 | ecosystem: Environmental > Terrestrial > Soil > Wetlands | place: USA... | reverse complement strand
AGCCGTGCCTTGTTGGGCGTGCCATCGAGCGCGATGAGAGCGTGGTCAACGTCGACCTGGTTGGTGGCGTCGAGGCCGGCCAGCGCCTGCGCGATCTCGACGTTCACATGGCTCACGGCGCGCCCGACGCCCATCCCGCCAAGCGCACCGCCACCATCGCGCAGGTCGATGGCTTCGCGCGAGCCGCGCGAGGCCCCGGCTGGAGCGATCGCGCGGCCGAGCGTACCGCCGGCTAGCCTCACCTCTGCCTCGACCGTGGGACGGCCGCGCGAGTCCCACACGCGCCTTCCTTTGACCGCCACGATAGACGAGTCAGGCATTTCCCATCCCCGCGGCTGGATGGTGCGCTGCCATCTCGTCACGCCAGCCGTCGCGGATTTGGTGGAGACGCTCGACGGGTGCAAAGAGATAGTGTCGCGCGACGCTCCGAACAGCGTCGCGCTGCCAGCCCATGGTGAGGTATTCGACGGGAGACTTGCCGTCCACCCGAGCCAAGAACAACCCGGGCAGCAGGTGCGCTGCGCGGGACTCGACGCGCACCGCGGGTTCCCAGGTTACGGCTTGCAGGTACGCCTGCGTCAGGGCATCGTAGCAAGCGAGGTACGCCTCGGTCCAATGCGGCCGCCATATGCACTTAAGCAGCATGTGATTCAGGCAAAACGCGAGATCGAAGGCCGGATCTCCAAACCAGGCGCACTCCGCATCCAAGAACACCGGACCGCTCGGACCACAGAGGATGTTTTTCGGGCTGACGTCACCGTGCACCAGAGCGAGCTTAGTGGTTCCAGTCACTTGGACCAGAGCCTCGAGCTGCCCCGCGCAGTCGGTGTGAACGCGCGCCGTCGCGCTCAGGTAAGGCTCGAGCCGAATGGGAAAGAAGATATGATCGGTTGCGAACTTGGCCGCCACCTTGTCACGCCCCGCGGTCTGGGCATGGATCAGCGCGATGCGGCGTCCAACCTCACCGGCAAATGCCGGGTCGACGACCCCATCGCGAAGCCGCTGCTTCCATACCGGATATCGCTCTGGCTCCAAGTACTCCATAGCAAACATGCTGGAGCCCGTGTCCTCGGCGAGAACGCGCGGCACGCCGCTGGGCACGATCGCGCCCGCGACCTTCAGCCATTCGGCTTCCCAGCGATTGCGTTCGATCGGAGCACGCCACTCGGCATCGACCTTAAGCTTGCCCAGCGCGCGCTTGACGCACACCGGACCGCGGACCAAGTCAACGCGCAGAATGTCGGAAGAAACACCACCTGTGAGAGGCGTCACGCCGGGTGTCTCCCCCGGCGATAGCAGGCCCATCCGGCTCAGCCCCGCGAGGAGAGCGGCTATGCCCGCGGAGTCGACACCGTCTACAGGCATATGCTTTGCGTCGCTGGGTGTATTCTCAAAACTCAATGCTGCGCAGTGCTCAAACTCTCCACGATAAGTATTCAATCTAACATATCCGCCACCCGACGCGACTCGCCGTGAAATTCTTGCTCGCTCTCGACCAAGGGACTACTAGCTCGCGCGCTATCGTATTCGATGCATCGGGGGCAATGCTCGGTATCGCGCAGCGCGAGACGACGCAGATCTACCCTCAACCCGGATGGGTCGAGCAGGACCCGCGCGAAATCTGGCAGTCGCAGCTCGATTGCGCGCGCGAAGCGCTCGCCACATCGGGTGTAGATGGCGTGCAGATTGCGGCGATCGGCATCACCAACCAACGCGAAACAACGATCGTCTGGGATCGTCGCACCGGTGAGCCGGTCTGCAATGCCATAGTGTGGCAAGACAGACGCACCGCCGACATTTGCGACAGGCTCAAATCCGAAGGACTAGAGGCCCTGTTCAGGGGCCGCACGGGCCTGCTCCTGGATGCGTATTTCTCCGGCACCAAACTGCGCTGGGTGTTGGATCACGTACCCGGCGCGCGCCGGGAGGCTCAGGCGGGACATCTGTGTTTCGGCACGGTGGACAGCTGGTTGATCTGGAATTTCACTGCCGGACGGGCCCACATCACCGACGCAAGCAACGCCTCGCGCACCCTCATGTACAACATCCATACCGGCGACTGGGACGACAAGCTGCTGGGCTTGCTGGGCGTACCGCGTGTGGCACTGCCGAGGGTGATCGTTTCCTCGGGTCCGGTTGCGGAAACCGAACCGGCGCTGTTCGGTGCCGCGGTCCCAGTGGCAGGTATCGCCGGAGACCAACAGGCGGCACTGTTCGGTCAGCGTTGCGTGGTGCCTGGCATGGTCAAGAATACCTATGGCACCGGTTGCTTCATGCTAATGCACACCGGTGAGCGCCCGGTCGACTCGCATAGAGGGTTGCTGACTACGGTCGCCTGGCACCGGGCGGGTAGACGCGAGTTTGCATTGGAGGGCAGCGTGTTCGTGGCGGGGGCCGCCATCCAATGGCTGCGCGACGGTCTGGGGATCATCGGGACTTCGGCCGAGGTGGACCAGCTGGCCTCGTCGGTACCGGACAACGGGGGTGTATATCTGGTCCCGGCCTTCGCCGGGCTGGGGGCGCCCCATTGGGACCCCTACGCCCGGGGGACGATCGTGGGCCTAACTCGGGGCTCGACGGCTGCCCACCTGGCACGCGCCACGCTTGAGTCCATCGCATATCAGACCGCGGATCTCCTGGAAGTCATGCAGGCCGAGTCCGGCATTCCGCTGAAGGAGTTGCGGGTAGATGGAGGGGCGGCGCGCAGCGACCTGCTGATGCAGTTCCAGGCCGATATCCTGGGCGTGGTTGTGGTTCGACCGGTCTTGCTCGAGTCCACGGCGTTAGGAGCCGCTTACCTGGCAGGACTAGGGGTCGGTTACTGGCAGGATGAGGCACAGATCGACGCACAGTGGAAGGCCGAACGCGTGTTCGAGCCCGACATGGCCGCCGCAGAGCGGGACCGGCTCAGGACACGCTGGGCTCAAGCGTTGGTCCGGGCAAGAAACTGGGAGCGCCCGGTCGAATAGGTCGCGACCGGACGACATTGGCCGTACGCTGGCTCTCACAGACTCGGATTGACAAGGGGCTGACTGTATTAGCAGCGTCAAAAAATTTCGCCTGAGCCCAGATTAGGAATCCATGGGCAGGATCGCGATTTTTAACCAGAAAGGGGGCGTCGGAAAAACCACCACGTCGCTCAATCTCTCCGCGGCGCTGACTCGGCGCGGACAGACCCCGCTCGCGATTGACTTGGACCCGCAGGCACACCTGTCCGCGATCACCGGGACGGCGGTGAGCAACGCTGAGGACAGCATCTACGGTTTTTACCAGACGCAGAAACCCCTGGTCGGGCTCATTCGCGAGGGGAGCGGCGGCTGGCCCGTCATACCCGCGCACGTCGAACTGTCCAAGATCGACTCCCAGTCCGGCAAGGGGCTACAGGCGCTGAACAGGCTCAACTCGGGCATCCTCAAGGAGAACCTAAACACCGGCCGGCCGATCATCATCGACTGCTGCCCAATCCTGGGTATGCTGTCCTTGAACGCGATCTTCGCCTGTGACCGCGTACTGGTCCCGGTTTCGGCTGACTGGCTGGCGGTGAAGGGCGTGCTGCAAGTGGAGAAGACGCTAAAGGCCCTGGAGCACGTCTTCAAGAAACGCATCCCGCGGCGCTTCGTCATCACCCGATTCGATTCCCGGCGACGGATGTCCCACGACATCTACCAGGAAGTCAACGGCCGCTATGGTGACGAGCTATGCAAGGCACGCATCTCGGAGAACGTAAGCGTTGCCGAGAGCCCAGCATCCAACGAGGATGTTTTCACGCACGCACCCGAGAGCCGCGGGGCGCAGGACTACGATGCGCTGCTCGATGAGCTGATCGAAACCGGCTTTCTGCCCTGATTCAGGACGCTTTTTCCTTGCCCTGACGGGATATGAGGGAGATGATTCCATCCATGTCCATGGAGTCATCCCTCGAGGTCTGCTGCTGAATGGCCTTCGTCTCGAGGATTTCGCAGTGGCGATAGATCTGGGTGAGTTTGCGCTCGGCGTCAGCTTGATCTTTTCCCGGAATCAAAAGGTTGTCCACGACTAGCCCGCTGCGGGTACGGATCTTGAAGCCAAACTTCATCATCCCCCGGCTTCCTTGTTGGGTTGCGAGCAGCATTCTACTCCTCCGCTGACTGAGGCTTGATCGGACGACGTCTTCTACGGCAGGTTTGATGCCTACCTTGAGGCCGCGCAAGAGCGGGAGAACTGACAATCCGGGATCCCCTCGGGCTCCGGCTCCGGCCGGGCGTACGGATCGGGCCTAGGGGGCCGCGACTGGCCGGTGATCGACGGCATTGCCACGGAACCGACGTCCGTTCTCGCGGATCAGGGCCGCTAGTTGTCCGTTCAGTGAACTGCGCCCAACCCAGACACGCTATCGATGCAGAGTGACCTCAAGACCCAGATTTACCGCGACCCTGAGCCGCGCCATAATGTGTTTCGGAAATTCGTATGGAGGAAATGTCATGAGTGCCGTAACTGCTCTCGCGAAGGGGCCGACCGACATCGAGGGACTGCTTGGAGCAGAGGCGGACAGTCTGCTGAGCTACGTATGCAAAGGCATTCCTAAGGAGGGCTTGCATCTACCCGGGCCGGATTTCGTGGACCGCGTCGTGGCGCTCAGCGATCGCTCGCCGTCGGTGATGCGCAGCCTGCAGCAGATCTTTGACCAGGGCAGGCTTGCTCGCACTGGATACCTTTCCATTCTGCCGGTAGATCAAGGGATCGAGCACAGCGCGGGCGCGTCCTTCGCCAAGAACCCGGCGATGTTCGATCCAGAAAATATCGTCAAGCTGGCGCTCGAAGGCGGCTGCAACGCGGTCGCATCGACCCTCGGTGTATTGGGTGCGTGTGCGCGCAAGTACGCTCACAAGATCCCGTTCTTGCTCAAGTTCAACCACAACGAGTTCCTGACCTACCCGAATAAGTACGATCAAATATTCTTCGCCAGCGTGAAGCAGGCAAAGGACATGGGTGCGGTGGCAGTTGGCGCGACCATTTATTTCGGCTCGGCCGAGTCATCGCGCCAGATCGTCGAGGTGAGCAAGGCCTTCGAGATCGCGCATGAGATGGGCATGGCCACCGTGCTGTGGTGCTACTTGCGCAACAGCGCCTTCAAGAAGGACAAGGACTATCACCTGGCCGCCGACCTCACCGGCCAGGCCAATCATCTTGGGGTGACCCTCGAGGCCGACATCATCAAGCAGAAGCTCCCGGAGAACAACGGTGGTTTCACCATTCTAAACACCAAGGATAATCCGTACGGGAAGACCGACAAGCGCGTTTACACCGAGCTCACCACTGATCATCCCATCGATCTGACCCGTTACCAAGTGGCGAACTGCTATATGGGCCGCGCTGGGCTAATCAACTCCGGTGGCGCGTCCGGGGAGCATGATTTCGCCGACGCAGTGCGCACCGCAGTCATCAACAAGCGAGCCGGCGGAACCGGCCTGATCTCCGGGCGGAAGGCGTTCCAGCGTCCGATGGCCGAGGGCGTGAAGCTGCTCAACGCGATCCAGGACGTCTACCTGGACAAGCGAGTCACTGTAGCCTGAGAACCGGAGGCGGCCCGTGGTACTCAGGGTGACGAAGTTGATCCCCAGCCTCGGGGTATCCGACATCGACCGTTCGGTGGGCTTCTACCGGGAGTTCTTTGCGTTCAAGGTGGTGGACTCGTACGAGGCGCAAGGCTGCATGAGCTGGTGCTGGCTCAGGTCCGGCGAAGCCGAGCTCATGCTGCAGCAGCTCTCGGCTGAACAGCAGATCCGACTCAACCCGGCCATCGGTCAGAGTTGGGTGATCTACATTCGCCCGGACGATATCGTCGCGACGCACACGCGGCTCCGGCAGGCGGGGTTTCCAGTCTCTGACCTCGTCACAACGTCCTACCGCACGCGCGAGTGCTTCCTTACCGATCTCGATGGTTACGAGCTGTGGCTCTCGGTGCCCGGGGCCAAGGGCAACGGTGACGATGAGGACGAAGAGGAAGATGACGGGAAGCGAGAGGAAGAGGATGACGAGGACGAGGACGAAGACGAAGAAGAGCCGTGGCAAGTACGCCGCTAGAGCTGCTCCCGCGCTTGCCCGGTTTGATTCCAACCCAGGGCCTGGGCCCCGTCATGAACATGAACCACCCGCCGTCTGGTAGGAGGCCGTCCCCAGTCCTGGTGCAGTACCCGCCCGAGATATAGGTCTCAACACAAACGCCCGGCAACACGACGCGGCCATCGCCAGTGGTGTCAACCCTGGCGAAATGGCCTCCCCATCACGGGGTCTGCACCGCGGCGCCTTCAGCGGGGCGGAACACCGCCCTGTACGCCTTCTTGCCACGCAGGTCGGCGGTGACGAAAACCACGGTCGACCGCTTCAGTCTTAGCCGCCCTCTTCCTGCTATCCGGTTGCCGCCCGCCGGCTTCAGCTCGATGTGGGTTGCCTTGCCGTCGGTATGAACCGTCGCACTGGCTTTGGCGCCCGAAGTGTCGACCGGGCTTCCAAAGCGGTCGGTGACATACACTGTGAGCGAACTCTTCCCCACGACGAGTTCCAGCCAGAGGGGTCCGGCCATCCGCACATCACCGCCATGCGTCGGGCGCCGTGTGTCCAGACCCAGCGACGCACTGTCGCGCGGGAGGTCGGCTGGCGCGGCGCTGACGGCATTGGAGAGTAGGCAAGCGGTCACCAGCGTCAGCGTGTTGAACATCGTGCCTTTCGCCATTCTTCACCTCGACCTCGGGACTATTCCCGCCACAACCTGTTTCACCGAGCAGGCCTTTCCGGTTCGGAGTCCTAGGCTGCTGCCCGCCTTGGCTGACGAGAACTCCCATCGGGAGGCAAACGCTGTTCCGCAGCGAGAGGATCTCAGCGCTCGCCGGTTCGGGCGGCGCAATCCAATCGTGAATTTCACACTCTTGCAGCGCGACGCGCCAGCCCTGCACCGAGAACCTGCTGAATGCTGCGCGGCTCGACGTTCCCGAGCGAAACAGATCTCAAGATCCTCGAGCTCCATGCCGAAAACGGCTCGACCGGCCGTTCCCCCTGCGGGCGCGCAGTCTGCATAGCAGCTCGTCGTATGGACCCAATGCTGCAGCGCTAAGTAGCTTTGCTGGCAAGCGAGACAAAAACAAGGGACCGATCCAGCCCGTGGTGACCCTCCGCAACATTAGCCGTCTGATCCCCCTCAGCCGGCGCCTCCTGCTGATCATCTGGCCGTTTCTCGTCATCGTCATCATTTTGATGTGGCTCTTCAATGAGAGCATGGTCATCCTGGGCTCCACCCGGTCCTACTCGTACGGCGAGAGCCTGTGGTCCAAGGGGCAGAAGCAGGCGGTCTTTCACCTACAGCGATTCGCGGACACCCACGACGAGTTCCACTTCCGCCAATACCGGGAAGCGATAGCGATACCGCTCGCTTACAGGCGCTTCCGGGTCGAGATGCAGAAACCCCACCCCGACTATGCGGTGGTCTACCAGGCGCTCACGGACGGGCTTACCCATCCGGACGACATGGATCCCGGGATCAAGTTCTTTCGCCGCTTTCACAAGATTCGTCCTATGGCCGACGTGATTTCGATTTGGGAGACGGGCGACGGCATGATCGCTGAGCTGACGGAAGCTGCGGACGAGCTGCACGCCCTAATCAACTCCCGTGAAGCGACGCCCATCCGATTGGAACCCGTCCTGCAGCGGATCCTAACTATAAACAATCAACTCACACCACTCGAGAATCAATTCACTTTCAAGTTGGGGGAGGCGACGCGTCTCGCCCAGTTTGTCGTGTTCATCGTCATTTTCGCGACCGCGGGAACGCTGGTCCCTATCGGCATCTTCCTTTCGCATCGCATGATGAGACACAGCGAGCGGTTCGAGAGAGCGCTCAAGCTCAGCGAAGAGCGCTTCCAACTGGCCGTGACCGGCAGCAACGACGGGCTGTGGGACTGGGATATTGTGAGCGACCACTGGTACTACTCGCCGCGATTCAAGCAGCTGCTCGGTTATACCGACGACGAGATGGAGAATTCCTTGACCTCAGTCACGTCTCGCCTGCATCCAGAAGACCACCCAGTCTTCATCCAGGCGTTGGAGACGCATCTGCAACGAGCCACCCCATTCGACGTCGAGATTCGGCTCTTGGCGAAGCAAGCGGATTACCGGTGGTTTCGAGTACGCGGGCAGTCGGTGCGCGATGCGGACAACAGGGCAGTGCGCATGGCGGGGGCGCTTACAGACATCACCGACAACAAATTAGCCGCGGCAGAGCTATTCACGGAAAAGGAGCGCGCGCAGGTCACGCTCGCCTCGATCGCCGACGGCGTTATAACTACCGGTATCGATGGCTGGGTGGAATATCTCAACCCGGTTGCGGAGGATCTGACCGGTTGGAAGCTGGACAATGCGCGCGGCCTCCCGATCCAGGCACTGTTCCGCTTGATTGACGAGACTCAGCGCAGGCCTGCCCCCAGCCCCATAGAGCTTGTGCTCAGCGAGGAGCGCACGATTGACGCAGCGACCAACATTCTGCTTCAGCGCAATGATGGTGTAGAAATCCCGATTGTGCATTCGGCAGCCCCGATTCGCGATCGCTCGGGGCATATCATCGGCGTGGTATTGGTTATGCACGACATCAGTCGTGAGCGACAATATGCCGCCAAGCTGTCCTATCAAGCCAGCCATGACGCGCTGACCGGCCTCATCAACCGCACGGAGTTCGAGCGCAGGCTGAGCCTCGCTCTGCAATCTGCTGCCCAGCTGGGCCGCCATCACGCGATCATGTATCTGGATCTTGACCAGTTCAAGGTAGTCAACGATACCTGCGGCCATGCCGCCGGGGACCAGCTCATGCGCCAGGTAGCGACGCTATTGCAGCAGTGCTTGCGCGAGGGCGATACGCTGGCGAGGCTGGGTGGTGACGAGTTCGGGGTCCTACTCGAGAATTGTGCGCCGGAGTCGGCGCTGCGCATCGGCGACAAGCTGCGCCAGACGGTCACCGATTTCCACTTCGCGTGGGCACATCTAAGCTTCAACATCGGCGTGAGCATCGGCCTGGTGAACGTGGATGACGGACTGTTCACGTTGGCCGAGGTGCTGCGCGCCGCCGATACCGCGTGCTACATGGCGAAGGAAAAGGGCCGCAACCGCGTGCAGGTTTACCACCCTGAGGACAGCGAGCTTACGATCCGGCAGGGTGAGATGGAGTGGGTGGGCAGACTGCAGAAGGCGTTGGACGATAACCGATTCATCCTCTATTCGCAAGCCATTGTGCAGCTTGGCGGTGCGGGGCCCGCAGGCACGCATTGTGAGATCCTCGTGCGAATGCTGGACGAGGACGAGACCCTGGTCCCGCCGATGGCCTTCATCCCAGCCGCCGAGCGCTACAACTTGATGCCGGCCGTCGATCGGTGGGTGATCCGGACCGCGCTTGCCACGCTCGCCCGCATGCGGGCCGAGGGAATTGGCGACCAAGTAGACCTGTGCACGATCAATCTGTCCGGTGCGTCAATCGGTGACGACCGTTTTCTCGGCTTCGTGCGCGAGCAACTGCTGCTGTTCGCCGTTCCGCACGGCAGCATCTGCTTCGAGATCACAGAGACCGCCGCAATCGCAAATCTGGACAAGGCTGCCCGCTTCATCAACGAGCTGAAAGCGCTCGGCTGCCGGTTCTCGCTTGATGATTTCGGCGCAGGCATGTCCTCGTTTGCCTATCTCAAGCATCTGCCCGTGGACTTCCTGAAAATTGACGGCGCCTTCGTCAAGGACATGGCCGACGACCCGATCGATCGGGCCATGGTGGAAGCGATCAACAGCGTTGGCCATGTGATGGGCAAGCTGACCGTTGCCGAGTTCGTCGATAGCGACCGCGTTCTCAACGCGCTCCGTCAGATCGGCGTGGACTTCGCGCAAGGCTACGCAGTGGCGAAACCTCGTCCGTTCGCTTCGAGGCTGCAGGTGGCGACGAGAGTCGCCTGAGTTCGTGGTGTCCCGCGACCAGTGGTCTTTCCTCGGCCACTGCGCAGAACCTATCATTTTGATAGAAATTTCCATGTTTGAAGGCAACTTCTCGAGGCAATTGCCAAGCGCGATCATGCACTTGATCCTGTCATTGAATCCTTCTACACTCTTCCCAGGGAGACCGTTCTCAAGCTCGAGGCCCTTCCTGCAGTTTTGGTCATTTCAGCTCGGACGTGTCAAGAGGAAGAATACAAGGACAATCAGATGGGGTCGATGTACGACTTGTCTCCACATCCTCAGTGGGTCGATGCACTCCACCGGTTTGTCCAGCCGTACCGGGACACTTTGCTGAACGGGGAGTTTGCCGAAGGCGTTGTTCGTTCGGTGCTCACGGTCGAAGAGCTGAAGGGCTGGATGGTTCAGATGTATCCCTTCGTCCATGCGTTCCCAAAGTTTCTGGCCGAAGCGCTCATCAAGGTCGAAGATGATTACTCACGCTCATTTCTCATCGACAACATCAGGGTCGAGAAGGCGCACGCTGAGCATTGGATCTGGATGGGGCAGGGGTTCGGCTTGAGTGAGCGGGAGATGCTGGACTTCGCGCAGGGTCGCAAGCCCGTGCTGCGCGATGTGCAGTCGCTGACTGACTGGATGTGGTATATCAACACCAAGGGTTCGCTGGCAGAGGCGGTAGCCGCCACGAGCTTCGCGGTGGAAGGCGCAACTGGAGATCTCGCAAGAAAAGCCCTCGCCGGCTTCGAGTCCTACGGCAGCCGCCCGGGGGTAGACATGAACGCGCGCACCGCGCGCTGGATGCGTGCTCACGCTCGCTTCGACGACGAGCATCCCAAGGTGGCCCTTGAAGTAGTCAAGCGATACGCGACGAGCGACCGGATACAGGCCCGTGTGATGCAAGCCGCTAAGCGCAGCCTGCAGCTCATGGATCTAGCCTTCGATACGGCGTTCCGCGCCTATTCCATCGGCGACACCCTGCGGCAGCTGGTGACGGAGCAGCGGATCGGAGAGCGCCGCTGGCACCGCGTGGCGCTGGAATTCCCCGAGCGGCGGTTTGGCGACAGGCGGGGGCGGAGGTTACGCTCGGTGGCCTGAGACTCTCTCGCGGGCGACAGCAGTTCACGAGTCATGCCAACCGAGAGCATTGGGTCGGACACGCTAGGCTCTGACGAGCGCGCGGCTTCCACCCGGTCTCGTCGGTTGTTGAGTCTTGATCAGCTCCCCGGCCCTCGCGGGCTTCCTTTCCTTGGCAATGCTTTGCAGCTCAAGTCCAAGCAGCTGCACAGAGTTCTCAGCAGATGGGCGGAGCGGTACGGACCCGTCTATGTCTTTCGCATCGCCAACCAACCGGTCTTGACCATCGCCGACGCCGATCTAATAGGCGAGATGCTCCGGGATCGTCCGGCAGGGTATCGCCGGTGGCGCAAGATGGAAGAGCTGGGGTTGGAGATCGGCGCCAATGGGGTTTTCATCGCGGAGGGGGAGAACTGGCGCCGCCACCGCAAGCTTGTCATGTACGCGCTAAGTGCGGCCCACCTGAAGCAGTTCCTCGGCAGGTTGGAGACCGTTACGGGGCGACTGCGGCGGCGCTGGGAGCGCGCCGCCTTGAAGGGCGAGCCAATTGATGTCCAGCATGACCTGACGCGCTATACCGTTGACGTTACCAGCAGCCTTGCCTTTGGCAGCGACCTCAACACCCTGGAGGAGCCTGGGGATGCGATTCAGCAGCACTTGGAGAAAGTGTTCCCGGCCATCGCGCGTCGCCAAACGGCACTATTTCCTTATTGGCGTTACTGGCAGCTCCCGGCAGATCGCGAAGTGGAAGTCGCGCTGGCAGAGGTGCGCAAGCTGGTCAACCAGCTGATCGTGAAGAGCCGTGAAAAGCTGTCCGTCGACCCGCTCTTGAGGGCCAAGCCCACCAACCTGATTGAGGCGCTGATCGTCGCCCAGGAAAATGAGACCGGTGCCCTGCGCGATGAAGAGATCTTCGGGAATATCCTGACCGTGCTGCTGGCGGGCGAGGACACGACGGCCAACACGATCGCGTGGATGATCCACTTCATGGTCGAACATCCGGAGATCCAAGCGCCGATGCACGAGGAGGCCAACCAGCCGGACGGGATTGGCGAGCATTCGCAAGATAGCGCGGCCCCAGACAGACTGCGCTACATCGAGGCAGTAGCGTACGAGACGTTGCGGCACAAGTGGGTCGCGCCGATGCTGCTTTTGGAGCCCAATGCGGATACACAGGTGAGGGATATTCACGTCCCGAAAGGCACTGCGGTCTTCGTGTTGACGGGCCACGTGGGGATGCAGGACAGCAACTTCACAGCCGCCAGCGAATTCCGTCCGGAGCGCTGGCTCCACCCGTCTGAAGCCGATGCGGCGTCGCACAACACGAGGGCGTTCATGCCATTCGGGGCTGGCCCTCGCTACTGTCCAGGTCGGCATCTAGCCATGCTGGAGATCAGGATGGTCCTCGGAATGCTGGCTCGAAACTTTGAGGTCCATCGCGCGCCCGGCACACCGGCGCCGGACGAGTTGTACGCCTTCACCATGATGCCAAGTGACTTGGTCGTGACGCTGCGGCCCCGAGGCTAACTCACAGCAACGGCACCAGCAGCAGCGCCACGATGTTGATGATCTTGATCAACGGGTTGACGGCCGGTCCCGCCGTATCCTTGTAGGGGTCGCCGACCGTGTCGCCGGTAACCGCCGCCTTGTGCGCCTCGGACCCCTTGCCGCCGTAGTGTCCGTCCTCGATGTACTTCTTGGCGTTATCCCAGGCCCCACCCCCGGTGGTCATCGAGATGGCCACGAACAGGCCGGTCACGATGGTGCCGATCAGCAGCCCGCCAAGCGCCTGGATGCCTGCGGCCGGACCCATCAGCCAACGCATGATCAGCCACAGCGCGATCGGCACGACGATTGGTAACAGCGAGGGCACGATCATCTCCTTGATCGCAGCGCGCGTCAGCATGTCCACCGCTTTGGAGTAGTCCGGTTTGGCCGTGCCTTCCATGATTCCCCTGATCTCTCGGAACTGGCGGCGCACCTCGTTCACCACCGAGCTGGCGGCGCGGCCGACTGCTTCCATGGCCATGGCGCCGAACAGATACGGCACCAGCCCGCCGATGAACAGACCGATGATCACCGCGGGTTCGGATAGGCTGAACTGGGGAAGTTTGCCGACCGCTTCGAGGTTATGCGTGTAGTCCGCGAACAGTACCAGAGCGGCCAACCCGGCCGAGCCGATCGCGTATCCCTTGGTCACCGCCTTCGTGGTATTGCCCACGGCATCCAGCGGATCGGTGATGTCGCGGATCTTGGACGGCAGCTCGGCCATCTCGGCGATGCCACCGGCGTTGTCCGTTATCGGGCCGTACGCGTCCAATGCGACGATCATTCCGGTCATCGACAACATGGCGGTGGCCGCGATGGCGATGCCGTACAAACCGGCAAGAGAATAGGATCCCCAGATGGCGATGCAAACCGCGAGCACCGGCAGTGCAGTCGCCTTCATCGACACACCGAGGCCGGCGATGATGTTGGTGGCGTGACCGGTCTGCGACGCCTCAGCCACATGGCGCACCGGGGCGTATTCGGTGGCGGTGTAGTATTCAGTGATCACGACCATTGCAGCGGTCAGCGCCAAGCCGACCAGCGCCGCTCCGAACAGGGGCCAAACGTTGCCGGGCATCAGCCAGGCGGTGATCGGGTAGAAGGCGACCGCCGCCAGCACACCGGACACGATGACACCCTTGTAGAGGGCATTCATGATCT